>Ga0335078_10001638_pt1 | contig 33719 bp, 27 predicted proteins | sample Lox_Sample_32_FD_206711 | JGI IMG/M metagenome (GOLD analysis project Ga0335078, IMG submission 206711) | Soil microbial communities from Loxahatchee National Wildlife Refuge, Florida, United States - Lox_Sample_3.2 | ecosystem: Environmental > Terrestrial > Soil > Wetlands | place: USA...
ACTGCCGTTCCGTTGTCATTGACAAGGTCGACCGAACCCCAGCCGTTCCAGACGGGCTCGCGGACCGTGAACGGCTGGCCGAGCGGGACCTGGCTGGGCCAGGTGGCGTCCACGCCGGCGCCGAAGTCCGTCGCCAGCACGCCGTTGGTCACCGTCGTGCAACCGCCCCGGCCGCACTCCTGGCCGTGGGACATGGGCAGGAAGAGGGCGCTGCCGCCCGCACCCGCCAGGTAGGAAACGCCGTTGACCTGGCTGGGCAGGAAGCTGATCGTCAGCAGGATCCAGCACGCCAGCAGCAGCCAGGTGAACACCCAGCTGACCCAGTGCTTCGGCGGGTAGCGGTAGGCGTGCGCTACTACCGGGTAGTGCGACGCGCGGGCACGGGCATTCGCCTGCACCGCCGCGTCACGGCGGTGCAGGCGTACGGTGTCCACCACTGCCACGACCAGGCCGGTTACCGCCAGAGCGACCAGCACGATCACGACCGCCCCGCTGACGCCGGCCGCGTTGGGGGAAAGGCGCGCGCTGATGAGGGCGCACGCGATGAGGCCGATCAGGCTGCCGACGGCTGTCCAGGCCCAGCCCCGGCGCCGGTGCAGCAGCCGCACGGTGGCGGCAACCCCGGGCCCGGTACCTGGATCCTGCCCGCCCTTGCGGGAGACGCGTGACGGCACGGCGACAGTCTAGGGCTTGACCGCTTCGTAAGGGTTTCCTGCTGGCAGGCCGCTGCGGCGGCCGGTCGTGGCTGGGCCTGGCCGGCCGGCCGGCGGCCCGGTCGTGGCTGGCTGGTCGTGGCTGGCTGGTCGTGGCTGGCTGGTCGTGGCTGGCCGTGGCCGGTCGTGGCTGGCCGTGGCCGGTCGTGGCTGGCTGGTCGTGGCTGGCTGGTCGTGGCTGGCCAACCCGTGTCACGGTTGCCGCGTCTCGGGCCGGGCACATTTTCCTTGATCGTCGCGACTTTTCATGGGTTCGAGTCATGATCACGGATGGTATGACACGGTATGTCCTCACCAAACCCTAGAGAAGTCGAAGCGATCATCGATACCCGCGGATCCAGAGGCTTCTTGCGGCGGCGCAACACCGCTGGCATCGGCGTTACGACCCGCTTGCGGGGGGTCGTGAGCGTTGTCGGACCCCCGCGATAAAATTCTTGCCAAGGTCGCCCTGCAACCAGCGGCCTGCTAAGAGGACGGCTGCAGTTCGGTCGCCCCCGCACCGACCCGCGGTGGACATCGCAGTCCGCCGGCCCGGACCTGGAGGGGGTCGTCATGACCGTCCCGCCCGTTGCTTTTGCGCACCCCGCTGCACACCCCGCTGCACACCCCGCTGCACACCCCGGTGCGCAGCCCGGTGCGCATCCCGATGCGCCTGCCGTTGACCAGGCTGAGCCGCTGACCGTCGACGAAGCCTACGCCCGGTCGCACCGGGCGGCACTCCACCCGTCGGTGATCGGCCTGGTCGGCCTGGAGATCGAGACCCACCTGGTAGACCTGGACTCGGTAGGCGATCACGTGCCCTGGGACCGGGTCGACCCGCTGCCGGGCGCCGTGTGTGCGGCGGCCTGCCGGTGCGCGGTCACCCTGGAGCCGGGCGGCCAGCTCGAGCTGTCCGGTCCGCCTGCGGCGGACATCGCGAGCACCGTCACGGAACTGAGAGCAGACGGGCAGCGAGCGCGGCTGGCTCTCGCCGAACTCCGCCTAGGCACCGCCGCCGCGGGCGCCGACCCGCTGCGGCCACCGCGGCGGGTCAATCCGCGGTCGCGGTACCGAGCCATGGAACAGCACTACGCCGCCACCGGCCGAGCCTGGCCCGCCGCGGTGATGATGAACTCCACTGCGGCGATGCAGGTCAACCTGGAGGCCGGGCCGCCGGGCGGCTGGCCGGAGCGCGTGGCCCGAGCGTACCGGCTTGGCCCCACGCTGGTCGCGATCTCGGCGAGTTCGCGTTGGCTCAGCGGGCGCGACACCGGGTGGAAGTCGGCCCGACAGCGGGCGTGGAGCGGGCTGGACCAGCGAGCATGCGGCCCTGTGCCCGGTTGCGTGGCCTGCCGCGCGGCGTCCGACGCCGCTCTCGATCCGGCATCGGCCTGGGCGCGCTTCGCTCTGCAGGCCCCTGTCACCTTCGTCCGGACTCGCGGCGGCGACGCGGCGGCCGTGGGCGCTTCGATCTCCTTCGAGCAGTGGGCGAGCGGCGCGGTCCGCCTCGGCGGCAGGCCACCGACCGCAGCCGACCTTGACACTCACCTGACCACGCTGTTCCCGCCGGTCCGGCTGCGCGGCTATCTCGAGCTGCGGTACCTGGACATGACCGCGCCACGGTGGTGGCCGGCTATCGCGGCGATAGTCACCACGCTGATGGATGACCCGGCCGCGGCCGACATGGCCACTGAGGTAACCGAGCGGGCCTCGCGGATGTGGACCGAAGCGGCCCGCGACGGCCTGGATGACCCGGTGCTCGCGGATTCCGCCCGCCGCTGCCTGGCCATAGCCGCCGGGCGGGTCCCGGCAGGACTCGTTCCCGCAGTGGCCGACCTGGCCGAGCTCGTCGAATCGGGTCGTTGCCCCGGCGACCTGCTGGCTCAGCGCATCGCCGAGATCGGACCGCACGCCGCCCTCGAGGAGCTGGCCCATGCGTGAGGATGTCATCCGCGACCTGGAGCGCGCTCGCGCTCGCACACTCTGGCTCACCGACCTGGACGAGCCGAGTTTGCTGGCCCAGTACGACCCGCTGATGAGCCCGCTCGTGTGGGACCTGGCGCACGTTGGGCAGCAGGAGGAATTCTGGCTGCTGCGCGGCGGAGACCCGGCCCGGCCGGGAATGCTGGCGCCCGAGGTCGACTCACTGTACGACGCGTTCAAGCACCGGCGAGCCGACCGGCCGGCCCTCCCGCTGCTGCCGCCCGTCGAGGCGCGCGCGTACGACTACGAGGTCCGCGGCCGCGTGCTCGACCTGATCGAGCGCACTGGAGACGAGGACCAGTTCACCGCGGCCATGGTCGTCCAGCACGAGGAACAGCACGACGAAACCATGTACGCGACGCTGCAACTCAGACAGGGTCCTGCGGTTCTCGTCGGGCGACGTGGCCTGCCAACGGGCCGCCCGGGCGGGGCCGAGCGCGTCTTCGTCGGCGGCGGCCCGTTCATTCTCGGCGTCGACCCGGCCAGCGAGCCATTCTCGCTTGACAACGAACGGCCCGCGCACCAGGTTGACGTCGCCCCGTTCTGGATCGGGCGGCTACCGGTGCGTAACGGGCAGTGGTCTGATTTCATCGCCGACCACGGCTATCATCGCCGTGATCTATGGTCCCGGCGTGGCTGGGCGCACCGGATTGAGGCGGGCCTGGAGCGGCCGAAATACTGGACCGGCGAGGGCGCCCGGCGGCGGTTCGGCATCGAGGAACAGGTGCCGCCCGATGAGCCGGTGCAGCATGTCTGCTACTTCGAGGCAGAGGCCTTCGCGAAATGGTCCGGGGCGCGGTTGCCGACAGAAGCCGAATGGGAGAAGGCGTGCGCCTGGGACCCGGTCGCTCAGGCCAGGCGGGCATGGCCCTGGGGTTCGGCGGCGCCCTCCGCAGACCTGGCCAACCTCGGCGGGCTGGGGCTGCGGCCCGCTCCCGTGGGCGCCTACCCGGCCGGCGCGTCGGCCTACGGTGCCGAGCAGATGATCGGTGACGTGTGGGAGTGGACCTCCTCGGACTTCACCCCGTGGCCAGGCTTCACCCCGATGATCTACCGGGCCTACAGCCAGCCGTTCTTCGGCGGGGACTACAAGGTGCTTCGCGGCGGCTCGTGGGCTGTTGCCCCGTCGACGATCCGGCCGTCGTTCCGGAACTGGGACCACCCGATCAGGCGGCAGATCTTCACCGGGGTGCGGCTGTGCTGGGACGCGGGGGGCGCCTGAGTGTGCCGTCACCTCGCCTGGCTGGGCGCTCCGCGCTCCCTGGATGAGCTGCTCCTTGAGCCGGCGCATGGGCTGCTGGTCCAGTCCTATGCACCGCGGCGCCAGCGTCATGGCCTGATGAACGCTGACGGGTGGGGCGTCGGGTTCTTCGCGGACGGGCGTCCGGAGCCTGCGCGCTGGCGCTCGCGCTGGCCGCTGTGGGGCGATGCTTCATTCGCGTCGGTGGCGCCGGTGATCTCCTCGGGCTGCGTGCTGGCGGCGGTGCGCTCAGCTACGCCGGGAATGCCCGCGGACGAGACCGCTGCCGCGCCGTTCCAGTGCGGCCGGTGGCTGCTGTCGCACAACGGCGTCGTCGACCGGGCGGTGCTCGGCCCGCACGCCGCGGCGGAATCGGTATGCGACTCCGCGCAGCTGGCAGCTCATGCTTTCTCCGCCGGCCCGCAGCGGGTGGGCGAGTTCGTCGCGGCGCTCGCCCGGCGTGACCCGGGTGCGCGGCTGAACCTCCTACTCACCGACGGCGAGCGGATCCTCGCCACCCGGTGGAACGACACGCTCTGCCTGCTCGCGACCGACGATGGAGTCGTGGTCGCGAGCGAACCCTACGACGACGACCCGCGCTGGGCCGACGTCCCCGAGCACCATCTCGTCGAGGTCACGGCCGATGCTGTGGCCATCACCGATCTGGAGACAAGCACCCATGCCAGTTGAGAATCGCGTTCAGGCGCATCCCGGCCGGTACCTCGACGCACTGCGGGCGGACGTGCGGGCCGGCCTCACCGCCAGCCCGAAAACGCTGCCCCCCAAGTACTTTTACGACGCACGCGGCAGCGAACTGTTCGAGGAGATCACCCGCCTGCCCGAGTACTACCTGACCCGGGCGGAGACCGCGATCCTGCGACGGCACGCGGGGGAGATCGCCGGGCTTTCGCGGTGCGAGTCACTTGTCGAACTCGGCAGCGGCACGTCGGCCAAGACCCGGCTCTTGCTCCGCGCGCTGCGCGACGGCGGGACCCTGCGCGAGTTCGTGCCGTTCGACGTCGACCCCGTGGTCCTCGCCGATGCCAGCGATGCCCTGGCGGGAGAATACCCGGGCCTGCTGATCGCGCCGTTCGTCGGCGACTTCACCCTCGACATCGCTTCGATCCCGGCCTGCGGGCGCCGAACCATCGCGTTCCTCGGCTCGACCATCGGCAACCTCGAGCCCTCGGCCCGCGCCGACTTCCTGGCCCAGGTGGGGGCGGCGCTGCGTCCCCGCGATACCTTCCTGCTCGGGATGGACCTGGTGAAGGACACCGGCCGGCTGCTGTGCGCCTATGACGACGCGGCCGGGGTCACGGCGGAGTTCAACCGCAACGTGCTGACGGTCGTCAACCGGGAACTGGGTGCCGACTTCGCTGTCGAGGAATTCCAGCACGTCGCCGTCTGGGACGCGGACAACGAGTGGATCGAGATGCGGCTCCGCCCGGCGCGCGAGCAGCGCGTCAGCATCGGCGATCTCGATCTCACGGTTACCTTTGCCGCAGGGGAGTTTCTGCGAACCGAGATCTCGGCAAAGTTCCGGCAGTCAGGCATCGAGGCTGAACTCGCCGGCGCCGGAATGCGGACGCTACGGTTCTGGACCGACCCGGACGGCGACTTCGGCCTGCTGCTAGCCGCGCCCGCCCGTCCGTTATAGCCCCCCGGCGCCCCCACGTCCCGCCCCCGCCGTCCCGCCCGTCCCGCCCTCCTCAGTAGCCAGCGCGTTACCCTCCGTGAAAGAGCCGGGCAGTTCCGGCTAAGGCTTGGTGGCCGCAGCCCAGTTGGTCGGGTAGTTCGTCGGAAGAATCCCGTTGCCGGCCTCGGTGGCGTTGGGAGCGGCGGGCACCCCCAACGCCTGGAGCAGGTCGTCGAAGTTGTTCCCGACCATGGTCGGGAACGGGCCGCCGCCGCTGATGCTTCCGGCCTCCGGCAGTTGCGATTCCGCTGAGTTCCCGTCCGGCATGGCCCACCCGGTCTCGATGCCGTCGCCTGCGTTGAACATGTTCCCGATCACGGTGGAAGAGGTTACGGCCTGGCCGACCTCAACGTCCGGGGTGACGTCCTCGGCGACGTACACCATCAATCCCGCGGCCGGGCCGTCGGTCAGTCGGTATGTAATCCATCCTCCGCCGGGCCAGCCAGGGGAGCCCGCGGTCGCATTGGTGATGACCGCGTCGCCGACCGCATAGATCGGGCCAGACCCGCCGAAATCCACGCCCATATCCACGCGTTCGGGGAGCAGTCCGCTGATGCTGCGTAGCGGGTTGCGGTAGACGGGTGCCGCCGCGGCTTCCTGCTCGGCTCGGCGGTGAGCTTCCTGCTCGGCCGCGGCGCGTCTGGCTGTGGCCAACCTGGCCGCGTGGACCCTGGCCGCGCGCACCCTGGCCACGGCGATCTGCGACCACTGGCTCCAGCCAGGGCCGGTACTGACGTCCTGGGCAGGAAAGCCGGTCATGCCGTCGGCATGACCGGCGCTGGCGCCCTGGCTCGGCCGGGGGCCGACGCCAGCGCCGACTCCCGGCGAAGTGAGCGCGTGCGCATGGCCGATGACTGCGCCGTGGTGCCATTCTGCCCTCGACCAGTGGATCACGAAGGGAGAGGCGGCGGAAACGAGCAATGTCGATCCCGCCACGGCGAAAACGATTCGGGCGGGCTTACGCCGTGGTGCCGAGACGACCAGTGCTGGCTGACAGCGCGGTGTCGATCTGCGGTGCGGTGCTGACCTACGGTGCCTGGCCCGTACCGAGGGGCGGCCACGCGAGGACTGCGGCAGCTTCCGGTGCCGTGCGGAGGTGCTGGACACTGCTCGGCCTTCAGGTCGGGCGCGGTCATCGCGCGCGGGTGTCACCCGGAAAGCTGGCCTGCGCAGTTCCCGCGGCCAGCGCGTGCGGACGCCGCGCGGTTTCAGGGCGACGGAATCAGCGGGAAAGGGCGACCGCCGCGCACGCTAGGGTGCTGTCAGTCTCCACGCTGCACCACAAACAGGTACAGCAAGGCAGAAACCACGCTCAGAAAAGTGTGACTTAAGTCACATTAATCTATCCAGGCTCACCTATCGCACCCGCCACATCGCGGACCCTGGAGGCGGATGCGTCCCGCGGTCGCAGGTGACGCTGCCGCCGGTTGCCGTGGTGACGCTGCCGCCGGCTGCTGCCGCCGTCGGCTGGGCTGCCGTTCCCGTGCTGTTATCCGGCTGTCACCCGCGGGCCACCCGGGCCCGCGTCACGGCCGGAGATTTAGCCGAATTGGCGATGTATACCCACAACTCGTAATTACCATATGTGTTGATCAACTCCGTTCAATGGCCGTGCTCCAAGTTCGTCCAAGTCCAGCAGGAGGCATCATTCCTCCTGCTCCATGGAAACCGGCCTGCCTAGCCTGCGGGCTGGTGCCGGATCAGGCTTCCCCGCGGTGCGTGCCGCTAGCCTGTTCCACCAGCAGCGTCATCTCGTACGCGATCAGGTCGAGGTCGGCTGAGGCGGTGGTGAACACGGCCAGGCTCGACCGTTCGTCGATCGCCATGATCACGAGGGTGCCCCTTTCCATAGCGACCAGGGCCTGAGTCACTGCGCCGCCGTCGAATACCCAGGCTGCGCCATAGGCCAAGCTGACCAAGCCGGAGGCGATGGCGGAGAGTTGTTCCAGATGACCTGGCTCTGCCTGGCCGGACACGGCCACAGGCACACCGTCCGAGGACACTATGACGGCGAGGACCGCGCCCGGAACATCCTCGGTGAGTTTGGTCATCAGCCGGTCGAGGTCCTGAGGACGGAGGGCCGGATCCACGGTGCTCTCCTGTCAGTCGTCCCGGGCCTGCTGTTTCGCTTCGCGATCCATCCGCGCCACCGCACGGGCCCGGCGGGACCCCCGCTGGAAGCTGGCCAGCCTCCCGCGCGCAATCCGGGCCGACTCCGCCGTCATGGGGTGCCAGCTTTCCCGGTTAGCGGCAGCGCCGGAGGCAAGGTTGGCCTGGGGAATTCGCTGCGGCAGGCCGGCCGAGGTTACGCCACCGGCCGGACGGGCGTCGGCCGCCGAGGCGGCACGCCGGTCGGCTCGGGCCTTCCCGGGGGCCGCTGTGTCGGTGGCCTGCTCTCCGGCGCGGTCTGCATCTGGCTGGCTGGCCTGCGTCAGGGCAGCGGCTTGCGGCTCGCCGGGCCGGAGCGGACCCTGACTGCGGGTATGGCGATAATCGGACTGGACGGACTCGAAAATGGGCAGCGCACCGCACGGCTCCCCGCCCGCCGGTTCCGGCACGATAACGGCGGGGGAGGTGGCCCGAGCCGAGGCCGACAACGGCGCGCCCAGCGGCAGCGGGACGGCTCCGGCTTCCCTGCCAGTCTCGGCGTGCAGGATCTTGCCAGCCTGTCCCAGCCGTCTGCCAGGCTTGGCGTCCGGCAAGATCAGCGCCGCTGGAAGATGCGCCTTGGCGGTTGTGCCGCCGCCGGGGGGGCGACCCAGCTCCACCTTGATGCCGTGCCGCGCCGCTAGGTGCCCTACTGCGAACAAGCCTATGCGCCGGGCGACCGCCGCGTCAGCGAGGGGCGGATGGGCTAGCTGCCAGTTGAGTTGCCTCAGTTGCTCCCCGGACATGCCCGTTCCCTGATCGGCGATGTTGATCACCGCGCCGCCGTCGCGCGTCATGTGCCCGGCCACCTTCACCTGTGTCGTCCTGCCCGAGAAGGCGGTAGCGTTTTCCAGCAGCTCGGCGAGCAGGTGCACCGTGTCGGCCGCGGCCTTCCCGCTGACACTGACCCCCCGCTGGACGTCGAGAATGACCCGGTCGTACTGTTCGATCTCCGACACCGCGGCCCTAAGCACGTTCACCAGCGTCACCGGCTCGGTCCAGCGGCGCGGTGTCCCCTGGCCCGCGAGGACCAGCGCACTGTCTGAGTTGCGCCGCATCCGGGTAACCAGATGATCCATCTGGAATAGGCTGGCCAGCCGTTCGGGGTCCTTCTCGCCGAGTTCCAGCCTGTCGATCAGTCGCAGCAACCGTTCCAGCAGTGAATGGCTGCGCCGGAAGAAACTGGCGAATATGGCACTGACGCTGCCGCGCAGTCGGGCCTCTTCCCCGGCCAGCCGCACTGCTTCCCGGTGCACCCGGTCCAAGGCGCGGGCAATGTGGCCAATCTCGTCGGTCGACAGTACGTCGATCGGCGCCACCGGAAGAGGGCATTCGGCGTTCCCGGCCGCGCCCAGCGCGCGAATCTCCGCGGGAAGGCGTTCTCCGGCGATGTCCAGGGCGGCTGCTTCGAGCCGCCGCAGCGGGCGCACCATGGACCTCGCAATGATCAGCGTGGCCAGCAACACGAGGATCAAGAAGGCCAGCGCCGCGCCGCCGGTGACTATCGCGGACCGCGTCGCGTTCCGCTGCTGGGCCTGGGCGTAGGCCGTGATCCATCCCGTCAGCTGCTGCTCGGCATGGCGCATCCAGCCGACCGTGAAGGACATTCCCGCCGCCCACTGCTGGCTGGCGTGGGCATCGAGCGCCAGTGCCCCGTTGTCGGCCCCGGTCGCGTGCTGTTCCACTGCCCGGGCCTGCGTGGCGCGTGGGTCGCTCAAGGTGTCGGTGAGGGCCCAGCTCTCCTCGGGGGTCGCCGAGCCGCGGAACGATCCGAAGTCGTCGGCCTGCTGCACCCTGGCTATGGTCAGCGCGGTGGAAGCACCAGGGCCGAAGCGGCCCTCGGCCAGTGCCGCGCCGAGGATCGCCTGCTGCAGCGAGGCCTGGTCCTTCATCCTCGATAGCGAGCCGAGCGCGCGGACGCTGGCGATGAGCGCGGAGTTGCTGCTCAGGTCGGCGATGCCGTCGTTGATCGGGAACAGGTCAGCGGTCGCCGCCGAATAGCCATTGGTCTCGGCCAGCGCGGTAGTTTGCCTCTGCGCCGCCCGCCTGCGCAGGCCTGGCAGTTCGGCGATGCTGGCCAAGACCGCGGAAGTGCCGGTCCGCGTCTGTGCCGGGTAGCCGGGGCCAAGCTGGAGAACCAGCCGGCGCACGTCAGCAGCCCAGCCGTCAGTGACCCCAAACTGCCGGTGCAGGACCGCGAGCCCCGTGGCCGGACGTCCGTCCGCGATGAACGCGGCTGCGGCGGCCCGCTCGTCCTCCATCGCCTGCGCTAATCCGGTGACCTGCTGGCCTAGCATCGCCAGTTGGCTGACCTGGGAGTACGTCTGGGCACTGCGGGCCGCACCGGTGATCCGCAGCCCGGTGAGCGCCAGGCCCAGCACTGTGGGAACGGTCACCAGGACGATCAGTCGGCAGGCCACCCGCCAGTTCCGCGGGGCCAGCGCCGAGCCCGCGCTACGGTGGGCGGCCGAATCGTCTCTAGGGACGGCGGAACTGGACTGGCTCATTGCGCGTCCTCGCTAATCTCGGAAACTGCTTTCGAGGCGACGGGCAATTCTCCAGACCACCATAGACAAGCGGCGCGAGAAGGTCACCTTTCCCCCTGTTCTTCCCAAAGACGATACCTCTGGTCCTGTCTGTCGGATACCGTCTCGCTGCTGACCCGGACAGGGGCTGCCTGCCGCAGTGCCAGTCGGCAGCCGCCAGCGTCAGGGCCACGCCTGGACCGTCGGTGGTTGCCTTGATCGCCGTAACTTTTCTCTGCCCTGGTTGAGCGATGAACACGGGTTGTATGCCCGTAATGTCCGCAACGAAACCGGGAAGGTCACGCGCTCCGGGCTGGAGGCCGGGGCTCGGGGACCCGGGCGGGGGCCGGGGGCCCGGGCTGGGGGCCGGGGGCCGGGGGCCGGGGGCCCGGGCTGGGGGCCGGGGGCCGGGCCAGGGGCCCGGGCTGGGGCCGCGGCTTGGGGTCTCCCGCTTCCCCGGGGTGTTCTCATCGCGTAGCCTGATATTTCAGTGATGAACAGGCCATTGTGCGTCTGTGCCCGTCTATGGGCTTGCCTTATGGCCGACGGTACGTTCGGGACCTGGCCCGGCTGGCGGGGGCACCGACTGGGTCGGCCACGCGGCTTCTCTTCCGATGCTGGGACCGGCAAAACGGTCCCCCATCTGCCGGATGCCTGAGGAGGTCCGATAAAGATGCGCACGACCACCCGGGGAGGAAGTCTGGTCGGGAGGTTGACCGCCGCGGGCTGCGCCTCGCTGGCCATTCTCGCTTCCGCGTCGCTCTCGGCCTGCACGACTTCCTCACCCTCGGCGACGCCGGCCACATTCTCGCCCGGCGCACCATCGGCGACACCGAGTATCCGGCCCAGCCGCACCGCTAGGGTGACTACCCCGAGCGCGACCGCCGGCCCGTCGGCCAGCGCGACAGCCAGCCCGTCGGCGTCGCCGAGCCCGTTCCCCACTGCCGCCCCGGCCACCGGCGGCGGTGGCACGGCCGGATTCCAGAACTCCCTGCTCTTCGGCCTCGGCGTAGCGGCGGTGCTGGCCGGCGCCGGGGGCATTGCCTACCGCAATCGGGTCACCAAGAACCGCTGACGGATGTCGAGAACCGGGGCGCAGCGGTGACATCTGGGTAAGCGGCGGGACCTGGCGCCGCGGGTTCTCGGCGTGCTCATCCGCCGCTGCGGCGACTTCACCGATGCCGAGGACGCCGTGCAGGAGGCGCTGATTGCAGCGGCCGCCACCTGGCCGGCTGATGGTAAGCCGGACAATCCGCTCGGCCGCCGCCCGCGCCACGAACCTCCGCGAACAGCAGTACCTGCTCGCCAACGCTGCCCGCCTGGCGGGCGAGGACGCGAAATGCCCGCTTTCGCCAGGCACGACGCGATCGACCCGGACGCCGGGTCCACGACACTGAGGCGTGGCGTTCGGGCCCCTATCCCCGTGATGCCGTCGGCAGTCAGGAAGCTGCCCGTCAGGTACCGGTGATGATACGGGCGGTGTCCCGGGCAATGAGGAGTTCCTCGTCCGTCGGCACGACAAGTGCCAGGACCGGGCCGGGAGAGCTGATCCGCCCCCCCGTGTTTCGGCCATGATCTGCATTGGCGGCAGGTTCCTCGGCCAGGCCGAGAAAGCCCAGCTTGCCGAGCACCAGGCTGCGGATGACCGCGCTGTTCTCACCAATGCCGCCGGTGAAGACCAGGGCGTCGAGCCGTTCCAGCCCGACCACCAGCCCGGCGGCAGCTTTGGCCAGCCGGTACACGAAGACCTCGACCGCGAGCTGGGCCCGCGGGTTTCCCTCGGCAGCCGCCGCCGTGACCGTGCGCATGTCATTGCCGACCCCGGACAGTCCCTGCAGCCCGCTGTCCTCCTGCAGCGACCGCGTGATCTCGCCGATGTCCATGCCGGTCTGCTCGGCCAGGTAGCCGGGCAGGCCCGGGTCGACGTCGCCGGAGCGGGTGCCCATAACCAGCCCCTCCAGCGGGGTGAGCCCCATGGTGGTGTCCACCGAGACCCCGTCGCGCACTGCGGTCGCGCTGCACCCGTTCCCGAGGTGTGCGGTGACCAGACGCAGCTCAGTGGGTGGCCGGCCGAGCATCGAGGCGGCCTGGCGGCTGACGAAACGATGACTGATGCCGTGGAATCCGTAACGGCGCACCCCATACCGCGCGAACCACTCCTGCGGCACCGCGTAGCGGAACGCGCGCGGCGGCATCGTCTGGTGGAACGACGTGTCGAACACGGCGACCTGGGGCAAGTCTGGCAAGATCGCGCGCACGGCCTCGATGCCGGCCAGGTTCGCCGGGTTGTGCAGCGGCGCCAGGTGGCTGAACGAGCGCACCTCCGCGATGACCGAGTCGTCGACCCGGACCGAAGAGGTGAACCGCCCGCCGTGCACCACCCGGTGGCCGGCCCCGATCAGGCGAAGGCCGGGGGGCTTGGCGTCACCCAGATGATCAAGCACCCGGGTCAGCACCGCCTCGTGCGTTGCGCCGGGCAGCGGTTCCTCCACCGTCTCGCCCGGGTACCGCCGGATCCGCAACGCCGCCTCGGGCTGGCCCAGGCGCTCCCCCATCCCGCCGAGCACGCGCTGGCCGCTGGCCGGTACCAGCAGCGCGAACTTGACCGACGAGCTACCCGAGTTCAGCACGAGTGCCAGGTCACCGCTGCCGGGCTGCCTGGGGCGGTCATCAGTCATCGTCACTGTCGGGATGCTACTCTGCGCGGCCGGCCCCGGCCCGCCGCAGCTCACCGTGCCCGTGCCTAGGTGCGGGAGTCGGCCGGGCGCAGAACTCCGGTTGATTCAGTCATCGGCATCCGGCCGGCCCGCCGATCGTCGGTAGCCGCAACCGGGCACAGACGGCGCGGTGGTCACTGCCGGGAAGCGGGCGCAGCGATACCGAAAGCACGGCGCAGCGGGGATCGGCCAGGACATGATCGACGGTGAGGACGGCCGGGCTGCGCAGGGGTCCCCAGGTGGGGACCAGCCCCCTGCCCACCTGGCAGGCGGCGTCGACGTAGCCATGGTGGAGGATCCGGCGGAAGTGCGCGTGATCGAGGCTGGCGTTGAAATCGCCGGCCAGTACCCGCGGAGGACTCGCCGGGGAGTCCACAGGGGCCGGCAGGGCATCCAGTTCCTGGCGCCACCGGGCTGTCTTCGCCCGGGACCACGGCGGCGTCGGCGGAGCCACGTGGACGCAGACCAGGTCCATTTGCTGGCCGTCCGGCAGGTGAAGTCTGGCGGTCGGCTGGGCCGCGAAAGTCGGCCGGAGGGCCAGGCATTGCGTCAGCGGGAACCGGGCGTAAATGCCCGAGCCGCGCGTGCTTTCGCCCCGCAGGTCGGTCACCTCGTGCGGGAGCAGGTCGGCCAGCCCGGCCTGCTTGAGCCGTCCGGCAGCCGCGTCGGTGAGTTCCTGCAGGAACAGGACGTCGGCGCCGCTGCGCTGGACCAGGCTGACGATCGCCTCCTCGCAGGCCCGCCCGCCGAGCAGGTTCACGGTGACCAGGCCGATCGTCGCCCCGCCTGCGGGCGGCTGCGGCCGTCCGATCGTTCTCGGCAGCACCACTGCGGCCAGGGCGGTTCCGGCGAGCGCGGCGATGGCGGCCGGGCCCCTGCCTCGCCGCGGCAGCAGCGAGCCGAGCAGCGCGGCCGCCGCGACGTGGGGAGTGAACGACAGCAGCGGCGCCGTCGGCGCCTCGATACGGCGGCAGCGGTCGGCGCCCGCCAGCCGGGCGGCGCCCCATGCGGCCATGCTCCCGCCAACCAGCCATGAGATCCGCTTCATGCTCCCCCGATCGGCTCCCTGTCCCCAGACCTTACGGCCGGACGCTGCGGGGTCGGCAACGCAGGCCGGTCGCCCGGCCACGGTCCGGCCACGGTCCGGCTGCGGGGTCAGCCCGCCGACCTGAGCAGCCGGGGCAGGAACACCGCGATGCCGACGCCCAGGGCCGCCAGGGACGAGATCAGGACTGCCCCTGCCGCCATGTCCTTGGCGGTCTTGGCGAGCGGATGGAACTCCTCGGTGCACAGGTCAGTGAGCGCCTCGACGACGGTGTTCAGCATCTCGGCGGTGAGCACAAGCCCGATGACGGTCAGGACGCAGGCCAAGTCCGCCGCGCCGATGCGCAATACCAGGCCGGCCGCGATAGCGGCCGCGCCGGCCAGGATGTGGAGCCGCATGTTGCGCTGGGTGCAGATGGCGTGCCACACACCCTGCCCGGCAAAAAAGAAGCTCCTAAAGAATCCCGAGGCGGGAATCGCGGACTGCTGGTGGGCGGCGTCGCCGCGCCGCCGGGGGGCACTCATCCAGAGATCACCTTTCCCGTTTCTGCCGCCGCCTGACGGCGATGAACGCCCGCCGCGGTGCCGGCCACGGGGCGGCGCGACCGCCGACAGAGCCAGGTTAAGGAATACCCGAACGCGGGTAACGGTTGCCAGCGGCGTGGCGGAGCAGCGGGATTCGGTTGAGGACGTGCCGTTCTGGTTCGACCCGGTGTGTCCCTGGGCCTGGATCACTTCACGCTGGATGCTTGAGGTGGAGCAGGTTCGGCCGGTGCGGGCCGACTGGCGGATCATGTCGCTGGCCTACCTGAACCTGGACCAGCATCAGGGCGAGGGCCTGGACGAGGAGCGCCGGCAGCGGATGAGCCGGGCCTGGGGACCTGTGCGGGTCTGTGCCGCGGCAGCCCGCGACAGCGAGCCGGGGATTGTCGGGCCGCTGTACACCGCGCTCGGCACGAGGTTTCACGTTCAGGGCCGTCGGGAGGATCCGGCGGTGATATCAGAGGCGCTGGCCGAAGTGGGGTTGCCTGCCTCGCTGGCCAGCGCGGCCGGGAGCACCGAGTTCGACGAGCTGATCACCAGGTCGCACCACGAGGTGTTCGACGACGTCGGGCTGGACGTGGGAACGCCGGTCGTCCGCATCCGAGGCAGGGCCCTGTTCGGCCCCGTGATCACGCCTGCACCCAGGGGGGAGGCCGCCGGGCGGCTGTGGGACGGCCTCGTGCTCGTGGCTGAGACAGACGGATTCTTCGAGCTCAAACGGACCCGGGACCGCAAGCCCTCGTTCGGCTGACGTCAAGCAACTGGCTGGGCAGTCAGGGGTCGCGGGGTCGGGCAGGCGTTGCGGGTTCCCCCTTGATCCGCGGCTTCAAGGGAGAACCCATTACTCCGAGGAACTGCCGGCTTGTCGGTTGCCTGATCCGCTGCGCCGCCGCCGATCGCTGCTGTACGGGCCTCAGCCGCGCAGGCGGCGGCGACGGGGCAGGCGGGGGAGGCGTGGACGGGGGTGAAGGCGGGGGTGAAGGCGGGGTGCTGGGGCTGTCCGCCCGGTGATCGGCCGGCGGCGCAGGAAGGTCCGCTGCTGGCAGGCGGCCGATGTGCTCGCACCACGGGCAGGCATCGCGGTGAAAATGCGGATAGACGTGTGACGGCTCTATCGAGCAGGTCCGCAGGTTTTCCTCGAGCCAACTCAGCGCCTGATGCCACTGCCGTGCGTCCGGCCGTCCGGCCGGGTTGGCGGCAGAGGTCTCGAATGCGGCACGGAACAGCTCCCTGACCCGGGCCGGCAGCAGGCTGATGCGGATCGCGGCCGGGCGCGGTTCGAGCGGACCCCCGTGCCGATGGGCCCAGATGCCCTGCCTGGCGAGCTCGGGAACGGGCGGCTTGTCCCCGCTCATGTGCCATACCCCGCGGAACGGGTGCTCGCCTTCCAGCAGCAGCGCGTAAAGGTGGATCGCCAGTGCGAACAGGTCACTGGAAGGGTGTCGGACGGCCCTGTTCCAGTCAGCGTTCATCAGCTCCGGGGGCGTGAACTCGGGGCGCCCGACACGGCAGAAGAACCGCTCGTCCGACACCGGGTCCTTGATCTGCATCGAATCGCAGTCCAGCAAGGTGACCCGCGCGTCATTGCCGACCCGCACGTTCGCGTCGTTAAAGTCCCCGATAACGGTATCGGCCATATGCAGAGAATCGGTCACCTGCGCGAGGTTCGCGCCGGCCCGGACGAGATACCTCCAGGTGAACGACCGCGTCCACGGAGCCGGGCTGACCGGATCGCGGCGCAGGCGGTCCGAGGGGTTGGTGATCCGGTGCATGCCGACCGTGTCCGCCATGTTCACGACGGGCATGAGGAACCCGGCGAAAGAGCCGTCTTCAAGTACCAGCTCCGACGGCCATGCCATCATGATATGACCGCCTTGTTCCTGCCAGCCCCGGGGCCTATTGGCCACCATCGCGCGCAGCCGGCGCTCCAGCGCCTGGTCCCTTGCCAGCTCCCGGGGGAAGTACCTCTTGAAGACATGCTCTTTCGGGTAAGAGACGGAGAATACCTCGCCCTGGCCGCCTCCGGCGAGACGGGATCCGACCAGGACGGGTGCGCCGGACCCGGTTGTGAATAGCATCAGCTTCCCTCGGCGAGTGGTGTGGTGCGGGCGCCGGGACGGCGTACCGCTTGCTTTCGTCAGCGCTGCCTAACCTCGGGACGAGGACGCCGCTGGGTTGCGCACCGGCGCTGCCATGGTTGCGGACGGCGGCGACCAGCGTCTTGTCGTCTCCTGTCTGATCGTCCCTGAGCCCGGCCAGGAAGCCCCGGATGGCCTCGGAGCTGGCGCCGGGCGCCCGGACGTACGCCGTGAGGTCGTCGAAGAACGGGGCAAACGGGACCGCGGCTGCCGGGTCATCAAGGATCTTGAATCGCAGGCCGTCGGTCGACAAGAACACCGCCTCGATGTCGGCAGCCGGCAGCACGGTGATTCGCGCGAGATCCAGCGCCCGTTCCTCGGTCACGAACGTGGTCTCGTTGACGTACTCGCCAGGCGGGGACGGAGCTATCGTCTGGTATGTCCCGCTGCTGGCGACCACGACGAGCGTGTCGCCGACCTGCCCGACGCACGCCAAGTTCGGAGTGAGGATGACCACTGCCAGCGTGGTCGCGTAGTCGTCCAGGGCCCGGCCCTGCTCGGCTGCCAGCCCGCGCAGCTGCTCGCGCACATCCGCGAAGACCGTCGGCAGCCAGGTGGCCGCTGCGTCGGCCCCCGGCCCCCGGGCGCAGGCGCTGGCCACGCTGAGCGCTCGCTCGACTGCGCGTGCTGCCCCCTGCCCCGACAGCGGCCGGGAGCCCGCGCCATCGGCCACGGCCAGGCAGGCCAGGTCGGTATCCACGGACCACGCAGAGGCATCGTCACAGCCGCGCTTGGCTGCCTCGTGCAGGGTGCCTGCTACGGACGCGCCAGTTACCTTCCACATCGAGACGTCACTACGCCGTCGCCCATCCGGCCGGCGGGAGAGGGATCTGATCGGCGGCCTCGGCCTTCGCCACGCCCGCGTCGCTGCTGCCGAACGCGTTAGAAGCGGACGCAGCGCCGAGGGACGCAGACAACCAGCTGAAGAACTCCCGGAAGCTCAGCCCGTCCAGCTTCACCGGTGTGCGCTGTGCAGACAACTCACCGAGCCGGGCAAGATTGGCACCGGGGCCGATGCCGATTCCGAAGACGGACACCGCGCGGCTAGCCTCAGCCTTCCTGACCCGGTCGGCGGCTGCGGCGAATGCCCGGCCGTCGGTCGGCTCGCCGTCAGTCAGCACGAACAGCCAGGGCCGGTAATACTCCAGGCCAGCGCGGCGGTACGCCACCTTCTGCTCCGCGAGCTGGTCCAGGGCCAGGTCGAGCGCCGCTCCCATGGGCGTGGCCCCGCTGGCCGAGAGGTCGCAGGGTTCCAGGTCACGACCCTCGGTGAAGGGAAGCTCCACCGTGGCTGTCCCGCCAAAAGTGATCACAGTGATCTCGGCTCTCTTCTTGGCCAGCTCGTCACTCTTGATCTCGTCGCAGAACAGCCGGAATCCCTTGTTGAGCTCGTTGATCGGCTCGCCGGCCATGGAACTCGAGGTGTCGAGCAACAGGGCGCACGCGATGCGCGGATCGGGATTGTCCTCGTTCACACGCGGCAAGAATTCAGGCATTCCCCAGCTCCGTGTCCGTTCTGCCTGGCGCGGCCGGCCGGGGCCCATAGCACGGCATGGCCGCCGGGATGACACGCCGGCTATGTGTCTATACTCCCGGCAGCGCTCGCGGATTCACGGCTCTTCGAAGCCAGCGCCGGAGGGGCTTCGCGGACATTCGGTCATGATGAAGGCACTTAATGTAAGGTCCGCGATGACCCTCCCGGGCCTGTTCGCGGGGTCCAGGCATAGCCTGAGTAGATGCGGGCATGGGTGGTGCACAAACCCGGGCCGATAGCCGACGGTCCGCTGCGGTTGATCGAGCGGCCGGTCCCCAAGCCCGGCCCGGGGGAGTTGCTGATCCGCGTCCTGCGGTGCGGCGTCTGCCGGACGGACCTGCACTTGGCCGAAGGTGACCTGGAACCCAGGGCGCCTGACGTGACGCCTGGTCACGAGGTCGTGGGGGAGGTGGTCGCGACAGGCCCCGGAGTCGTGAGGTTCGGCACCGGAGATCGGGTGGGCGCGGCCTGGCTGGCGGGCACCGACGGATCCTGCAGGTACTGCCGCCGCGGCCTCGAGAACCTCTGCCCCCGGTCGGTCTACACCGGCTGGGACATCCAAGGCGGATACGCCGAATACCTGGTGGCCGCCGACGCCTACGTGCACGAGCTGCCACGGGGCTTCAGCGACGCCGAGCTCGCGCCGCTGCTATGTGCGGGCATCATCGGGTACCGGGCGCTGCGGCGTGCCGAGCTACCGCCCGGCGGCAGGCTCGGGATCTGGGGATTCGGCGGCTCGGCGCATCTCGCCGCGCAGATCGCGATCGCGGAAGGCGGTGCCGTGCACGTGTTCACCCGTGCCGAGAGCGCACGCGATCTGGCGCGCGGGCTGGGAGCGGCGTCAGTGCAGGATTCCTGGGATCCGCCGCCGGAGCCGCTGGACTCAGCGATCTTGTTCGCTCCGGTCGGAGAACTGGTCCCGGCGGCGCTCGCTGCGCTTGATCGTGGCGGGACGCTGGCGATTGCCGGGATTTACCTGACCGACATCCCGGCGCTGAATTATCAGGCCCATCTCTTCCAGGAGCGCACGCTCCGCAGTGTCACCGCCAACACCCGCGGTGACGCCGAGGAATTCCTCCGCCTGGCGGAACGGCTCCGGCTCCGGGTCACAGTCAACGCGTACGAGTTCAGCCAGGCGGATCGGGCCCTCGCCGACCTGGCCGCGGAGCGGTTCACCGGCGCTGCGGTGATCTCTATGTGATCGGACCGGCTGGCCAGCGCCACCCTGCGCAGAGGCAGCGGCACGGCCGGAGTGACAATGGCAGACGGGGGTCCGGTAGGCGGCCGGAGAGCGGAGGGAAGCGGTGCGGATCCGACGGCTCGCGGGGACGGGTCGGCTGGCCCGGCTGGCCCGGCTCTGGATGGGCAGGAACCCGCTGCGGCGTCGCGCGGACCGCATCGAAGCGTTGATCACTGCCGGCTTGCTCACCGTGTTCCTGGCAGGTGCGCCGCTGTCCTGGGGGCCTGTCGGACGCTGGGTCCAGCACGTTAGCCAGCGTGAGCAGCACGCTCAGCGGGCCTGGCACCAAATTCCCGCCGTCCTGCTTGAGGCCGCTCCGGCAGCGCCCCACATTAACTTCCGGGCAGCATGGAGCCCTGACTTCCTCGAGCGGGCCCGCTGGGTCGGACCCGGCGGGCGGGTCCTGGTCGGAGATGTTCCGGTGCGGGCTGGCACTGTGGTAGGCCGACGGGTCCTGATCTGGGTTGACGGCTCGGGCCGGCCCACAGGGCCTCCGCTGGTCCACTCTGCGCTGATGAGGCGGGTCATCGGAGCAGAGGTGCTGACCCCGGTCTGCCTGGGGTTCGTGCTGCTCGGCGTGGCCTGGCTCGTGCGGTGGGTGATAGATCGCCGGCGGCTGGCAGCCTGGGAGGCGGCCTGGGCCTCGATCGGGCCCAGATGGACCCGGCACCGTTAGCCCGGTCGGCGGGCGGTCAGCGCACTGGCGTTGTCGGCAGGGCTGCCGTAGCGGCCCTCCCGGATTGCCGCGCCGCAAGCCTGCTCGGCCACCACATCCATCGCCCGATGTCCAGCGTCAGCGCGGTAACCAGAACGGACCGGACGATGATCGTATCGAGGAGGACACCCACCGCGACCGCGAAGCCGATCTCCGTGAAGGTCACCAGCGGCAGGGTTCCGAGCATGGCGAACGTGCCTGCCAGCACCGCGCCCGCCGAGGTGATCACTCCGCCGGTCGCGGCGAGCCCGGTGACGGCGCCGCGGCGGGTGCCGAGCCGGCTGGCTTCCTCGCGGACCCGGGTCATCAGGAAGATGTTGTAGTCGATGCCCAGGGCGACGAGGAACACGAAGATGAACAGCGGCACCGAGGTGTCCTCGCCCGCGAAGCCGAACAGGTGCCGGAACGCGAGCGCGGACAGGCCGAGCGCCGCCCCGAAAGACAGGATCACGGTGCCGATCAGGACCAGCGGCGCGACCACCGCCTGCAGCAGCAGGCCAAGGATGATCATGACCACGAGGAGCACCAGCGGGATGATCACGTTCCGGTCGCGGGTGGCGTAACTCTCGACATCCATCGTGACCGCCGTGCCGCCGCCCACCTTGGCATCTGCGCCGGGAATCCGGTGCACGGCCGATCGCACCCGGTCAACCGTGGCATACGCAGCCTGACTGAGCGGCTGGCTGCTCAGCGTGCCCTGCAGGTAGACCAGGCCGCCGGAGGTGACCGGCGGGGACTCCTGGGCTATGCCCGGGGTCCGGGCCAGGGTGCTGCGCAGAGCCGTGGCCGCTCTCGCGTTGCCGATCACGGCGACCGGCTCGCCGGCGCCCGCCGGGAAGTGCCGCGCGAGCACCTGTTCGCCGGCCACCGAGGGCGGGGTGCCGCGGAACGACTGCGCCGTGGTGAGCGAGCCGACCTTGAAGCCGATCACGCCGAGCGTCGCACAGCCGAGCAGGACGGCGGTGACCACCCACACCAGGCGCGGGCGGCCGGCGATGGCGTTGCCCGCCTTAGCCCACAGGCCGCTGGTCGTCGGATCGGCAGAGCCGTAGCGCGGCCGGACCGGCCAGAAGACCCATCGCCCGAAAATCACCAGCAGGGCGGGCAGGAGTGTGATCATTGCGACCAGGCCGACGGCGATGCCTATCGCGGCCACGGGCCCCAGGCCGGAGATGTCCGCTGAATCGGCGACGAGCAGGCAGAGCATGCCGGCTATCACCGTGGCGGCGCTGGCCATGATCGCGGGCCCGGCCCGTCGCAGCGCCACCGCCATCGCCTCGTGCCGGTCTGCATGCCTGCGCAGTTCCTCCCGGTAACGGGCGATGAGCAGCAGCGCATAGTCAGTTCCCGCGCCGAGCACCAGCACGACCAGGATCCCGGCGCTCTGGCCGTTGACCGTCAGGCCATGACGGGTCAGCAGGTAGATGACCGCCTCGGCCACGGTCAGCGCCACGCCGGCGGACATGATCGGCAGCGCCCACAGTACCGGGCTGCGGTAGGTCAGCAGCAGCAGGGCGATGACCACGGCGAGCGTCGCGAAGAGCAGCGTGGTGTCGATGCCCTTGAAAATCTTGATCTCGTCCGCCGCATTCGCGGCTGGCCCGGTGATATGCACGGTAAGCCCGGGGTCACCCGCTGACGCCGTGGAATTAAGCCCGTTGATGAACCCGCTGATGTCGGCGTTGTAGCCGAGGTCGGCCCCGGCGATTGTTTCGATGGCCTGGCGATCGGCGGACAGGACCGGGCCGGCCACCCGGCCGTGTACGCTCGGCAGCGCGGCGAAGCTTCGGGCGTCGGCCGACGCCTTGCGCAGGTCCGCGGGGGTGATCCCGGACTGGCGCTGGTAGACGATGACCGCCGGGTTCAGGTTCGGGGAGGTGAACTTGGCCTGCAGGTTCAGTTCCTGGGTGGACTCCGCATTGGCCGGAAGGTAAGACGACGCGTCGTTTCGCTCCGCTCCCTGCAGCTTTCCCGCGAGCGAGCCGGTCAAGACCAGGACGATCAGCCAGAAGAGGACCACCAGGTACTTGGTACGTTTCCCACATGGCAACGCGGTGATGCGGCCGATCTTGCTGGTGCGTGTCGTCGTCACGCCATCCTCCCCGGAGAGCGAGCTTATCCTGGTGGCTGCCCGGTGCGGATCGCCCGTATCCCGGTGCGGCCCGTCGGCCCGTGTCGACACATACGATGTATCGCGTGCGCCGGACGTGTCAAGTTATATCTTGAATCCGCCCGCCGCCCGCCGCCGCCCGCCGCCGCCCGCCGCCCGCCGCCGCCCGCCGCCGCCCGCCGCGGACTGCTGCCAGCCAGAAGTAGTGCAGAAACCGCTGGGGGAGCAACGTGTTGTGCACTATTTTTCCGCTTCGGCTCGGGTGTCGTAGCCAGCCACGACGGGGAAGGCCAGCCTGATCACCAGGGAACCGGCAATGGCGCCCAGCCCGCCGCTGATGGCGCTGACGGCGGGTGAGGTCAGCGAGGCAACCGCTCCGGCCTCGAAGTTGCCGAGCCTGGGCACGCCGACGCCAATCACGTAGTCGACGGCGCTGACCCGGCCGCGCAGGCGGTCCGGCGCGGCGGCCTGAACCACGCTGCCGCGAAGGATCACGGTGGTCGTGTCGGCGGCTCCGGCGAGAGCGAGCAGGCTCAGAGCGAGCCAGAAGACCCGGGCGAAGCCGAAGCCGGCGATAGCGGCACCCCAGACGGCGACGGCGAACAGCACCGCGCGCGCCTTTCTCGAAACCCTCCCGGCCGGGCCAGAGAGCGCGGAGCCGAGCATGCCGCCGACCGCCAGGGCCGCGCTGAGCAGGCCGAGGCTTTGGGGCGAGCCGCCGAAGCGGGCCGCGTTCAGTGCCGGGAACAGTGCCACCGGCATGCCGAGGACCGTCGCGTCGACATCGGCCAGGAACACCGCCATCAGGACCGGATGACCCCGGATATACCGCAAGCCCGCGCCCGCCGCCCGGAAGCCGGGTCTGGCCTGGTCATTCCGGGGTGGCATCGCTGGCAGCCTGGCGACGCCGTACAGCGCTACGCCGAAGCTCAGCGTATCGACGAGATAGCATACCCGCAGCCCGGCGGCGGCCGTCGCGGCCCCGGCCAGCAACGGGCCGATCAGGTAGCTGACGTGGAAGGCAAGCTGGTTCAGCGCGACGCCGGCCGCGACCCGGTCCGCGGACACGAGCCGCGGCAGGAACGTCCGCCGGGCCGGGCCGTCCACTGACTCCAGCGCGGCCGCCATGGCGGCCAGGACGTAGAGCAGCCAGAGCTGCCGCAGGCCCAGGTACCCCTGAAAGGTGAAGACGGCGGACACTGCAGCCAGGCAGCCGCCAGTCACCAGCACGAGGCGGCGGCGGTCGACCCTGTCCGCCAGCGACCCGCCGAACAGGCCAACGACCACAACCGGGGTGGCCTGGGCGAGCCCGATCGATCCGACCGCGATCGAGGAGTGGGTGAGATCGTATGTCTGCAGCATCACCGCGAAGCCGGTCATCGCGCCGCCGAGCATCGACACCGACGTGCCGATCCACAACCGGCGAAACGGCGGCGATTCCCGGAGCGGCCGGATGTCGGCCATGATGCGGCCCCGGCGCGACGGTGGCTGGTTGGCCATGATTTCTACTCCCGGGCCGGGATCGGTCCGGCGGCCGGACTACGTAGCTGGCGCGGCGAGCAGCGGGGCCAGTGCCGGGCCACCTAGCGCCCGTGCCGCGCCGGCTATGCGGTCACGCATCGGGGCTGCCGGAACTATAACAGCACTGCTGTATTTCACTGTTCTTGTATGTGCTTATGTGCTCAGAACGTTTCAGTCGCTGGCGGGTCCTCCGCGGTCGCCCCGATCGCGGTCGCCCGCTCGCTGCTGGCCGCGGCGCGGTCGTCCGTGATCGCGGGCACGTCCGGCCTGGTTACGGCTGCGCCGGGCTTGGTCAGGGCCGACCAGCCGAGCAGCGCGAGCGGGTAGGCGAAGTAGCCGAACCTTGCTGCCGGGGCGAGCGCGAACAGGAGCGCGAGCCCGACGGCGAGGCGCGTTGTGGCGGCCGGGACGTCGGCTGGCGGGCGCACGGCTAGCGACACCGCCACCGCGAGCCCGGCCGCGACGAGCAGGCCGATGGCGGCCCGGTGCCCGGCCGGGCCGGTAACGGCCAGGATGTGCCCGGGCAGCGGGCTGGCGGCAGGAGTCTTGTGCGCGGTCAGCCCGAGCGGGAACAGCACGATGTTCTGGAGCAGCGCGCCGGGCTGCGCCAGCAGTGCCGGGGCTGCCGCTGCTATCAGCGCTCCGGCCGCGACTACGGATGTCACGGTGAATCGGGTGGCTACCCGTGCGCCGTCCCGGACCGCTAGCATCACGGCGATCACTGGCAGCGCCGGCCAGGCCGTGGACTTCATCGCGCACGCCGCGCCGATGGCCAGCCCCGCTGCCACCGGCAGCCGTCGCCGGCGAGCGACGCAGGCCAGTGCCAGGCATACCAGCGCGATGACCGGCGCGTCGGTGATGCCAACGGAGAGGGAGAGCGCGAGCACCGGCGATGCCACGCCGAATACCGCGCCGCACCAGGCAGCCTTGCGGCAGGCTCCGCATCGCGACGGGCGGTGCGGAGCGGCTAGCCAGAATGCCGCTGCGAGCAGCGCCAGGGACGTCATGACGAGCCAGGGCCTCGGGTCGCCGATCAGGCCGGGGAGGCCCGCTGCCCGGGGCAGGCCGAAGACCGCCATGAAGGGCAGGTACGGGTTGTAGGACGTCCAGGTGGCAAGCTGCCCTGGCGGCAGGTAGGGGCTTGCGTGCCGGAGCAGCAGGATCGCCGACCGTGTGACTACGGTGACGTCGGCCGTGGCCGGGGCGCGCAACGTCAGCCAGACGATCGGCGCGGCCACGGCACAGGCGAAGGCCGCCAGGAGCGCCGCGGCCGGTCCGAGGGAGCGCCACAGCAAGACAGCGGTCAGCGCGTATCCGCCGACTGCCCACAGCGCCCAGGTCCCGTCGTCACCGCCGGTGAAGATCATGGCGCAGGCGTACCCGGTGAAGACCACGAACCAGGCGATGAGTTGCCGCCGCCCGAACGCGAAACCATGCCCCGGCGGCCCGGCGCTCGATCCCGGCACGAAAAGCCGCCATGCGCGGGCAGAATGGGTGGTCTGCCATGCGCGGGCTGGGTGGCTGGTCCGCCAGGCGCGGGCTAGGGGGCTGCCAAGGTCCCCAGCCCGGGATGCGCCGGCGCTCGATCCAGTCCCGCGGCTGCGACGACGCCCAAGTTCGGTGAAGATCCGCCCACCATAACGTACCGCTGCGACCGTCGCGCCGCCGCGGTCAGCCACGTTGACCACGTTGACCCGGTGCGCCGACCAGATGCCGGTGACCAGGACCAGATGCCGGTGACCAGTTTGGCTGGCTGGCCTGTCACCAACGCGGGCGGGCGGTCAGCCGCCGTCCATGCCGAGCGACCGCTTGAGGAAGTCGACCTGCAGCAGCATCAGGTTCTCGGCCACTTCTTCCTGCCTGGCCATATGGGTTACCCCGGACAGCGGCAGCACGGTGTGCGGCTTCCCGGCGGCCAGGAGCGCCGAGGAGAGCCGCAGCGTGTGCGCCGCCACGACGTTGTCGTCGGCGAGGCCGTGGATGAGCATCAGCGGGCGCCGCAGGTTGGGCGCGTCCGCGATCAGCGAGTTATGCCGGTAAACCTCCGGGTGCTCGTCCGGGTGGCCCAGGTATCTCTCGGTATAGAACGTGTCGTAGAGGCGCTGATCGGTGACCGGCGCCCCCGCCACGGCGGCGTGGAAGGCGTCCGGCCGCCGCAGCACGGCCAGCGCCGCCAGGTAACCGCCGTGGGACCAGCCCCGGATCCCGACCCGGGACAGGTCCAGGTCCCCGTGCTGCCCTGCCGCCGCTTGCAGCGCCTCTACCTGGTCATCGAGATTCAGCGTGGCCTCGTCGTAGTGGATCAGCCGGTCCCAGGCCGGCCCCCGGCCGGGCGTTCCGCGGCCGTCGGCGATCAGCACGGCGAAGCCCTGGTCGGCGAGCCACTGGGAGATCAGGTAGATGTTGCGCGAGGACAGGACGCGCTGCCCCGCCGGGCCGCCGTAGGGGTCGCACAGCACCGGCAGCTGCGCCGAGCCGCGCTGGTGCCCGCGTGGCAGCAGCAGCGCACACCGGATCTGGTGGGGGCCGGCGGTCAGGAACGTCACCTCCGGGGTCAGCGTCGGCGTCTCCGCCAGGGAGGGGATCTCGCCGGCCGGCTCGCTGCCGCGCCACAGCCGGGTCCGGACGCCGAACCATTCGAGCGACCTGGACGATACGACCAGCAGGTCACCGCCCCGAGTCGCCTGGTGCCAGCCGGGCTCCCGGGTCAGCCGCGAGGTGCCGGCCGGCTTGCCGGTGTAGAGGTGCTGCTCGGCGGGATCGTCCTGGGTGGCGCAGAAGAGAACGTCATCACGGGTGTCGAGGACCTCGCGGACGTTCATCTCCGGGCCGGTCACCGGCTTGCCGTCGATCAGCAGGCGGTACGCGCCGCCCCGGGCGGTCACCTGGACCAACTGGCCGTCCAGGGTCCAGGCCGGGCTGCCCGGCACCACTTCCACCCAGTCCGGGTCGGTGTCCTGGCAGACCAGTTCCGTGGTGCCGTCGGCGCGCACCGCCAGCACCCGCAGCGTCCTCTGGTCGCGCGAGAGCACCTGCAGCAGCGCGGGACCGCCGCGCGACCAGTGCACAGCGGTCAGGTAGGGCATCGTCGTCGAGTCCCAGCCCACCGGGCTCAGGGTTCCGTCCAGGCCGGCGAGGAAGACGCGGACGTCGGCGTTCGCCGTGCCCGCTGCCGGGTACGCGACCTCGCTGGGAGGCTGCTGCGGGTTAGCCGGATCGGACAGGTACCAGCGGACCACCGGCGTGGTGTCCACGCGCGCCACGAGCAGTTGCTGCCCGGTCGGTGACCACCAGAACCCGCGGGTCCGGCCCATCTCCTCGGCCGCCACGAACTCCGCCAGGCCGTAAGTCACCTGCTCGGTCTCTGGCACGGCCAGCGCACGGTCGCTGCTGCCGTTCGCGGCGACGACCCGAAGCGTCCCGTCTGCCACGTAAGCGATGTGGCTCCCCGTGGGGTCCGGGCGTGGGTCGAGCACCGGGGTCGGCGTGGCCAGCACGCGCAGGCCGTCAGATCCGGTGCCGGTGCCGTCGGGCCGGGCGGCGTCGGTCACCAGGTCGGCCACGAAAAGGCGGCCGGACAGCGCGAACACCGCCATCGTCACGGCGTCGTCTACGGCGAACGACACCACGCCCCCCGCCGCTTGCCGGGTCCGTTCGCGGCGTGCGCGTTCGGCAGCAGGAAGATCCTCAGCGCCCCCGGGCAAGAGTTCTCGCGGGTCGGCAACCAGGCGCTCGGTCCCGTCGGCGACATCGTGCACCCACAGGCAGGTGTCGCGGTCGGTGCCGGACCGAGTCCGCAGGAACGCGGCCCGGCTGCCGTCTGGCGCGATCGAGAACGCCTGGGGTACGCCGAGACTGAACCCCTGGGTGCGGGCGTATTGGCGGGCGAAGCCGATGTTGTCAGCCGTCATGCCCCGATCCTCCCAGAGTCGCGGACCCTCTCCCCAGCGGAGCATGTCAGCGCCGGATCCCGGTAAGCTGGAGCCGCCCCGGCGGCGGCCGGGGAGGTTCCGGCCGTCCGCCCGCGTGCTCCTGGGCGGCGGCTGGTCGGGCGGAGTAGCTCAGTCAGGCAGAGCAAGCGGCTCATAATCGCTGTGTCGCCGGTTCAAGTCCGGCCTCCGCTACTGACTCGCCGATTGCGCGAGCGGCTACCCTTAGGGCAGTGGCCCGCGGGAGACCGTCCGGGCCTGCGCGAGCAACCGGAAATTCCGTTTCGAAGAAAGGCACTCCATAGTGGCTGCGACTGACATCAGGCCCAAGATCACGCTGGCCTGTCAGGAGTGCAAGCACCGCAACTACATCACGCGCAAGAACCGCCGCAACGACCCTGACCGGCTCGAGCTGAAGAAGTACTGCCCGAACTGCCGCTGCCACCGGCCGCACCGCGAGACGCGATAGGCACCGGCGCGGGGGCGGCGGGATGGCCATCAATCGGGAGTACGTGGGCCGCACTTTCCCGGCGACCGAGCCCTACGAGGTCACCTGGCCGAAGATCGCCGAGTTCGCCGACGCGATCGGCGACCCGAACCCCTTGTTTCGGGACCGGGCAGCCGCGCGGGCTGCCGGCTACCGGGACGTCATAGCGCCGCCGACCTTCGCGATCGTGATCAGCATGGAGGGCGCGAGCCACGTCGTCGCCGATCACGATTTCGGCCTCAACTACGCCATGGTGGTCCACGGCGAGCAGCGTTTCGAGTATTCCCGCCAGCTCATGGCGGGAGACGTGGTCACGGCGCAGGCCACGATCTCGCAGATCAGGGACGCCGGCAGTAACGTGCTGGTCACCACGCGGACCGAAGTCCGCACGACGGCGGGTGAACTCGTGTGCACGGCGCATTCGACGCTGGTCGAACGTGGCGGTTCCGCGTGACCGGGAGACGCATATGACCGGGCAGGTTGGCTACGAGGACGTCAAGCAGGGGGCGGAACTTCCGCCTGCCAGCTACCAGGCCACCCGGCTCAGCCTGGTCAAGTACTGCGGCGCGTCGGGTGACTTCAACGTCATCCATTGGAACGAGCGGATAGCCAAGTCGGTCGGGCTGCCGAACGTTATCGCGCACGGGATGTTCACGATGGCCCAGGCCGGGCGTTATGTCAGCGACTGGGCGGGTCCCGGCGCGGTGGTGGTCGACTTCGGTGTCCGGTTCGCCAAGCCCGTCGTCGTCGCCGACGACGACATCGGCGCGACAATCGAGGTCAGCGGAACGGTCGAGGAGAAGCTGGACGGCAACCGCGTCGTGCTGGCCCTCACCGCGCGGTCGAACGGGGTCAAGGTCCTCACGAGGGCTCGGGCCGTGGTGCGCCTGCCGTAACGGTTACCCGGCCTGCCTGGCTGATCCGGGCTGCCCGCGGCTGCTCGGTTGCCTTCGACCAGTACAAGGAGCATACGGAACGTGACGGTCAGTGGCCCTGTGGTGCGCGAACAGGTGATGCTCGCCGGGTACACGACGCTTGGCCTCGGCGGCCCGGCCGCGCGTTTCGTCGAAGCCGATAGCGAGGAGCAGATCATCGCCACGGTGCGCAGCGCCGATGCCGTCGGGGAGCCGGTGCTGGTCCTGGGCGGCGGCAGCAACCTGGTCGTGGCCGACGAGGGGTTCCCCGGCACGGTGCTGCACGTGGTTACCGGCGGCGTGCGGACCAGCAGCGGTCCTGGCGGAGTCACCGTGGTTGTGGCTGCGGGCGAGGACTGGGACTGCCTGGTGCAGCGATGCGTGGGCGAGGGGCTCTCCGGGATCGAGTGCCTGTCCGGCATACCCGGGCTGGCTGGAGCGACGCCGATCCAGAATGTCGGCGCCTACGGGCAGGATGTGTCCGAGACGATCTTTTCGGTGCGTGCCCACGACCGGCTGCTCGACACGGTCGTCGAGCTGACGAACGCGGACTGCGGCTTCGGGTACCGGACAAGCGCGTTCAAGCTCGGCAGCGGCGCTGCCGGGGCGGCGGGCGGCGCTGCCGGGGCGGCGGGCGGCGCTGCCGGGGCGGGCCGCCGCGATGCGCCGCACCCGGCCGCCGCGACCGGGCGGTTCGTCGTGCTCGGTGTCACGTTCCGGCTCGCGAGAGAGCCTTTGTCCGCGCCCATTGGCTACTCCGAGCTGGCCCGGGCGCTCGATGTCACCGTGGGCGAACGAGTACCTCTCGGCGAAGCCCGCACGGCGGTGCTGGCCCTGCGCCGCCGCAAGGGGATGGTGCTGGACTCGGGCGACCCGGACACTCGCAGCGCCGGCTCGTTCTTCACCAACCCGGTCCTGGGCCGCAGCCAGTTTGCCGAGGTGGAGCGCAGGGCCGCCGCCATGTCGGGACGCCCGGGGGAGCCGGCCGGCGTCCCGCACTTCGCCGCGGGGAACGGCCTGGTCAAGGTGTCGGCCGCGTGGCTGATCGAACAGGCCGGCTTCGCCAGGGGATACCCGCCGAACGCCAGTGTCCGCATCTCGTCCAAGCACACGCTGGCACTGACCAATCCGGGGGGCGCGAGCACCGCCGACCTGGTCGGCCTGGCGCGGGAGATCAGAGACGGCGTGCGGCATGCCTTCGGGGTCGAGTTGGTCAGCGAGCCGGTCCTGGTCGGCACCGAACTCTGAGCCGCGAGCCGGCCGCCGGCCAGTCGGCCGCACGGCGCGCTGGCCGGGTGAGCGGTCGAGCAGGCCGTGGCCGAGTTCGCGTTCGAGGTGGTCGACCTCAGGGATGAGGACGCCGTGCTCGATGCCGAGGTGATCTGCCGCCGCGCGTAGTGGTGGGCTCCGGCCAGCCGGCCCGGCAGCTTCCTGGTGTCAGCCTGGACGATTCTCAGTGAATACGGCTGAGAAACGTCCGCGGTGAGCGCCAGGAGCCCCGTCGCTGTTGAGCAGCTGCCGAGAGGCGGGCTGGCGCCCGGCAGCCGCAAAAGCGGCCTCTAGAGCGCCGCGCGGTGCCGCCACGGTGCCGCCACGGTGCCGCCACGGTGCCGCCACGGTGCCGCCACGGTGCCGCCGCGCGGTGCCGCCGCCTGGTCTGGGCGATGATCGCGCTCGCGGCCGGTGCCGTCGGCCGGTACGGCGGATTGGCGGTCCGCTACCGCCTGGGCGGCGGCAACTGGATCGCGGCCGGGATCCTGGCCGTCTTCGTGATCGGCACTGACCGCAGCCGGACGCGGAAGCTCCCGCGTTCCCGCACCCGTCACCTCGGCCGGGACACCGGTGCGCAGCCGGTGCCGGGCTGACAGCGGCGTGGCCAGGTCCGTCACCAGGTGCTGCGCCCATAGCAGGTGCAGCACGCCCGCACGCGCCAGTTCCGCGGGCCGGCGCGGAAAGGCGCGGAACGCCTCGCCCAGCGTGGCGCCGTCCAGGTCGGCGCCGCGGATCTCCGCCACCAGCTCCGGGTCGAACACCCAGGCCCGCCGGTAGCCGGCCAGGAAGCGCACGTTCGCCAGCTCCGCCTCCGGCGGCTCGCACCACGCCTCGAACTCCCAGCGCCGCGACTCCACCGCCTCCCGCGCCCAGCCGAGAGAGAAAGCAACCTTCGGCCGCGCCAGCAGATGCCGGGGCTTCACGTCCGCCACGGGACGCGCGCATGATCCCGGGGTCAGGGGCGCGGGGCGCCCACCTCCCCTCGTGCACGGCACCGTCATCACCGCGAATGCTCACCGAGACGGAACCGACCGCAGGACTTATGTCCCCCCCTCGCGCCGCAGGCTCGACCGAGCCCCGCCCTGACGAAACGCTAACGACCGTGACAGACCGCAACTATAGGGTCCGGCGCGGAGAGAGAGCAGCTGATTACGCAAAGAGGGACGGGCACCCGATCCGGGACGACCCAGCAGGCTCCCAGCGCCAGCGCGAACCGTCCGCTAGCACGTGGCCCCGTCCGGGACGCCGCAGCCGTGACTACGCGGGCCTGCGGCCGTGGAAGGTGCGGCGCAAATCGCCGACCCAGGCGTCAGGGTTCTCCCACAGGATGAAGTGGCCGCCGTGGTCGTGGGCGTTGACGTTGACGTGGTTGCACCAGTCGGCTTGCGGGCTGGTCTTGAACGCGCGGACGCGCTCGTCGGCGGTGTGGATGCCGGGCGGGTTCTCGTAGGTGACGAAGGTGAGGCCGACCGGGGCCTGCACGACCGGGGTGTGGTCGTGGGCCGGGGCCCAGGGGTAGCGGTTGGCGTTGGCGTAGTAGCGCATCGACGTGGCGATGGAGTTGTTGACCCAGTAGATCGTGGCGTGGGTGAGCATGTCGTCCTTGGTGAACACGGACTCGATGTCGCCGCCGTTGTCGCTCCAGGCGTTCCAGCGCTCCAGCAGCCAGGCGAGCAGTCCGGCGGGTGAGTCGCTCAGTCCGTGGGCCAAGGTGGCGCCGTCGAGCATATGCACGGCGAGGTGGGAGGCCGAGCGGCGGTCCCGCTCGATGATGCGGGCGCGGACCTCGGCGGGCTGGTCGTCGGACAGCGGCGCCTTCTGGGCCAGGTCCCAGGCGCGGGGGCCGGTGAAGAAGTCGAGCGGCAGCCCGGAGGCGATGTGGATGCCGTACAGTTCGTCGGCGTACTTGTGGCCGAGCTGGCTGGAGACGAGCCCGCCGATGTCGCAGCCCCCGGCGGCGTACTTCTCGTATCCCAGGGTCTGTGTCATCAGGGCGTGCCAGAGGTCGGCGACCTTCCAGAAGTTGACGTCCGGGAAGCCGGCGAGCGGGCCGGGGAAACCGAAGCCGGGCAGGGACGGCACGATCACGTCGAACGCGTCGGCGGGGTCGCCGCCGAACGCAGCCGGGTCGGCGAGCGGGCGGGTCACCTTCGACCAGTGCCAGAAGGTCCACGGCCAGCCGTGGGTGAGGATCAGCGGGACCGGCCGTGGTCCGCAGCCGGGCTTGCGCATGAAGTGCACCGGGACGCCGGCGACGCGCACCTGGTAGTGATCGTAGGCGTTGATGGCGGCCTCGGCCTTGCGCCAGTCGTAGCCGTCACGCCAGTAAGCGACCAGCTCACAGAGATAGCTGTCCGGGACACCGTAGAACCAGTCCTCATTCCCCTCGTCCAGCGGCGGACGAGTAAGCGCGAGACGGGCGCGCAGGTCATCGAGGACCTCGTCCGGCACATGGATCGGGGCGGGCTCCAGGGGAAATGCGGTCACGTCATTCTCCTCGCGTGCGGTCGGACGCGTGAACCGCCGGGCGGCTCAGCCGGTGCGTCGCAGGCGATGGCCACCAGCCGGGACAGCACCTCCTGAGCGTTGGCAAGCACGGCCCGCTCGTGCTCGTCTAGTCGGCCGGTCAGCCGCCCCAGCTTCGTTACCCGGTCGGCGTGCCGGGACTGGACGACCATCTCACCGGCTGTGGTCAGCGAGAGCAGCGCCGCACGGCCGTCGCCCGGATCTGGCCGCCGGGACACCAGGCCGACCGCCTCCAGCTTCGAGACCAGGGTGGTCAGGGCCGGCTGCTTGATCTGCTCGGTCGCCAGCAGGTCGGTCAGCCGCATCGGCCCTCCACGCGACAGGCTGTGGAGCACCGACAGCGCCGAGAAGTTCAGCTTCTGCACCGACGCGAGCCGGATGAACACCGTGTTGAAGTCCTCGATCACCGTCACCAGACGATCGACATCGAGCACCCCGCCCACCGAGTTCCCGGCCACCCGCCAAGTATATCAAATTTCGATGCAACTTCCTCCGGCCCGTTTCCGTGTACTTCGTGTGGCGCTCCCTTGATCGCCACACCGACCTGAGAGGGGGGCCAGCGCAGAGGAAGAGGCCAGTTACGCCAAAAAAGGTGACGCGGAGGTCGCCTGTCCAGCTTTTTGTGACTACCAGCGTTAAATGGCGTGCGGCCGGAGTGCATCTGCCTGGTTTCCCAGTCTTACCTGGCGTGGTCTGCCAGTTTTAGCTGGCGTATTGGTCCAGCTCCCAGTTCTTCCTGGCGTGC
>Ga0335078_10001639_pt1 | contig 33709 bp, 23 predicted proteins | sample Lox_Sample_32_FD_206711 | JGI IMG/M metagenome (GOLD analysis project Ga0335078, IMG submission 206711) | Soil microbial communities from Loxahatchee National Wildlife Refuge, Florida, United States - Lox_Sample_3.2 | ecosystem: Environmental > Terrestrial > Soil > Wetlands | place: USA...
TCGCATACTCGAACACGGCGTTCAGGTAGAAGGCCGCCGCGGTGATCGCGGCGATGCCGAGCACGATCGGGATCACGACTGCCGGTCCGGTCAGGACATGAAACGCCTTGTCGCGCCAGGGGGACAGTACAAGCTTCAGGTCGTACATGGCGGCCCAGATCCACATCGCGGGCAGCACCTGGACCAGGGTGAGCCGCCAGTTGGTGAACAGCAGCTTGACCCCGTCGAAGAGCATCGCGAAGGCGCCGATGGCGAGCGTGAGGGGAGCGAGCCATGGCCGGACACGGCTCAACCGCATGACCGCGTCATCCACGACCGCGTCGTCGCTGTCCTTGACGGCCTGGATGAGCCGCACGACGTCCGCGCGCGCTAGGCGCGACCGTTGCTTGCCAGGCCTGCCCCCGGGCGGCGAGCGTCCGCTAGCAGCGTCATCTGCAGACGACGACGCCGGCTGTGGTGCATTTCCGCCGACTGCCACTGGAATACCCTCCGCTGGCGGACTGGCCGGCGCCCCCATGGAGCCGTCACGGCTCATCGGGGTCGTCCAGCGCGGCCTCGATGTCATACCCGAACGCACCCGCGACGCCGGGGGCGGCGCCGGTAATCCGGCCGAGCCCGATCACCGGGGCGATGGCCAGCAGCACCCCGGTGATCTCGTCTTCGGTCGCGCCCGCCGCCAGCGCCCGGCTGCTGCTCCATTCCAGGCAGACCTCCGGCGCCCCGATCGCCGCCAGCACCCCGACCCGCACCAGCGCCGCGGTCCTGGGATCCAGGCCCCGGACACCGGGCGCACCAAGCACGAGCCCGGCCTGATCGCCGGCGAATTTCTCATCGACGATCGCCAGCCTGCGCAAAATCTCCTGATATCTCACCGCCTGCCCATCGGTCGGCGCTTTCCGCCCGCGCCCACTGCAGCCGCCGGGACGGGCCTCACTGCCTCTATCGTCGGGACGCGAAGGCCGCCCCGGCATCACCCTGATATGGGTATGTCCCGGATGATCAGCGATCCCGGGTGGAGACACCCCGGAGTCGGCGGCGTGATGAACTCCGGCGGCCCAGCGTCTACCGGGCCAGCTCTTCGAGAGTGCGGCGGCGCTGGCGTTTCCCGAAGATCGCGACCATGAAGGCGGGGAGAAGCGCGGCCGGTATCGTGATCAGCAAGATCCAGCCCCGTGGCGCGGCTGCGGTGAAGACCACTCCGCTGAGGAGAATGCCGCCCCAGGCGCCGAGGTGGCCCACGCCGTCGGTCCAGCCGGTGCCCAGCGAGCGCATCCGGGTCGGGTAGTTGCCGGGTATGTACACCCACATACTGAACTGCCACAGTGTGGTGCCGACCGTCGCCACGATGAAGAAGGTGACCAGGGCCGGAGTGCTGTGCACGGCGTAGACGCCCCACCAGCCGCCGGCGAACATGATGGCGCCCGCGAGCTGCGTGTATTTGGGCTCGACCCGTTCGCCGAAGGACGCGTTGAGCAGGTAGACGGCGGCGGAGGCCGCCGCGGCCCAGGCGGCCAGGGCGAATATGAAGCCGGCGCCGTAGTGGCGGCTTTCGGCGAGGAACAAGAACCGGTAGCCCGCATAGCCATAGACGTGGCCGTAGCCGAGCACCATGACCACCAGCAGGAATACGGTGACGGCCACGTACCGCCCGCCGAAGGGGGCGAGCCAGCTTGTCTTCTCCTCGGCCACCACCTGGTGCGGAGTCAGGTCGGGCTCGGGCAGCACGGGGTGACGTTTCATGACCCGCGCCTCCATGCGCTCCACGATCGTGCGCGCTTGGTCACGGCGCTGCCTGGCCTCCAGCCAGCGCGGCGACTCAGGCATCCGCCAGAACAGCACCAGTGCCACCACGATGTTCAGCCCGGCTAGCAGCCACAGGTAGCGCCCGTACTGTCCGGGGATCCAGTAGTGCGGGATGAGGCTGGTCAGGACGACAGCAAGCAGGAAGATGGCCAGCACCTGGGCGACCTTGATCACCTTGCCCCGGACCGCCGGCCCCATCATCTCACCCATGTACACGACGTTGATGGCCAGGTACCCGGCGAACCCGAGCGTGTCGACGAGCGAGAGAACGACCAGCGCCGGATAGTTCGTCACGTACCCGAACGGCCAGATGAACACCCCGGCCAGCACCGAAGAGAGGATCAGTGCCTTGCGCCGGCCGATCCTGTCGGAGAGCCAGCCGATGGTGTAGCCGCCGATCAAGACGCTGATCCCGGTCTCGAGGGCGAACAGGACCGAGTACTCGAATGAACCCATGACGTGGCGCGGCAGCCATACGAACGGGTATAGCCTCGCGGCGGTCCCGTCGACCGATGCCGCGCACGCCCAGCCCACCTGCACGAGCAGGGCTATCTCCCAGGCCATCCTGCTCATGGGCAGGCGGTCAACCCGGGCTGCCATCTCGCCGGCAATGACCGGGGTGGTGCCGCCGGCGCTGGCCCCGGCTCCTGGCATGTCTTCTGCCATCGCAGTTCCCCTTCGTGCCTCCTGTGTCAAGCGTGGCTTTCACCGGGGTCGTGGTGGCTTGACCCGATCTGCATTCTCAGCTGATGATGGAACGGCTACCCTCGGAGCGACAAGGGCACTGGCGGGTCATGGTTGACACGGGCGTGAGGGAGCGACCCGGCCTGGTGGGCGATGAAGCTAGGCCGATGTTCGACGTTTTCGTCGGCAAGCTGCGCATTCCCTCGACGCGGCCCGGGTCGGTCCGCCGGACTTCGCTGATTGACCGGCTGGTGCGGGAGGTCTCCCGTCCGGTCGTGTCGGTGGTCGCTCCGGCGGGTTACGGGAAGACGACGCTGCTGGCGCAGTGGGCGGAGCGCAGCGGCCAGCCGGTGGCCTGGGTGTCGGTGGACGAGCAGGACAATGACCCGAAGGTCCTCCTCGGCTACGTGGCCAGGGCGCTGGATGCGGTGCAGCCGGTCGCCCGGCCGGTGTTCGACGCGCTGGCCTCTCCGGCCAGTTCGGTGCCCGGCTCGGTGGTGCCGCGGCTGGGCAACGCCTTCGCCGCGATGACGATGCCGGTGCTGCTGATCCTGGATGACGTGCATGTGCTGCGCAAATCCGAATGCCGGGCCGCGCTGTCGGTGCTGGCCGGTCACGTGCCGGGCGGCGGGCGCCTGGTGCTGGCTGGGCGGGATCAGCCGCCGCTTCGGGTCGCGCGGCTGCGCGCGGAGGGCAGGATCGCCGAGATCGGCCCGGCGGACCTGGCGCTGACCCGCGAGGAAGCGGTCGTGCTGGTGCGCGGCGCAGGGGTGATGCTCAGCGAGGAAGACCTGACCGACCTGCACCGGCGCACCGAGGGGTGGGCGGTCGGGCTGTACCTGGCGGCGCTGTACCTGCGGGAAGGCGGCTCGCTGCCGGACGCGGCGGCTTCCTTCGGCGGCGGCGACCAGTTCGTGAGCGAATACCTCGAGTCAGAGTTGCTGGCGCAGATCTCGCCTGGGCAGCGGGTGTTCCTGACCCGGGCCGCGGTCCTGGAACGAATGTGCGGGCCGCTGTGTGAGGCGGCACTGGACCTGCCCGGTTCCGGCGCGGCGCTGGCCGAACTGGCCCGGTCGAACATGCTGCTGGTGCCGCTGGATCACCGCGGCGAGTGGTACCGCTATCATCACCTGTTCCGCGACATGCTCCTAGCGGACCTGGCACGCCGCGAGCCCGGACTGGCCCCTGCCCTGCGCCGCCGCGCCGCCGCCTGGTACCTGCAGCATGACTTGCCCGAGGATGCACTGGAGTGCTCGATCCTGGCCGGGGATGCCGGCACCGTCGCCCGCCTCCTGCAAACGCTGTGGAGTCCGGTCTACCGGCAGGGCCGGATCGCCACCCTTCGGCGCTGGTTCAGCTGGCTGGAGGACCGGGGCGGAATCGAGGAATATCCGCTGAACGCCATGAACGCCGCGTTCCTGGCCGAGAAGACAGGGCAGCCGGCCCAGGCCGAGCGGTGGGCCGATGCGGTCGACCGCTGGCAGCATCAGGACGCGGGCCCGCCCGGTGACGCGTACACCGAGGCGATGGCCGCCACGCTCCGGGCTCTCTTGTGCCGCCGCGGGGCGGAGCAGATGCGCGCCGACGCCGACGATTCCGCGCGGAAGTTCGCGGCGGCCAACTTCGTGCCTGCGGTGACTCCGCTCCTGCAGGGAACCGCCCGGGTCCTGTGCGGTGACCTCGACGGCGGCGATGCCTTCTTCGCGTTTAGTCTCGAAGAAAAACGCGGCGCCACTGACATCACGGCGCTTGCGCTGTGTGAACGGTCGCTGGTGGCGATGGCACGCAACCAGTGGGACCAGGCCGGGGCCTTCGCCGGCCGCGCCCATGCTCAGATACACCAGGCGGGGATCGAGGACTCCTACGCCGCCGCCCTGACCAGCGCGGTGCAAGCCCGTGCCGCCCTGCACCGCGGAGACGTCCCGGCGGCGCGCCGGGAACTCACTACTGCCCTGCGCCTGCGGCCCCTGATGACCTATGCGCATCCCCACTGGGCCGTCCAGCTCCGGATCGCGCTCATCCGCGTTCACCTTGCGCTTGACGACTTGGCCGGGGCCAGGACGATCATGCGGGAGATCGGTGAGATCCTCAAGCGGCGCCCCGACCTGGGCACCCTGGCCGTCGAAGCCCAGCAGCTCCGCACCCGACTCGCCGCCGAGCGCGCCTCCAGTGCTGCCGGAGCCTCCGCCCTGACCGCCGCCGAGCTCCGCCTGCTGCCGATGCTGTCCACCCACCTGCAGATGCACGAGATCGCCGCCGACATGTACCTGTCGCCGCACACCGTCAGGGCGCAGGGCAAGTCGATCTACCGGAAACTGGGCGCCGCCAGCCGCGGCCAGGCCGTGGCCCGGGCCCGGGAGCTCGGCCTCCTGGAGGGCTGAGGCTAGGTGCCGAGCAGGCCGATCGCCGTTGCTCGCTGCACCGCGTCGTTGCGAGACGAGACACCCAGCTTGCGGTAGACCGCCTTGACCTGGGTCTTGACCGTGTGGCTGGAGACGTACAGCCGCTCGGCGATCTTGTCGGCGGTGAGGTGGGTTTGCAGGTAGGGGAGCAGCCGCAGCTCGGCTGGAGTCAGCGGCAGCGTGCCGGACGGTTTCGAGACCGCACTGGAGGCTAGGACGCCGCGGAAATCCTTGACCTCATCCACGAGGGTCCCGAGGGCCGGGCGGTGGGCCAGGATGTCGTCGATCTCGCGCAAAAGCTGGTGGACCGTTCCCAGGTCGGCGAGGCCGAGGTAGACCTTGGCCAGCTGCAGCCGCAGCCGGACGGCATGGTACGGCAGCAGGTGGGTGGCTGACGGGCGCGCCCGCATCGCCTGGGTGAGCTGCCGGTGCGCTTGGTTCAGGTCACCGCGGTGCACGGACAGCCTGGCGGCCCCGGCGAAGGCCGGAAGGGCGAAGACGAAGTCGTCCATCCGGCCTTCTTCGATCGTGGCCAGCGCCATCCCCAGCCGGCCGGCCGCCTCCGCCCACTCACCGCGGTCCATGGCGAGCCACGCGAGCCGGGCTTCACAGATGACCGTGTTATCAGAGTTGTTCATCATGACGGCGGCGGCGGACGCGTCGGCGAACAGGCCGCGGGCCTCCTCCAGGCGGCCGGTGAGCAGGTAAGCCTCGGCCAGCAGCCACAGCGCAGTGTCGCGGTCCGGGCTCCAGGCCGGCTCCTGGGCCACGGCGAAGCTCGCGTCGGCCGTCATCTGCTCTGGGCCGGCCGCACACATCAATGCCCGCAACATGGCGCGGGAGGAGTCGAAGCAGGCCGTGCCATCGGCGGGCACCGGATCGAACGAGGCAGCGTCGACGACCGCCGCCCACCGCACGGCCCCGGGCGTGTCGCCGGTGATCACGCTGGCCAGGCACGCATGCACCGCGAGCGGCGGGTAGCGTTCGATGTTCACATCGCCGATCGCACGGTACCAGCGCCGCAGCGTTGACACCTGCCCGGCCTGGTACGTCTGCCGGCCCAGCGTCGTCACCAGCCGCACGGTGCGGTCCCGGTCGGTCGTGGGCAGCAGGTGCTCGACGGCCAGCGCCGGGGCTCCGTTGGCCTCGTACCAGTCGGCGGCCCGCTGGTGCAGCGTCATGATGATGTCAGGTTCGGTGCGGCGAAGCTCCCCGAGCAGGAACTCGCGGAACAGGCCGTGATAGCGGTACCACTGCCGCCGCCGGTCCAGCGGGGTCAGGAACAGGCCGTGTGCCTCGATGCGGCGCAATTGGATGGCCGCGGCCGACGAGCCGAGGACGGCCTCGCAGAGCGGACCCGAGAGCTGGTCGAGCACGGCCGTGCGCCGCAGGAACCGCTGAATGGCCTTCGGCTGCCGGACCAGGGTCTCCAGGTACAGGTAGTCGGCCACGTACCGGTCATCACCAGCGATGGTCTGTGCCCGGCCGTGGTCCTGCCTTTCGATCATGGCGGCGAGGTAGAGGCCAACCGGCCAGCCCTCGGTCCGTTCGGCCACGGCTGCCACCACTTCAAAGGGCACGCTGACCTGCGCATGTGAGAAGACCTGCCGGGCGCCGCCCGCATCCAAAGCCAGGTCCCCGGCCCCCAGCTCGAGGGCATCGCCCGAGACCCGGAGCCGCGGCAGGTGAGGCTGCTCGGAACGGCTCGCGGCAGCCAGCTGGGATCCACGGGGGATCGCCGAGATCACCACGCCCAGCACGTCGTGGCAGGCGGGCGACTGCAACTCATGAAGATCATCCAGTATGAGGACGAACGGCACCGGGCTCGCGCGGAACGCCGCGGCCAGCCGCGGCGCCGCGCGGTCCAGCGCCGATACGCCGGAGCCGCCGACGTCGTCGATCAGGTCACGGCTGGCCAGGCCGGCCCGGCAACATGCGGCCGCCAGCGAGGTGAGCAGGGCCGCGGGATCATCGTCGAACCTGTCCACAGACACCCAGGCCACGCGGCGAGTCTCGGTGGCCGCCCACTCCGCCAGGAACGTCGACTTGCCGTACCCCGCCGGCGCCGTGACCGCGACGAAGCGGCAACCGCTCGAACGGGCGGTCTCGATAAGGCCGCCGCGGCTCACCGCGTCCGGGCGGGGTGGCGGGACGGAGAACTTGGCATCCAGTAGCGACTGGCTCAAGCCGGGAACTGGCGAACCCGCTTGGTGAAGGTCCACGTCCACGGCCGGACCTTCTCCTGTTCGCAGATCGCGCTCACGCTCTGCCGTGGTGTATATGGGCATCGCGTCCTCCCACCAGGACATAGCCACGCACGTCCCGGCCACGGCGGTCACCAGTTGCCGTTCTGTCCGGTGATCGCCGCCGATCGGTACCTGCCGACCTTCCCCATGATTCCCACCCGGGCAGCCGACGTCATACCCCACCGTGGGCTATTTGCCGGAAACGCCCGTGGTCATAGCCCGGTCCGCTGACGACTGAGCTGGGCCGCTCCACTCGTTAAGCTGACTTTTCCTCGGCTGGTTCTCGTTCCAGGATCGGTTCATCTCCGGTGCGGTACTTCTGGCCGTTGAACAACATGAGGTGGCCGCACGCGGTGCATTCGATCCGGATGGCGAAGGTCAGATGATAGTCGTCATTCCCGCCGGGGGGGAGATGGTCACCGTCAAGGGGAGGCCCGCCATCGAGCCAGCACGCGGGAAAGCGTCCTATGCCGAGCGCGTCCGGCCGGCCAGGGCGGCCGGCCCGCCGGACGCGGTCCACCGGGACGTCATCTCGGCCTCGTACAAACACGCGGCCGAGATGCCCGATCTGTACCGGGCCTGCCTGAGCGACGCCCGGACCCGCCAGGCCCACCTGTCCACCCTGAGCCGGTACGCCGAGCAGAACTTCCGTGACCGGCTCACGGCCCTGGGCAGGCAGCCACGGTACCCGTGCCGGTGATGGCACGAGCCTTTGTCGGGGCACACGTCGCCGTCCTGGAAGCCTGGCTGGCCGCGGAGCTCGACGGTGACGTGGAAGAACTCGCTAACCTGGCCCTCGACCTCCTCATCTACGGCACAGCCTGGGCGCACGGCTTCCGCCTCGACGTGCTCGGATACCCAGCCGGGCTCCCGGCAGATGCCCGCCCGCTCGCGTTACCCGCTGAATCCCGATGCTGCCGCCCGGCCACCTCTACTAGCCGTGCCACGCTGCCCGCCTTCTTGGCCGTCGGGGCCAGCGGCTGTCATCGTGGCTGGCGCGGTCGGTGTCAGCAGGATGACGCTCGCGCACATGACGGCGAAGCCGACCGCCGCCGCCGCCAGCGCGGCGGCGTTGTCGGTGAAGTGCTCGCCGAATATCCACATGGCCAGGGTGATGCTGACGATCGGATCAACGATCACCAGCAAGGGCTGGGAGGCCCGCAGCGGTCCCACATGCAAAGACGCCTGCTGCACGAACAAGGCCGCCACGCTGCCCACGACGAGGGCATAGACAGGCCAGCGGATGAACGTTCCGCCCACGCCGAATTGGGTCAGCGTGTCCGTGGTGGCCTTGATGAAGGTCGCCACCAGCGCCCACATGACCGCGGCGGCGGAGGCATACAGGGCGGCGCGCAGGCTCGGGGATCCCCAGCGCGCCAGGACCGACATGACCGCCGCGCCAGCGCAGCAGGCCAGTGCTGCGGTGAGCCAATGATGACTGATCGGGGTGGGCTGGCCGCCACCTGGCTGCCCCGCTCCAATGAACACCACCAGACCGATGCAGGTCACGGCGCCGACGAGCCATGTGATCGGGCGGATGGCCTGATGAATCCAGAACCGGCGAAGCACGAGCATGAGGACAAGTTCGGTGGCCAGAAGCGGCTGCACGACTGAGATCTCGCCGTTGTGGAGGGCGAGGGCCTGGAACACGAACGCCCCGGCCAGGGCCACCCACCCGAAAAGCCACAACGGATTGCGGAACAGGTAGACAACTAACCGCCAGCCGGAGGACCGGCGTGGTGCGGCGATGCTGGCGATGTGCTGAGTAGCCTCATTGACTGCGTTGGACAACGCCGCCAGCAGGGTGAAGACGATTACCATCGAACCGTCGCCGTTGGCATGGTAGCGGCGACGGCGTCGTCCAGGGAGGGGTGGATCCGGATCAGCCGATCGAGCCCCTTCAGGGCGGGCAGCCGCCCGACGGCCTCGGCGGTGACCACTAGCCGTAGCTGGGTGCCGCAGGCGGCGGCGCGCCGGCAGGCGCGGGCCACGACGGCTGCACCCACCTGATCGCACCATGCCGTCCCGGTCATGTCCACCACTAGCTCGGTGGCGCCGCGGTAGATGAGGAGCAGCAGCTGGTCACGGATCCGGCTGGCATTGAATTCGCCGACATGCTGCGGGAGTGTCACGATCGCTGTCCGTCCCGCCCACTGCACCGGGTAACCGTCAGACATGGCAGCGACCGGCCGTGCAAGTGGGGACGCGGGTGACAGCCTCGACGGTGCGCGGTTCGGCGGGCTGCCAGGTCCAGCAGCAGCTTGGCCAGCGTGTCACCGCTGACCGCGGCCCGCTCCAAGACCGGCACCGGTGCACTGTTATGGCTGAGGCCGACTGCCAGGACGCTCACCTGTCCACCTCCGCTAACCGACAAGCTGATCTTCGCTGTCCCAGGTCCGCTGGTAGGGACCGCCCGCGTGGCGGAGTTCCCGGTGGGTGCCGTACTCGGCGACCCGGCCGTGGTCAAGCACCACGATCTGGTCCACCTGGTCGAGCCCGTCTAGTTCATGGGTGATGAGCAAGACCGAACGGCCCTCGGTGGCGTGCAGCAGGTCCGCGGTGAGCGCCTGGCGGCTGGCCCGGTCCAGATGCGCGGTGGGCTCGTCGAGGATCAGCAGCGCCGGGTCGGCCAGGAACGCGCGGGCCAGCGCCAGCCGCTGCCGTTCGCCGCCCGAGACGGCGGCCCCGTGGTTACCGACCGGGGTGTCCCAGCCCCTGGGCAGGGACCTGATCCACGGCAGCAGCCGGGCGCGGGCCGCAGCCCCCTCCAGTTCCTCGTCGGTGGCATCGGGGCGGGCCAGCCGCAGGTTGTCACGGATGGTCGCGTCGAACAGGTGCGGATCCTGCGGGCACCCGCCGATGACCGACCGGACTTCATCGGCCGCGTAGCTGGCCAGGTCGTGACCGTTGAGCAAGGCGGCGCCCCCGCTGAGTTCGCAGAACCGCATCAGTACCGCGGCGAGGGTGGACTTGCCGGCCCCGTTCGCGCCGACCAGCGCCACCCGCCGCCCGGGCGGCAGGTCGAGGCTGACCCGGTCCAGGGCAGGCGGCCCGTCCTGCCGGTACCGCACGGTGGCCTCGCGGAGCTGGATGCCGAACGGGCCGGGTGGCAGGGCTCGCGGACGGCAGGGCTCGCGGACCGGGTCGGGCGTGTCGGTGACGGCGGCGATCCGGCCCGCGGCGACGCGGGCCTGACCGAGCTGGACGGCAGCGGCCGGCAGGGCGGTGACTGCCTCGAACGCGGCCAGCGCGGTCAGCGTGAGCACCGCCAGCGGCACCCGGGACAGCGCACCGCTCCCGGTGGCCGCGACGCCCAGCAGCAGGACTGCCCAGACGGTCAGGCCGGTCACCGCGCTCATCAGCCCGGCGCCCAGGGCCGAGGCCGCCGCGGTCCGGCCCTCCAGCCTGGTCAGCTCGGTGTCGGTCGCGTCCGCGCGAGCCAGCGCGGCATCGGCGGCCCCGAAGGCCTGCAGGTCGGCCGCCCCGTCGAGGAGATCGGTGACGGTGGCGGCGAGCCGGCCCCGGGCGGGTGCGCCCGCCCGGGCGGCCCTCCTGGCCACGGCGGCCCCGGCCAGCGGCACGGCGATGCCGGCGATCAGCAGCCCGGCCGCGAGGACGGCGGCGGCCGGGGCGAGGATGAGCAGGCACACGGTCACCGCGCCGCCGCCGACCAGGACGGCGGCCAGCAGGGGGGTGACGCCGCGGATGAACAGGTCCTGGGTGGCGTCCACGTCGGAGATCAGCCGGGCGAGCAGGTCCCCGGACCGGAACAGCATCAGCCCGGCGGGGGCCAGCGCCTCCAGCCGCCGCCAGATCGCCATCCGCACCTGGGCCAGCACCCGGAAGGCGACATCGTGGGAGGCCAGCCGTTCCAGGTACCGGGACACGCCCCGGCCGATGCTCAGCGCGCGGACCGCGACGACCGCCACCGAGATCGCGATGATGTTGGGGTGTTGCGACGCCCGGGCCAGCAGGAACCCCGAGACGGCGAGCAGGGCGACGCCGCAGCCGGTGGCGGCGGCCCCGGCCGCCACCGCGCCCAGCAGCCGGCCGCGCAGCGGGCGGGCCATGGCCAGCAGCCGCAGCAGCGGAGGTTGCCCGTCTCGCCCCAGGCCGGCGGCCGCGGGCCGGGCGGTCATCGCCCGGCCGCCGGGGCAAGCGCGCGGTCCCGCCGGGACGCGGTGTCCGCGGGCCTGCAGCCGAGGGTGATGACCTGACCGGCGTCGGCGGTGCCCTGATGCCGGTGGGTGGCCACGATGATCGTGCGACCCGCCATCTCGCCGCGGATGACGCCATCGATCGCGGCGGCGGCGGCCGGGGCCAGGTGGGCGGTCGGCTCGTCGAGCAGCAGCAGCGGTGCCTCCCGCAGGAACGCCCGGGCCAGGGCGAGCTGCTGCCGCTGCCCGGCCGACAGCTCGGTGGCTCGCTCGCCCAAGGGGGTGTCGTAGCCCTGCGGGAGCGCCTCGATGAACGCGGTCGCGCCGGCCAGCCCGGCGGCGTCCTCGATGGCCGCCCGGGAGATACCGGGCTGGCCGAGGGCGATGTTGTCGGCCACCGACCCGTCGAACAGCCGCGGGTGCTGAGGCACCCAGGCGATCTGGGCCCGCCAGGGCTCGACCGGGACGGCGGCCAGGTCGGTTCCGCCGACGCGGGCGGTTCCCGAGGCGGGCTCGATGAACCGAAGCAGCAGCCGCAGCAAGGTGGTCTTGCCCGCTCCGCTCGGCCCGGTGAGGATGATCAGCTCCCCGGGACCGATCCTCAGGCTGAGCGGGCCCAGGACGGGCAGCCCACGGCCCCGGTAGGCCACGGTCACCGCGTTCAGGCTTATCGTCGCCAAGCGCAGATCGGGAACCGGTGCGGTACTGGCCAGCGGGGCCGTGGGGTTGGCGGCCTGCAGTGGCAGGGGGGTTTCCAGGATCCGGAAGATGCTCTCGGCGGCGGCGGTGCCCTCCGCGCTGGCGTGGTACTGCGCGGCGACCGCCCGCAGCGGCAGGTACGCCTCCGGGGTGAGCAGGAGCACCAGCAGGGCCGCCTGATACGGCATGTGCCCGTACAGCAGCCGCAGCCCGGTCTCGACCGCGACTATGGCCGTGGCCAGGGCCGCGGACAGCTCCAGGACCAGCGCGGACAGGAAAGCGATACGCAGCGTAGCCATGGCCGCGGACCGGTGCTCGCTGGTCACCTTGGCGATCACCTGCTCCTGGAACTTGGCCCGCCCGAACGCCTTCAGCGTGGGCAGGCCCTGCACGACGTCCAGGAAATGGCCGCCCAGTTGGGCCAGCAGCCGCCACTGGCGGCGCGTCTGGGCCTTGGTGTGCAGGCCGACCAGGGCCGCGAACAGCGGGATCAGCGGCAGCGTGACCGCGATCACCACCCCGGAGATCCAGTCGGTGGCGGTCACCGTCACCACCACGGCGGCCGGGACCAGTACCGACAGCACCAGTTGCGGCAGGTACCGCGCGAAAAAGGGATCCAGCCCGTCCAGGCCCCGGGTCGCTGTGGCGGCGATCTGGCCGGGCTGCTGCCCGCCCAGCCAGGCCGGGCCCAGCCGCAGGCAGTGCCCGGTCAGCTTGCGCCGCAGCTGTGACTTCACCCGCGTGGCGGCCCGCAACGCCGCGGCCTCCCCGCCGTAGGACGCGGCGCCGCGGGCCACCACCACCACCACGAGCAGCACCAGCAGGGTCCCGGCCAGGGCCGCCGCCCCGGTGCCGAGCGCGGCGGCCGCCAGCGCATGGGCGAGCAGGGCTGCCTGGGCCACGATCAGCCCAGTGACGGCCAGACCGAACAGCACGGTGACGATCAGGTAGCTCCTGGCCGCCCGCGCATGCCGCAGCAGCCTCGGGTCAACAGCCTTCATGGCGCCGTGGGGTCAGCCCGCCGGGTCGCGCCAGGTGTCCCGGTCGGTCAGCAGCCGGTCCGCCTCCTTGGGGCCCCAGCTGCCCCGGGCGTAGGGGTGCACCGGCACCACGTCGCCGAGTACCGGGTCGACGATCCGCCACATGGCCTCCACGGTGTCCTGCCGGGCGAACAGCCATCGCTCGCCGTCCAGGGCCGCGCCGATGAGCCGGTCGTACGGGCGGATGTCCGACCCGGGCTGCTGGGCGAACGACAGCTCCTCGGCCTGCGGCTCCCAGCCGGCGCCCGGCTTCTTGCCGTGCAGGGTCATGCTGACCGCTGCCTCCGGCCAGATCCGGAACCGCAGCGTGTCCTCGGGGGCCATCGGCTCGATCCCGAACACGTCGTGCGGCGGCGCCTTGAAGGTGATGGTGATGTCGGTGGCGGTGACCGGCATGCACTTGCCCGCGCGGATCAGGATCGGCACCCCGGCCCAGCGCCAGATGTCGCAGCCGAGCCGGACCGCGACGTAGGTCTCCACCGTCGACCTGGGGTCGACGCCGTCCACCTGCAGATAGCCCTCGTACTGGCCGCGGACCGTGTGCTCGGGGGTCATCGGGCTCAGCGCGTTCACCACCTGCTGCTTGGCGTCCTGCCAGGCGGACAGGCCGTGCGCGCTGGGCGGTTCGGCCAGCACGGTGGCCAGCACCTGCAGCATGTGGTTCTGCAGCACGTCCCGGGTGGCGCCGGTGCGGTCGTAGAACCGGCCGCGGTCGGCGACGTCGAACTCCTCGGCCATGGTGATCTGGATGTTGTCGACGTAGTTGCGGTTCAGCAGCGGCTCGATCACCGAGTTGGCGAACCGGACGAACAGCACGTTCTCCACCGGGTCGAAGGCCAGCCAGTCGTCGACCCGGAAGATGGCCTCCTCACCGAAGTACCGGTGCATGGTGTCGTTCAGCTGCCGCGAGCTGGCCAGGTCGACCCCGAACGGCTTTTCCACCATGACCCGCGCGTCCTTGGCCCGGCCGGCCGTGGCGATCCCCTCGGCGATCCGGCCGAACAGCTGGGCCGGGACCTCCATGTAGTACAGGATCTTCTGCCCGGCGCCGACCTGGTCGGACATGGCCTGGTAGGTGGCCTCGTCGCCGAGGTCGCCGTCCACGTACCGCAGCAGGCTGAGCATCTTGACCGCGGCCGGGTCGGCCGGGTCCATGTTGTTGAGCTTGAGCGAGGCGGTGGCGTAGTCGCGGAACTGCTCCAGGCCCCAGCCGCTCTTGGCCACGCCGACCACCGGGACGTCCAGCACGCCCCGCTTGACCAGCCCGACCAGCGCGGGGAAGGTCTCGATCTTGGCCAGGTCCCCGGTCGCCCCGAAGATCACCAGCGCGTCAACTTTGTCAGACATGCCTTTCCTCCTGGCTTGTGGTTCTCATCAGATGGCGTCCCGGGCCACGACAGTATCCGCCGCGGCGGGCAGCCCGGCTCAGGTCCCCGGGCGGACCGGGGGCGCGGTGGGCCGCGGTTCCGGCTCCGGCGCGACTCGGGGCGGCGGGGCGGGCGGCCGGAAGTCGCTGGCGCTGACCCGCTTGCGGAATACGTAGTAGGTCCACGCCTGGTAGATCAGAACCAGCGGCAGGAAGACGACGACCACGATGGTCATCGCCTTGAGCGAGTACGGCGTGGACGCCGCGTTGTGCACCGTCAGGTTGTAGGCCTTGCTGGTCGAGGAGACCATCACGTTGGGGTACAGCTCGACGAAGATGGCCAGGATGCAGAACGCGGTCGTGATCGTGGTCGCGGTGAAGGCCCAGCCGTCGAGGCGAGCGTAGACCAGCCAGACCGCGGCGATGACGGCCAGGATGGCCAGCAGCTCGATCAGGTTGAGGAAGAACGTGGTGCTGGCGGTGACGTGGGTCCAGATGATGAAGCCGATGACGAACGCGCCGGTGAACGGCGCGATTCTGCGCGCCAGGACACGGGATCGTTCGTGCATCTCGCCGGTGGTCTTCAGGGACAAGAACGCGGCGCCGTGCAGGAGGCACACCAGGACCAGGGTGACGCCGGTCCACACGCCGTAGGGCTGGAACAGGTTCCAGAACGACCCGGTGTAGTTCTGCGCCGAGTCGATCGGCAGCCCGGCCAGCAGGTCGCCCAGGGCGATGCCGATCAGCAGCGGGGCCAGCACGCTGCCCACGGTCAGCGCCACGTCCCAGGTGCGGCGCCAGTCGGCCGCATCCCGCTTGCCGCGGTACTCGAACGCCACCCCGCGGATGATCAGCGAGGCCAGCAGCAGCGCCAGCGCCAGGTACAGGCCGGAGAACATGGTGGCGTACCAGCCGGGGAACGCGGCGAACATGGCCGCGCCGGCCACGATCAGCCAGACCTCGTTGCCGTCCCACAGCGGCCCGATCGTGTTGATGGCCGCCCGGCGCTCCGCGTCGTCACGGCCTACGACGCTGTGCAGCATGCCGACGCCGAAGTCGAACCCCTCCAGGACGAAGAACCCGGTCCACAAGATCGCGATGACGACGAACCAGAACGGGACGAAGGCGCTCATCGCTGCCCCCTCAGTACTGGACGGCGGGCACGGGCGCGCCGACGTCGGTTTCTTTGCGCGGGGCCGGCAGCTGCTCGCGGGAATACCGCAGCATCAAGATCAGGTCGACGGTGCCCAGCGTGCCGTACAGCAGGATGAACCCAATCAGGCTGATCCACAGCCAGGTGACGGAGACGGTCGGCGAGATCCCGTTCTTGGTCAGCATGATGCCCTGCACGATCCACGGCTGCCGGCCGCTCTCGGTCAGGAACCAGCCCGCGGTGTTCATGATGAACGGCAGCACCGCCGCCCAGGTCGCCACCCACAAGAACACCCGGGAGATGGCCAGCGTTTTTCGCCAGATCGCCCACAGCCCCCACAGCGAGATCAGCAGGGTCAAGGCGCCAAGGTAGGCCATCGCCCGCATCCCCCAGTACTGGATGAACACGTTCGGCACGTAGTTCCCGGGGCCGTACTGCTTGGAGTACTGCTGCTGCAGCGGGGTCATCCCGACCACCTTGCCGTTCCAGTGGTTGGTGGCCAGCAGCGACAGCAGGTGCGGGATCTCGATGATCTGGGTCGGGGTCTGGTCGTTGTTCCCGCCGCCGATCTGGAACAGCGAGAACGAGCACGGCTGGCAGGTGGTCCACTGCCCCTCGGCCGCGGCGATCTTCATCGGCTGGTACTTGCCCTCGACCACCCCGAGCTCGTCGCCGATCAGCAAGGTCAGCAAGATCGCCGGGATCAGCACGATGATCGCCATCCGCGCCGACCGGGTGAACACCGGCCGGTCCCCGCCATGCCGCAGCTGCCACGCCGACACCGCCAGCATGACCACCGCGCCCGTGGTCAGCGCGGCGAACAGTACCTTGGCGTACCCCCACACGAACACCGGGTTGGTGAACACCGCCCAGATGTCGGTCAGCTGCGGCTTGCCGTTGACCATGACGTAGCCGACCGGGTGCTGCATCCAGGAGTTGGCGGCCAGGATGAACGCCGCCGACAGCGCGCTGCCCAGGCACACGGCCCAGATCGTCAGCAGGTGGATGCGCTTGGGCAGCTTGTCCCAGCCGAACAGCCACAGCCCCAGGAACGTCGATTCCAGGAAGAACGCGGCCAGCCCCTCCATCGCCAGCGGGGCGCCGAAGATGTTGCCGACCAGCCGCGACCACGCCCCCCAGTTCATCCCGAACTCGAACTCCTGCACGATGCCGGTGACCACGCCGATCGCGATGTTGATCACCAGCAGCGTGCCGAAGAACCGGGTCAGCCGCAGGTACGCGTCTATCTTGGTGCGGTACCAGGCGGTCTGCAGCAGCGCGGTCAGGAACGCCAGCCCGATCGTGACCGGGACGAAGAAGAAATGGTTGACCGAGGTGAACGCGAACTGGATACGCGCGAGGTCAACGTTCATCGCCGACCACCTCCGATGCGAAAGGCTTGGTCCCTACTCGCCATGGTGGTTACGCGGGGGGCTTCGGGCATCGCCCCGATGAGGGTATTGCCGGCGCCAGGCGCTGTACCGTATGGCCGTTTTCGCCAAGAAAAGGGGATGCCTCTCGTCCGCCGGGTGGTGATGGTGGATCCATGACCGAGAACTATGACGTGATCATCATCGGGTCCGGAGCCGGCGGCGGGACGCTCGCGTACACCCTCGCCGAATCCGGCAAGAACATCCTGCTGCTCGAGCGGGGGAACTTCCTGACCCGCGAGGTGGAAAACTGGGACTCCAAGCAGGTGTTCGTGGAGGGCCGGTACATCTCCAAGGACACCTGGTACGACCGGGACGGCAAGCAGTTCCAGCCCCAGGTGCACTACTTCGTCGGCGGCTCCACCAAGCTGTACGGCGCGGCCCTGTACCGGCTGCGGCCCCAGGACTTCGGCGAGATCAAGCACGCCGACGGGATCTCCCCGGCCTGGCCGCTGTCCTACGACGACTTCGAGCCGTGGTACTCCAAGGCCGAGCGACTATACCAGGTGCACGGCAACGCCGGGGAGGACCCGACCGAGGGCCCGCACAGCGAGCCCTACCCGTGGCCCGCCATCTCGCACGAGCCCCGGCTCCAGCAGATCTCCGATGACCTGGCCAAGGGCGGCTACCACCCGTTCCACACTCCGAACGGGATCATGCTGAACGAGGCCGACCGGCCCCGCTCGATCTGTATCCGCTGCGCCACCTGCGATGGCTTCCCCTGCATGGTGCACGCCAAGGCCGACGCCGATATCATCGCGGTGCGGCCGCTGCTGGGCCGGCCCAACGTCACCCTGCTCACCGGCGCCGAGGTGACCAGCCTGGAAACCGACGACTCGGGCCGGACGGTCACCGGAGTCGTCGTCTCCCGCGACGGCAACCGCGAGGTCTACCGGGGCGACATCGTGGCTATCAGCGCCGGGGCCGCCAACAGCGCCAAGATCCTGCTCAACTCGGCCAGCGACAAGCACCCGAACGGGCTGGCGAACGGCTCGTACCAGGTCGGCCGCAACTACATGTTCCACAACACCAACGCGGTCGCGGCCCTGTCCAAGGAGCGCAACGACACGCTCTTCCAGAAGACGCTGGGGCTCAACGACTTCTACTTCGCCACCAAGGACTACGAGTACCCGATGGGCAACATCCAGATGGTCGGCAAGTCCAACGCCGAGGCCATGCGCGGCGAACAGCCCGAGAAAACGTGGTTCGCCCCGGAGTGGACCCTGACCGATACGGCCAAGCACTCGGTGGACTGGTGGCTGACCACCGAGGACCTGCCGGTGCCGGAGAACCGGGTCACGACCGACAAGGACGGCAACGTCCACCTGACGGTCACGATGACCAACAACGACGAGGCCAACCACCTGTACGAGGAGCTGAAGAAGATCCTCAACCACACCGGGATGGCCGCGCACCACGTGTTCAGGAAGAACTTCTACATGAACATGGCCATCCCGCTGGCGGGCTGCGCGCACCAGGCCGGCACGTGCCGGTTCGGCACCGACCCGGCCACCTCGGTCCTCGACACCGACTGCAAGGCGCACGAACTGGACAACCTGTACGTGGTGGACACCAGCTTCTTCCCCAGCATCGGCGCGGTGAACCCGGCGCTGACCGCCATAGCCAACGCCCTGCGGGTCGGTGACCACCTGCGCAGCCGCATGGCATAGGCGAATCGGGTGGCGCGGTGATTCCCCTGCGCGTGGCCAGCCCGCCCGATGTGACCGGCGCGCTGATGCCCCTGCTCCGCTCCGAGCCCGCGGTCCTGAACCTGACCGTGCTGCCCGGGGCGGTCAGCCACCCGGACGGCGACGCGGTGCACTTCGACGTGCTGCACGGGCGCAGCGGGCCATCTGGCAGCGGGCCGCCCGCCGGGCCGCAGCAGCGCCACCCGGCCTGCAGAAAACCGGAGGCCGATAGACATGACCGGCACCCAGCACGCAGGCACCGACCCGGCCGCCGTCCCGCCCGGGCCGATGACCGAGACCGAGTTCCGCGCCCTGTATGACTGGCTACGCCAGCAGCTACCCTGGGGGCCGGATGACCGGCGCGGGGCGCTGAACTACATCACGCAAGCAGAGGTGCTCGCCGCCCTGGCCGAGCCCACGCTGGGCCGCACCGTATCACTCGCCGCCCCGGTGGAGCACTGGCCGGCGCCCGACAATCCCGACCCCGCCGTGCACCGCATGAAAGAGCCGTTCGGGGCTGGCGCCGGCCCGGGACTGTCCTTCAGCATGGACCGGATCGCGATGAACATCCACGGCAACGCTGACAGCCATGTCGACGCCCTGTGCCACGTGGTCTTCGACAGCCAGCTGTATAACGGGCTGGCTGCGGACACGGTCACCGAGAACGGGGCTGCCGAGCTGTCCATCGACGTCGCGGCCGACGGCATCGTCGGCCGCGGGGTGCTTCTCGACGTCCCACGGTCGCGCGGAGTGCCGTGGCTGGAGCCAGGCGATCACGTGACAGCGAAGGATATGCTCGCGGCCGAGCGGGACCAGGGCGTCCGGGTCGGCCGGGGTGACATCGTCTTCGTACGGGTGGGGCACCGCCGTCGGCGAGCGGAGCAGGGCCCGTGGGATACCGCTGCGTCCCGGGCCGGCCTGCATCCGACCCTGCTGCCGGTACTGGCCGAACGTCAGATCGCCGCCCTGGGCAGTGACGGCAACAACGACACCGCCCCCAGCGCCGTCGCGGGCATCGACTTCCCTGTGCACGTGCTGGCCGTCAACGCGCTGGGCCTGCATCTGCTGGACTACCTGCAGTTCACCGAGCTGGCACAGGCGTGTGCGGGAGCAGGCCGCTGGTCGTTCCTGTCCATCATCGCGCCGCTCCGGCTGCCCACCGGCACCGGCTCGCCGGTCAACCCGATCGCGATCTTGTGACGGCTCGTCGTTCCGGGAGGTAACGACACTTCAATGCCCCAGGTATGAGTGACGGCTTGGCCAGGCTTGAGGATCAGCAGGTCGTAGCCGGTCACGAAGGCGTTCGGCGGGCAGGTCATGGGCTCGACGGCCAGAGCCTTGCGGCGGCGGTCCGGGCCTAGCGAGTCGCCGGTGAAGACCTGCAGCCAGCCGTATCCCTCGTCGGCCCACAGCCGGACACCGGATTCCGATGGTGCGCGTCTTGCGGAAGTCGTACGCGGTCCCTTCGACCGGGCCCAGGGACCCGGACGGGATGCCGTGCCCGTCGGTAGGCAGCCAGGACGCTGCGGGCAGGGTCAGCTCCCAGCCATCAACCGGACCCGGCCCGGCGGTCAGGTACGGGTGCGAACCAGTGCCGTAGGGTGCCGCGTAGGCGCCGCGGTTGCGCACGGAGATGGCGACGTGCATCCCATCGACTGGGTCGAGGCGGTACTCGGCGTCGATTTCCAGGCAGAACGGATATCCCTGCTGACCGTGCGCGGCGCTGCGCAGCAGTACCGCGCTGGTGTCGCGCCTGATCGGGCTCCACGAAGACCAGCGGTTCAGGCCGTGAATTGCGCTGCCGTGCTCGGGTTCGGTGGCTGGTCGTCGTACAGCAGCTCGCGCAGGCCGGCGCCGAGTTCGGTGACCGTGGCCCGGTAGCGTCCGGCGCCGATCTGGTACTGCTGCCCGGTCAGCGGAACGGCGGTACGGCCTGCGTCCCCCTGCTCAAGGCCCGTCACGGGACTCCGATCGCAGCGGGCGGGATATGTCCGTCGGCCGGGAGGAACCCGCCCCGGCGGCCACGAGTTCGGCCGGCGCCGGCCGACGCCGGGCGACGAAGAAGGACAGCAGCGCCATCACCCCGGCGATGACGGCCGCGAAGCCGAAGATCGCCGACAGGCTGACGCCAGCATGCTGGGCCGGGCCGACGCTGAATGCCGCGATGCCGTAGCCGAGCTGGTAGAAGGCGATGACGCCGCCGGCCGCCGCGGCGGCCATCGTGGTCAGGTCCTGCTGGCCGAAGCTGATGGTCAGTGGCAGCAGCGCCGAGCAGCCCAGGCCGGCCAGCGCGAACACCCCGATCCCCGCCGCCGCATGCGGCCGGGTCAGCACGCCGGTCAGCAGGAAGGTCCCGACCAGGACGAACGGCAGGATGTGGTGGGTGACCCGCTCCGGCAGCCACCGGTCGATCGCGCCGAACAGCACCCGCCCGATGGTGACCATGGCCCAGAACACGGCCAGCGCCAGCGAGGCCTGGGTGGCCGAGGCACCCAGCCGGGTGGTCATGTCCAGCTGGGACCAGTTGCCGTTCATTGTCTCGCAGATGCCGTAGCAGACGGCGAACGCCGCGTACAGCCAGAACCGGGCCGGAATGCCCGTCCGTGCTCGCCCGCCCGCGGCGCGCGCACCGGCCCGCAGCGGCAGCCGGAGGCTGACCAGCAGCAGAGCCACCAGCAGGACCGCGGACACGATCGGAAGGCCCCACCAGAAGCCCAGGCCCACGAAGGCGGCTACTAGCACCGGAGCCAGCGCGGTACCGAGCCCGAGCAGGGCGTTCAGCACCAGCACCGAGCGGTCCACGCGACCGGGGTGGAACACCGAGGTGTAGGTATTCAGCACCGGGACGGTCAGGCCGAACCCGGCGCCGAGGAACGCGGTCGCGACCAGCAGCAGCGGGTAGGCGGCCGCCTGATTGGCCTTGGCCAGCGTGCTGGCCAGCAGCAGCACCATCGACACGGTGCTGCAAGCCAGGCCGAGCAGGTAGACCCGCTTGGTGGTGATCCGGCGGGCCAGCTCGGCGCCGAGCAGCGAGGTGGCGATGGCCAGCGCTACCTGCGGCAGGAACATGACCCCGTACTGGCTGCTGGACAGCCCGTACCCGGTCTTGCTGGTGAGATGGTGCTGAGCGCCGGGAACGTGACCAGGACGATGCCCTGCACCAACCCGGCCGCGTTGACGACCATCCGTTCGGCTTTCGAGGCCATCGGCCACCACCCCTAGCTCTTCGGCCCTGCCGGCAGGTTGTGCTATCGGCTCGACCGTTCCGGGACCGTGGTCGAGCTGGCGGTTGAGGTTGATCGCGGCGCTGATCAGCGACAGGTGGCTGAAGGCCTGCGGGAAGTTGCCGAGCTGCCCGCCGGTAGCGTCGATCTCCTCGGAGAACAGGCCGAGGTGGTTGGCGTAGGTGAACATCTTCTCGAACACCAGCCGCGCTTCCTCCATCCGCCCGGCCCGGGCCAGCGCGTCCACGTACCAGAACGTGCACAGCGAGAACGTGCCCTCATCACCGCGCAGCCCGTCGGGGGAAGCGGCCGGGTTGTACCGGTAGACCAGGCTGTCGGAGACCAGCTCGCGGTCCATCGCATCCAGGGTGGACAGCCACATCGGGTCGCGGGGCGCGATGAACCCCTGCAGCGGCATCAGCAGCAGCGAGGAGTCCAGCACCTCGGTGTCGTAATGCTGGGTGAACGCGCCGACCTTGGGGTTCCAGCCGCGGTCCATGATCTGGGTATAGATCTGGTCGCGCACGTCGGTCCAGCGGGCGATGTTGGCCGGGCGGCCGCGGCGGGCCGCCAGCCGGATCGCCCGGTCCAGCGCCACCCAGGTCTGGAACCGGCCGTAGGTGAAGTTCCGCTGGCCGCCGCGGGTCTCCCAGATGCCCTCATCAGCTGGTCCCAGTGATCGCACAGCCAGTCGATGATGTGTGCGAGATCCGTCCAGCCCTGGTGGCCGGCGATGATGCCGTAGCTGTCGGCCAGGAAGATCGAGTCCATCGCCTCGCCCTAGATGTCCAGCTGCAGCTGGTCGGCGGCGCCGTTGCCGATCCGCACCGGCCGGGACCCGCGCCAGCCTCGAAGTGATCCAGGGATTCCTCGACCAGGTCCGAGGTGCCGTCGACCCGGTACATATCTTCAGCGGGCCCGAGGCGTTCCCGGCCTGCTCTTCGGCGCGGTCTCGCAGCCAGGCGCCGAACGCGGCCGCCTCCTCCACGTACCCCAGGCCCAGCAGCGCGTAGATCGAGAACGATCCGTCCCGGATCCAGGTGTACCGGTAATCCCAGTTCCGTTCCCCGCCAGCCTGCTCGGGCAGCCCCGTGGTCGGCGCGGCGACCGGCGCGCCGGTCGGCGCGTAGGTCATCAGTTTCAGCGTAATGGCGGAGCGGTTGACCATCTCCCGCCACCGGCCGGTGTAGGTGGACCGGTGCAGCCACGAGCGCCAGAACCGGGCGGTGTCGTCCTGCAGCTGCTGGGCCTCCTCGGGCGTGACCCGCCGTGGCGTCCCGCCCATCGACTCCAGCACCACGCCGCCGATCTCGCCCTCGCGCAGAGTGCGGGTCCACCGCACGCCCTCGCTCACGCGCTCCAGCGTGATCCCCGCGCTGTCCAGAGTGGTCCTTCGGGTGCGATGGCGTGCCCGGTCAGTTCCATGCCGTCGGAAGTGAACACCAGGCCGTGCTCGGTGATATCCACCTTGTGCGGCTGGCGGGCGTAGTCGAACCGCAGCTGGATCTCGATCGCGAACCGCATGACGCCGCGGACCACGCGGATGTTACGCACCAGCCGGTGCCGGTCGGTAGCCGTGCTGCCGGTGACCGGCATGAAGTCGTGCACCTCGCCGACTCCGTCGGGGGTCATAAACCGTGTCACCAGGATCGCGGTATCTGGAAAGCAGAGCTGCCGGGATACGTAGTCGTCCCGGTCCGGCGCGATCCGGTAGAACCGCCCCGGTCGGCATCCAGCAGGGACGCGAACACGCTCGGCGAGTCAAACCGCGGACAGCAGAACCAGTCGAGGACGCCATCGGTGGTCACCAGCGCCGCCGTCTGCAGGTCGCCGATCAGCCCGTGGTCGCTGATGTTGGGGTAGCGATTCATGGTCATCTCCTCACCGCCGCGTCTCGCTCAGAACCAAGTCCTGACTTGGATGGGATTATGCGACCATAACGACCGGTGTGCGCCGAGTCGTCACCCTAAAGGGGGTAAAGCCGCCTATATGTCTTCCTGGCCGCGCCGATTTCCTGAAGTTCATGAGTGCGGAGCAGGGCGTGCGCACCGGGCCAGATCGCTTATAGGTAATGCGTGTTAACCGGCCTGCGTCTTCGGGATGCTGGCCGCGGAGTCGGGCAGGCTGCTGTAGGCGGCGACGGCCATGTCGTCGATGGTGAAACCGCGTTCCCGGCGCAGGTCGCGGGTGAAGGCGTACCACCAGCCGAACAGCGCCCCGATACGGTTGCGCCAGCCGGTGAGAAAACCGATGTGGATGAGCAGCCAGGCAACCCAGCCGAGAAAGCCGCCGAAGTGCATCCGCCGTGTCGAGACGACCGCGCGCCCGCGGGAGATGTAGGCGGCCGAGCCCAGGTCGCGGTACTTGAACGGCTTGTCAAGGGTCTGGTCCACGGACTCCAGGGCGATCTTGCGGCCCGCGTAATGGCCGGTCTGCATGGCGACCTCGGCGACTCCGGGCAGCTTGTCCAGGCTCATCATGTCCCCGGTGACAAAGATGTCGGGATGACCGGGGATGGTCAGGTCGTCGCTGACGCAGATGCGACCCGCCCGGTCCTGCTCCGCGCCGGTGGCCTTGGCTACCGCCGCGGCCAGCGGCGGCGCCTGGACGCCCGCGGTCCACAAGATGGTGCCCACCTCGTACCGGGTGATGTTGCCGTCGTGGTCCTTGACCTGCAGGCCGTGCAGGTCCGCTTCGGTGACGATCGAGCCCATATGCAGTTCGACGCCCAGTTTCTTGAGGTCACGGGCGGCCATGGCGGACAGCTTCGGGCCGAACATCGCCAGCGGCACGCTGCCGCCGTCGAACAGCATGACCCGGGCTTCCTCGGGCTTGATGTGCCGGTACTCCTCGCGCAGCGTCTTGGTGGCCACCTCGCGGACCTGCCCGGCCAGTTCGACGCCGGTCGGTCCGGCCCCCACCAGCGCGAAGGTGAGCCAGCGCTGGCGTTCGGCCGGGTCATCGGCCGACTCGGCCATCTCGAACGCGCCGAACACCCGCCGCCGGATCCTCTTGGCGTCCTCGATCGTTTTCATCCCGGGCGCGAAGGCGGCGTACTCGTCATGCCCGAAATAGGACTGCCGGACGCCCGCCGCGAGGACGAGGTAGTCATAGCCGAACTCGACCTGCTCACCCAGCGGGCGCCGGGCCAGCACCTGCCGCTGCTGCGTATCCAGGCCGGTCACCTCGGCTACCTCGAAATCGAGATTGTGCAGATTCTTGACCAAGTGCCGCAGCGGGTAGGCGATCTTGCCCTCGGACAAGATGCCGGTGGCGCACTGGTAGAGCAGCGGCGGGAACAGGTGATGCTCGGCCCGGTCGAGCAGAGTCACCTGAACCGGCGCGCTGCGCAGCGCCCGGGCGGCGAACAGGCCCGCGAGCCCGCCGCCGACGATCACTACCTGACGGGAGCCGGATGCCTCGGCCATGGCTCACCCCGCCCTTCCGTTGCCTTGTCTCGTCTTCGGGCCTTTGGATGTCATGGTGGTCGCGCGGGAGCCAGCGGGCATCGCCCTGATGAAGGTATTGCCGGCGCCGGGCAGCGATCACGCCGGGCGCGGGCTCTCGAGCACCACGACGGAGCGCGGGCCGACGGTGACCTGCTCGCCGACGCTGGGCGTGGCTGCCTGGGCGGGGGCGGCGGGGTCGTAACTGTCGATTTCGGCGTGCCATTGGGCGCCGGGCCGGGTTCTGGGCAGCACGAAGCCGAGGGGTTCCCACCAGGAGTTGACCAGGACCAGGAAGTCGTCGTCGGTCAGGAGGGTGCCGTCCTGGGCGTGGTCGGGGTCGTCGGATCCGTCGAGGTAGATGGCGATGGCCCGGGCGCCCGGGTCGGCCCAGTCGCCGCTGTTCATCGGGGTGCCGTCCGGGGTGAACCATTCCAGGTCGGAGGCTTCGGCGCCGGCCAGGAAGCGGCGGCGGCGGAAGACCGGGTGGGCGCGGCGGAACGCGATCAGCGTGGTGACATAGTCCCGCAGCGCGGTGTCGGCGTTGGCCCAGTCCAACCAGGTGATCTCGTTGTCCTGGCAGTAGGCGTTGTTGTTGCCCTGCTGGGTGCGGCCCATCTCATCGCCGCCGAGCAGCAGCGGCACCCCGAAGGACAGCAGCAGCGTGGTGAGCATGGCCCGGGACTGCCGGGCGCGCAGGGCCAGGATGTCCGGGTCGGCGGTGGGACCCTCGGCGCCGCAGTTCCACGATTCATTGTCGCTGGTGCCGTCGGTGTTGTGTTCGCCGTTGGCCTCGTTGTGCTTGTCGTTGTAGGAGACCAGGTCGCGCACCGTGAACCCGTCGTGGACGGTGATCAGGTTGACCGACGCGGTGGGCCGCCGGCCGGTGGTGCCGTACAGGTCCGAGGAGCCGGCGAGCCGGGTGGCGAACTCGCCGATCCCGACCGGGCGGCTGGCCCAGAAGTTCCGCACGGTGTCGCGGTACTTGCCGTTCCACTCCCGCCACAGCGGCGGGAACCGGCCCAGGTCATAGCTGTCCATCTGGCCGACGTCCCACGGCTCGGCGACCAGCTTGGCCCGGGAGACCACCGGGTCCTGGGAGACCATGTCCAGGAACGCCGAGACCTTGTCATAGCCGCCTTCCTGCCGGGCCAAGGTGGGGGCCAGGTCGAACCGGAACCCGTCGGCGTGCATGTCGATGATCCAGTACCGCAGCGAGTCCAGCATCAGCTGCAGCGTGATCGGATCGCCGGCGTTGAGGGAGTTGCCGCACCCGGTGGTGTCGTAGTACGCGTCGGGGTCGCCGGGCACGGTCCGGTAGTAGGCCAGGTTGTCGATGCCGCGGAAGCACAGCGTGGGGCCGTCTGGGCCGGCTTCGGCGGTGTGGTTGAACACCACGTCGAGGATGACCTCCAGGCCGGCCCGGTGCAGCGCGTCGACCATGGCCTGGAACTCGGCGACCTGCCCGCCGGGCCGCCCGGCCCGGACCGCGGCGGAGTACCCGTTGTGCGGGGCGAAGTAGCCGATGGTGTTGTAGCCCCAGTAGTTGGTCAGGCCCCGGCCGGTCAGGAACGCCTCGGGCACGTTCTGGTGCACCGGCAGCTCCACGCTGGTCACGCCCAGCCCGGTCAGGTAGCCGGTGGCGGCCTCGTGACCCAGGCCGGCGTAGGTCCCGCGCAGCTCGGGCGGGATGTCCGGGTGGGCCATGGTGAAGCCCTTGACGTGGATCTCGTAGACGACCGCGTCCGGGTAGCCATACCGGGGCCGTTTGCCGTCGGTCCAGCCGAACCCGGTGTCCACGACCAGGCTGCGCTGGACGGCGCGGAGTCCAGGGCGCTCGGCTTGGCCGGGTCGGTCTCGTCCTGGCCGAGGACCTCGGGCCCGAAGGTGACCGACCCGCTGATCGCTTTGGCATACGGGTCCAGCAGCAGCTTGGCCGGGTTGCACCGCAGCCCCCGGGCCGGGTCCCACGGGCCGCTGACCCGGTACCCGTAAGCCTGCCCCGGGCCGACGCCGGGCACGAACACGTGCCACACATCGGCGTCGTTGTCCCGGACCGGGATCTGCGATTCCCGGCCGTCCTGGCCGAACAGGCACAAGGTGACGCTGTCGGCCACCGACGAGGCGATCGCGAAGTTCGTCCCCGCGCGGCCGAACTGCTCGCCGGGTGTGGCGCCCAGCGGGAACGGCAGGCCGGGAAGCGCGGCGGCGGTGCCGCCGTCCGGGGCGAGCCGGGCGGCCGGGACCACGCCCGCCGCGGTGGTGGCTTGCGTGCTGGTCATGGCTGCGCCTTTCCGATCATTTCACGCACGACGTCGCCGACGGCCTTGACCGCACCGTGGCGGCGCAGGATCACGTCGGCGATCAGGCCGGTCCAGCCGGTCTGGTGGAAGGCGCCGATCGCGGCGCCGTTGTCGCCGTGGAAATACTCGCTGAAGATCAGGTTGTCGTGCCAGGCAGGGTCGGTCTGCATCTTCTCGGTCCCGCCGAAGCAGGCCCGCCGCCCGTTCCCGTCATTGGTGAACAGCGAGATCAGCCGGTCCTGCAGGTCGGCGATGATCTGGTCCAGGGTGCGCCGCTGGCCCGACCCGGTCGGGTACTCCAGCTCGAAGTCAGCGCCGTAGAACCGGTGGTAGCGATCGAGTGACTCGACCACCACGTAGTTGACCGGCATCCAGACCGGGCCGCGCCAGTTGGAGTTGCCGCCGAACATCGACGTGGTCGACTCGGCCGGCTCGTAGTCGATGGACGAGTGATAGCCCTCGGCGTCGAACTCGTAGGGGTGGTCGCGGTGGTAGGCCGACACGGCCCGGAAGCCGTGCGGGGACAAGAACTCGGCTTCGTCGAACAGCTTGGCGAACAGCCGCTCCAGCTGAGCCGGCCGGGCCACCGACAGCAGCAGCCGCCGGCTGGCCCCCTCGCCCCGCAGCTGCGGGGTCTCGGTCAGCTTGTCGATGTCCCCGACGCCCTCACGATCCAGGAAACGCTTGAATCCCTTGTTCATGGTCATCGCCTGCTGCAGCATGTTCCCGTCGATGACCGCCGCGGCCAGCACGGGGATGATCCCGACCATGGTCCGGACCTTGACCGGGACCGAATACCCCGACGGGGTGATCAACCGGTCATAGAACATGCCGTCGGCGTCGTCCCACAGGCCCTGCTGGTCCAGGGCCAGCCGGATGCCCGCGAAATGCTCCAGGAACTTCATGACCAGATCCCGCGCCTGGCGCTCGCCGGTCCAGCCGAGGACGGCGGCGATGGAGCCCATCGCCGCCGCGTAGGAGCCCATCCAGCCGGTGGCGTCGGACTGCTCCAGGACGTAGCCGGCCGGCAGGTGGGAGCGGTCGATCGGGCCGATGTTGTCCAGGCCGAGGAACCCGCCCTCGAACACGTTCTTGTCCCCGGCGTCCTCCATGTTCACCCACCAGGTGAAGTTGACCAGGAGCTTGTCGAACACCCGGGACAGGAAGTCCAGGTCGCGGGCGCCGTCGATGGCGAACACCTGCAGCGCCGCCCACGCGTGCACCGGCGGGTTGACGTCGCCGAAGTCCCACTCGTACGCCGGCAGCGCCCCGTTCGGATGCTGGAACCACTCCCGGCACACCAAGATCAGCTGGTACTTGGCGAACGCCGGGTCCAGGTGCGCCAGCGGCACACAGTGGAAGGCCAGGTCCCAGGCGGCGAACCAGGGATACTCCCACTTGTCCGGCATGGAGATGATGTCGAACCCGTCGAAGTTGCGCCACCGGGAGTTCCGCCCGGTCAGCCGCGAGGCCGGCGGGACCGGCTGAGTAGGGTCGCCGTCCAGCCACCGGGACACGTCGTAGTAGAACAGCTGCTTGCTCCACAGCATCCCGGCGGACGCCTGCCGCAGCACCAGCGCCTCATCCGCGCTCGCGCCCGCCGGGGTCAGCTCGGCGTAGAACTCATCCGCCTCGGCCCGCCGCTCGGCCATCACCTCGGTGAACTCGGTGCCCAGCGGGTCCACCGCGCTGCTGCGGCGGCCTTTGGGCGCTGGCCGGAGCCGGAGCCGCAGCTCGACGGTCTGGCCGGGCGGCACCGTGACCTGATACCAGAACGCGCACTTGGTCCCGGCCCGTTCGGGATTGACCGTGGCCGCCCCGTGCAGGACATGGTCGTTGATGCCGTCCTTGGGATAGGCGGTGACCGGGGCCGTGCCGTACAGCCGCGCCAGGTTGGTCTCGTTCTCGCAGAACAGCAGCTGCGGCCCGGCGCCGTCGGGGCCGGCCGCGCCGGTCAGCTCCATCGCGCCCACGATCGGATGGTCGATGGCCACCGACCGGTCCCCGGACGCTCGCAGGGACGGCCGGTCCCCGTCATCTCCCCAGGACCAGGTGTTGCGGAACCAGGCCGTCGGCAGCACGTGGATCGTCTCGGCCTCCGCGCCCTTGTTGGTGAGCTTGATGGCCATCAGCACGTCGTCGGGGCCGGCCTTGGCGTAGTGCACCTCGGTGAGCCAGTACCGGTCCCCGTCGAACGCGCCGGTGTCAAGCAGTTCGTATTCGGGCTGGTAACGGTTCCGGCGGGCGTTGGTGTCGATCAGGTCCTGGTACGGGAACGCGCCCTGCGGGTAGTGGTAGCGCCACCGGTTCCAGGCGTGGCTGGGGATGGCGTCCAGGTACCACCAGTACTCCTTGACGTCCTCGCCGTGGTTGCCCTGCGGGCCGGTGAGTCCGAAGGCCCGTTCCTTCAGGATCGGATCCCGGCCGTTCCACAGCGCCAGGCTCAGGCACAGCCGCTGGTGGATGTCGCAGAACCCGGCCAGACCGTCCTCGCCCCACCGGTAGGCCCGCGACCTCGCGTGGTCGTGCGGCAGGTAATCCCACGCGTTGCCGTCCGCGCTGTAGTCCTCCCGCACCGTGCCCCACTGCCGCTCGGACACATACGGCCCCCACCGGTACCACTCCCCGGCCTGGAGGAGACCGTCCTCCAGCCGGCCGAATTGCGCTACCCGCTCGCTTTCGGCGCCCATCGGCGTCCTCCGTTTCGTCTCGGCAGACATCTGCCAGCTGATGCCGACCTCGTGCTCTGGCCGATCGGTGTGCCGATGAAGACGCGGCCGGTTCCGTGTTCTTTCCTACGGCGCGCCCGGGCAAATGGTCATCCCCTCATTCGAGGCATAACCCGGTCATGCTGCGGTCCTCGCCCGGCGCCGGCCGACCCGGCACCCGGGTCTTTGCCTTTAGAGGGAGTTTGATCTATGCCGCTGCCGGTAGATCCGTTGTGCAGGCTGGTGCCCGCCATGTCGGTGTTGTTTCTTTGGTGAGTCTTCTGCCCATGTTGTCGATCATGGCCCAGTGAATCTGGGTGACTGACCGGCCCGGCAGCGTCTCGAAGTCGCGGTCGAGCCGGCGGTGCAGCATGAGCCAGCCGTAGGTGCGCTCGACCGTTATGTTGGCTCGTGATCATGTCTCATGAGGCGGTCTATTATCTGATCGCTTCACACTGTCTCTTCGGGGGGAAGGCAGATGGATCACGAGGGTGCCGGCGTGTGCGTCGGCAAGTCGGACGAGGGCAGCAGCGATGGCACGGTCATCGATCTCCATGTCACAGCTCCGGCGAACGCAATCGGGGCAGAACTCGCAGCCGCTGGCGTGGACGCCGCTGCGGTGCTGAGCCGGGCCGGAGTGGCCGAGGGACTGCCGTTCCTGCTGGGCACCGACGGTTCTTATGACCGGCAGCTCAACCGGTTCTTCCGGGAACTCGACGGATGGGGGGTGCGAGCGGCCAACAGCATCCTGGCCTACGCGCGGGACATCATGGTGTTCTGCCGGTTCCTGGCGGAGTCGCGAAGAGAGAAGTCGATCTGGGAATGCGACACCGCCGATCTGCGCGCCTACAAGCAAGTGCGGCTGCATGCGCCGGGACCGGCGCACGTGTCGGTGTCCACGTGGCGCCGGTCGATTGCGGCGCTGGATAAGTGGGCTGCCTGGGCGCTTTATGAGGGCCTGATCTCCAAACTGCCGTTCCGGTATGTCGACCGAAGCGTGTTCACACCGCAGGGGATGCGGCAGGTCCGCATCAACGCCGAGTCCGAACCGGATCCCGGACGGCCGCCGGTGGTGTTCGTGTCGTTCGAGGATTACCTGTTGTGGCGGGACGTCGGGCTGCGCGGCCGCCTTCCGGACGGGCGAGTTGACCGGTCGTGGCGGGGAAGGCACGACGAACGCAACGCGCTGTTCGCGGATCTGCTCATCTACACCGGCATGCGGCTTTCTGAGGCGTCGTGCCTGCTGACGCCGGAGGTTCCGGGCGAGCGTGCCGCGGCGTCGGGGCTGGGGGCGATTCATCTTGGCCCGGCGGTGACGAAGCGGTCGCGGGCACGGACGGTGTTCGCGCCGTCCCGGCTGGTGCGGGCGCTGGAGCGGTACGTGCGGATCGAACGGGGCGAGCTGGTTGCCCGCGTCGGTGCAGATGGCGGCTATGCGCTCGATGAGCAGACGGTGGTGGTGCGTCAGGTCCGCCGGACGGGGGTGAGTCTCGCCGACGGCGGTGCGGTGCCGTACGGCCGGCTCGATCCGGATGCGCGCCGCCGGCTGCTGCTGGTCACGCCGGAGGGAGAGGTGGCCGGGCCGCTGGGGCTGTGGCTGTCGACCGACGGGCTGCCGGTGGCGCCGGCGACCTGGCAGTCGGTGTTCGCCCGCGCGAACGCCCGCTGCGAGCGGTTCGGCATCGGCGTGTCGGTGACCCCGCATACCCTGCGCCATTCTTTCGCGGTGCACATGCTCGGGCTGCTGTTGAGGCAGACGGTCGCGGCACTGGGTGAGGATCCGGCCCGGACCCACACAAGCGCGCAGGTGAAACGGCTGCTGGTGGGCAATCCGCTGCGCCGGCTGCAGCTGCTGCTGGGCCACGCTCAGGAGGCCACCGTCTACACCTACCTGGATGTGCTGGATGAGGCGCAGGAGATCGTCGCCTCGGCGCTGGCGCGGTGGGATGCCCAGGCCGGGGCGCTGGCGGCCGCGTTCACCGGCGATGAGAGCCCTGCTGCGGAGCCGCGGGCATGACGCGCGGGCGCAAGGTGCGCTTCGACGCCGTGGGCGTCGTTGAGCCGCCGGAGCCGGTGCCGGCGATCGGCCCGGTCGTCTTCACCGTCGTGTTCGGCGGGATCGAGAAGGTGGTGGATCTGTCGGATCTGGCCTGCCCGCGGCTGGTGCGGCCGCTGGCCGCGGCGCTGGCATCGGTCAGCGGTGACCACGGGACAGTGCGCACCTGCAACCCGGATTTCCAGCAGAAGGTGCGGCACCTGCGGGCGTTCGCCCGTTTCGCGGCCGCTCGCCTTGCCGCCGGGCAGGCTGGGGCGGCCGGGCTGGGGGACGTGTCGCCGGCGCTTCTGGAGGACTTCGAGGCCGGGCTCATCGGCCGTTACGGCACGACGGGCAGCCAGGTCCAGGGGTTCATGGCCACGGTGGTCCGGCTGCTGAGGCTGGCCGATGATGCTGATCCTGGGGTGCTGACGGCGCCGATGCAGGCACGCCTGGGCTACAGCACGTCGCTGCCATCCCGGCGGGCCAGGCCGCTGAACGCCTATCCGATGCCGGTGCTGGAGGCCATCCAGCAGGCGGCGCTGGCCGATGCCCGCACGATCCGGGAACGGGTCGACGCGGAGCGCGCCGCCGGTGCCACGGCGTTCCTGACTCCTGCGGAGGCCGTTGCGCTGCTGGTGGGGCTGATCTGCCTGACCGGGCTGGAACCCGAATGCGCCAAGGGCCTGCGGGCCGGCTGCCTGTCCAGCCCATCCCCGAACGGGTTCGTCTCGCTCAACTACACCAAGAAACGCGCCCATACCCGCACCGGCAAGGCCATGCGGGTCCGCGACGGGGGGATCGCCACCCCCGCCGGCCTGATCAATCTGGCCGCCCGGCTGATGGAACCGGCCCGCCAGGCCGTCGGCAGCGACGCGCTGTGGGCCGGTACCGACCGCGATGGCCTGCGGGCCTGGTTTGACACCGGCTATGAGCTCACTGCCCCGCTGCGCGCATGGGCCAGCCGGCACGGACTGGATCAGCTGATCGACCACGGCGGCGGCAAGGTCCGGCTCGACCTGCGGCGAATCCGCAAATCGGTGACCTCCCGCCGCTATCTGCAAAGCGGCGGGGTTCTCGACGACTGGCTCCGGCGGCCAGGGCGAGGCTGGCGGCGCCGTGCCGCAGGTTGTGCAGCCGGATGGGTGGCAGGCCACTAGCGTCGTTGAGCTGACGGAAGTAGCGCGACAGCAAGTCCGGCGCCATGGGGTCACCGTTGAGCCGGGTGAACACGTAGCCACTGTCGAGGTAGTCCTGCCCGGCGGCGGCGCGCTCGGCCAGCTGCCGTGCGCGGTGGGCACGCAGGGCCGCGACGGTGGTGTGGT
>Ga0335078_10001640_pt1 | contig 33697 bp, 31 predicted proteins | sample Lox_Sample_32_FD_206711 | JGI IMG/M metagenome (GOLD analysis project Ga0335078, IMG submission 206711) | Soil microbial communities from Loxahatchee National Wildlife Refuge, Florida, United States - Lox_Sample_3.2 | ecosystem: Environmental > Terrestrial > Soil > Wetlands | place: USA...
TCGCGTTATCTGCTGCCGCAGCCGCGCAATGTCTTGGCCGAAGCCGTGCGCACGCACGCCTCGGCGGCGATGGACGTCTCCGATGGGCTCGTCGGCGATTTCGCCAAGCTGTGCCGGGCTTCGCAGGTCGCAGCTGAAATCGGCACAGCGCGCGTGCCCTTGTCCGACGCCGCCAAAGATGCGGTCACGGCCGAACCCGCGATGCTCGAAACCGCGCTTACTGGCGGCGACGATTTTGAGATCGTCTGCACGGTGCCGCCGGCCAAGGCGGACAGTTTCCGCCTGGCGGCGAAAGCGGCGACTGTCGCAGTGAGCGAGATCGGCGAGATCCAAGCCGGCGAAGGTGTCCGCTTCCTGGACAACAATCGGCGCCCGCTCACCTTCAAGCGCGCCGCGTTCAGCCACTTCTGATGAGCTGCCATTCCGGGTCCGCTCGCTTTTGCGCGCGTCCCGGAATGACAGTTATGCGGGGCGGCGGCTATAGTGTCGCAAACAGACTTAGGGAAACGCCATGGACGACGTGACGGCAAAAAAACCGCTCGAGCAAATGCCCTCGGGGATCAGCCCGAATTTCGAGACGCTGCACAAGCATTACCCGAGCTCGGCCTATTTGCGCGCCCGCGCGCCGAAGAACGTGCCGCGTTTCTCGTTCGAATATGGCGATACCGGTGCCGGCGCCGACGTCGGCATCCAGCACAACTGGGCGGCATTCGATGCGATCAAGGTCGTGCCGCGTTACGGCGCGATCACCACCGTGCCGCCGACCGATGTCGAATTGTTCGGCACGCGCTACGCCGCGCCGATCGGCATCGCGCCGATGGGCGGCCCGTCGCTGGTATGGCCGGGCGCCGACCTCATCATGGCCAAGGCGGCGCAGCGCGCGCGCGTTCCCTACACGCTCGGCGTCGCCGGCGGCGCAACAATAGAGGACGTCGCCAAAGTCGCGCCCGACGTGTTCTGGCTGCAGCTCTATCGTTTCTACCAGAACGACCACGCCATCGGCTTCGATCTGATCAAGCGGGCGACGGCGGCCGGCGTCAAAGCGCTGGCGCTCACCATCGACGTGCCGGTGCGCACCACGCGCACGCGCGAAACCTATGCCGGCCTGGGGCGCGAATTCCGTCCCAACTTGCGCATGATCTACGAGATGGCGGTGCGGCCGAAATGGCTGCTGGCGCTTTTGCGCAACGGCTATCCGCGCTTCGCCACCATCCGCCAGTACACGCGGCCCGGCGCCAGCACCAACGAGGTCATCGGCTTCGCGCGCCAGAACATGGGCGGCGTGTTCTCGTGGGAGGAGGTGGCGCGCTATCGCGACCGCTGGAAAGGGCCGATGCTGGTCAAGGGCGTCCTGCATCCGGCCGACGCCGAAAAGGCGGTATCGCTCGGCATCGAGGGCATCTGGGTGTCGAACCACGGCGGCCGCCAGATCGAGGCGCTGACGCCGTCGATCGACGTGCTGCCGGCGATCGTTGCGGCGGTCGGGCAGAAAGCAACCGTCGTGCTCGACAGCGGCATCCGCTCCGGCCAGGACGTCATGCGGGCGCTGGCGCTCGGCGCCAAGGCGGCCTTTGCCGGCAAGAGCTTCCTGTGGGCGGTCGGCGCGCTGGGCGAGGCCGGGCCGGGGCACCTGATCGACATCTATATCGACGAATTGCGCTCCTCGCTCGGCCAGATCGGCGCCCGCACGATCGAAGAGGCGCGCGACGCGGTGATCCGCCACCCCGGCGCCTGGCGCTTCGACAGGAACGATTGAGATTCCGCTCGTGCCGCGGACCGTTTTGCCTCTCCCATAGGAAAGGTCGCCCGCCGAAGCTTTAGCGGAGGCGGGCGGGTGAGGGGTTACGGACTATCGATGGTCTCGGAACCCCCTCTCCCCACGGGGAGAGGGAGCGCGCGAGCCATCGAAACAAGGGGCATCGCAGCCCTGCACCGGCGACAGTGGTGATATTCTCCCACCGCCGGTAGAAGGAGAATCCGTTTGCCGGGAAACCTTTCATGTCGGCTGTCGCCGAACCCATCCAGTCCTTGACCGTCGACGACGCGCTGGCGCGCCGCAACGCCATAGTGTTGGCGGTCGGGCAGGCGCTCGCCGGCGGCAACAACACCGTCATCGTCTCGACCGCGTCCATCGTCGGCGCGGTGCTCGCCCCCGACAAGGGCCTGGCGACGCTGCCGATCACCGCGATGGTGATCGGCATGTGGCTCGGTTCGCTGCCGGTCGGCGCGCTCGCCCGCCGCTTCGGGCGGCGCTTCGCGCTGCAGACCGGCTCGGTGTTCGGCATGGCGTCCGGCCTGATTTCCTACTCGGCGGTGATGGGCGGGCAGTTCTGGCTGCTGCTGCTCGGCACCTTCTGCGGCGGGCTTTACGCCGCCGCGCATAACTCCTACCGCTTCGCCGCCGCCGACACCGCGAGCGAAGCGTTCCGCCCCAAGGTGGTGTCCTGGGTTCTCGCCGGCGGCGTGTTCGCCGCGGTGATCGGGCCGCAGCTCGTCATCTTCACCAAGGATATTTTGTCGCCGTATATCTTCGCGGCAAGCTATCTCGGACAATCGGCCTGCGCGGCAATCGCCGCGCTGGTGCTGATGTTCGTGAAGATCCCGCCATTGCCGGCGGTGCACGCCGAGCATGCGCGGCCGCTCGTCGAGATCGTGCGCGTGCCGCGCTTCATCGTGGCGGTCGCCTGCGGCATGGCGAGCTACACCATGATGAACATGCTGATGACGTCTGCGCCGCTCGCCATGGTCGGCTGCGGCCATTCGGTCACCGACGCCACGCTCGGCATCCAGTGGCACGTCTTGGCGATGTACTCGCCGAGCTTCATCACCGGCTCGCTGATCGCGCGCTTCGGCGTCGAACGCATCACCGGGATCGGTCTCGGCCTGATCGTGCTGGCTGCGGTCGCCGGCATTTCCGGCATCACCGTGGCGCATTTCTGGATCGCGCTCGTGCTGCTCGGGCTTGGCTGGAACTTCGCCTTCATCGGCGCCACCACCATGGTGACGCAGTGCCACCGGCCGCAGGAACGTAACAAGGTGCAGGCGTTCAACGACTTCCTGATCTTCGGCGGTATGGCGGTAAGCTCTTTTTCCTCCGGCCAACTGCTCGAATATTTCGGCTGGGCGACGATCAACGCGGTGATCTTTCCGACCATCTTCCTGGTCGGCGTCATGCTGGCCTGGCTCAGCCTGCGCAAGCGCGTGGCGCCGGTCTGAGTCGCCACCGGGACACGAGAATCTCGGTATTTGGCCTGTTTTTCAGCGTTGCCTTGCCGCGGCCTTTTTGGCTATATCCACGCGCTTTTCCGGTCGGGGTGAAGCGCCCTTAACAAGCGGCCATCCTCGACGCTCCTGGCGCCGGCGGGAGCGTTCTTCCTGCACGCGCCATTTCAATCGAGGTTGAAACCACCATGAACACATTGTGGGTGATCGTCGGCTGTGGCGTGCTCGCTGTCCTCTACGGCATCTGGGCGACTCGTTCGGTGCTCGGCGCCGATGCCGGCAGCGCGCGCATGCAGGAAATCTCCGCCGCCGTGCGCGAAGGCGCGCAGGCCTATCTCAAGCGCCAATACACCGCGATCGGCCTTGTCGGCGTGGTGATCTTCGTCATCCTGGGCTTCACGCTCGGCTGGCTGGTCGCCGTCGGCTTCGCGGTCGGCGCCGTGTTGTCGGGCGCGACCGGTTTTATCGGCATGAACGTCTCGGTGCGCGCCAATGTGCGCGTGGCGCAAGCCGCCACCAAGACGCTTGCCGGCGGCCTGGAGCTCGCCTTCAAGGCCGGCGCCATCACCGGCATGCTGGTCGCGGGGTTGGCGCTACTCGGCGTCACGCTCTATTTCGGATTCTTGACGGGCACACTGCATAAGGCGGTGAACGACCGCACGGTGATCGACGCTATCGTCGCGCTCGGCTTCGGCGCCTCGCTGATCTCGATCTTCGCCCGTCTCGGCGGCGGCATCTTCACCAAGGGCGCCGACGTCGGCGGCGATCTGGTCGGCAAGGTCGAAGCCGGCATTCCCGAAGACGATCCGCGCAACCCGGCGACCATCGCCGACAACGTCGGCGACAATGTCGGCGACTGCGCCGGTATGGCGGCCGACTTGTTCGAGACCTACGCGGTGACCATCGTTGCCACCATGGTGCTGGCGGCGATCTTCTTCGTGAACACGCCGCATCTGACGACGATGATGACGCTGCCGCTCGCCATCGGCGGCGTTTGCATCATCACTTCGATCCTCGGCACCTTCTTTGTGCGGCTCGGCGCCAGCCAATCGATCATGGGCGCGCTCTACAAGGGCCTGATCGCGACCGGCATCTTGTCGCTGGTCGGCATCGCCGGCGTCATCCACTGGCTGATCGGCTTCGGCGTGCCGCTCACCGCGGGTGTTGCGTCCTTCACCACCACGACGCTGTTCTATTGCGGCATCGTCGGCCTCGCCGTCACCGGGTTGATCATCTGGATCACCGAGTACTACACCGGCACCGACTTCCGCCCGGTGAAGTCGATCGCGGCGGCCTCGGTCACCGGCCACGGCACCAACGTGATCCAGGGCCTCGCCATCTCGATGGAATCGACCGCATTGCCCGCGATCGTCATTATCGCCGGCATCCTGATCACCTATAACCTCGCCGGCCTATTCGGCATCGCCATCGCAGTGACCACCATGCTGGCGCTGGCCGGCATGATCGTCGCGCTCGACGCTTTCGGTCCGGTCACCGACAATGCCGGCGGCATCGCCGAAATGGCCGGTCTGCCGAAAGAAGTGCGCAAGGCGACCGACGCACTCGACGCCGTCGGCAACACCACCAAGGCGGTGACCAAGGGCTATGCCATCGGTTCGGCCGGCCTCGGCGCGCTGGTGCTGTTCGCGGCCTATAACCAGGACCTGCTGTTCTTCAGCAAGGACGCCGCCGCGCATCCTTACTTCCAGGGCGTGCAGCTCGACTTCGCGCTGACCAACCCCTACGTCGTCGTCGGCCTGCTGTTCGGCGGCCTGCTGCCTTATCTGTTCGGCTCGCTCGGCATGACCGCGGTCGGCCGCGCCGCCGGCGCCATCGTCGAGGAGGTGCGTCGGCAGTTCCGCGAGAACGCCGGCATCATGAAGGGCACCAGCAAGCCGGACTACGGCCGCGCCGTCGATATGCTCACGCGCGCCGCGATCAAGGAGATGATCGTGCCGTCGCTCTTGCCGGTGCTGTCGCCGGTCGTGGTCTATTTCGCGATCTATCTGATCGCCGGCGGCGGGGCGGCCGGCAAGTCGGCGGGCTTCTCGGCGCTCGGCGCCATGCTGCTCGGCGTCATCGTCACCGGTCTGTTCGTCGCCATCTCGATGACCTCCGGCGGCGGTGCCTGGGACAACGCCAAGAAATACATCGAGGACGGCCATTACGGCGGCAAAGGCTCCGACGCGCACAAGGCCGCGGTGACCGGCGACACCGTCGGCGATCCCTACAAGGACACGGCGGGCCCGGCGGTGAACCCGATGATCAAGATCACCAACATTGTGGCGCTGCTGCTGCTGGCGATTCTGGCGCACTGACGCCGCGAGAGCGGACATCAACAAGACGAAGGGCCCGCTCATCGCGGGCCCTTTTCGTTCGATGTCAGGCGAAGCGAAGAGCGCTCAGTACAGTTTCGGCGAGAAGGCTCTCAGCACGCCGCTCAGATAAGCAAACTCCTTGCCGCCGGTGGGCGTGGTCTGCGACACGAAGTCGAAGACCTTGCCATCCTTGAGGCCATAATTGGCCAAGCGCTGGACCCGCCGGTTTTTGTCGAAATAAACCGCGATCACGCGCTGGTCCTTGATCTCGTAGGGCATGAAGGCTGCCGTGCGCTGCGATGTCTGCGAAATATAATAGAACACTTCGCCGCTGATGGTGGCGACCGTCGACGGCGTGCCGAGCACGATCAGGACCTGCTCCTGGGTGGCGCCGATCGGAATCTGTTCGAGCGCGCCTTGCTGGATGACATAGCCGCGCTGCAGCGTCTCGGTGAAGGCGCCGCAGCCGCCAAGCGCGAGGCCGCCGGCGAGCGCGAGCGCAAGGCGGAGCGATTTGCTGGAGTTCCGAATGGCGGTCGAGCGCAAACGCGGCACCGTGAATTCGATCTTGCATCGGCGGGGGCGTTCACGTACCGGGCAGTCCCGGTCAGCACCGAACCAACGCAATGATTTTCCCCCTGTTTCGCCGCAAGCCGCGCGGCCCCGACACCATTTCGACCCTGTATGGCATGATCGTGGCGCAGGCGCGATTGCCGATCTTTTATCGGGATTATGCGGTTGCCGATACCGTAAACGGCCGTTTCGACCTGATCGTGCTGCATCTGGCCCTGGTGCTCGACCGGCTGGCGTCGGAGCCCGCGTTGCAGGAGCTCGGGCAGGGCATATTCGACCGGTTTTGCCGGGATATGGACCACAATCTGCGGGAAATGGGCATCGGCGACCTGAAGGTGCCCAAGGAGATGCAACGCATCGGGGAGGCCTTTTACGGCCGCTCGCAGGCCTACCGGACGGCTTGGGCGGGTTCGGACGACGGACTGCTGGTGGAAGCGCTGGGTCGGAACATCTATGGCGGGGCGTCAGCCGGCGCGCCGCGCCGTCTTGCGGCCTATGTACGGGAGGCGGTACGTGATCTGGCGAGCCAGCTGGTGGCGAGCCTCGCGGCCGGCGAGTTGCGCTTTCCGGAGCCGGGCGCAATCCCCGCGTCAGCAAGTTAAGGGATTGATTTTGGTGAAAAAACAAGGAAATGCCTGGAGTGTGCCGGTGGTCGTGGAGGGTATCCCGGAAACCGGTCTGCACCTCGCGATCGAGGCCCCAGAGACGGCCCGCGCGGAGGTCGCCGCGCTCGCCGGTTTGCGCGATTTGCCGCGGCTTTCCGCCGTCTTCGATCTCAGCCGCAAGGGCGCAGGCGTCCATGTCACCGGCCAGGTCAGCGCACGCGTCGGCCAGACCTGCGTGGTAACGCTCGAACCCATCGAGAACGCGGTGGAAGAGGCAGTCGACCTCGACTTCGCTCCGGCGAGCGGGGTCGAGCCTGACGCTAAAACCCGCCGTAAACGCACGCGCGAGGATGAGGGGGAGCCGGAACCGCTGGTCGGTGGCAGCCTAGATCTGGGTGCCCTGGCGACCGAGTTCCTGATTTTGGGTATCGACCCTTACCCGCGGAAGCCGGGCGCCGAGTTCGCCCCGCCGCAGGACGAGGATACCGGCGAACGCCCTTTTGCGGCGTTAGAATCGCTGAAAAAGACCCTCGGCCGCGGCCAATCGTGAGCGAAGCCGCAAGTCGTGGACCGGTGCCAAAAGCGGCTTGTCTGGCGTGGCCGGGCGGTTATGGTCGCCCTCGTGCGTCATACCCATTGCACCAGGTTGCCGGCGCCTAGGTGCGCGCCGCCAAGATCGCCCCATGCCTGACAAGGCTCGCATTGCGCTTGACGCTATGGGAGGCGACCACGGGCCCTCGGTGGTCTTGCACGGCGCCGACATCTCGCTCAGCCGTCACCCCGACATCGCGTTTCTGCTCTATGGCGACCGCGCCGTCATCGATCCGGTGCTCGACAAGCTACCGAAGCTCAAAGCGAACGCTCGGCTGGTGCACACCGACGTGGCGATCCGCATGGACGACAAGCCGAGCCAGGCGCTGCGCCATGGACGCTGGAAGTCGTCGATGTGGCTCACGCTCGACGCGGTGAAAAAGGGCGAGGCCGACGTCGCCGTCTCCGCCGGCAATACCGGCGCGCTGATGGCCATGGCGCGGTTCAATCTGAAAACGATCGAGGGCATCGAGCGCCCGGCGATCGCGGCGCTGTGGCCGACGCTGAAAGGCGAGTCGGTGGTGCTCGACCTCGGCGCTTCGATCGGCGCCGACGAGCATCACCTGATCAACCTCGCCGCCATGGGCAGCGCCATGGCGCGTGTACTGTTTGATATCGAGCGGCCGACCGTCGGTCTGCTCAATATCGGGGTCGAGGAGGTCAAAGGCCTCGAGCAGGTGCGCGAAGCCGGCCGCCTGCTGCGCGAGGGCAATTTCTCGCATCTCAATTACGTCGGCTTTGTCGAGGGCGACGACATCGGCAAGGGTACGGTCGACGTGGTGGTAACCGAAGGCTTCGCCGGCAACATCGCGCTGAAAGCCGCCGAAGGCACCGCGCGCCAGTTCGCGCAGTATCTGAAGAGCGCCATGAACCGGACCTGGGCGGCTCGGCTCGGCTACCTCTTGTCGCGTAATGCTTTCCGCATGCTGCGCGACAAGATGGACCCACGAAAATCGAACGGCGGCGTGTTCGTCGGGCTCAACGGCATCGTCATCAAGAGCCATGGCGGCGCCGACGCCGAAGGCTTCGCTTCCGCCATCGACATGGGCTATGACATGTTCCGCTACGAATTGCTCGCCAAGATCGGTGAGTCGATGGCACGCGATCTTCAGGCAAGCGCAACGGCGCGCAGGGTGAGCGGAGCAACCTAGTGACGGTATTGCGGTCGGTGGTGCTCGGCTGCGGCAGCTATCTGCCCGGGCGCATCCTCACCAATGACGAACTGGCGAAGTCGGTGCAGACCACCGACGAATGGATCGTGCAGCGCACCGGCATCCGCGAACGTCGTGTCGCGGCGCCCGGCGAATTGACCTCCGATCTCGCGCTCAATGCCGCGCGCGCGGCGCTCGCCAATGCCCGCGTCGAGGCAGGCTCGATCGACTTGATCGTGCTCGGCACCTCGACCCCCGACCAGACGTTTCCGGCGACCGCGGTTTCGGTGCAGGCCGGCCTTGGCATCACCAAAGGCGCCGCCTTCGATCTGCAGGCGGTATGCTCGGGCTTCATCTTCGCGCTTTCGGTCACCGACGCCATGCTCAAAAGCGGCGCCGCCAAGCGCGCGCTGGTGATCGGCGCGGAGACCTTTTCGCGCATTCTCGACTGGAACGACCGCACCACCTGCGTGCTGTTCGGCGACGGCGCCGGCGCTTTGGTGCTGGAGGCGCAGCCGCAGCCCGGTACGAACGCGGACCGCGGCATCTTGACCACCCATCTGCGTTCGGACGGCCGCTTCAAGAGCAAGCTCTATGTCGACGGCGGGCCGTCCTCGACCCAGACCGTCGGCCATCTGCGCATGGAAGGCCGCGACGTGTTCAAGCACGCGATCGCCATGATCACCGACGTGATCGACGACGCCTTCAAGGCGACCGGCACGAGCGCGGCCGATATCGACTGGTTCGTGCCGCATCAGGCCAACAAGCGCATCATCGACGGCTCGGCGCATAAACTCGGCATCGCGCCGGAAAAAGTGGTGGTCACCGTCGACCGGCACGGGAATACGTCGGCGGCCTCGATCCCGCTGGCGCTCACCGACGCGGTGGCCGACCGGCGCATCAAGCGCGGCAACCTCATTCTGCTCGAAGCGATGGGCGGCGGCTTCACCTGGGGCTCGGCGCTGCTGCGCTGGTAGGCGGCCGCCGCGCGGTTTTTGCGCCAGCCCACTGGCAATCGGGTTGCAGGCCGCATCATTTGCGCGCCGGTCATCGTCCGGGCCGGCTCGGGACCTTAACCCGGACCGCCATCACAAATTGAAATCGCCCCGTTGACCCCCGGGAACGATGCTAATATCGTCGATAATTCAGCGAGATACTTCGCCAGGGGCAGGGCAGGCGATGTCTGGTAAAACGGTAACGCGGGCGGACCTCTGCGAAGCGGTCTACCAAAAGGTGGGCCTTTCGCGGACGGAATCCGCTGCACTTGTGGAATTGGTGCTCAAGGAGATCACCGATTGTCTCGAGCGCGGCGAAACCGTGAAGTTGTCCTCGTTCGGGTCCTTTGTCGTGCGCAAGAAGGGGCAGCGCATCGGGCGCAACCCGAAGACCGGCAAGGAAGTGCCGATCTCGCCGCGCCGGGTGATGGTGTTCAAGCCGTCGGCGATCCTAAAGCATCGCATCAACGGCGCTGCCGAACCGGCCTGACGCCGATTTTCGGACACGTTCTGCGCTGATCTTGTGTCCGCGTTTCTTTCAGTACTGCGTTCAAACCAGCATCGAGAGGGGCCGCTTTGGATCACAAGGCGCCGGAAGCATTCCGCAGCATCAGTGAAGTGGCAGCCGAGCTCGGTCTGCCGCAGCACGTGTTGCGATTCTGGGAAAGCCGCTTCCACGATATCCGGCCGATGAAGCGCGGCGGCGGACGGCGCTACTATCGCCCCGAAGACGTCAATCTGTTGCGCGGCATCCGTCATCTGCTGTACGGCGAGGGCTACACCATCCGCGGCGTGCAACGCATCTTGCGCGAACAAGGCGCGAAATTCGTCGCCGTGGTCTGGCAGGAGGGCGCGCCGCAGCCGCCGCATGGCGCAAGCGAAGAGGACGATCTCACCGAGGAAGCGGCGTCGGCCGAAGCCGAGGCCGCCGACGAGGCTCGTGGGCTCGGCAGCAGGCTGTCGGCGCTGATCGGCCGCGATCTCGGCGACCGCCACGCCGACGTCGAAACCAGGCGCGAGCCGCCGCTCAAAAGCGCCCCTGAGCCGCGTATCGAGCCGACCGACCGTACGATCCACGGTGCCGTCGAGCCGCCGGGTCCCGCGCCTGAACCGCCGCTCGCCGCGGCGGCGCCCTATGCGGCCCCGGCGGGCCCATCCGCCCGGCTCCCGCGCGATGATCTGCGCAAGCTGCACGCGGTGCTGCACGAACTGGCCGAATGCCGCAAGCTGATAGAGGCGTCGGTGGCTCGCGAGCGGCAATAACGCCAATGCGGCACGTGCCCCCCGCCCGCGGAGTCCGCCAATCCCGGCTTTCGTCATACGGCCGCATAGCTCGGCCGGCTAAAGTCGCGTAAAATTCGATGTCGCTTGGGTCTCGGGAATGCGGAAATGTGACCCGGCGGCATGTGGCAACCGAGCAAGCCGCATGTACAATGGCGAGCCTGGCGGCAGCGGCGTGCAGGGGTGGCTGATGAGGCGTTTCGCGGCAGCGGCGTTATTGGCGTTTGTGGCTAGCTTTGCCGCATTAACGCCCGCCCGCGCTCAGATTTGCACATTCAATTGCCTTGCTCTGACACCCCGGCCGCCGGCGCCCAGCACACCTGTTCCGCCGCTCGGCTGGTTCGTCATGGGCGGTGTCGCCTGTGCGGCGGTGTCGCCGATGATCGGCACCATCGTGCTCGGGCGGGAGATGACGCTGACGGAAGTCAACCGCATGGCGTTGTCCTGCTTCCTCGGTCCGGTCGGCTGGGTGCTCGGTCCGGTGCTGTTCCCCGAGCCGGTGGTGGTCACGACCACGCCGCCGCCAGGCCCGGCAAATCCGCCGCAACCGCCGCAGCAGGCGAGCGGGCGCCACATCGATATTCCTCCGCGCGGCGTCACCGCATTTGTGCCGAACGAAATATTGCTGGAAGTCGAGAGCGGCACGCCGGCGCGGTACCTCAACGTGGTGGCGCGGCGCCTGCAATTGACCCTGCTGGAGACGCAAAGCTTCACGCTGACCGGGCGCACGCTGCAGCGCTGGCGCATCGACGGACGAAACTCCGTGCGCGCCACGCTGCGCGGCCTATCTCCCTTCAGCCGGATATCGACGGCGCAGGCGAATTTCCTCTACGCGTTCGGACAGGCGCAGCCGCCGCAGCAATCCGACGCCGGCGCGCAATACGTCGTTCCCAAGCTGCATCTGATGGAAGCGCACAAGATCACCAATGGCGATGACGTGCTGGTCGCTGTGATCGATTCCAAGATCGACGCCAGCCATCCCGATCTTGCCGGCGTGATCGCCGATGAGTACGACGCGCTCGGCACCGCCGCGCCAGCGCACATGCACGGCACCGGCATGGCCGGCGCGATTGCCGCTCACGCCAAGCTCGTCGGCGTCGCGCCGAAGGTGAAGCTGCTAGCCGTGCGTGCCTTTGCCGGCGACAAGAACGGCGCGCAAGGCACTACCTTCAATATTCTCAAAGGCCTCGATTGGGCCGCGAGCAAACATGCCCGCATCGTCAATATGAGCTTCGCCGGGCCCGCCGATCCCATGTTGCGCGACATGCTCGCCAATGCGCACGCGCACGGCATCGTGCTGATCGCCGCGGTCGGCAATGCCGGACCGCGCTCGCCGCCGCTTTATCCGGCCGCCGATCGGGACGTCATCGGCGTGACCGCGACCGACGCCGACGACAAGCTGCTGCCGCAGGCCAACCGCGGGCCGCAAGTCGCAGTGGCGGCGCCCGGCGTGATGGTGCTCGAGCCGGCGCCTGATGCCGGCTACCAGATCACCACCGGCACCTCGGTTGCCGCCGCGCACGCGACCGGCATCGCCGCGCTGCTGCTGGCGCGCGATCCGAAGCTCACGCCCGACCAGGTGCGCAGTTTGTTGATCAAATCGGCGCGCGCGATTCCCGGCGCCAAGCGCGACGTCGGCGCCGGTGTGATCGACGCGCTGGGCGCGGTCGAAGCCACTCGGAAGTGATTAGCTCCCAGCGGCTGGACGCGACGTCGGTCACGCGTCGGATGCCACGCGAAGGCGGCTGCGCGCGCGTTCGCGTGGTTTGCCGATCATGTAATCGGCAAAGTCATCGCAGACTTGGCGCATCGTCGCCGCGATTTCGGCTTTGGTCTGGTCGGTCGGTTCGACCAGCGGCAAGCGAACGTCGGACGACATCAGGCCGAGCAGGCTCAACGCATACTTGAGCGGCGTCGGACTGGTTTCGCGAAAGAGCGCAGCCGTCAATTTGGCGACCGGCGCGGCCCAGCGCTGCGCGCTGGAAATCTGTTGCTGCCGGCTGGCCAAAAACATATTGCGGCACAAACCCGGGGCGACGTTCGAGGTGACGGATATGCAGCCATCGCCGCCTTGCGAGATGAATGCCAGTGCCGTCGCGTCGTCGCCCGTCAGAAGTCTGAAGTCCGGCCCCAGCAGCGACCGCAGCCGCATCGGCCGGGTCACGTCGCCGGTGGCGTCCTTGAGACCGATGATGTGCGGCGTCTCCGCCAGGCGGGCAACCGTCTCGTCGGCAAGGCCGCAGACGGTTCGCGATGGCACGTCATAAAGGATGATGGGAAGTCCGCTCGAATTGGCGACGGTGCGGAAATGCTCGTACAAGCCCGTTTGCGTCGGCTTGTTGTAATACGGCACGACCGACAAGATTGCGTCGGCTCCCGCCGCTTCTGCCTTCCTGGTCAGTTCGATGGCATGGGCGGTCGAGTTTGATCCGGCGCCGGCGATCACCGGCACCCGGCTGCGTGCAACCGCGACCGCAATTTGAATGAGCGTGGCGTGTTCTGCCGGCTTGAGCGTCGGCGCTTCGCCGGTGGTTCCACAGACGACGAGGGCGGTGGCGCCGGCCTGGATCTGACGATCGCAGAAATGTTCGAAGGCCGGAACGTCGACGTTGCCGTCGTCGCCAAACGGTGTCGGCAGCGCAGGTGCATAGCCCGAGAGCTTTGAAACGTGGCGGCCGATGGAGGCCATCGGTTTCCCTCAAGCCACTTGTTGCAGTTGTTCGGTGTTCGACGGTTGATATTGCGGTTCAGGCTTGCGGCTCATATCGAGCTCGAAAACGCCGGGAACCATAACGACGGCTTGCGGCCGGTTGCCGTTTTCAAACATTGCGAAGCGAAGCGCTTCGGCGCGATTAACGAAAAGTCCCCCACAAATTCCTTGTTGGTCTTGTACGACCCAATTTCCCCGACTGTCTTTTCCGATCATGAAAAGCGGAATGCGCGAATGCGCTTCGGGCGAGGGAGGTTCAACGTGTTTCATGGCGAGTCTCCTGTGATTGTCGGTTGCGATTTGTTCAAGGCGTTGAATGGAAGTTGAGAAAGGCCAAGGTGAGGATGAGCCGCAGCACCACCGTCGCGGTGAATGCCGTGGCGAAGAGCGCGAACGTCAGAGCGATTGACCGGGCGCGCATTTTTCACTGGACGACCGGGAGATCGTCGTCGTTCTTGGACGAGTGTTTGTAACGGTTGCGGTAAAGCTCCGCCTCGATCAGCGCCCGTTGCAGGCGCGCTTCCGTCATCACGTCCAGCGCCCGCCAGATATGTTTGCCGGTGGACACGATCGCCGTACGGATGAAGCGGCCGATCGCCGCCACGCCGGCGACGATGGATGCGCGCTTGGCGGACGCCGGCGGGGCGGCGTCAGTCTCGGCTTTCCATCTCTTCTCGGCGATGACCGACATGTTTTGCTTCATTACCGGTGAGCCGCCGCGGGCCGGAAGTAGCCACGGAGGCGGGTCGGGCGGGCGGTCTTGGCTTTGCCGCCATCGACGTGCGCTAGGCCGATAATCGAGCCGATCAGAAGGAACAGCAGGATCAACTTGATATGTTCGAACAGCACGGCAGCCATCGGAGTTTCTCCTTGTTGTTCTTGCGCGAAGCTGGTCGCTTCGCGTGCCGGCAATGTGTGAGCCGCCGCATAGGAATTCGATTGGAAAATCAAGGCCCGGTTATAAACGCGTCATAAAGGCCGGGGACTGTGGCGGGATGGGGCTACTGGGCTGCGATCTTTATTTCTTATTGATGTAGCGCAATGCGGATTCACATCGCTTCTTTACAGGGTGGCTTCTATTTGCAAGCTCGCTCCGGAAAACATTTTTAGGGGGAGCACACATGCTCGACGTCGTTCTCGTGGCCCTTGGCCTCGCCTTCTTCGTGCTCTCGGTCGGCTACGCCTACGCCTGCGATCGGCTCTGAGGAGGCATCCCATGATCTTCGACTATTCGCTCGCCGGCCTCGTGACCGCGGGGCTGATGATTTATCTCGTCTACGCTCTGCTGACGCCGGAAAAATTCTGAAAAGACGCGCGAAGCAGCGGAACGGCGCAGCCGTTTCGCGTGACATCGTGCGCAAGCAAAGAGACGTGCCATGACTCTGATCGGCTGGATCCAAATTCTTCTGTACATCGCCATCATCGTGGCGATCACGCCCGTGCTCGGCGGCTATATGACGCGCGTGTTCAACGGCGAGCGCACTTTCCTGTCGCCCATCCTGCGGCCGGTCGAGAAAGCGATCTACTGGGCCGGCGGCGTCGACGAGACGCGCGAGCAGAACTGGCTCATGTACACCGTCGGCATGCTGCTGTTCCACGTCGGCGGGTTTCTGATTCTCTACGTGTTGATGCGCATCCAGGGCGTGCTTCCGTTCAATCCAGCCGAGCAGACGGCGGTCGCTCCGGATCTGTCGTTCAACACGGCGGTCAGCTTCATCACCAATACCAACTGGCAGAACTACGGCGGCGAGGGGACGCTGTCCTACCTCACGCAGATGCTCGGCCTCACCCACCAGAATTACCTGTCGGCGGCGACCGGCATCGTGCTCGCCATGGCGCTGATCCGCGGCTTCGCGCGGCATTCGGCGAAGACCGTCGGCAATTTCTGGGTCGACGTCACCCGCTGCACGCTCTACGTGCTGATGCCGATTTGCGTGGTCGCGGCGCTGTTCCTGGTGTGGCAGGGCATGCCGCAGACGCTCGGCCCCTATGTTGACGCCACCACGCTGGAAGGCGCCAAGCAGACCATCGCGGTCGGCCCGGTCGCCTCGCAGATTGCCATCAAAATGCTCGGCACCAATGGCGGCGGCTTTTTCAACGCCAATGCCGCGCATCCGTTCGAGAATCCGACCGCGCTGTCAAACTTCCTGCAGATCATCTTGATCTTCGCGCTCGGCGCCTCGCTCACCAACGTGTTCGGCCGCATGGTCGGCAACCAGCGTCAGGGCTGGGCGGTGCTTTCGGTGATGGGCGTGCTGTTCATCGCCGGCGTCGTGGTTTGCTACTGGGCCGAAGCGCACGGCAACGACATCCTCAATGCCATGGGCCTGACCGGCGGCAACATGGAAGGCAAGGAAGTCCGCTTCGGCATCGTCGCCTCCGCGCTGTTCGCGGTGATCACCACCGCCGCCTCCTGCGGCGCGGTCAACGCCATGCATGATTCGTTCACCGCGCTCGGCGGCATGGTGCCGCTGATCAACATCCAGCTCGGCGAGATCATCGTCGGCGGCGTTGGCGCCGGCATGTACGGCATGCTGCTCTTCGTCATCATCGCGATCTTCGTCGCGGGACTGATGGTCGGCCGCACGCCGGAATATGTCGGCAAGAAAATCGAGGCCAAGGAAGTCAAGATGGCGATGCTCGCCATCCTCATCCTGCCGCTGATGTATCTCGGCTGGACCGCGGTCGCCGCGATCAATCCGGACGCCACCTCGCAGCTCAACAATGCCGGGCCGCACGGCTTCTCGGAGATGCTCTATCTCTACACCTCGAGCACCGGCAATAACGGCTCGGCCTTTGCCGGCATCTCGGCCAACACGCTGTTCTTCAACGTCACCGGCGCGGTCGCGATGTTTATCGGCCGCTTCTGGATGATCATTCCGGCCATGGCGATCGCCGGCTCGCTGGCCGCCAAGAAGTCGGTGCCGGCCTCGGCCGGCACGTTCCCGACCACCGGCGGCCTATTCGTCGGCCTGGTTGTGGGCGTGATCGTCATCGTCGGCGGATTGACGTTCTTCCCGGCGCTCGCCCTTGGCCCGCTGGTCGAACAGTTCGCCATGCGCGCCGGCACCGTGTTCTGAACCGGATTCTCTTGGAGTTACACTCATGGAAACCTCTAAATTGCGCAAGCGGATGCCGGTAGCGACGATGCTCGATCCGAAGATCGTGGTTCCCGCGATCGGCCAGGCCTTCGTCAAGCTCAACCCGGCGACGCTGCTGAAGAATCCGGTGATCTTCGTGCTCGAGGTCGTCACCGCGCTGACCACCGTCCTGCTCGTGCGCGATCTGGTCCAGCATAATGGGGGCGTCGGATTCACGTTCCAGATCGTGCTGTGGCTGTGGTTCACCGTGCTATTCGCCAACTTCGCCGAAGCGGTGGCGGAAGGCCGCGGCAAGGCGCAGGCCGACAGCTTGCGCAAGACGCGCACCGAGACGCGGGCGAAACGGCTGTCGACGCCGGACAATCCCGACGTCTACGAAACCGTCGCGGCCCAGGACTTGCAGGCCGGCGATATCGTGGTGTGCCAAGCCGGCGACGTCATCCCCGGCGACGGCGACGTGATCCAGGGCATCGCCTCGGTCAATGAGGCGGCCATTACCGGCGAATCCGCGCCGGTGATCCGGGAATCCGGCGGCGACCGCTCGGCGGTGACCGGCGGCACCACCGTCATTTCCGACCGCATTATCATCCGCATCACGTCCTCGCCGGGATCCTCGTTCCTCGACCGCATGATCAAGCTGGTCGAAGGCGCCGAGCGGCAGAAGACGCCGAACGAAATTGCGCTGAACATTCTGCTGGTCGGCCTGACCATCATCTTCGTGTTCGCCACCGCGACCATCCCGAGCTATGCCGCCTATGCCGGCGGCGCGATCTCGGTCGTCATTCTGGTGGCGTTGTTCGTGACCTTGATCCCCACCACCATCGGCGCGCTGCTGTCGGCGATCGGCATTGCCGGCATGGACCGGCTGGTCCGATTCAACGTGCTGGCGATGTCCGGCCGCGCGGTGGAAGCCGCCGGCGACGTCGACACGCTGTTGCTCGACAAAACCGGGACCGTCACCTTCGGCGACCGGCAGGCCACCGAGATCATCGTGGTCCCGGGTGTGACCGAGCGCGAAGCCGCGGAAGCCGCGCTGTTGGCGAGCGACGCCGACGAGACGCCGGAAGGCCGCTCGATCATCACGATGGTGCAAGAAAAGTACGGCGTGAAACGTGAGGCCGCGCCGGCCAACGCCAGGTTCAGCGAGTTTTCGGCGATGACGCGGCTGTCCGGCGTCGATATCGGCGAACGCAGACTGCGCAAGGGCGCGATCGATTCGGTGCTCAAATTCGCCGGCGATCAGGCCGGCCGTGAGGTCACGGCGCCGCCCGCGTTCCAGGCCGCGGTGGACAGAATCGCGCGCTCGGGCGGTACCCCGCTCGGGCTCGCCGAGAACGGCCGCATTCTCGGCGTGATCCATCTCAAGGATGTCATCAAGCCGGACGTGAAGGATCGCTTCGCCGCGTTGCGCCGCATGGGCATCAAGACCGTGATGATCACCGGCGACAACCCGGTGACCGCCGCGGCCATCGCCTCGGAAGCCGGCGTCGACGATTTCATCGCCCAGGCGACGCCCGAGGACAAGCTGCGCTATATCCGCAACGAGCAGACCAACGGGCGGCTGATCGCCATGTGCGGCGACGGCACCAACGACGCGCCGGCGCTGGCGCAAGCGGACGTCGGCGTCTGCATGCAGACCGGCACGCAGGCCGCGCGAGAGGCCGGCAACATGGTCGATCTCGATTCCGATCCGACCAAGCTGATCGAGGTTGTGGAGATCGGCAAGCAGTTGCTGATGACGCGCGGCGCGCTGACGACGTTCTCGATCGCCAACGACGTGGCGAAGTATTTCGCCATCATCCCGGCGATCTTCCTCACGTTCTATCCGCAGCTGGCCGTGCTCAACATCATGCAGCTCGCCACGCCGCAAAGCGCGATCCTGTCGGCGATCATCTTCAATGCATTGATCATCATCGCGCTCATTCCGCTGGCGCTGAAGGGTGTCCGCTACCGCCCGATCGGCGCTGGCGCGCTGCTGCAGCGCAATCTGCTGGTCTACGGGCTCGGCGGCATCGTGCTTCCGTTCATCGGCATCAAGGCGATTGACCTCTTGGTCAACGCCCTACACTTGGTCTGAGGAGAGACCGCCATGTTGAAAGAAATCCGTCCGGCCATCGTCGTTCTCGTGCTGCTCACCGCGATCACCGGGCTCGTCTATCCGCTCGCCATGACCGGCATCGCCGGGGTGATCTTCCCGTATCAGGCGCAAGGCAGCATGATCGAGAAAGACGGCAAGGTCGTTGGCTCGGCCTTGATCGGGCAGGTGTTTGCCGACGACAAGTATTTCCACGGCCGCCCGTCGGCGACCAATGCGCCCGATCCGAAGGACGCGACCAAGACGATCGATGCGCCCTACAATGCCGTGAACTCGATGGGCTCCAACTATGGGCCGACCAGCAAGGCGCTGATCGACCGCATCAAAGGCGACGTGGACAAATTGAAGAAGGAGAATTCCTCGGCGCCGGTCCCGATCGACTTGGTGACGACCTCGGGCAGCGGCCTCGACCCGGACATCTCGCCGGAGGCGGCCCTGTTCCAGGTGCCGCGGGTGGCCAAGGCGCGCGGGCTGCCCGAAGAGCGCGTGCGTGCGCTGGTCGAAAGGCAAGTCGAGGGGCGGACCTTTGGCCTCCTGGGCGAGCCGCGCGTCAACGTGCTCAAGCTCAATCTCGCGCTGGACGGGTTGAAATCGTAACGGCGAAAGAGCGATCCTTGCGTAATGCCCGTCCCGCAGCGTCCGGGACGGGCTTTTTTTTGTAATATGAGCTAGAGGAGCCTTATGCCCGGCGACCTAGTGCAAAGAGCATCGCCCGACGCCTTGCTTGCCCGTGTGAAGAAGGAGGGGCGCGGGCACCTGAAGATATTTCTCGGCGCCGCGCCCGGCGTCGGCAAGACCTTCGCCATGCTGTCCGGCGCCCGCAGCGAGAAAACCGGCGGTCGCGATGTGGTCGCCGGCCTCATCGAGACGCACGGCCGGCGCGAGACCGAGCAGTTGCTCGAAGGCCTGGAGGTGCTGCCTCGCAAGCCCATCGTTTACCGCAACCAGGTGATGCGTGAGTTTGACATCGACGCCGCGCTGGCGCGCCGGCCGAAGCTGCTCTTGGTCGACGAATATGCCCACACCAACGTGCCCGGCAGCCGCCACCCCAAGCGCTGGCAGGATATCGACGAATTGCTCGATGCCGGCATCGATGTCTGGACCACCCTCAATATCCAGCATCTCGAGAGTCTCAATGACGTGGTGCAGAAGATCACCAAGGTGCGCGTGCGCGAAACCGTGCCGGACACGGTGTTCGACAAGGCCAGCGAAATCGTGCTGGTTGATTTTCCGCCGGACGAACTGCTCAAGCGGTTGGCGGAAGGCAAGGTCTACGTGCAGGACACCGCGGCGCGCGCGGTGGAGCATTTCTTTCGGCCGCAAAATCTGACGGCGCTACGCGAGCTGGCGCTACGCCGCGCGGCCGAGCGCATCGACGCCGATCTGATCGAGCGCATGCAGGCGCAGGCGATCGAGGGCCCTTGGGCGGCCGGAGAACGCATCCTCGCCTGCATCGGGCCGGACCCTATTTCGCCGACCGTGGTGCGCACCGCCAAGCGACTCGCCGATCTGATGGACGCGCCGTGGCTCGCGGTCACCGTGGAGCGGCCGGGCGCGAGCCTGAGCGATGCGGCGCGCCAGCGGCTCGACGACGCCATGGCCCTGGCGCAAAGCCTCGGCGCCGAGACGCAGACGCTGACCGGCAGCGATCTGCCGGCGGAGTTGCTGCGCTTCGCCAAATTCGAGAACGTGACCCAGATCGTGATCGGGCGCTCGCGCGGCGGCTATATCAGCGAACTCCTGCGCCGTTCGTTGCCCTACGAACTGGTGCGGCGGACTCAGGACATCGCCATCCACCTGGTCACGCGCGAGACCGAGACGACGCCGCTGCGGCGGGTCGAGCGGCCCTGGTTCTCCGGATTCACGCTCGAACCTTTGCCGTTCCTCTATGCGACGCTGGCGGTCGCCGCGGCGCTCGGCGCCGGCGAATTGCTGACCCGGCTGACCCCCATCCCCAATCTGTCGATGGTGTTTCTGCTGGCCGTGCTGTTCACCGCCGTCAGCTTCGGTCCATGGCCGGCGATCTACGCCTCGATCCTGTCGTTCATGGTTTACAATTTCTTTTTGATCGAGCCGATCTACACCTTCACCGTTGCCGAGCCTTATGAGTTGCTGGCGCTGGTGATCTTCCTCGCCGTCGCCGTGGTGACCTCCGCGCTCGCGGGGCGCGTGCGCGAGCAGGCCAAGATATCGTCCGGCCGCGTGCGCGCCATGCGCCGGCTCTACGAATTCACTCGCCGGCTGTCCGGCCTCGCCGCGCTTGACGCAGTGGCCGAAGGCGCGGCGAGTGAAATCCACGCCAGCCTCGGCCGCCCGGTTGTGGTCATGTTGGCGCGCGAGGATGACCTTGAGCTCACGGCGGCGTGGCCGCCGGAAGACACCCTCGACGCCGCCTCGTTGACCGCCGCGCGCTGGGCCTATTCGCATGTCGAGCCGGCCGGCACCGGCACCGGCACGCTGCCGATCATCCCGTGGTACTTCGCGCCGTTGCGCATCGGCGACAAGACCCTGGGGGTGATCGGCATCGGCGAGGGGGCCGATTCCGCGACGCTCGACTCGGAGGCGCGGGCCTTGCTCGATACCTTGTCGGAGCAGACCGCGGCGGCGCTGGAACGCGCCTCGCTGGCGCGCGAAATGGTCCGCGCCAGGACCGCGACCGAGACCGAGAGAGTGCGCAACACCCTGCTGGCGTCGATTTCGCACGACTTCCGCACGCCGCTCGCGTCAGTCCTCGGTTCGGCCACCAGCCTTATCGACTACGGCGACAAGCTCGATCCGGCCGCCAAGAAAGACCTGCTTTGGCAAATCAAGACGGAAGCGGAAGATCTCGACGACATGGTGCGCAATCTGCTCGCCATCACGCGCATCGACGCCGGCGCGCTGGAGCTGCGGCGCGACTGGATCGATCTTCGCGAAGTGGTCGACCGCGTTGTTAGCGCGGCGCGGCGGCACGGCGCGCGCCAGAAGATCGACGTCGACTTGCCGGCCGATCTGCCGCTGCTGCGGGCCGACGCCACCTTGGCCGAGCAGGCGATCGGCAACGTGGTCGGCAATGCAGTCGTGCATACGCCGCCCGAGACACACATTGTGGCGACCGCCAAGGCGACGCCGGCCGAAGTCGCATTGAGCATTACCGACGACGGCCCCGGCATCCCGTCCGACGCGTTGCCGGCGATTTTCGAAAAGTTCGTCAAAGGCAGCGAAGTCGGCGCGACTCGCGCCGATGGCAGCCAGGGCACCGGCCTCGGCCTCGCGATCACCAAGGGGATCATGGAAGCGCATGGCGGCTCGATCCAGGCCGAGAGCCCCGTCGCCAACGGCCGCGGCGCGCGCTTTGTCATGACCTTCCCGCGCGAAGAGACGCCGGCATGACCTCGAAAATCCGCGTTCTGGTCATCGACGATGAAGCGCCGATCCTGCGTTTCCTCAAGCCGGCGTTGGAGGCGAATAACTATGAGGTCGCCACCGCCGGCACCGTGGCCGAAGGGATCAAGCGCGTCGCCGCCGAGGCGCCGGACATCGTCCTCCTCGATCTCGGGCTGCCCGACGGCGACGGCAAGGACGTCATCCGCCGTGCGCGCGAATGGTCGGACGTGCCGATCGTCGTGCTGTCGGCGCGCGAGCGGGAAACCGAGAAGATCGAGTCTCTCGATCTCGGCGCCGACGACTACGTCAACAAGCCGTTCAATATCGGCGAGCTTCTGGCGCGCATGCGCACCGCGCTGCGCCATCGCATGCAGCGCAAGGCGGAAGTGCCGATCCTGCGCGTCGGCGGCCTCGAAGTGGACGCCGTGCGCCACCGCGCCGCGCGCGCCGGCGTAGAACTCAAGCTCACGCCCAAGGAGTTCGAGCTCTTGTCATTTCTGGCTCGCCACGCCGGGCGCGTGGTGACCCACAAGCAGATTTTGACCGCGGTGTGGGGACCGGCGCATACCGAGGATACACAGTACCTACGTGTCTATATCGGCCAGCTGCGCCAGAAGGTCGAAGAGCATCCGGACGACCCGCGCATCATTCTCACCGAGCCGGGGATCGGCTACCGCATCGCGGAGAATTAAGGCCCCTTACGCCAGCGCCGGTGAGACAGGTCGCGCCGGCAAGTACTACGCGTGTTTTCCACCTCACGTTGAACGTATTCGTTGTGCCGCAGACGGTTGTCGCATGGTATTTTTTCCAAAGGGCGCAGGAATTTTACTGGAGAGTGGAATGTCTGATCGGGTGCCCAACCCAATCGATCGCATGGTCGGCCAAAACATTCGGTTTCAACGAAGTCAGCAGGGAATGTCGCAGGAGGCGCTGGGAGAGCGCCTCGGTGTCACGTTTCAACAGGTCCAGAAATACGAAAAGGGCGCGAACCGGACCTCTGCGAGCCGACTGGTTCAGATCGCGTCGGTTCTACAGGTCGATGTTATCGATTTGTTCGACGGCACCCACGTTCCGAAAGGCCGAAAAAGCACAACGGTGACCGACCTTCTAGTCGATCCCAAGGCCATGGAGCTCCTGCAGGTCTTTGGCGCTGTGAAAAACAAACGGCTGCGAAACGCAATAGTCGACCTCGTGTCGCGGCTGGCCGATTCGGCGTGATTCGGCCGCGCGGTTCCCGCCCCGCCATCGGCGCCGTCAGAGGTCCTTTGGCGTTCAATATTTTTGAATAACCGTGAAAAGTTTCAGCCCGTTCCGATTTTACGGGATAGCTATTCACTATGCCCCAGGTGTTCGCACCCTGCGGAGCAGATGCCATGGGCAAAGATGGCCCGATCTTCAAGCCCGACCACAATCTCATTCGCACCGAGATTGTCACCACCTACGAGCAATTGCTGCACGCCTACGCAATCCGCGCGGTGTGCTTCATGGAAGAGCACGGGGTGAAGGCGAGCCAGACCTTCGACGGCAACGATTATCAAGCCACGCACGTGATCGTCTACGCCGATGATGAGCCGATCGGTACCGCCCGCATCCGCTGGTTCAAGGACTTTGCCAAATACGAACGGACGGCGTTCCGGCCCGCCTACCGCAACATGCGGGTGATCAAGGCCTGCGCCCAGTTCACCTTCGATCATGTCGCCCGCAAGGGCTACGACAAGGTCATCACCCACGCGAAGCCGAAATACGCGCGCCTATGGAGGACACTCCTGGGCTTCCGCATCGCGGAGGGCAAGGAACCGGTCTACTTCGCCGGACACGATGAGCCCTATCTCGAACTGGTGAAAGACCTCGTGCTGCCGCAGAACGCGATTTCCCAAAATACCGATGCCACGATCCTGTTCCGCACCGAGGGCTATTGGGACACGCCATCCAAATTCGAATTCGCTGATCTGTGAGCGGTAGCAATGGAACTTGTGCAGTTCGAAAACGAGGCGATCGTCGATTTCTTCAGGTCGTATTTGAAGCAGGTGGTGACGTTGCACCACGCGATGTTCGAGAAGCTGCTGTTCAGCGGCAAAGGCATTCCGCTGGAGCTGGCGGAGCTATTCGAGGACGCTGGAAACACCTATCTCGATATTTCCGAACAAATCAGCAAGCGCTACCAGGATCCGGCACCGTCAGAGATTGAACAGTAGTTTGAATCCGGCGTCGTAGGCGCTCGGCGGGTTGTCGAGGCGGAAGTCCTCATTGAACCACGGATTGCTGTTGCCGAAGATATTGGTGAGCCAGTCGAAGGCGAGCCGCACCGGCCGCGCGTTGAGCCGCTCGGTCAGCGCCAAGGCATACATCCGCACCGAAATCTTCGTGCCGAGTTCCAATGGGACGGCTGCCGGCTCGAGCACGGTGTAGCTGCCGAGCAGACCGATCCCCAATCCGGCCTTGACCAGCATGCCGTAAGCGAACGAGTTGTCGCAGAAATGCGCAATTTGCCCGCGCGATACGATATCGTTCCACGGATCCCACAGCCCGGTCTTCGCCATGTAGAATTCCGATTGCAGGAAGAAATGCTTTGCCAGGTTCTTCTTGGTCGGCAGGCCGTGCTTTTTGATGTAATCCTTGGTCGCGACCGGAATGAAATGCAGTTGGCCGAGTTTCTTGACGGTGATGTCGGCCGCCTCGACGGGATGAAATCCGACCATCAGATCGGTCTGGTTCTCGCGCAGGCTCATGACGTTGAGCGGACTTTTCAGATGCATTTGAATGCGCGGAAACTCGACGGAGAAATCCGCGAGCGCCGGCGCCACGAAAAAAGTGTTCAGCCCGTCGGTGATGCTCACCCGGACGATGCCTTCGGCCTGCGCCGTTTCGGCCTTGAGATCGTTGGTGAGGGCAAACAGCGCGTGGTCCAGTCTGGTCAGCGCCTTGGCAAGCTCCTCGCCCTTGGGAGTCAGCCGCACGCCCTGCTGCGTGGGGACGAACAGTTGCGATCCCATGAGGTCCTGGAGCCGCTTGACCTGGCGGCTGACGGTCGGTTGGCTTGTGTTGAGCACCTCGGCCGCGCGGTTGAACGATTTCGCCTTGGCTACGGCGAGGAAAACGCGAAGCTCGCCCCAAAACTGGCCGCTCAATAATTTTTCGCTGTCGAGCGGCGTCTGGTTGAGGATGCGTTGCTCACTCTCAAACGGAAGCATGCTGCACCGACTACGCTAAATACCGAACTTGGCGACCGAGACACGCGCAAATGTGCGGCGCCTGTCTGGTGATTGGACGCCGCATCGCCCGGTTGTCGCTCTGTCCTTGTTGCCTCCCCGGCGTTACCCCATGGAGAATAATTGTGGGGGAGCGAAAAGCAATTTTAAATTGAGAGGTGGGCAGCGCCGCCCCTCAATCGTGCTCGTGGGGCGAAGGGTGGTTGCCTTGCGAGGGGGAGGGCATTTCTGGTCGGGGCGGCGGGATTTGAACCCACGACCCCCAGTCCCCCAGACTGGTGCGCTAACCGGGCTGCGCCACGCCCCGACCGGAACGGCGCGGACTATAGGGATGCGCCTATCCCGGCGCAACAACGCTTCCCTGACGGCATTTTACCTTCTGCGGCCGAGTTAACGGAATGTGCACGCCTGTCGGACGTAAATCCCTCCCCAAGCGCCTCCCAATCGAGATCTGGCCATGGCCCAGGCTGTCCCGGCACGACTTGATGCGCATTTCGGCGTCGATCCGACCGTGGAACGCGCCGAGGCGCCGCTCGCCGCGGGCTTTGGCGACATCCGCGTCGCCGTCTATGACGACTTGGCGGCGGTCGAGCGAGAGTGGCGGGCCTTCGAGCCGCAGGCTGACGGCACCGTCTTCCAATGTTTCGATTGGTTGGCCACCTGGCAGCGGCATATCGGCGTGCGCGAGGGCGTGCGGCCGGCGATCGTGGTCGGGCGCGACGGCGCAGGCGCCGTCCTGTTCTTGCTGCCGCTCGCCGTGCGCGCCACCGGCTTGGGGCGCGAGCTGAACTGGCTCGGCGCCGAGCTTTGCGATTACAACGGGCCGTTGCTGGCGGCGACATTCTCGGCGCGCATCGACCGCGCGCGCTTCCTGGCGCTATGGCAAGACATCGTGCGCAGCCTGCAAGCCGATCCGCGCCTGCGCTTCGATGTGATCGCGCTCGACAAGATGCCGGACATGGTCGGCGCGCAGGCGAACCCGATGCGTTATCTCGGCGGCACGGTCAACCCGAGCGGCGCTTATTTGACGCAGCTGAGCGGCGACTGGGACACGTTCTACACCGCCAAGCGTTCGTCGGCGACGCGCCGGCGCGACCGCACCAAGCGCAAGAAGCTGAGCGAGTTCGGCGAGATCAAGTTCGTGAACGCGGCGAGTGATGGCGACATCCTGCGTTCGCTCGACACTCTGATGACGCAAAAGGCCCGCTCCTTTGCCCACATGGGCGTCGCCAACCTGTTCGCCAAGCCGGGCCATGCGGAGTTCTATCGCGCGCTGGCCACCGATCCGGCGACGCGGCCGCTGGTGCATGTGAGCCGGCTCGACGTCGGCGCAAACGCCGCCGCCGTCAATCTCGCTCTGATCCACCGCGGCCGCTACTATCATCTGCTGGCGAGCTACAGCGATTGCAAGTTGTCGCGCTTCGGGCCCGGCGCCGCGCATCTGCACGACCTGATGCACTACGCCATCGACAGCGGGTGCCGCATCTTCGATTTCACCATCGGCGACGAACGCTACAAGCGCGACTGGTGCGACACCGAGCTGATGCTCTACGACACCATCGCGCCGGTGACCTGGCGCGGCGCGCTCGTCGCCATGCCGAAGCTTGTCGGGCAACGGCTCAAGCGCTGGATCAAGCGGACGCCGGTCTTGTGGGCAATGGCGACCAAGATCCGCGAGGTTATGGGGCGATTGCGCCCGGACGGCGAATAGCCCAGCAAACGAGCCGTCCGCGCAAAGATTTGAGGTTCCAATTCGGTTAAGGCCGCGCCGCGCATAAAGGTTAACAGCAGGCAGAGCCGTGCGGTTCACATTTCGGCGGTGTTGGAGAGGGAAAATCGCCGGTCTTGCCCTATGAATGGGTTCGAGCCGGCGCGGAGTCAGAATGACGTTTATCGATCTGAGGCAAAAATGGGTCATGGCCCCCCGGCGCTTTGTCCTGGGGTTTCGCCGCCAGTTCGCCGCGCAGCTGGCCGCCCAGCTGACGCACGAGCATGCCACGACCAAGAAACTCGCCGGCAGCGCGTTCGTGATCCGCATCGCCAGCGCGGGCATCGTTTTTGTCTCGCAGGTGCTCATCGCGCGCTGGATGGGGAGCTACGAATTCGGTGCCTATGTCTACGTCTCGACCGCGCTGCTACTGGTGACTGAACTCGTCCACTACAGTCTGCCGCTGACCGCGCAGCGTTTCATTCCCGAATATACGCAGGAAGGCTCGTTTGACCTGTTGCGTGGGTTTTTGTCAGGCAGCCGCTGGCTTGTCTTCACATTCGGCACGGGCGTCGCGTTGCTCGGCGCACTGATCATTTACGCGCTCGGAGCGCGCGTGGATGCCCATCTGATCTGGCCATATTATTTCGCCTTCGCGGCGCTGCCGTTTTTCGCGCTGACGGTTATGAGCGACGGCATAGCGCGCGCCTACAACTGGATCGATGTCGCGCTGCTGCCTCCCTACATCGTTCGTCCGCTGACCTTTATCGTCAGCGTTGCGGCTCTATACGCGGTGCATATGCCGTTGAATACGACCACTGTGATGGCTGCGCTGGCCGTCACCGGATGGTTTGTTGCGCTGCTGCAGGTCGTCCAGCTCAATCGCAAGCTGAAAGTCGCAACGCCTCCCGGTCCCAAGCGCTATGAAGTCAAGCGCTGGCTCGGCGTCGCTTCCCCGATCATTTTTGGTTGGGGTTTTTACACGCTCCTGCTGTCGATCGACGTTTTGCTGCTCAAGCAGTTCAATTCGGAAGAAGTGGTTGCGCACTACTACGCGGCCGGCAAGGTGCTGGCGCCCGTCAGCATAATTATTTTCGCGGTCGCTGCGGCGGCGGGGCATCGCTACACCGATTACAAAGTCGCCGACGACCGCGAAGGCCTCGCAACTTTTGCCGGCAGCACCGTCCGCTGGGTGTTTTGGCCGTCGCTTGCGCTGACCCTGATGATCGTGGCGCTCGGCCGCCCGCTACTCAGCCTTTTCGGGCCCGCTTTCGTCGCCGGCTATCCCGTGATGGTCATTCTCGCCATCGGCCAGATGGCGCGCGCTGCGGTCGGTCCGGCGGAGCGGATGCTGAACATGCTCGGCCAGCAGCGCGCTTGCGCCTTCGCCTATGCCGCCGTCTTTGCCTTCGACCTCGCAGCCTGTCTGCTGCTGACGCCGATCTATGGCGCCATTGGCGCTGCGATAGCCACCGCCGCAACGTTCGTTTTGGAGTCGGTGCTGCTGTTTGCGATTGCCAAGCGCAAGCTCGGCCTGCATCTGTTCATTTGGCAGTTTCCGCGCAACGCGGCGCCGCGGGCGACGCTGACGGCCAACTGAAGGCGGCCGGGCCAATTATTAGTCGCCGTTAACCTTCTTGCGTTATCGAAAGTAAGCTGCCGGGCGGCGGCAGGAGACCTTTCATGCAGTCAGTGGCGCCGGGCATCGCGGCTGGCATTTTCAAGGCGCGGAATTTCCTGTTCTTTGTCGCCGTCTTGGTGATGCACTGGACGCTGCCGAGGCCGGCCCCGAGCGACGTGGTGTTCGTCATCGCGCTGCTGCCGTCGCTGCTGATCAATCCGAGCGTCACCCGGCAGTCCCTGGTTTTTGTCGCGCTTATCCTGGTGTGGACCTTCTCGGTTTTCATTTCCTCGATCGATGTGCTGAACGACCCGGCCGTGCAGTTCCAATTGCTCGCGCACACCTTTGTCGCCACGCTTGGCGTGACGGCCTGCCTGGTGTCGCTGAGCTGGAACGAGCGAAACTTTTATACCTTCATGAAAGTCTATCTGGGCGCCTGCTGCATTGCCGCGACCCTGGGGCTCGTCGGCTTCATGGGTCAGGTGGATCTGCTCCTATACGACGACCGCGCCAAGGGCCTGTTCGACGAGCCGATCGCTTTCGGCGCGTTTCTGTTGCCGGGCGTGTTTGCTTCGCTCTATATGCTCAACTACCGGCGCGGGCTGATTTTCCCGCTGATCGCGCTCGTCCTGTGCATCGCGGGCGTACTGCTGTCGTTCTCGCGTGCCGATATTGTCGGGCTGGCGATCGTCGGACCGCTCTATTACGTGGTACTCAACCGCGACCGCCCGAAACGGGCGATCGCCATTCTTGTGATCGGGGCTTTTGCCGTCGTCGTGCTCTCCGGTATCGCCGTGCTGAGCTTTCCGGGCTTTGAGCAAAAACTGCTCAGCCGCGCCACGCTCGCCGAGCCTTATGACGTCGGACGCGGTGGTCGCTATGACCGCTATCTGCGCAGCTTTCCGATGATCCTGGACAATCCGCTGGGGCTCGGCATGCTGCAGATCGACAAATATTTCCCCGAGCCGATCCACAACGTGTTCCTCAGTTCGTTCCTCAACTACGGCTGGGTGGCGGGAGTGGTCTGGATCTTGTTGACCGTGCTGTCGTTCAAGATTGCCATTGCAAACGAGCGGGCCACCAAGAGCCCGGTCACGGTCTGGCTGTCGTTTTCGGTGTTTGCCCAGCTGCCATGCGGCCTGCTGCAGCAGGTCGAGCATTGGCGGCACTTATGGCTGCTGCTCGGGCTGCTCTGGGGCCTCAACGTGAAGAATTTCGCGACGGCGCCACGCCGCATCTTGGAAGCGCCGGCGCGCATGTGGCCTGCACCCGGCCTGCCGCGCTAAGCCCGGTTGATACTACGGTGCGTCGGTTCGCCTGAGCGATGATCTCCTCAGACCGCACCCAAACTTATCACAAGCCGGCGCCGACAGATGCGCGCAGAAGCTCGCGATAGGGGTAGCTGGCATAGGGGCGCGACGAAGAGTCCATTTGCCGAAGACTTTCGAGTTTTGATAAAAAATCGACTGGATCTTGATACTGATAAACGTCGTCGTCGCGCAGCTCCACGAATTCCGGGATGTCGGTGCAAATCACACGAGCGCCCGCAAGGCGACCCTCCACCACACAACGGCCAAACCCTTCGCGCAATGAATGAACCCAGACAATGCTATGCTTCTGATATTCCTCGGCGACCTGCTTGTCCGTTAGCTGGCCACATAACGTCAATTGGCCGGACATCATGAAGTCGCTAAGCGGAGCAAGCCTCGTTGCATCGGCCGTCTTGTGCAGCCCGAGCACCGAGACATGAAAGCCCGCAGCGAGTACCTCGGGCAAATAATCGCGCACGACCGATTCGAGATCTTTGTTTGCCGTCGATCCCGTGCAGAGAAGGATAGACGACTTTGCTCTCCCAGAAGATGGATGCGAAGAGAGCAGCTGTTCGAAGGAGTAGAACGTGTTCGGCAACATCGTGATCGCGCCGTGGCCAAAGCGACCACTGGTTTGCAGCCGCTGCCGTGACTGTTTCGAGATCGTAAAAACCGGTCGACCAAGCCATTTGATGGCGCGGTAACAAGCCAGATAGTAGAGCTTGGAAGGAGAAATCGCGCGGTTCAACTGCTCGAGGTCGTGCACCACGATGCGCCCACGCTGCGTTAACAAATCAACGATTGCGACCGAATTGTACGGATAAAGTGTCATGTCGGCGCGCTTGAAATACCCGATCACCGGCAAAGCCATCTGCTCTACCAGGACTGAGACCACATAAAAGACATTGCGGTGCAGAATCCGGCAGATACGCGGGGCCCGAACGACGCTCACGCGGAACCCTTCTTGCTTCAGCCCGTCAATCAGGTTGCGGACATAGAGCGGCATGCCGCGGTCCAGATAGCCTCCGATAAAATCGTTGATGAGGATATGCATGGCAAGCCTTATTCGCGCCGGCCGTTTGCGGCGCGCGTCAGCGCCTTCGCTTCCGGCAACAGCTTTCCGTGCGCGTCGAGCAGACCCCAATCAGCACTATCGTAGTCGTAATAGAAGGCCGGTCCGAATTTGTCGCGGCGATCCTCGGCGAGCGCTGCGAAAAATTGCTCGACCGCCTGCGCCCGGCTTTCGCCGTTGCTTGTCGGAAACTGGCCTTTGCGCCAGCCAAACTCGGTGATCCAGAACGGCAGGTCGGAGCCGAGCGCGGCGCTATCGCGTTTCAGCGTCGCTGCTACGGAGGCTTTGATGTCGTTGGGGTCGGGGTAAATGTGCAAGCCGTAGCCGTCGACATGGTAGCGCGCGTTGCTCAGATAATTGACGCCGTCGAGATCGCGCAGCGACGCCACGAAAGCCGCCGGGTTCGGCAGATGATGCGGCAAGGGCAAATCCCAGCCCTCGTCGGCGTGCGCCATGCCGAAGGTGATGATCTTCGCCTCGGGGAAGAAGCGCGCGTCGCGGATTACTTCCGCCGCGGCCTGCAGAAAGCGCGCATAGCCGCGTGCCGCGACCGCAACGTCATGCTGGGTCGCGGGGCGGGCGAATGGAACGTCGCCGTTGAAGCATACCCAATCGACCTCGTTGCCGATCTCGAACGCGTCGACCGTGAGGTTCGCCGCCTTCAGCGCCGACAAAAGCCCGCGCAGCCTAACCTTAAACTTGGCGGTGTCGATCAGGCTGAGTTTGAGTGAGCCGCCGTCCCAGCCGCAGCGCTGCTTGAATAGCCACCCGGCATTGTCGGCTTTGGCCGTCGAGCCGTCGTAATCGGAGGCGTCCTGGATGACGACGACCAGCATTTTCAATTCGGCTTGTTTCGCCATGCGCACGACGTCAACGAAATCCTGCGTCCGTTCCGGCGGGTAGGCGAAAGCGTCGCGGAACCAGTGCAGGCCGGTCGCGCCGATGCCGGCGATGATAGCGGCTTGCTTCGCCTTCGGCTCCCAAATTGTATTCGAGCGGCAGAGGCCGACTTCGAAGCCGTGCGATTGCGCGTAGCTCGCCACAATCGACAGCAGGACGGCGGACGTTACGCACAGAAGGCCGAAGCGGAACCGCCGTCTGTTCGATGCCATCGCGATCAATAGGCGTTTTCGGTCTTGAGCAGCGCGAACGGCGTCCGGGCCAGGATGTAGAGATCGAGCAACAGCGACCAGTTTTCGATGTAGTAGAGGTCGTGTTCGACGCGCTGCTGGATCTTCTCGTGCGTATCGGTCTCGCCGCGCCAGCCGTTGATCTGCGCCCAGCCGGTGATGCCCGGCTTGACGCGGTGGCGGGCGAAGTAGCCGTCGACCGCCTCGTCGTAAAGCTTGGCTTCGGCCTTGGCGTTGATGGCGTGTGGGCGCGGACCGACCAGCGACAGATTGCCCTTGAGCACCACGTTGAGGAGCTGCGGCAGTTCGTCGAGACTGGCCTTGCGGATGATGCGGCCGACTTTGGTCACGCGCGGATCGTCTTTGGTGACGAGCTTGTTGGCGGTGGCGTCAGACTTGTCGACGTACATCGAGCGGAACTTATAGACCTCGATCAGGTCGTTGTTGAAGCCGTAGCGCTTCTGCTTGAACAGCACCGGGCCGCGGCTCTCGAGCTTGATGGCGATCGCGATCAGCGCCATCACCGGCAGTGCGAGCAGGAGCGCGAGGCCGCCGATGAGCTTGTCGAATAGCCACTTCATCACGACGTCCCAATCGGCGATTGGCCGATCGAACACGTCGAGCACCGGCACGTTGCCGATGTAAGAATAGGAGCGCGGACGGAACTGCAACTTGTTGGTGTGCGCGGCAAGCCGGATGTCGACGGGCAGCACCCACAGCTTCTTCAGCATCTGCAGGATGCGGTCTTCCGCCGAGATCGGCAGCGAAAAGATCACCAGATCGACGCGGGTGCGCCGGCCGAATTCGACCAGATCGTCGACGACGCCGAGCTTGCGCTCGCCGGCGCAGTCGGCGCTGGAGCGCTCGTCGCCGCGGTCGTCGAACAGGCCAATGATCTTGACGCCGGAATCCTTCTGCCGCTGCAGCTCTTCGATGACGTGTTCGCCGGGCACGCCGCCGCCGACGATCACCGTGCGGCGGGTGAGGCGGCCTTCGCGCGTCCATTTGCGCACCAAGAGGAACAGGAGGCGGCGCGAGGTCACCAGCGCGAGCAGGCCGTAGACGTAGAAACTGCCGAGCCAAACGCGCGAGAAGATGTCGCCGGCTTTGGCGAAGAACGAAATGCCGATGACGATCAGGAACACCACCGACCAGGCCGAAGCGAGCCGCATGTACTGTTTCTCGTGGCCGCGGAAGGCTTGCAGCTGGTAGATGTCCGCGGTCTGGAACGCGAACATCGACAGCACGGCGATGGCGAAGATCGCCCCGGCGTAGTGCCAGAAGAGAGGTTCGCTCAAGCCCAGATAGAGCGCGAACACCGCCATACCGACCATGACGATCAGCGCGAACTCGCCCATGCGCACGAAGCCGGCGAGCACGATTGGCGAAATCGCGGCGGGCGCCGGGGCCGCGGCAACGGCGAGCGCTTCCGGTGTCAGCGAACGGGCTTTGCTCGCCGCGCGCGGGCCGCTGCGCAGGCGGTCAAGAAACGCCGTTGCGCCGCTTGCGTTGATCGATGGCCGAGTGTCGATATCGGTCATGCATAAACGTTCAGCCGCCCGCGCGCCCCGGACCAGCAGCTGAGATCGTCCCTAATTCACGGAAATTTCTAAGGAAAGAGTCTCAAAAAAGGCTTATC
>Ga0335078_10001641_pt1 | contig 33697 bp, 29 predicted proteins | sample Lox_Sample_32_FD_206711 | JGI IMG/M metagenome (GOLD analysis project Ga0335078, IMG submission 206711) | Soil microbial communities from Loxahatchee National Wildlife Refuge, Florida, United States - Lox_Sample_3.2 | ecosystem: Environmental > Terrestrial > Soil > Wetlands | place: USA...
GATCCAGGCGAACCAGGCCGCGATCAACGGCGTCATCGCCGTCGGCCCGCAGCTGCAGGCGCTCGCTCCGTACGCCTCTCAGCTCACCGCGCTGTCGAAGGTGCCCGCGTCGGTGATCCAGGAGGTCTCGGCGCCTGGCGTCGGAGCCCAGCTGGCGGCTCTGCAGAAAGTGCCTCCGGCCGTGGACAAGTACATGGCGGCGCACGCCTCGGATGTCGCGGCCGCGGCGGCGAAGTCCCCTGGCCAGTGGCGGACGTGGTACTGGATCTGCTTCGGCGGGATCATCTTCTTCCTGCTGAGCATCCCGCTGCTGCGCGGCCGCTGGCGGCCGCGCGACGCCAAGGCGGACGAGGACGCACACGAGGCAATGGTGCAGGCGGAGCTCGCGAAGCTGCAGTCGGCCAGCACCTGAGCCAGACGACTATCTAACAAGCTGGTGGCGGGCCGTAACGATGCGGCCCGCCGCCTGCTTTCCCGGCAATCAGCCGATTCCACACCTGCCCGCAGAAATTACCCAACATCAGCACATCGACAGGACGGTGTGCACCGGCATACCCTCATCCAAACCAGTCGCACTGGCGGACCCGAAAGGTGCTAGCGATGTCCGCGACTACTGAGGCTCAGCATGCAGCGCCGCGCAGGCTCGGGCTGATCAACCGTCAGCTCGAGCACTATCCACCGACCGGCGCCAGGATGCGCTACCTGGCGATCACCGTGCTGGCGACGATCACGCTGTACTACGAGCTGTACGTCGGCGGCTCGGTGTCTACCTACATCCTGAACAACCTGCACGCCTCGTTCACGTTCTTCGCGGTCACCACCGCGCTCGGCAGCCTCGTGGGCGCGTTCGGCTCGCTGCTCGCCGGGCTCGCCGACCGGTTCGGCCGGGCCAACCTGGTCGTCTTCGGCCTGTTCTTCGCCGCGGTGTTCATCGAGTTCATAATCCCGCTCGCGACCAACAAGTGGGCGTTCGCCGTCGAGGGCTTCATCGTCGGCTTCGTCGAGGGCATCTGCCTCGTCGCGACCCCCGCCCTGATCCGCGACTTCTCGCCGCAGGTCGGCCGCGCCACGGCGATGGGATTCTGGACCAGCGGCCCGGTGCTCGGCAGCCTGATCGTGTCGATCGTCGGCACGATCACCATCCCGACGGTGGTCCACGACACGCACTTCTGGACGCACGAGTACCGGATCTGCGGCATCGCCGGCATCGTCGTGTTCTTCATCGCGTTCTTCGGGCTGAAGGAGCTGGAGCCGCAGCTGCGCGACCAGCTGATGGTGACGATGCGCGACCGCGCGCTGATCGAGGCGCGCGCCACGGGCTTCGACATCGAGGCCGCGCTGCGCCACCCGTTCAGGCAGCTCATCAAGCCCGACATCGTGATCTCCGCGTTCGCGATCTCGGTCTTCCTGCTGATCTACTATGCCGCCGTCGGCTTCCTGGTCATCTACATGCAGACCGCGTTCGGCTACAGCGCGAACGAGGCCAACAGCCTGGCGAACTGGGAATGGGCCGCCAACGCCGTCACGGTGATCCTGACCGGCGTGGTATCCGACCGGCTTCGCGTCCGCAAGCCGTTCATGCTGTTTGGCGGCGTCGCCGGCGGCGTCATGACCGTCATCTTCCTGCTGCAGTTCGGGCGGCACCCGAGCTACGCCACGATGGCGGCGATCCTGGCCATCTCCTCGGTCACCCTCGGCATCGCGTACGTGGCCTGGATGGCGAGCTTCACCGAGAACATCGAGTACCGCAACCCGGCGCTGATCGCGACCGGCCTCGCGATCTGGGGCTGGATCATCCGGATCGTCGTGTGCGTGTCCGCGCTGCTGGTCCCCGTGGTCATCACGTCGGTCACCCCGCTGGTGAGCTACGGCGGCACCGTCGCTCAGTACGCGACGCAGTACAAGACGGAGCTGGCCTGGGCGCAGGCGCACCCGAAGATCGTCCAGGCCGCGACGCTGTACGCGCCGCAGCTCGGCTACGCCCAGAAGTACGCGCCCGAGATCAACTTCATCCTGAAGAACGGCGCGCTGGTCCAGCAGGCGTCCAAGTACCCGCAGGGCAGCGTCCCGCCCAAGCTGCAGCAGCAGCTGATAGCCGCGGCGGGCGGCGGCACGACGGGCGTCGCGCTGCTGGAGACCCTGAACGCGCACCAGAAGGAGATCACTAGCGTGATCTCCAACGCGGGCGGGATCCTGCCGCTGGAGCCGTACGCGAAGCAGCTGGCGGCGCTGGCCAAGATCCCGCCGTCCGTGACCGCGTACCTCACCGCGCACGGCTCGGACGTGCAGACGGCCAACGCGGAGGCGGCCGGCCAGTGGAAGCACTGGTGGTATGTGTGCCTCGGCGGCATCGTCTTCTTCATCCTCAGCATCCCGCTGATGCGGGGCCGCTGGCGCCCGCGTGACGCCAAGCGCGATGAGGATGAGCACGAGGCGATGGTGCAGGCCGAGATCGAGAAGCTCGGCCTCGGCGCGGCGCAGGAGGCCTAGCCGCAGCACGCCAGGCCGCAGCAGTGCGATAAGAAGCCGGCGGTGCCCGCAGTGGCGCCGCCGGCTTCTCGCTGCGCGGAGCGACCGCAGCCCGGCGGCTCAGGCCGGGCCGTGCTCGTCCTGCCACTCCTGCGGCGGACCCAGCCGCGCCGGCTGAACCAGATCGTGCCGCTCGCGTCGCCGCGCTCGAGCGCCCCGGATCGAGCCGGTACACCCGCCGCTGCGCGTCGGTGCGCGCGGCGACGAGCCCCGCGTCCCGCAGCACGCGCAGGTGCCGGGACACGGCGGGCTGACTCATCCCGAGCGCCTCACCAGGTCGCCGACCGGCTGCTCACGCTCGAGCAGCAAGTCCAGGATCCGCCGCCGCGTCGGCGCCGCGATCACCTCGAGCGTCGAGTGCCCGCGCCGCGGCGCGCCGCGGGTTCCGGGGCGGGGTGCGGCGGCCGCGGGGGCCGGTGCCGGGCTGCGCGGTCGGGCTCGGCATCGTCCGGGCGGCACGACGCCGGCTGCTCAGTAGCTCGTATGCATGAGCCGCCGCACCGAGTTGAGCGTGCTGTCCGCCAGGACCCGGGCCCGCTCGTTCCCGGCGGCCAGCACCTCGCGCAGGTAGCCGTCGTCGGCGGCAAATTCGGCCCGGCGGGAGCGGATCGCCGCGAATCGCTCGTTGAGAGCCGTCGTCAGCATTGCCTTCAGCGCCGCGGCGCCGCGGTCACCTATCTCCGCCGCGACCGCGTGCGGCGACTCGTCCCGGCACAGCGCGGTCATCAGCAGCAGGCTCGACACCTCCGGACGGCCTGCCGGGTCGTAGCTGATCCGCCGCTGCGAGTCCGTCGTCGCGCGCGCGACGAGCCTCGCGGTTTCGTCCGCCGATGCCCGCAGCGGCACCGAGTTCCCCAGGCTCTTGCCCATCTTCCTGCCGTCCAGGCCGAGCAGCATGGGCGCCGCGCTCAGCAGGGCCTCGGGCTCGGCGAAGAACGGGACGTCCGGGCTGTAGCGCTCGTTGAACCGGCGGGCAATGACCCGGCTCAGCTCCAGGTGCGGCAGCTGGTCCTTGCCGACGGGGACGAGGTTCGCCCGGCAGGCGAGGATGTCGGCGGCCTGGTGCACCGGATAGGCGAACATGAGCCCGCTCATCGCGGCCGAGCCGGACGCCGTCATCTCCTCCTTCACCGTCGGGTTCCTGCTGATCTCGGCGACGCTGACCAGGCTGAGGAACGGCAGCAGCAGCTGGTTGAGCGCCGCTACCTGGCTGTGAGCGAAGATCGTGGCGCGGTCGGGGTTGATCCCGGCTGCCAGGTAGTCGGCTACCAGGCCAAGCACGTCGGCGGGCAGCGCGGGCCCGGTGGCCCGGTCGGTGATGACCTGGTAGTCGGCGACGAGCACGAGCAGCTCGACCCCCGCCTGCTGCAGCCGGACGCGGTTGGCGAGCGTGCCGAAATAGTGCCCGACGTGCAGCGGCCCGGTGGGCCGGTCACCGGTGAGAATCCGGAACGCGCCAGGATCACGCGCGATGGCCTGTTCGAGCGCCGTGCTGCGGTGCTGACCAGCGATGACAGAGGGAGTGTCGGTGATGGTGGGCATGGTTGGTCCTTTCCTGGAGGTGCGGCGCCCGCCAGGAAAAGCCGACGTTCCCATAAAAGAACGGCGCTCCCTGTGCGGGCGCGCCGTCGGTGGACGTGCAAGGACGGGCGGCCGCTAGAGCGGCCACCACCAGCTAGCGAGCTGCAGTCGTTGCACAGGACAAGCGTACCTAACGAGCGCGCTGCACGTCATCTGCGTTCAGGTGGCAGCCGGGCAGGATCAGGTCCTCCGCCGCCGGACGCTCGCCGGTCAGGATCCACCGGCACAGGCCCGCGAGCTGGTAGCTGATCAGCGGCGGGACGGCGTCGCCGATGTGCCGGTACATGTTGGCGAGGGACCCCGTCAGCCGGTAGTCCCGCGGGAATCCCTGCAGGATTGCCATTTCCCTGACCGTGCAGAGCCGGTCCTGCTCAGGATGCGCGTACCGGCCGTTCCCGATGTGACCGCACTCGCGCTTGATCGTCACGGCCGGACGATCCCAGTGCAGCCGGCCGTAGATGTCGGGGTGACTGCCCAGGTCACGGATGGCAGCACGGCGGGTCATGGCGGGCGTCAGCAGGACACTAGTGTCCGGGCGGCCGAGCAGGTCGGCCCAGCTCCCGCCGTCATGCGGGATGGCTGCCAGCCGCCGCCGGTTCAGCTCGGCCCGGAACGCGGGCGCCACGTGCAGCGGATCGGCCGGGTCTGCCGCGCCGGCCGCTACCGGGGGGAGGTCCCAGATGGCCCGGCGCACGTGCGTCGCCTTCGGGTCGACGCGCCTGCCGTCCCAGAGTTCGCGCAGGCCGTACACGGGCAGGTCGCCCCTCGCCGCGACGACGATGGCCCGCTCGCGGCGCTGCGGGAGGCCGAAGTCACTCAGGAACCAGGTACCGGCGCGCGTCCGGTAGCCGAGCCGACTGAGGTGCCGGGTGAGGCTGCGCAGGTGCCCGGCGAACCTGCCGGTGACAAGCTCGCGGGCGTTCTCCAGCAGCACGATGTCAGGACGCAGCAGCTCGACGTAGTCCCCGACGCGCTCCACGAGGCTGTTGCGCCGGTCGTCGCGCAGGTGGTTGCCCGCCATCGCGCGCGAGAATCCCGTACACGGCGGGCACGCGGTGAGCACGGTCGGCCGGATGCAGTCCGGGCCGAGGTCACGACAGACATCGGCGGGCGCGGCCGCGGCGAGATCGGCGGCGACCGGCCGCAGCCCGATGCTCGCCGCGTAGCTGGCGTTGCAGCCGAGCGAGCCGGCCGTCGCGCTCGGCTTGCCGATCTGCGCGTCGGCGGCGCCGATGACGCGGAAATCGGGGTGGCGGTGGAAGCCGCAGCTCATGCCCCCTGCGCCGGAGAACAGGTCGACCACGGACCAGTGTCGTGGCATGGACCACCCCTAGCAGCTCGCGCTTGTCGCGCTAAGCCTAGGAGCCGGCGGACCTCCTGGCCCGCCGCCGGGCCGGCCGGTGTCGTCCCGCGACGTCCGCTAGCCCCGACTGGTGCCGGGGACCCGGTCCTCGAGGACCAGGTTCAGCACCCAGCCCACGATGCCGACGATGATCGCGCCCCAGAACGCCGGCCAGAAGCCGGTGATGTGAAACGGCAGCGACAGCTTCCCGGCGATCCAGCTGCACAGCCACAGCAGCAGGCCGTTCACGACGAGGCCGATCAGGCCCAGCGTCAGCACGTAGAACAGGCACCCGATGGTCTTGATGACGGGCTTCAGCACCGCGTTCACCACGCCGAAGATCAGCGCGACGACGACGAGCGTGGCGGCCTTCTTCGCGGTCGAGCTGCCGGTCAGCTCGATGCCGTGGACCAGCTCATGGGCTACCCACAGGGCGGCAGCCGGAATGAGGATGCGCAGGAGGAGCTTCATGCCCGCAATCCTGCCATATCAATCTGAAAAGCCGTAATCCCGCCGAGAAATCCGATTCAGCTAAGACGCGCCCTTGGCTGGCGCCTGCTGGCCGGCACAGCGGCCGGCTGCCACCATCGCGACCGGGGAACCACGACGTCGCGGGTGGCATCCGCGGCACGTGCGGGGGAGCAGCGGATGGGTTTCGCATGGGCGCCGGCCGACGAGCGGCGGCATGGCGCGCTCGAGCCAGAGACCGGCCGCTGGCCGCCGCCCGGAGCCTGGCCAGCGGGCGTCACCTGCGGCCGGACTGGCCGGGCCGGTGCGGGCCAGCGATCCCGCCGGGCCGTTGCGGGCCAGCTCTCCGGCCGGCCCGGCAGCCGCCAGACCGGCAGGCACGCCCGCGCTGGCGGCGCGGCGCGCACAAGTCGCGGTGGGCACCGGCGCACCGCCGCTGGCCCGGACTGGCTGCGCTATTTCCAGCGGAAGTGAACGAAGACGCGGCCGAAGTTCTTGGAGTCCTTCTCGACCCGGTGATACAGGGCCTTGATCTCGCGCTGCTCCAGGAACCGCAGCACGTGCTTCTTGAGCTGTCCCGAGCCCTTGCCGGGAATGATCTCCACCAGCGGCGCCTTCGTCCTGACCGCCTCGTCGATGACGGCCCGCAGCGCCCGGTCGATGTCGTGGCCGCGGTTATAGATGTCGTGCAGGTCGAGCTTGAGCTTCATCCACGTCTCCGGTCCGAGCTGACTCCCACGCTACCCGGCTCCGCGCTTTCTGCGGCGCGGGCGCGAGGACCTGCGCTGACTTCGCGAAGATCAGCGCGGGATCAGAGGCCGGAAGCGCGAAATTCGGTCATACTTCAATCTGCGGTGGCACCCCCGCTCGCCGCCGCGCGCTGCGGCCCGCACGTGACGCACGCGCCTAGCCTCGAGGAGACAACAGATGGGCGTTGCGAGGGCTGTCGCCGCGATCGGCGGTTCGGTGCTGGCAGCCGGGTTCATGGCCGGGGCCGCCGCGGCCGGGCCGGCCGCAGCCGGGTCCGCCGCCCGCGCCGCGCCTGCTGTCTCGATCCGGCCCGCCCTCGTGCACCTGCACAGCGCGCTCAATGGCCCGCCGAGCACCGCGTTCTGCGAGAAGAACTTCAAGATCGCGTGCTACACGGCCAGGCAGATCCAGCGCGCCTTCAACCTCGGACCGCTCTACGCCAGGGGCATCACCGGCAAGGGCGAGACGATCGTAATCGTCGACTCGTACGGCTCGCCGACGGTCGCCCATGACCTGGCCGTCTTTGACAAGGGCTCGCACCTGCCCGCGCCGCCGAGGCTGACCGTCATCCAGCCCGCCGGCAAGGTGGCGCGGTACAGGGCGAACGACAACCGCGAGGGCTGGGCCGGCGAGACCGACCTCGACGTCGAGTACGCGCACGCGATCGCCCCCGGTGCGAGCATCCTGCTGGTGGAGACGCCGACGTCGGAGAACGAGGGCAGTACCGGCTTTCCCGCGATCGTCAGGGCGGAGAAGTACGTGGTGAACCGGCACCTCGGCGGTGTCATCAGCCAGAGCTTCAGCGCGACCGAGGAGAGCTTCGCCAATCCCGGCCGCCTGCTCCGGCTGCGGGGCGCCTACACCGACGCGGCCCGCAACGGCGTCAGCGTGCTGGCCGCCTCGGGCGACAGCGGTGCCGCGGACGTGCGGTACAACGAGGTCACCTACTTCCTGCACCCGGTCACGTCGTGGCCGGACAGCGACCCGCTGGTCACCGGCATTGGCGGCGCCCAGCTGCACCTCAGCGCGGCGGGCCGGGACCTGCGCCGGCCGACGGTCTGGAATGACAGCTACAACAAGCCGACCCTGGAGTACATCACCGGCAGCAGCGAGGACTCGCCGCTAGCCGGCGGCGGAGGCAAGTCGGCGGTGTTCGGCCGCCCGTCGTGGCAGGACGGGGTCGCCGCCATCGTCGGCGCCAGCCGCGGCGTGCCGGACATCTCGATGAGCGGTGCGTGCAACGGCGGCGCCGACATGTACCAGAGCTTCCCCGGCCAGCCGGCGGGCTGGTACCCGACCTGCGGCACGAGCGAGGCAACTCCCGAGTTCGCCGGCGTCGTCGCGCTCACCGACCAGCAGGCTGGCCGCACCCTCGGCGTCATCAACCCTTACCTGTACGCGATGTCGCAGTTCCACGCGCCCGGCCTGGTCGACATCGTGTCGGGTAACAACACGGTCAGCTTCAAGCAGGGCGGTGAGTGGCACACGGTCACTGGTTTCCCCGCGCGGCCGGGCTACGACCTCGCCTCCGGCGTCGGCACGGTGAACGCGGCCCGCTTCGTGCCGGAGCTCGCGTGCCTGGCCCGGCACGCGCCGGGCGGGACCACCGCTCAGCTTGCCGCCTTCGCCGGGCTCTGCCTGTCGCGCTGAGCCTGTCGGGCCGACGTTGGTCGGGCCGACGCTGGCCACGCCGGGCCGGCGGCCCGGGCCGCCTGTGAGCCGGTAGCTAGCCCGATTGAGGCCATTAACTGGCGATTCTGCCGAGGCAGAAGGGGCAGGATTGCCGTGTGCTGCCTTATGTGTCTGCGGCGAAGGCGAGGGTACGAACCGGAATACGCCTAGCGGCGGCCCGATAGGAAGCTGCCGCAGACGCCGTCATGGCGGGCGTGGAACGGGGGATCAGATGAGCAGCATGCCTCAGGGGAACGAGCCTGGCCAGTGGGGCAGCTCGCAGCAGCAGGGCACCATGCCCGGGCAGGAAGGCCAGGGCCAGGCGACCGGCGGCGGCATCCCTGGCCAGCAGGGAACCTACCAGGGCCAGCAGGGCCAGCAGGGATCCTACCAGGGCCAGCAGGGCCAGCAGGGCCAGCAGCCGGGCCGGCCCGTCGGCGAGCAGTGGAGCGACCGCTCGGGCCGGGTCAGCCCCGTCGATCAGGCGGAGACCAGGGTCACCGGACGTCGTGTCGTCCAGTACCTGATCGACAGCTTCCTGGTGTGGATCGTCCCCGGACTGGTGTCGATCCCGTTCGACCGGAGCAGCAGCACGTTCCTGCACATCATCGGGGGAGTGGTCTTTTTCGCACTCTTCGTCCTGATCGGCGTGTGGTACTGGGTGATCAGGCCGCACTCCCACCACGGACAGACCTTCGGCATGCAGCTGCTCGGTCTGCGCGTCATCAGCAAGAGCGGCGGGCCGGCCAACATGACCCAGCTGTTCGTCCGCTGGATCTGCCTGATCTTCGACGCCATCCCATACGGCTGGCCGTTCGGCGGCATGGTGGGCTTCGTCGTGATCATCTGCTCGCGGTACCGCCAGCGGATCGGCGACCACCTCGCCCGCACGCTGGTCATCTCGACCGGGATGCTGCAGGACCGCCAGCACGACTATGCCGACGCCGGGCAGCCTGGCGTGGGCCAGCGGCTGGGCTAGCGGTTGGGCCAGCTGCCGGGCCCGCACACCGTAGTCACCGGGACTCCGGGACCTCACCGGTCCCGGAGTCCGCGCCGTAGGTGACCTCGTACCGCCTGACCCCGTCCTGGACAGTGCTGGTCGCGTCGGCCCTGGCCACGAGCAGGTCGAGGTGATAGGTCGTCTCGCAGACCGCGAGCATCTTGTTCATCGGGTCCAGCTGCGACAGGTGCTGCTCGCGCGAGGTCCAGGGGACCTCGACGGCAACCTGATAGGCGGTGCGCGGGCCGGCGCCTGCCAGCACCGCGGCCATCGCCGCCAGCCGGTCGTCATGATGCGCGATCAGCTCGTCGATGCGCGAGTGCGTGCTCGGTGCCACCGGGCCGTGCGCCGGCAGCAGGGTCATGTCCGGCATCCGCCGCACGACGTTCAGCGACTCGAGGTAGCTGCGCAGCGGCATTTCCGTCGGCGCCTCCTCGAAAGCGAGCGACGGCGTGATGTGCGGCAGCACATGGTCGCCGGCGAAGAGCAGGCCTGCGCCCCGGTCGGCGAATACCAGGTGTCCGCGCGTGTGGCCCGGGGTCGCGATGGCCTCCAGCTCCCGGTCGCCGAGATCGAAGACGTGCCCGGCCGTGATCCACTCGGTCGGCTCGCCGTAGCCGATGTCCTCGGGCTGCAGCGTGCCGTGCTCGGCGGCGAACAGCTCGAGCAGCTCGGTTACCAGCAAGTCCGCGCCGGCCAGCCCGAGCTGGAGAAGCTGGGCATTCAGCGGCCGGTGCGAGCCGCTCATCAGCCGCCCGATGGAGTGCCTCTCCTCGGCGCCGAGCGCGACCGGCGTGCCCAGCTCCTTGCTGATCGCGACGGCCTGGGTGAAGTGATCCCGGTGCAGGTGCGTGACGAGGAACTTGCGCACGTCGGGCAGCCCCGCGCCCAGCGTGGCCAGCGAGCGCTCCAGCAGGCCGCGCGAGTTGGCCAGCGCCCAGCCGGAGTCGATCAGCACGAGTCCGCCGGACGCCTCAATCGCGTAGACGTTGACCGCGCGCAGTCCGTCCATCGGCAGCGGGAGCGGTATCCGGTGCACTCCCGGCGCAACCGGAAAGGTGCCCTCTTCCAGCCACTGATGACGGTCAGGCAAGCCCAGCCCCGGCCGACCACATGCCGACGCCATCCACGTCGGTCTCCGCGACGAGGCCGCGCGCCTGGAGCTGACGCAGGTGCGACAGCACCTCCCCGATGGCCGCCTGACGCTGGAACGACGCCAGCTCCGCCCACGCGCGTGACCAGGTCACCTGCTCCGCGATCTGCCACGCGGTCTGCCCGCCGTCGGCCGCCGCAAGGATCTCCTCGGTCTCGTCCAGCCGCTCGCCGTGGTGCACTGCGAGGTCATCGAGCCGCGAGTCCAGGTCGGCGAACCGGTACTCGTGCGCGGGCAGCACCTCGCGTGGCTGGATGCCGCGCAGCTTCTCCAGTGATGCCAGGTAGTCATCGAGCGGATTCGACGACAGGTCATAGGACGAGATGTTGGGCGTGATCCTCGGCAGGATGTGGTCGCCGGTCAGCAGCAGATCACGGCTCTCGTCATGGAAGCACAGGTGACCGGGCGTATGACCGGGCGTCCATACCGCGCGCAGCCGCAGACCGGGTGCGTCGATGAGCTGGCCGTGCTCGATCAGCCGGTCGGCCCGGACCATGGGCGCGATGCTGCCGTTCTGCTGCCGGGCGGCGACCAGTTCCGCCAGGTGGCCGGCCGGCGCGCCGCACCACTGCAGATAGAAGCTCATGCCGTCGCGCATGATGCCGCGCCCGGCCTGCAGGTCGACGAACCGGTCCTCGGCCGGGTGCATGCCGATCCAGGCGCTTGACCGCTCCCGCACCGCCGCCGACTGTCCGTGATGGTCGGGATGCGCGTGCGTCACGAGCACGGCGGTCACCGCCGTCAGCGGGATCTCGCACGCGGCAAGCCCCGCGCTCAGGGCGCGCCAGCTATCGGGATGATTCCAGCCGGGGTCGATCATGACGAAGCCCGCGTCGTGCTCGATCAGGTACGTCAGCACGTACCGCAGCGGGTTGCCGATGATGGGCACCGGCACCGACCACACGCCGCCGGCGACGTTCTCGACCGGCGGGAACTCCCCGCCCCGCCATGCCTGCTCCTGCAGCGTCCCGGTCACCTGCATTCGATCGGTCCTTTCGGCCGCGCGGGAGACTGCGACGGTCCACCGGGTCCGGCTGCGAGAGATGGGGGCGCTCTGGTTGACATGGGATCTGACCCCGTGCTTCGCTCGGAGCCACACAATAAGTATAACTGATTTCAGTTTTTCGGCCTGTCTCGTGGTACAGGCAGCAACGAGAGGTGCGCCAATGAGCGAGGACTTCCGCGCCCGGGCACGCGCGTGGCTCGAGGCCAACGCGTCCCGCCGGGCATCCGCCGACGAGGAGGCCGAAGCCGAGACGCGGGGCCAGGACGCGGTCATCGCGGAGCAGAAGGCATTCCAGGCCAGGCTCTACGACGCCGGGTTCGCGGGGATCACCTGGCCGAAGGAGTACGGCGGGCAGGGCCTGACCAGCGCCGAGCAGATCGCGTGGAGCCAGGAGTCGCGCGACTACGACCTGCCGACCGGAGTGTTCTTCATCGGGCTCAGCATGCCTGGCAACACGATCCTGGAGGTCGGCTCGGAGGAGCAGAAGACTCGCTTCCTCCCGAAGATGCTGCGCGGCGATGAGATCTGGTGCCAGCTCTTCTCCGAGCCCGGCGCCGGCTCGGATGTCGCCAGCCTGCAGACGAGCGCGGTCCGCGACGGCGATGAGTGGGTGCTGAACGGGCAGAAGGTGTGGACCTCCGGCGCCCAGTACAGCGACTACGGCGCGATCCTCGCCCGGACCGACCCGACCAAGCCCAAGCACGAGGGCATCAGCATGTTCATCGTGGATATGCACGCGCCGGGCGTGACCGTCCGGCCGCTGAAGGTCGCGACCGGCCACTCGCCGTTCAACGAGGTGTTCTTCGACAACGTCCGGCTGCCCGCGGACGCGATCATCGGCGAGGAGAACGAGGGCTGGGCGGCTGCCGTCGTGATGCTGCGGCACGAGCGCATCGCGATCGGCACGATGGGCTCGTCGCGGACCAGCCCGCTCGCGTTCGACTCGCTGCGGGACATGGCCGCGGGCCTCGGCCGCGCTGGCGATCAGGGCGTGCGCCGCGAGCTGGCCGAGCTGTACGCGCGCGGCCGCGCGATGCAGCTGTTCGCGCTCCTGCTGCGGCAGGAGACGCTGGCCGGCAAGATGCCAGGCGCCCGCGGGTCGATCGCCAAGCTGGCCGGCTCCGAGCTCGCCAGGTTCGCCGGGAACGTCGCCGCGGATGTGCTCGGCGACCAGCTCGCCGGATTCGACTCGGACGAGCTGTACGCGGTCACCACGTCGATAGTCGCTGCGCCCGGCAGCTCGATCGCGGGCGGCACGGCGGAGATCCAGCGGAACATCATCGGCGAGCGCGTGCTCGGCCTGGCCAAGGACCCGGGAGTCGACCGGGCCACCCCGTTCAATCAGCTGCGCGTCGGTACGCAGCGCCAGAACTGAGCACGAGCTTAAGGAGCCCGGATCGATGGCACTGATTCTGACCGACGACGAGCAGGCGCTCGCCGAGTCCGTCCGCAAGTTTGTCGCGGACCGCAGCCCGCTGACCTCGCTGCGCCAGCTGATGGCCTCCGGCCAGCCCTACGACGCCGATGTCTGGAAGCAGCTGTCCGCGCAGCTCGGGCTCGCCGGCCTGACCATCGCCGAGGAGCACGGTGGTGCCGGCGCCGGCGTGTCGGCCCTGTCGGTCGCGCTGACCGAGCTGGGCGCGGGCCTGGTGGCATCCCCGCTGCTTGGGTGCGTGCTGGCGGCCGAGGCGCTGGCCCGGCTCGACGACGAGACGGCCCGCGGTGAGCTGCTGCCGCAGATCGCCGCCGGCGAGCTCATCGCGACGCTGGCGCTCACGAGCGGCTTCGGCGGCCACGTGACAGCCTCCGGTTCCGGTGCCGGCGTCACCCTCACCGGCACCGTGTCGCCGGTGCTGAGCGGAGCCGAGGCCGGCCTTCTGCTCGTCCCGGCTGAGGGCGCCGACGGGACAGCGATCTACCTGGTCGACGGCGCCGCGGCCGGCCTGACCCGGACGAGGCTGACCTCGGTCGATCACAGCAGGTCGCTGGCGAGGGTCTCGTTCAGCGGCACGCCGGCCCGCAGGCTGGCCGGCGACGCGGCGACCGCGCTGGCGGCCGCTCAGGATCTGGGCAACCTGGCCATCGCCTCGGAGTCGGCTGGCGCGATGCGCGCGTGCATCGAGATGACCAGCGCATACGCGCGCATCCGGGTGGCGTTCGGCCAGCCGATCGGTGCGTTCCAGGCCGTCAAGCACCGGCTCGCCGATATGGACAAGGCCTGGGAGCTGGGCTGCGCCGCGCTCCGCGATGCAGCGCGCGCGGGCGACGAGGAGCCCGGCAGGTTCCCGGTCGCGGCGTCGGTCGCCCGGGTGCTGCTGGCCGGCGCGTACGCGGAGGCGGCGGTGGACACCGTGCACCTGCACGGGGGCATCGGGTTCACCTGGGAGCACGACGCGCACCTGTACTACAAGAACGGCCTGTCCAACAAGGTGCTCCTCGGCGCGCCGGGCGAGCAGCTGGACCGGCTGGCCGACGCACTCGGGATCTAGCCTGGCCGGCGCGGAAAGCAGAACGGATTCCAGAAAGCGGGTCAGCGGTGGCACAGGCAGGGCCGGCGATTCCGTCGACTGCCGCGCAGCACGGCAGGCACGACCGGATCCTGGCTGCCGCCACCGCAATGCTGGAAGCCGGCGGCGAGGACGCGCTCCAGATGAAGGAGCTGTCCCAGCGCGCGGGCGTCTCGCTGGCGACCCTGTACCGGTACTTCCCGGCGAAGGATCACGTCCTGCTGGCCATCCTCCACAGCCGGTATGCCGCCGCGCTCGCGCGCGTCACCGGGCAGCTGCAGCCTGGCGGGTCACCGCGCGAGCGGGTGACAAGTCACCTGCTCCGTGAGTTCCGCGCGGAGCAGCGCGAGCCACGGCTGACCGCGGCCCTCGTGCGCGTGATCAGCGAGACCAGCCGCAGTTACAGCGAGATCCTCGAGCGAACAGAACAGCTGCACCTGCAGATGCTCGAGCACGTGGCGGGCGCCGGCGGCCCGGTCAGCGCGGAGCTGCGGCGGCTGCTGCCGGTGGTACAGGCGATCTTCGGCGCGGCGACCAGGCGGTGGCTGGCCGGAGTCGCATCGCCGGCCCAGGCGAGGTTCGAGATACGGGCCGGCTGCCGGCTGCTCGACATCGCCGACGAGACTGTCACCGAGGACCTCGCGCTCGCGGGGTCGGCGGGCTGACACAGCGCGGCCGGCCGGATCGGTCACGAGCACGAGAGCGAGGCGCTGCGGGTGACGGTGGACACGGCGAGAGTCGATGAGATCGCGGTGCGGTTCGCGGCCCGCGGCGGCCAGCCAGGTGTCGCCTACGGGATCGTCGCCGGCGGGGAGCTTGTGCACGCGGGCGGGCTCGGCGAGTCGTTCGCCGGCGGTGCGGCGCCGGGCGCGAGCACCGTCTTCCGCATCGCGTCCATGACGAAGAGCTTCACCGCCTCGGCAGTCATGCTGCTGCGCGAGGACGGGGTGCTGCGGCTCGACGACGCGGCGCACGAGTACCTGCCGGGTCTGCGCGGCCTGCGGCTGCCCACCGCCGACTGCCGCCCGCTGACGATCAGGCAGCTGCTGACCATGACCGCGGGCTTCCCGACCGATGATCCGTGGGGAGACCGGCAGCAGGGGATGCCGCTCGAGGTGTTCGACGAGCTGATCGCAGGTGGCGGAGTCCGCTGCTGCTGGGCACCGGGGACCAGGTTCGAGTACTCCAATCTCGGTTACGCGCTGCTCGGCCGCGTCATAGCGGCCGTTACCGGCTGCGGCTACGAGGACACGATCCGGCAGATGCTGCTCACGCCGCTCGGCATGAACCGGACCGGCTTCGAGGCGGCCGAGTTCGGCGCGGACGACCTGGCACGCGGGTACCAGCGGACCGAGACCGGCTGGCTCGAGGTGCCGCCGGACCCGTCGGGCGCGTTCGCCCCGATGGGCGGCGTCTTCAGCTGCGTCGCGGACCTCGCCCGCTGGGTGGCGGGGTTCGCGGACGCGTTCCCCGCCCGCTCCGGGCCGGCCGGCCCGCACCCCCTGGCCCGCGCCGCGCGCAGGGAGATGCAGCTCGCGCACGCCGCCATCCCGGCCGGCGGGGGACCGCCCGGCACACGCTTCACCGGTCCCGCTGCGATCAGCTACGGCTTCGGCCTGTTCGCCGAGGACGACCTCAGGTTCGGGACCATAGTTCAGCACAGCGGCGGCTATCCGGGCTACGGCAGCCACATGCGCTGGCATCCCGCGACCGGCACCGGCGCGATCGTGCTGGCGAACGGCACGTACGCGTGGGCGGGCGCGCTCGCGGCGCAGCTGCTGACTGCCGTGCTCACGGACCGTCCGGTGCCCGGCGGGCGGGCTGCCGCGTCCGGCCTCCGGCTGCGCGGGCCAGTCCCGGCCGGGGCGGACAGCACCGTGACCAGCGCGCCGGCCGCCGCGGGCCCGTGGGCTGAGACACTCGCGGCCAGGGACGCGGTCAACGGGCTGCTGCTCGACTGGGACGATGCCGTCGCGGAGCGCCTGTTCACCACGAACGTCGCACAGGACCGGCCGATATCGCTGCGCCGGGCCGACATCGCGCGGGTGCGCGAGCGCATCGGCAGGTTCGGCCCGGACCCGGGTCGCCCGGCCGAGTGCGACTCGCCCGCACACTGCCGGTGGTGGCTGGCGGGCGAGCACGGCAGCGCCTGCGTGCAGATCAAGATGGCACCGCTGCGCGAGCCGCTGGTTCAGCAGCTGCTGATCGCGGTGCCGCCGGCACCTGACTCCGCGCTTGGCCGCGCTGTCCGCCTGCTGGTCGGCATGCTGGACGGCGGGGCACAGGACTGGCCGGAAGAACTGGAGGCGGCGGCCGACACCCGGCAGGTGCTCCGGCACCTCCGGATTGCCGCGGCCTGGGCGGGCCAGTGCGAGCAAGGCGGCTGGCTGGCCGGCGACGGCAGCAGCACGGCCACCGTCGAGCTGACCGGGCCCGCCGGCGCGGCCACGCTCACCGTCGATGTCGGCGGGGCCGCCGGCGCACTGCAGCGCGCCGAGGTGACACTGCTCCCGTAGGGCGCTAGCCGGCCCGTTCCAGGATGACGACGGGGATCTGCCGCGTCGTCTTCCGCTCGTAGTCGGCGAAACCGGGATAATCGGCCTTCTGTGCCGTCCATATCCGGTCGCGCTCCTCCTGGTCCGCCACCCGCGCGGTGAACGGCAGCGTCTGGCCGCCGATCTCGGCGGTCACCGCGGGGTCGGCGACCAGGTTGTGGTACCAGTCCGGGTTCGTCGGCGCCCCGGCCTTGGAGGCGAACACCGCGAGGTCATCTCCGACCCTGCGGTACATCATCGGGTTCACCCGCTCCTGGCCGGTCTTCGCGCCCCTGGTGTGCAGCAGCAGCAGCGGCGCGCCCTCGAACTGGCCGCCTACCTGGCCGCCGTTCGCGCGGAACTCCTCGATAATCGACGCGTTCCAGTCGCTCATGCCAGCCTCCCGGCGGGGCTCTGCGCGGCCCGCTGGCCGCGCACCTCGAGGTGATCGAGCAGATCCCTGGTTGCCTCGGCCACCGCCGTCACGGCGTGCTCGAAGGCCTCGGAGTTGTGGCCGGCCGGCGCGCGGAATCCGCTGATCTTCCGCACGTACTGCAGCGCGGCTGCGCGCACGTCGGCGTCGGTCACGTTCTCTGTGTACGGTTCGCGGAGTGTCTTGATGCTGCGGCACATGACTGTGACGCTACGCCCGGCGCCCGCCGCCGCGCGCACCGGACCGGCATCTACGCTGCCACTATGACCTCTGCGACCGAGTTTGAGCTCACCGCCGACCGCGGCGTCCTGCGCGTCTACCGCAGCGGCGCGGCCGCCAAGATCGAGCTGCACCGGCCCGAGCGGCTGAACGCGTGGGACAGCGACTTCGGCATCGCGCTGCGTGATGCCATCCGCGACGTCGGCGGCGATTCCGGGGTTCGCGCCGTTCTCGTCACCGGTGCCGGCCGCGCGTTCTCCAGCGGCGCCGACCTGCGGGAGCAGCGGGACACCACCGCGGACGGCCAGCCCGACACCTACAGCAGGCTAACCGAGCGCTATCACCCGATCATCACCGGCATCAGGCGGATGGCAAAGCCGGTCGTCGCCGCCGTGAACGGACCCGCCGTGGGCATCGGCTGCTCGCTCGCGCTGGCGTGCGACCTGATCCTCGCCGCCGAGTCGGCGTATTTCCTGCTGGCGTTCGTCAACATCGGCCTGATACCCGACGGCGGCTCGACCGCGCTGGTGCCGTCCCGGGTCGGGCTGGCGCGCGCGGCCGAGCTGGCGATGCTCGGTGAGCGGCTCCCGGCGCCGGCGGCGCTGGACTGGGGGCTGATCAACCGCGTCGTGCCGGACGACGAGCTGACCTCGTATGCGCACGAGCTGACGCTCCGGCTGGCCGCTGGCCCGACCCGGTCCTACGCCGGCGCGAAGCGGGCGCTCAACGCGTGGGTCTACGGACGGCTCGACGACCAGCTCGAGCTCGAGGCGCAGCTGCAGCAGGAAATGTCCGGGTCCCGCGACTTCGCGGAGGGCAGGGCCGCATTCGTGCAGAAGCGCCCGCCCGACTTCACCGGGACCTGATCACGCCCCCGTCCTCGCCCACTTGCGGACCAGCTCTATCCGGGCGGCGATCTGCGCGGCGGTGGCCTGCGGCAGCGCCGGGCCGCCGCAGGCGCGCCGCAGCTCCCCGTGGATGACGCCGTGCTGCTGGCCGGTGATGTGATGCCGCGCCGCGACGAGGCCGTTCAGCTCCTTGCGCAGTGCTGCAAGCGACTCCCGCGCCGTGACCGGCGCCGGGTCGGGCATCGCCTGGACCGGCACCGGCAGGCTCGACTTGCGCCTGCGGAGCAGGACCGCGACCTGGTCGGGCGCGAGCAGGCCCGGCAGGCCGAGAAACTCCTCCTCCTCCGCCGAGACGCCGAACTCGGCCCCGTCGTACAGCACGCGGTCGAAGTGCGCGGAGGCCTCCAGGGCCTCGAACGGTGTCGTCTGCAGCTGATCTGCGGTATCGCGCTCGCGACGGGCGGCCGCGAGCTCGCGCGCCTCCTGCTCGTCGTCGCGGCGGCCGGCCCGGTCGAGCACGTGATCGCGCTCCGCCTCCAGCTCGGCCGCGTAGCCGAGCAGGGGCGGGATCGACGGCAGGAAGACCGACGCAGTCTCCCCGGGCCGGCGGGCGCGCACGAACCTGCCGACCGCCTGGGCGAAGAACAGCGCGGTGCCGACGCTCGTCGCGTAGACACCGACCGCGAGCCTGGGAATGTCAACGCCCTCGGACACCATTCGGACCGCCACCATCCACCGGTCGCCTGCCGCGGCGAACTTCGCGATCTTCCTGGTCGCGCCCGGATCGTCGGACAGCACGACAGCGGGCCTGGCGCCGCTGATCTGATGCAGCAGCCTGGCGTACTCCCGCGCATCCGCGTGGTCGCTGGCGATGACGAGTCCGCCGGCATCCTGCATCCCGCGCCGCACCTCGGTGAGCCGGCGGTCGGCGGCCTCCAGGACGCGGGCTATCCAGGCGCCGCCAGGGTCCAGGGCGGTCCGCCAGGCGTAGCCGAGCTGATCGGGCGTCATCGGCGCGCCGAGCGTGCCGCCCAGCTCGTCGCCGGCCCGGTTGCGCCACCGCATCTCGCCGGAGTACGCGAGGAAGATGACGGGCCTGACCACCCCGTCTGCCAGCGCCGGCCCGTAGCCGTAGGTGTAGTCGGCGGTGCTGCGCAGCGCGCCGTCCGCGCCGCGCGCGTACGTCACGAACGGGATGGGGTTGGTGTCGCTTCGAAAGGGCGTGCCGGTCAGCCCCAGCCGCCTGCGCGCCGGATCGAATGCGGTGCGGGCCGCCTCTCCCCACGACAGCGCGTCGCCCGCGTGGTGAATCTCGTCGAAGATGACGAGCGTGCGTTTGTTCAGGGTCCGCTGCATGTGCAGCGCCGGGTGGGCCGCGACCTGCGCGTAGGTGACCGCGACGCCGGTGTAGTCGGCGGAGGCCCTGCCCTGCGCGTTGCTGAACGCGGGATCAAGCGCTATGCCGAGCCGGCCGGCGGCCCGCGCCCACTGATGCTTGAGATGCTCGGTGGGCGTCACCACCGTGATCGCGCCGACGTCTCGCTGCGCGAGCAGTTCGGCCGCCACCGTCAGCGCGAGCGCCGTCTTCCCCGCGCCCGGCGTCGCGACCACCAGGAAGTCACGTCCCGCCGCGCGGAAATATGCCTCGTAGGCGGCCCGCTGCCAGTCCCGCAGGACGCCGAGCAGCTCGGGCCTGAGCGAGGAGAACGGAACGCGCGAGTCAGCCGCGGCAGCAGGGGCGGGGAAGGTCACAAGGCCGAGAGCCTACCCGCGGGCGCTGACATCGGCCCGCACCGGAGCGAGTCGTGTCGCGCCGGGACTCCCGGCCGTGCCCTCCCCTCCGCAGGCACGGCCGGTGCGGCGGCGTGCACGCTTCCGCAGACCCGAGCCGCTGCATCCATGATGCGGACGGGCGGTTTCGCGGCGCTGTGCTGGCGATTTCTGCGCCAGCTCAGGCCAGCGGGTGCGGCGGCGCCGGATATGCGGCGACGAAGATCGTGGGCTGCTGCGCGTCGCGCGGCCAGCGATAGGCGCGGCACCGGGCCTCGGCCGGCAGCACGAGTACCTCGCCCGGGTGCAGCACGCGCTCCGGATGCCGCGGGTCGGCGAATTCCACCTTGAGCCGTCCCTGGACCACCATGATGAGATCGACCTCCCGCATGCGGAACCAGCTGTCGTCGATCTGCTCGGCGTGCTTGCTGACCCAGACCAGCTCCAGCCGCCGCCCGGAGAAGACCGTGCCGACGCTGCCGAACGGAGTAGTCCTGATCTCGGTCGCCTCGCCCGTCAGCACGTTGAACACCCGAGGCTCGGCCGCGGCATCGCGATCAGGGGCACGGCCAGGCTGCCCGCCGCCGGGAATGCGCCGGCCCGTCACGGAGGCGGGCCGGATCCGCACCCAGGACGGGCGGTCCAGCGCGGCCGGCCATGGCTCCAGGCCGAGACGATCAAGGTCGGCGGTGTCGCCGCCGCCGTAGACGGCCGATGCCTTGCCGTTGACGACGACGCTCCAGCCGGTCCGGCTGCGCGGGTCGTAGCCGTCTGCCTCGAACACGACGGCGCGCTGGCCGTCGGCGGCAGACAGCTTCGATCCGGGTGCAGAGCGGAACACGATGTCCTGCCCGTGCACCGCGTGGTTCACGGGCAGGATCGTCACCTCGCCGTCGACGTCGAAGCCGATGCGCCCGACCGGCACCGAGGCAAGCAGCCGGAGGCACTCGTCGAGCGTCAGTGTCTCGAGGCCGGAGTGGTCGACCGGATTGCTGCGCATTGTTCCACCTCGCTGTCTGGCTCGCATCGGTGGCTCGCCCCTCCCGGGCGACCTGCTTGCCCTGAATGCTGCCCCGAATCGACGGGCCGCACAGGCAGCCAAGGTCCTCACTGTCAGGGCCGTTCGCCCCTTTGGCGCGGGCATTTCGGCGGGTTAGAAAGGGTCTATGACCTCTGCCGGCGTAGACCGGGCGAGGTCACACCGGGGCATGAGGCTAGGAGGCAGCCATGGCCGAGATCAGTGAGGTCCGGCGCATCGCGGACGCCGTGCTGGCGATGATCAGGGAGGATCAGGCCAGTGGCCAGGTTCCCCGCGGCGTCTCCTCGCTCGATGAGCTTGACGCGTACGTGGACATCGGCGACTACTACCGGCGCGTGCACCTGGCGTGCGAGCCCGACAGCGCGCAGTTGCAGGCCGAGGCCGGCGCCGAGATAGAGCGGCACCTGCGGTCGGGGCACGGCGGTCCGTGGCATGTCTTCTGGAAGCCGCCGCGCACGGCGGTCGTCGACGTCGGCCGGAGGTCCGGCTACGCGAGCCAGGAAGAGGCCGCCGCGGTGGGACGTGAACATGTCCATTTGCATGGTGGAGGTTTTCACCTGCACAGAGCTGATTGATTCCTGAACGAGGTATGTGTCCTCTTAGGCCTATCTATATATCCTTGTATGGTTAAATCAGGAAAGTATGGTTGGTTTCGCCCCCGAAAACTCACCTGACCTGTAAGGGAATTTCCTCCTAAAGGGGGCCTCCGAGCGTACGGTATTTCGTGCAATCTCATTTCGTGAGCAATCTCACGCAGGGAGGGCCGCCCGATGCGGCTGAGTGGTTCGCGCGGCGCGCATGCCCGCAGGGGGGCACGGTCGGCAGGGAGGCTCCGCGTCGCTGCTTCCTGTGCGGCCGTCGTAACGGCGTTAGCCGGCACGTCGGTCGCCGCCGCGCCGAGCGCGTCGGCGAGCTCGACCCAGACGGTCATCGTCACATCGAGCGGCCTCATAAGCCCGGTCTCCGCCGTGCTCGGCGTGCTCGGCACCGTCCTGAACCAGTTCCACATCATCAACGGCGTCGAGGCCACCGTCCCGACCCTGCTCGAGCCGCTGCTGGAATCCCTGCCGGGCATCACCGTGACTCCCGACGTTTCCGTGAACGTGCAGTCCGCGCAGTCCCCGCCGGAATCCACCGGGCCGCACGTCCCGTCCGACGCGTTCCTGCAGCAGACCGGCAGCACGCAGCTTGCCGCGGCCGGCGACGCCGGCCAGGGCGTCACCGTCGCGGTGATGGACACGGGCATCGACAATCTCCCTGACTTCACTGGACGGCTCGTCGGCGGCGTCGACCTGTCCGGCGGGAACAACCCCTTCCAGGACGGCTACGGGCACGGCACGTTCGTCGCCGGTCTGATCGCCGGGAACGGCACGTCCTCCGGCGGGCAGTACTCCGGCGAGGCCCCGGGCGCGAACCTGGTGTCGATCAAGGTGGCCGGTACCAGCGGTACGACGGACCTCGCCACCCTGATCTCCGGCCTGCAGTGGGCCGTCGATCACCAGGGCACCTACGGCATCGACGTGCTGAACATCTCCCTCGGCTTCCAGCCGTTCGAGTCCACCGTGCTGAACCCGCTGGACCAGGCGGTCGAGGCAGCGTGGAACTCCGGCATCGCGGTAGTGGCATCGGCCGGGAACGCAGGCCCGTTCGATGGCACGATCCTGTCTCCGGGCGACGACCCGCTGGCGATCACGGCGGGCGCACTCGACGACCTGGCGCAGCCCGCCGTCGGCAACGACGAGATGAACGACTTCAGCAGTGTCGGTCCGACTTCGCAGGACGGGTGGGTGAAGCCCGACCTGGTCACCTCCGGCCGGTCGGTGGTGAGCCTGGCCGCGCCCGGATCCACGATCTACAACCAGAACCCGTCGGCGCGGATCGGCCCGGCGAACTTCGTCGGCTCGGGCACGTCCTTCAGCGCCGCGATCACCAGCGGCGCGGCTGCCCTCGTGCTCGCGGACAACCCTGGCCTCACCCCGGACCAGCTCAAGGCGCGCCTGCTCGCGAACACCAGCCCCGGGCCCGCCGGCAACCCCTTCGTCGACGGCCACGGCGCGCTGAACGCGGACGCGGCCGCCACTTCCGGCGCGATGGACTTCCATCAGTCGGACTTCCTGCTGCTGCCGGTGGTGTCCGGTCTCACCGTCTCGCTGCTGCCGAGCCTGAGTCAGGTCGACACCTGGAACCCGAACCTCTGGTCGGGCTTCACGCCCCCGGCCGGGCCCGGCAACTCAAGCTGGAACGGCTGGTCGTGGAGTGGCTCCGCGTGGAACGGATCGGCGGCCGATGGCTCGGACTGGGTCGGCAGGTACTGGAACAACTCGGGCTGGAACGCGTCGGACTGGGACGGCTCCGCCTGGGACGGCAGGTACTGGAACAACGGCGCGTGGAACGGCTCTGCCTGGGTCGGCAGGTACTGGAATTGCTCCCAATGGGATTAGCGCCTGAACGCGGGCCGTGCGCGGCGGACGAGCAATGAAGCTCCCGCGCGCCACCCGCGCGGTCGTCGCGGTCGCGGTAGCGGGCGGCGCCCTGACCGTGCTGACGAGCTTCTTACGGCAGCCCGTTCCGCTGCACGTCAGGGCAGACCAGTGGATTATCTGCGCGACCGTGGGGCTGCTCGCGCTGGCGAGCCAGCTGTGGCCCGTCGTGGTGTTCCACGGCGGCGAATCCGAGGCCTTCAACATGGACGAGGGCCTGTTCGTCATCCTCGCGCTGCTCGTCCCGCCGGTGCTGACCGTGGGGATCCTGGGACTTGCCGTCGTAGTCGCTCAGGCGGCCCGGCGGCGACCAGTCGTGAAGTCTGCGTTCAACACCGGCCAGGTCCTCATCGCTTCGGGCCTCGGGCTGGCAGTCAGCCGCGGCCTCGCCGTGCCGTCCAGTCCTTTCAGCGCGGGTGAGATCGCAGCGATCCTGTTAGGCGCAGCGGTCTACATCGGCGCGCAGTCCCTGCTGATGGACGGCCTCATGGCGTCGATGGGCTCGCCGTGGCGCGACTCGATGGACAGCCGGCGGATCCAGCTCTCGCTGGGGGGCACGGGGGCACTGGTTGGCGTCATCCTCGCGCTCGCGATCCAGACGCACGTGTGGGCGGTGGCGCTGGCGGTCCCGGTGGTCATCCTGGAACGCTGGCTGATCAGCGCGCGGTTCGGCGCGCTCTATGACCGGGCCCGGATGGAGGGGCTGTTCGAGGTAACGCTGGAAGCCAACCGGGGGCTCCGCCGTCAGGAAGTGATCGACACCGTTGTCAGGTCCGCTCGGCAGCTAATGCGGAGCCCGCAGGCCGACCTCATCGCGTCGCAGCCCGATGCCGGTCAGCTTGCCGCGCCGATGCTCGTGGCCGGCCAGCCGCAATGGCTCGTCGCCTCGGGCAGGCGACGGGACGAGCCGTTCGATGAAGCCGACCGCGGGCTGCTGCGCGCGCTCGCGGCCGTCGGCACTGCCGCGCTCAGCAACGCCGAGCTGTACCAGCAGGTGCAGGACGAGCGCGAACGGCTGGCGTCGATCACGCTGAACATCGGCGAGGGCGTCTGCGCACTCGACGCACGCGGCAAGCTGATCTTCGTCAATCCGGCCGCGGCCGACATGGTCGAGCTGCCGCAGCTGACGACAGGCGCGGATTACGAGGACCGGTCCGCGCCCGACTTCCTCCTGGGTCCGGCCCGCGAGGCGATGCGGACCGGCCGCACGATCCGCGAGGACGACGCGCGGTTCCGCGCGAAGCGCGGCGGCCACATCCCGGTCGCGTACACGGCATCGGCGGTCATGAGCAACCAGACGCCCGCGGGCGCGGTGATCGCCTTCCGTGACATCACCGAGCGGAAGGCCTTCGAGGACGAGCTGCATCACCACGCCTTCTACGACAGCCTGACCGGGCTGGCGAACCGCAGGCTGCTGGTCGAGCGCCTCGACCAGGCGCTGCGCAGATCAGCGCTGGACCGCAAGGCGCACGCGCTGATCTTCGTCGACGTAGACCGGTTCAAGGCCATCAACGACAGCCTCGGGCACGTCACCGGGGACGAGTGCCTCGTCGCGATCGGCGCGCGGCTGAAGGGCGTCATCCGCGGCCGTGACCTGCTCGCCCGGTTCGGCGGTGACGAGTTCGTGGTCCTGCTGGAGGATGTGGCTGGCGTCGACGAAGCGGTGGTGGCGGCCCGCCGGATCTGCGCCGCGGCCGAGCAGCCGATGATCCTGCCCGACGGTTATGAGATGGTCGCCACCGTGTCGGTCGGGATCGCGCTGACCGATCCCGGCAAGAGCGCCGACGACGTGCTCCGGGACGCCGACGTCGCGATGTACGAGGCGAAGGCGAAGGGCGGCGGCGGAATCTACCGGGTGTTCGACCAGGAGTCGATGGGCACCCGATCCTCGCAGCGGCTGCAGATCGAGGCGGACCTGCGCAAGGGCCTGGAGCGTAACGAGCTCGAGGTCCACTACCAGCCGTTCTACTCGCTCGACGAGCAGCGGATCGTCGGGGCCGAGGCGCTGGTCCGCTGGCGCCATCCTGTGAACGGCCTGATCAGCCCCATGAGCTTCATCCCGATGGCGGAGGAGACGGGCCTGATCATGCCGCTCGGGCGCTTCGTGCTGGAGCAGGCGTGCCAGCAGGTCCGCGCGATCCGGGACCGCCTCGCCGTGGACCTCCCGATCAGCATCAATCTGTCCCCGCGGCAGTTCCAGGAAAGCGGGCTGCTGTCCCAGGTCGCGGCCGCGCTCGACGCGAGCGGCCTGCCGTCGGACTCGCTCATCTTCGAGATCACCGAGACGATGGTGATGGAGGACCTGTCGGGGGCGCGGGAGGTCATGAAGAAGCTGAACCGGCTTGGTGTGCGGCTCGCGATCGACGACTTCGGCACCGGCCATTCGTCGCTGGCCTACCTCAAGCAGTTCCCGGTGCACGAGGTGAAGGTGGACCGGGCGTTCGTCCAGGGCATCGCGGAGAGCGCGGTGGACTCGGCGATCGTGCGCGCGGTCATCGACCTGGCGGGAGCGATCGGCATCTCCACGGTGGCCGAGGGCGTCGAGACGATCGATCAGGTGACCGGGCTCAAGATGCTCGGGTGCAGGGTGGCGCAGGGGTTCTACTTTTCCCGGCCGCTGGCCGCCGCGGATTTCGACGCGCTGCTGGCGCGCCACTTCGCCGAGCTGGCGAAGCCGGCGCGCCAGCCCTGAGACTAGTTCCAGTAGCGCGTATCAGGAGCGGAGGCCGGAGTGGCGTTCCAGGCCTTGCCCGCGAGCCGCGCCGGGTGCGCAACATGCGATGGCGCGGCGTTCCACGCGAGGCCCCGAGCGCCTCGCCCGAGGCCACGGCGATTCCCGCTGCGACTAACGCGGCGAAGGTTGTGCGGCTATCTAAGTCCTTTCCCCTGTAACGGACTAATCAGAAGGAACATGACCAGGACACGAATGGCGGCTCAATCCCGGATGCCGAAACTTCCGAGTGCGGGCTCCAGTGCGTCGAAGGCGCGGCTGGCGGCCGCCCCCAGGAAGGCGCAGATGCTCTCGCGTGACTCGCCCGCCAGGCTGCGGCGCACGCCCTCTGCGTAGAGGACTCGGTGCACCGATGCCAGCTGCGCGGCTGCAAGCTGGGCGGTTACATCGTCGGCGCCGGTGTCGGCCGAGATCGCGCTCGCCAGCGCCAGCTCCCGGTGGTGCAGCATCTCCAGCCCGCGGCTGACGAGTGCCGGACTGCCGGTGGTCATCCGGGCGAACTCCGGGCTCGCCAGTCCGAGCGTGACGTCTGCTCTGGCCACGGATTCGGCGTAGTCGCGCCGGATGGCTGCCAGTACGCTCTCGCCGCTGCGGCGGCCGGCCACCACGCCGGCCAGATGACCGATGATCGCGCCGGCGCGATCGAAGACCAGATCTTCCTTTCGCGGGAAGTAGTTCGTCACCGTCATCTTCGCCACGCCCGCGGCGGCGGCCACCTCGGAGATCGTGACCTCGTCGTAGCCGCGGGCGACAAACAGGCCGGTCGCGATGTCCGAGATCGCCTGCCTTGTCTGCTGCTTGCGGCGCTCGCGTAGTCCGGTGACCATGCAACCACGCTAGCGCGAACTTAGGTCAAACACAATATTAGGTTTGACATATATTTAGGTCGAGCCTAGGTTCGAGGTTATGCAGATGACCGAAGAACCCGCCGGCCGCCAGCGCAGTCCCGCCCGCCGGGCCGGTCAGAGCGGCGGCGCGGAGGTCTTGCGGTCGCTGCGGTCGCTGGCCATCGACGTCGGCATCCCGCTCGGCAGCTACTACCTGCTCCGGGCATTCGGCGCCAGCCTCTGGCTGTCCCTGGCCCTGAGCAGCTTCGGCCCGGCAGTCCGGTCGGTAACGAGCATGCTTGGCCAGCGCGCGGTCAACGTCCTGGCCTGCCTCATGCTGGCCGTCAGCGTGGCAGGCATCGGTGTGAGCCTGCTGAGCGGCGACCCGCGGGCGATGATCGCGAAGGAGTCGATAGTCAGCAGCGTCGCAGGGATCGCGATCCTCGTGTCCGTGCTTGCCGGCCGGCCGCTGATGAGCGCCGGCCTGATCCCGTGGCTCACCAGGGGCCGGCCGGACCGGACCGCGGCGTGGCAGCGGCTGGCCGCCGGATCGGCCCGATTCCGCCGCCTGGAGCTGATGTTCAGCACGATCTGGGGCTGTGCGCTGCTGGCCGACTGCGTCGTGCGCCTGGTCGGCGCGTACACGCTGCCCGTCACGACGATGGCCTGGCTGGGCACCGTCCTCACGCTGGGCGCGATCGGGCTGGCGATTCTGGTCGGCGGTGTCGCGGCAGGCCCGATGAACCGGATGATCACCGACGGGGCCAGCCAGGCTGCCTGCGAATGAGCCTGCGCAGGCCCGCGCTGCCGCGCGGGGCAGCGCGGGCAGACCAGCCCGCTCGCAGCCTCGCGGCGGCTATCCGGCGGGCACCTTGTCCAGGAAGCCCAGTACCAGCGCCAGCCGCCCGTCCTCGTCCCGGCGTGCGACGTCGAAGCCGACGACGAGGGCCTCCGCACCGGCGGGTGCGAGCTCCCAGGTGAACCGCGCCTGGTCGTGATGCGCGTCGACCGGCCCGGCCAGCCTGAACCGCAGGCCGGGAAACTGAACCTGCACGGCCGCGATGGTCGCGTCGATCTGCTCGTGCCCGGCGACGTCGGCCAGCGGGTCGATGTAGCGCCCGTCGCTCGACCAGATCTCGGCGATGAGGTCACGGCGGCCCGGCCCGTCAGTCTGGTTCCAGGCGGCGATGTACTTGCTGACGAGGTCGTTGAAGTCAGACATCCGAGTCGCTCCTCTTCGATGCTGGCCCGGCCCGTGCGGCCGGCGCCCTGGCCACGAGACTTCCGGCAATGCCGCCGGCGGTCGATTACCCGCCGGGTAATGCCGCATTACCTCCCGGGTAGTCGCCGGGCGTCGGGGCGCATGCCTAGAGTGCTCTGCGTGACGATCGCCGAGCAGATGAGCTACGAGCCAGCGGGAGTCGGCAGGCTGCTGCGCGGCTGGCGGGAGCGGCGCAGGCTCACCCAGCTAGACCTCGCGCTGCGCGCGGAGGTGTCGCCCCGGCACCTGTCGTTCGTCGAGACCGGACGGTCCCGGCCCACGAGCGAGATGATCCTGCGGCTGGCCCGGCACCTCGACGTGCCGCTGCGGGAGCAGAACATGCTGCTGCTCTCCGGCGGATACGCGCCGGCGTACCCGGCGAACGACCTGTCCGATCCGCCGATGTCCGCGGTACACGAGGCCATCGAGCGGGTGCTCGCGGCGCACGAGCCCTTCCCCGCGGTGGTCATCGACGGGCAGTGGGAGATGGTCGCGGCGAACCGGGCAGTGTCGCTGCTGACCGAGGGCTGCGTGCCTGCCCTGCTCGAGCCGCCGGTCAACGTGCTGCGGCTGACGCTACATCCCGGCGGGATGGCGCCGCGCGTTCGCAACCTGCCCGAATGGCGTGCCCATCTGCTCGACCGGCTGGACCGCGACATCACCGCGACCGCGGACGCGGCGCTGCTCACGCTGCGAGCGGAACTGGCGGGCTACCCGTGCCCGGCCGGGGCCCGCACCGACACCAGGTCGATCCTCGTGCCGCTGCGGATACGCGTCCGCGACCGCGACCTGTCGCTGCTGAGCACGACGACCGTGTTCGGAACGCCGCGTGACGTCACGCTGGCAGAACTGGCGATCGAGTCGTTCTACCCCGCGGATACGAGCACGGCAGAGTTCCTCAGGGCCGTCGCATACTAGACACGTGCCGGACGACGAGCCGCGGGCCGAGATCAACGGGCAGCCCGCCGACGACGAGGCCGCGCAGCTGCTGGCCGACGAGGGCTGGGGGCACTTCACGGCCATGCAGGTGCGGGGCGGCCGCACCCGCGGCCTCGGGTTTCACCTGGCCCGGCTCATCACCGCTCACGACGCGGTCTACCAGCGGCCGCTCGACGGCGACCTCGTCCGTGCCCGCATCCGGCACGCACTCGACGGCAGGCCCGACGCGAGCGTGCGGGTGTACGGCTACTGGGCCGGGCTCATCGTGACGGTCCGCTCGCCACAGGACATGCCTGCCCGTCCGCACTCGATGCTGAGCCAGCACTTCCAGCGGCCGCTCGCGCGGTTCAAGCATGTCGGCGGATGGGGCAGGGGCCAGTTCCGTGACCGCGCGCTCGCGGCCGGCTATGACGAGTCCTTGCTGGTAGACGAGGCAGGCCGGATCTCGGAGGGCGGCATCACGAACGTCGGGTTCTGGCGCGATGGCACGGTCGTCTGGCCGGACGGACCGCGGCTGGACGGTGTCACGATGCTCGTGCTGCAGCGGGAGCTAGCTGGCGCCGGAGTGCCGCAGGCGCAGGAGACCGTCCGGCTGCCGGACCTGGCGGGGTACGACGGCATGATCCTGTGCAACTCCCGCGGCTGGGCCCCCGTAGGCAGAGTGGACGATCTCGTGATCCGGGACGACGCGGCGTTCACCGCGATAGTCACTGCCGCGTACGAAGACTGCCCGCAAGACGCGATCTGAGCCGTTCCTAAAACCAGTCCAGCGATATCTCGGCCACCTGTGCGGTCGTCGGGGTGACAACGGTCGTATGCGTCAGCACGCGCACCTTGCCGCCCGGCAGGACGCCGTCGATCTCCTGGTTGACCCAGCCCGGCGCCAGGGTGAAGTACTCGCTCGCGCCCTCGATCAGGGAGGCACCCCAGCAGTTGCTAAACGTGACGGGCGTGAACAGCGGCAGATACCGGGAGACTCCCTCGACCGCCCACTCGGCGGTGCGGCCAGGCGCGACGATGTCCGCGGGTGCGCTGATCCACACGCTGGTGGCCAGGCCGGTCCGGCTGTTGTGCATGTAGGCCGTGCCGGAACCGGGGCCCTCGGCCGTGACGAGGAACGACACCGTATCGCCGGCGGCTACAGAGAAGTTGGGCACCTTGACGGCCGGGGCCTGGTACTCGCCCGTGTACCACTCGGTCCAGGCCCAGTAGTCCACGCTGGTGGAGAACCATCCGGGGCTGACCGTCGCCGCAACGCCGGCCTGCAGGACCTGCTGACCCTCGCCCTCGTAGCCGTCAAGGCCGATCCAGAACCCGACAGTTATGTCCGGCCCGTCGGGGGCGACCGGCAGGACCTCGGGGACCACCCACTCCGCGTAGACCATCGTGGCCGGGTATGCGTAGTCGGTGCCCGGCACGGCCTGGCGGATGACGCCGCCCCAGCCGAGCGGCTCGAAGTCGGTGCGCGGCCGGTGCCGCGCGGTCATGACCGGGTCGGCCTCGACGTCCGCCCGGATGAACCGGGTCGGCCTGGCCATAATCCGGTTCCACTGTCGCAGCAGGGCCGGATGCGCGCCGGGCGGCGGTCGGCGCGGGAGCCCGTGCGCGCGGAGCACGTCGTCGGTGATCTGGTCCGGGCTAAGGCCGGGCGGCAGGGCCTCGAAGCCGCCGGCCTGCCCGAGTGCGTTCGCGGTGGTGTCCACGAGACCTCCTCCGTTGCGGGTCACCGTGACCGTACGGCGGCGGGGGCCGGGCCGGATCCGTACCCGTTACCCGGGTTGGGCTGCGGATTGCCTAGCTTGGCCCGCTGTGCCGCTGTGCCGCCGCGGCGCCCGTGCCGCCGCCGCCCCCTCGATCTGTGCCGTCAGTTCCTTCGATGCCGGTGCGACGTGGCACTCGCCGCGACTGACGCGCACATCGGCGAGTACTGGACCGCCGAAGTGCGCGATCCGGCCCCGGGAACGGTGTCGCTCCGCTCGATCGTGGTAAACAATGCAGGCGACAGCTCCACCCCAGACCATCTACAGCGCTCACGCAATCGGCTTGACGTCCGCAGGCTCGCCCTCCAGCCCGGACCGCATACGGCGGTCCGGGGGGCAGCGCATCCTGACGTCGCAGCTGCTGGCGGCACGGCAAGGGGCACGCGCATGAATCGCGAGGAACGGCGCCAGTTCGTCTACGAGCATCGCACCTGCGTGTTCGGCTACGCGCGCAAGGCAGACGGCCCCGCGATGACCGTCGTCTACTACGTAGTGGAGGGCGACGAGCTGCTGGTGTCCACGATGGCCCGCCGCGCCAAGGCCAGGGCGGTTGACCGGGACGGCCGGGTGAGCATGTGCGTGCTGGACGAGCACTGGCCCGTCAGGTACCTGCAGGTCTACGGCAATGCCGTCGTCGACCGAGATCCTGACCTCGCCGCGGACGTACTGGTCAGGGTCATCGGCCTGATGGCCGGCGAGGAAGTCCCCGCGGAACGCTATCCGCAGATCGCGCAGCTGGCGCGGGACGAGGAACGGGTGGTGATCCGGGTCCGGCCGTACGCGACCTTCGAAACTCCGCCGCGGCACGTGTACAAGATGAGCGACATCGATGACCTGTCGCACTCCATCAGCACGTCGATGCCCTGGTAGGCGCGGCTCTCGCCGCGGGCAGGTGCGCCCTTGCCGGATCCTGCACGCTCAGCCCGCCGCCGCGCGGTGCGCGGCAAGCTGCCGGGCCAGCCGCAGCCGGGCCTTGTGCTCTGGCGGGTACTCGGGCAGCACGGCGTAGATCAGCAGCGTGACGTAGAGACCGAAGAACACCAGGCTGGCGCCGGGGTTGCGGCCGGGGCCGGGGTTGCGGCCGGGCCGGGGTTGCGGCCGGCGGCGCGGTTACGGTCGGCGCGCGACGCCGCAGTACAGCCACCGTGAGTCGTCGGTGTCCGCGGCCACCGGGTCTTCCGCGCCCCAGACGCCGACGTAGCTCACCCCGGCGGGGGCGCCCGGGTAGGGCGGCACGAGCTCAAGCCCGGTGAAGAACTGCTCGAACTGTGCCCTGGTGCGGAAGTACAGGCCCTCGGTCGCGCGCGCGTAGACGTCCTGGCCCGTCTCGATCGCGCGCGGCGGCTTGCTGTCCGACGTCAGGTGCGAGAGCACGACATAACTGTCCGGTGCGAGCGCCTGGACATAGCGATCCACGAGCCGCCACGGGTCCGCCTCGTCGGCCACGAAGTACAGCACGCCGGTCAGCAGGAACCCGACCGGCCGGGTCAGGTCGATGAGGCTCGTCAGCACCGGATGCGTCAGCAGCGCGTCTGGGTCACGCAGGTCAGCCATGATCATCTCGACACCCCGGACGCCCTCGAGCAGAGCGCTGCCGTGCGCCAGCACCATCGGATCGTTGTCGACGTAGACGACGCGCGCGTCCGGCACCGACGCCCGGACGAGTTCGTGCGTGTTGCCCTGCGTGGGGAGGCCGGCGCCGATATCGATGTACTGATCAAGGCCCTTCTCGGCGGCCAGCCAGGTTGCCGCCCGCTGATGGAACGCGCGATTCGCCCAGGCGGAGTCGCTTACCTCCGGCACCAGGTCCTTGATCCGCTGCGCTAGCTGGCGGTCTACCTCGAAGTTGTTGCTGCCGCCGAGGAAGTAGTCATACAGCCGGGCCGGCGTCGGCACGTTTGGATCGACTCCGGGCGGGATCTGGTCTGCGGTCATGAGCGGGGTTACCAGCAATCGGTAGGCGCGGGCGCTGTGGCACTAATGGCGCGAATGGATATGGCTCGCAGTCTATAGCCGACGCTGGTCCCGGAATGGCCGCCGCTGGTGCTCGCGGGCACCGTTAGCGTGACGGCATCGCTCGACCCTGGCTCGCGGTGATCCAGGACGCGATCTGCGCGCGGGAGCGCACCCCGAGCTTGCGCCGGATGTTCTCCACGTGCGACTCGGCCGTCCGCGGCGCGATACCCAGCCTGCTGGCGATCGCGTGGTTGGTCAGCCCGTCCGCGACCAGGGTCGCGACCTCAAGCTCTGGCGGCGCAGGTGGGTTACCCAGCCGGAGTCCACCAGCAGCACCGGGACCGTGCCGGCCGTGGTGTAGGCGACCTTGCCGGACGGCGTCGCGCAGTACCTGATGGCCGACAGCATTTCCCAAGGCTGCCGCGGCACCTGACGGTCGTCTACGCGGGCCGCGGACAGTACCGGCACTCTCGCGCCGCCCCGAGGACGGCGTCGGCCAGCAGAGGCCTCGTGCGCCGAGACCGCTGTGTCGCTAGCCTCAGAGGTGAGAAGCCCCGGCGCAGCATGCCGGGGCTTCTCGTACTACCTATGCAGATTCCCTTGCACTACCTAAGACTACCCTGCATTACCCAGGCCTGGCTAGCTGCCTCGGTTAACTACGCGATGGGGTCGGTTTGCGCTGAAAGCGCGGCACCGGACAGGCCTGGTGCTGCTGCAGGGGCACCGATGGCGCATCTGCTGCCCTTCAGCTGCCTCGACGGGCACCAGAGGCCTCGCCGCGGGGCACCGGAGGCCTCGACGCGGGGCACCAGAGGGCAGGTCGGGGCCCTTAGAGGGACAGTGAACCGCCTTCTGGTGCCCTTCCACGTGCACTGAGCAGGGCGATTTCGCGG
>Ga0335078_10001642_pt1 | contig 33676 bp, 34 predicted proteins | sample Lox_Sample_32_FD_206711 | JGI IMG/M metagenome (GOLD analysis project Ga0335078, IMG submission 206711) | Soil microbial communities from Loxahatchee National Wildlife Refuge, Florida, United States - Lox_Sample_3.2 | ecosystem: Environmental > Terrestrial > Soil > Wetlands | place: USA...
GACATCCGAAACCCCTAATTCCTTCACAAGATGGGCCATGTGGCGACTCTGATGGATTATTCGCGATTCAATTATGTCGCGCAGCCGGAAGATCACATTCCTCCCGAGGATCTGATTCCCCGCATCGGCCCGTATGACATTTGGGCGACGCATTGGGGGTACGCTCCAATTCCCGGTGCGAAGACGCCCGACGAGGAAAAGCCCACTCTGGATAAGTGGGCCCGCGAGCAGGATGACAAACCCTACTTGCGATTCTCGACCGAGCACGCCAACGGAACCGACCCCGGCGAAAATACGGAAGCCGTCGGTGACGCCGACGCGGTCTATTCCACCGGTATGGGGATGAAAAACCTCGCCCGTGTGATGAAAACGCTGATTCCGGCGACAACCGCTGAACCGCTAGAACCATACGACCGCCTGTCAGAGGTGTACGGCCGCGTCCTTTCGCAATGGACTCTGGAAATGGGTCACGTCGCGGTGATCGTCGGCGGCGTGGAATCACAGGACAAGCATCCAAACCAGCCCGGTCCGCAGTTCTGGCCGACTCCGCGGGATAAACAGATCGCCGCGGTGAAATACCTGAATGACAACGCGTTCAAGACGCCGACGTTCTTGATTAACACGAAGCTGGTCGAACTGTTCGAACCAGACGGCGAATTGGCGCGCATCCGCAATGCACAAACCTCCGTGCTGAACCGGTTGCTTCAGGATCAGCGGATTCAACGGATGATTGAGCTGCAAGCGCTCGATCCGGGGCAAGCTTATTCGCCGGCCGCATTTTTATCAGACGTGCGGCAGGGGATTTGGAGCGAGATTGCTGCACCTTCCGTAACCATCGACGCATATCGCCGCAACCTGCAGGACGCTTTCATCGAGGACTACAGCACGAAGATCAACGAGCGCACTGCCGGCATGGAGGAAATGCGTGCGTTGCTTCGCGCGGACTTGATGGCGCTGAACGGACAACTTACAGCGGCAATTCCGAAGTCGGGTAACGCGGAAACGCGGGCGCACTTGCTGGCGGCAAAAGACGAGATTGCCCGAGCGCTGGATCCGAAGTACCCGATCACTGCGGAAACAGCGGCGCCGGCAGGCGGGCGGGGCGGAATCGGTGCGTGGTGGACGTCTCCAGAGGGTCCGCAAATGCTGGATTGCTGGCCCGACTACATCATCACGGCCACAAGCGGACCGATTTACCACTAGCCGCGGTTTCGATATCGCTGCTTTTCATCTCGCGGAGGTGTTCGCGCAAGCGGATACCTCCGCGAATCTTTTTCCGCGACTTCCATGGGGCACAGTTTCTAGCGGACGGCTAACGGCTGGGTGTTATCCGTGACAATTCTTGTTTACGCGTGTGTGGGCGGCGAAGGTCGCAACTCACTTGTCTTATGCGCCTTCGGCGCGGTCGAGCGGGGCATGCGGCTGTAGTGCCGCACTCCGCAGCGCGCGCAACGATACGGGCGTATGTTCGTGAAAGGCAAAATCACCTTTTCAAAAAACCCCCGCCGGCGTGAACGAGTGAGCAATTCGCAACCGCACAGCGGGCAGTCGTGCTCCCGCAAATTCCAAATCATGATGCTCCGGTTCTCCTCTCAACTACGTGCAGCCCGGCAATAGTGTAATCGCTGCGCGCCCCGCGCCATTCCGGCAAACCCTGAATCACCAGGGGGAGATACTGTACACCAAATGCTGCAACATGGTGCATCAAATATATCATTCGGAGTCGGTGTAAGATGCTCACTTTGCTGGACATATGGCCCGGATCGTGCTCGAATCAGGCCTTATTTAAGGCAAAATTGGGGGCCCCAATTGGGAAACACCTTCGGCGCCGACATCCTGATCCAGACTACAAACATGAAGAAGGCAGCGGCGTTTTACGTCAAGGAATTAGGTTTTGAAATCACGGCCGAGGCGCCCAATATGATCAGCCTCCATGGGCCGCACATCAGCCTTTTTATCGAGCGCGGACCGAAGCTGGGCCCAGTGCAGGAAGTGACGGTGAAGGACGTTAAGGCGGCGAAGGCAAACCTGAGAAAGAAGGGCTGCCGCGTGGTGAAAGACGAGCCGAAATTCCCGCGAACGTACATGAAAGACCCGTACGGATTGATTTACAACCTGACGGAGTAAGCCGGTCGGCGAGTTGCTCTTCCGACGCGAAGAATCGAACCGAAAGCGCGGGTCGCGCCGGGCTAGGAGAAGAAAGTAAATGCGAAAATCAGTGATTGTCCTGACGCTCGGGCTTTTGGTTGCCTCCAGTGTGGGCAGCCAATCCGCTTCGGACTTTGACGCGCGTTACAAGCGCGTCACGGCGTATGAAGTGGAACCGGGGATTGTGATGACCGCGGAATATTCAGTGAGTGGGCAGGTCTGTGACGTCACGCTGGAGCGTCGGCAAGAGACTGACACGGGAATAATCCTCGGCGATTCTTTCTCAGGCGATGATGTTGATAGGCTTGTGAACGAGATCGTCCCACGTGCTGAGCGCGGGAAGCCAACCAAGGGCACAGGCCGAGCACAAACATCGAGCGGCATAATAATCATGACCGATTCGTATGAGAATGTAATCGTTGATAAGATGGCTCTTACGGATCCCAAACCGGGGGGCATTCTTTTGATACAAATCAGCTGGCGTCACAGGACATGCAAGAATTCTAATGCAAGGCTGGGAGTAAAGCCCCCGCGCTGACCGCGCTCGTGCGCCAATTTTCGCGAAGCGAAAACGTGGATTGTTTCATTTTCTCTGCCCTCTGACCGTGTACGAGACCAAAAGCCCCATCCTTTGTCTGCGCGTCGGACAAGGGATGACCCACCCATCACCGCTGCGAGGCGGGTACGGTAGCTGCCTCAGTTTACTCGGATGTGAAGGGTTGCGGTGGTATCATCGCGAGCGTGCGGACGACGCGAAGAATCGAACCGGAAGGGCGGGCCACCCCCTGCCAGTTAGGAAAGGCATGAAACGCATAATCGGAATCATCACTGTTCTGGCTCTTTTCGCCGCTGTGTCACAGGAACTCCTCCGGGGTCAGGCCACCTCAGGCAGTCATGCTGCTAGGGAGGCCGAAGGCAGGTCAGGAAGGCTTACGAGGCTGCAGCTGGATAGCCTCATTCTGGCGATACAGGATGAAGTCTATGACTACCGTTGCGAAAAGCAGTTTTATCGCATCGGGGTCTCAAGCGGAACTGGGACCCAGATGGTCACTAAGCTCCGCGTCTATATACGACCTGATCTCGACCAAAATGGTGCTGGGGAAATGATCTATAAGGATATGCCGTACGGCGAAATCCTGAGGGTTTTTCATTTCCGCTCTGATGGGTTGGCGGTCCTAGACAACGACCCGGAATTGGGATTCCCGATTACAGAGCCTAGTCACCTAACGCTTTTTATGGATGACGATGAGGTCATCCGGGACAAGCAAACGTGGGTCACGATGACGATGGAAATCGCTGATACGCCGCCCATGTCACGCGTTGTCGAGGCAGCAAAAAGACAGCAGGCTAGAGTTGGCTTTTCGGCGTACTTGTCTAAGCGTCACGCACGCGACTGATTTTCACGGGTTGGGCTGTAATTGTTGAGCTTTTTGCCTCTCTTCAGTCTTCCTAATCGCGCCGATCCGCGCGAATCATCATCTCGCCCCCTAGAACGCATAGCCACTCACGCGCGGCTCGGCTGAAAACGGCTCTGATAACGCCGGTTGACGCTGCGCGCGAATCCCCTTTATAATCATGGTTTCCGATTTGGCCAGGAGGGCCGATGTACGCCGTCATTCGTAGTGGAGGCAAACAATATCGCGTCGCCCCGGGAGACACCATCCGGGTGGAACGCTTGGAAGGCAAGAAGGGCGGCAAGGTCACGTTTGATGACGTGCTGGCCGTGAGCAGCGACGAATCAAAGGTCGTGGCCGGCGAAGGTAGCTCGAAAGCCAAAGTGACCGCAAAGATTGTGCGGCACGTTCGGGGGCCGAAGGTCCGCGTGATGAAGTTTAAGACCTGCGGCCAGTACAAGATTTTCCGCGGCCACCGGCAGGATTACACCGCCGTTGAGATCGGCGAAATCACTCTCTAACAGGTTTCTTCCGGAAGGATTCCAGATATGGCGCATAAGAAGGGCGGCGGCTCCAGCGTAAACGGCCGCGATTCACAGGGACAGAGGCTGGGCGTGAAGCGCTTCGGCGGACAGTGGGTGCACAGCGGCACGATCATCGTGCGCCAGCGCGGCACGCGGCATAAGCCCGGCAAGAATGTCGGCCGCGGCAAAGACGACACGCTTTTCGCGCTGGTGAGCGGCATCGTGGAATTTCAGAATTGCGGCCGCGACGGCCGGTTTATCAGCGTGCATCCGGCTGAATCCGCTTCGACTAAGGCGCCCGCTTCCGCGAATTAGTTTTTTGTGATTCACTTGAATTGGACAAATTTTCCGGCGGCCCAAAATTTCCGGGCCGCCTTTGTGTTTTGTGACCCCAATGTTTGTTGACGAAGCGCACATCCACGTGAAGGCTGGCGACGGCGGGAACGGCTGCGTCGCGTTCCGCCGTGAAAAATATGTTCCGCGCGGAGGCCCTTCCGGCGGCGACGGCGGCAATGGCGCGGGCATCTGGCTGGAATCTTCGGAAAACGAAAATACTCTGCTGCGCTACCGCTTCAATCGATTGTTCCGCGCGGATCGCGGCCGGCACGGCGAAGGTTCAAATTGCACGGGAGTTTCCGGCGAAGATATGGTGCTGGAAGTTCCCATCGGCACAATCGTTACGGACGAAGCCACCGGCGAACAACTCGCGGACTTCACTCGCGCGGGTGAAAAGGTTCTTGTTGTGAAAGGCGGGCGCGGAGGACGCGGCAATCAGCATTTCGCCAAGCCGTGGCATCAGGCGCCGCGCGAACACGAGCCGGGCGAGCCGGGCCAGGAGCGCGATTTGCAGCTCACGCTGAAATTGCTTGCGGACGTTGGCCTCACGGGATTTCCGAATGTAGGCAAATCCACTTTGATTTCGCGCATCTCCGCGGCAAAACCGAAAATCGCGGACTACCCCTTCACCACGCTGGAACCCGCGCTGGGCGTGGTTTCCGCCGAAGGAGTGGCGCACGGAGCGAATCACACGCCGGAAATGCGCACGTTCGTCGTGGCCGACCTGCCCGGATTGATCGAAGGCGCTCATCTGGGCGTCGGACTCGGCACGCGTTTTCTGCGCCACGTTGAACGCACGCGCCTGCTCGCGCATTTGATTGACACCAGTGACGCTTCGCAGCGCGATCCCGTCCACGATTTTGAAATTATTCACAACGAGCTGGCGGCCTTCAGTCCCGCGCTGGTGGCAAAGCCGATGATCGTCGTCGCGACGAAGCTGGATATGACCACGGATCGCACACGGCTGAATGAGCTGGCCGAGTTTTGCCGAGCGCGCGGGCTGGAATTTCACGCCATTTCGTCGGCAACCGGCGAAGGATTGAAGGAACTCGTTTTCGCGATGGCTGACAGGCTGGATCGTCTGCCGCGCGAATTTGTGAATTTGCCGGCGGATGAAGATGTTTCCGCGCCCGCGCCGGCCGCCGAAAAACGAGGCGAACATTAACCCGTCACTTCGCGATAGAATCCGCGGGATTTCATGACCGGCGCCCGTCCTAAAGCGCGTGAAGCGGTGGCCCTGTACGGCGGCTCGTTCGATCCGATTCACGCCGGCCATCTGGCCGTGGCGCACGCCGCGGTGAAAAAATTCAAGCTCGACCGCGTGTATTTCATTCCCTCCGGTTTGCCGCCGCACAAGCGCCGCAACCTGGCGGAATTTCCGCACCGCGTGGCGATGGTCGCGCTGGCCAGCGCGGACGAACCGAAATTCATTCCGTCCACGGCAGAAGCGGGCAAAGATTTAACTGGCCGGCAAATTTTTTATTCTGTCGACACCGTGCGGCATTTCAAGCGCCAATTTCACGGCCGCGCGCATCTCTATTTTATTGTGGGCGCCGATCAGTTCCTGACGATACGCGAGTGGCGGGATTACGAAACGCTGCTGGGCTTGTGTGATTTCATCGTCGCAAACCGCCCCGGATTCCAGATGAATCCGCTGCGCCGTCTGATCCCTCCGCGTCTGCTCGCGCCCGGCGAAGCCCGCGACGCGGCTCGCGATGCAGATGTGATCGCTTTGCGGCACGCGACGATTTATTCACTGACCACGGTTTCCAGCGACGTTTCCGCGACGGACATCCGCCGCCGCGTGCGCAACGGCAAGTCCATCGAGGGACTTGTGCCGCCGCGAGTGGAGGAATACATTCACAAACAGGCCCTATACCGGTGACAACGAACTCGCTTCGCCCTGAACTACAATGCGCCATCGACGCCGCGCAGAATAAGAAGGCCGCGGCAGTCACCGTTTTGGATCTTTCGGGGCTCGGCGCGTTCACCGGATATTTTTTGCTGTGCACTGGCTTCAGCACGCGCCAGGTGGCGGCCATCGGCGATGAAATCGAAGGGCAGCTTTACAAACTGGGGCTGCGCCTGGAGCACCGCGAAGGCAACGGTCAATCCGAATGGATGCTGCTGGATTACGGCAGTTTCCTGGTGCACATTTTCACGGAACGCGCGCGGCGATTCTACGATTTGGAACGGCTCTGGCGCTCCGCCAAGCGCATCGAGATTCCAGACCCCGGCCCCGATTCGATTTCGCCCGCCGGCTCACAGGGCTTGAGCGGCGAACGGTCAGAGGAATCCGCTTAGCACTATGGCGTCTGAACCAACTCCTGTAGCGTCGCACCTCGCGTGGATCGCCGCCGATCCCGCGTCGCAACGCGTGATGGAATTAGCTCACAAAGTCGCGCTGACGGCGACGACTCTGCTCATCACCGGAGAAAGCGGCGCCGGCAAGGATCATCTGGCGCGGCTCATTCATGAGCTTGGCCCGCGGCATGACGCGCCGTTCCTGAAAATTGATTGCGCGAGCCTGCCGCAGGAACTGGTGGAATCTGAACTTTTCGGCCACGAGCGCGGCGCATTCACCGGCGCGGTGGAGCGCAAGCTCGGCCGCTTCGAGCTTTCCTACGGCGGCACCGTGGTGCTCGACGAAGTCGCGGCGCTCACGCCCGGTATCCAATCCAAGTTGATGCGGGTGCTGGAAGAGCACACCTTCGAGCGGCTCGGCGGCGCGGAAACATTGCATCTGGACGCGCGGCTAATCGCGCTGACCAATGCTTCGCTGCCGCAACTGATTTCCGCGGGCCGCTTCCGTGAGGACCTTTATTTCCGCCTGAATGTGGTGAGCATTCAGCTTCCTCCGCTGCGAGAGCGCCGCGCGGATATTTTGCCGCTTGCCGAAAGCTTGCTGGCGCGTCTGGCGCCCGTGCACGGCCGGGCGCGAGCGCAATTTTCCGCGGAGGCGCGCCAGGCGCTCGTCGCCTACGCGTGGCCCGGAAATATCCGCGAATTGAAAAACGTGATCGAGCGCGCTCTTGTTTTCGGCAAGAGCAAAGGCGAAGTGCTGGAACTCGATGACTTGCCTGAAAATGTGCGCGCTGCGCTGGCCGGGCCGGGCCTCGCTGTGTCGCGCTTGCAGTCGCTGGAAGACATTGAAAAAGCGGCCATCATCGCCACGCTGGAAGCCACGCGCTACAAAATCACTAAAGCTGCGGAAATTCTGGGCATCAGCCGGAAAACTCTCCTCGACAAACGCAAACGCTACGGGCTGGAATGAAAGTTCGCCTCGTTTTGCTCGGCAAGACGCGCCGCGCGGAATGCCGCGCGATGCTGGAAGATTATTCCGGGCGCATCCGCCGCTACGCGGAAATCGAAATCAGCGAACTCCGCGAGGATTCGGCCGCGCTGCGCAAGTTGGAATTTTCGGCCGGAGCAACGGTCGTCCTGCTGGACGCCACCGGCAAACAGTACACATCGGCGGAATTCGCAAAGTGGTTGGGACACGAGCGCGATCGCGGCGCGCGCGAATTGATTTTCCTGTGCGGTGGCGCCGAAGGATTTCCGGAATCCGTCCGGCAGCAGGCCACGGCGAAAATCTCTCTTACTTCACTGACGATGCCGCACGAACTCGCGCGCGTCGTCCTGGCAGAGCAGATTTACCGCGGCTTCGCGATTCTCGCGGGGCACCCATATCCGAAATGATCGCGGCACAGATTCGCCGCCGGCGTTGGGCCGAAAAATCTTGACAATCTGGAGGCATAGCGTAGAATTGAAACCGGAGAAAAAGTGTGACCCGCCGAATCGTTGGCGGGTTTTGTTGTTTCTGGGTAATTTCCCCTAAAACGAAATGGCTTATCTGGCTGGCGGCGGCGTTGTCGTGGTGCTCCTCCTGATTTTGCTTGCCGTCCTCGGCAAGGATGAGAGCAAAGCTGAAATGACGGAGCAGGAATTTGAAGAGGAAGCCAAACAGGCCTCCGTGATGCGCGCGGCGGTGACCGGCCTGCACAAGTTCTTTCAGCCCGACCGCGTCACGCAGATCGTCGAGGAGCAGCAGCGCGCAAAGCAAAAGATTGCGATATCGGGCGACCCGCCGCACGATTCTCCAAACTCCGCGGCGCCTGAAGAAAAGGAAATTCACCAGCCATGATCATGGGCGCGCACATTTTGCTGTTCAGCGAAAAACCGGAGCTGGATCGCGCGTTCCTCCGCGACGTCCTCAACTTTCCCTGCGTGGACGTTGGCCACGACTGGCTGATTTTTGCGCTGCCGCCCACCGAAGCCGCGGTTCATCCCGCCGATCACGAAACGCAGCACTCTGGTGGCGGCCATAAAATGCTCGGCGCGCATTTCTACTTGATGTGCAAAGACCTGAAGACCTACATGAAATCGCTTGAGGCGAAAAAAGTCACGTTTGGACCTATCACAAAAGAGCGCTGGGGGATCAAGACGGCAATTCGCCTGCCAAGCGGCGGTGAAATCGGTCTCTATCAGCCGTCGCATCCAACCGCGCTCAACTTAAACAAGAAATAGCGCAAGTAAACGCAACTTCGCGCAGGTGTGAAGATTCTCAGCGGGTGCACGCGCGGAGCCTCGCCTCTCCGGCGCTGCCTCCTCGTCCAGCCGGAGTTCAGATTTGGAAGATCATCCAGGTGGCGAACAGCACGAACGCGATTCCGAGAGACCGAAAAAGCCGGGTCGTAATTTTCGTATTTACTTCGCGCATCTTTGGGGTTGGCGGGGGATTTACGCCCGGATGACGCGCCCGAAAGCGAGTCGTCAGCGAGTTGTACCGCTCGGCTAGACTTCTGGCGCAAATGAAGAGGGTGAGACCGAGCGCCTCAAATATTCCAATCTCAATTAGCGCGGGCCGATTCATCTCTCACAGCTACCCAATGCGTCTACGACGCGATATGTTCTCACGAAAGTAGGTGCGTAGCGTCTTCCACTACTCCGGCGTTAGCTTGACCTTTGCTTCCGTCCCCGTCAGTATTCTTGAGAATTGTTTTGCGCGCCAGGGTCGAACCTCGCGCTGCAGAATTTACGAACCCGCGTCTCCCATGCGAGATGAAAAAGGCCTCTTGATTGTTTACACCGGCCCCGGCAAGGGGAAGACGACGTGCGCGCTGGGCACGGCATTCCGCGCGGTGGGACAGGGCCTGCGCGTGCTGATGGTGCAATTCATCAAAGGCTCGTGGCACTATGGCGAGCTGGACGCCGCGAAAATGCTGGGCGACGACAAGTTTGAAATTCGTCCCATGGGCCGCGGCTTCGTGAAAATCGGCGGCGCGGAAACCGATCCGGAAGATATTCGCATGTGCGAAGATGCGTGGCGCTTCGCCGTCGAGCAGATGCAGGGCGGCCGCTACGACCTGATTGTGCTGGACGAGATCAATTACGTCATCAGCTACAAAATGCTGGACGCGGATCGGGTGGTGGAGGATTTGCGGAAGCGGCCGGAGCAACTGCACGTGATTTGCACGGGACGCAATGCACATCCGAAACTGGTCGAGCTCGCGGATTTAGTGACCGAAATGCGCGAGATTAAGCACCCGTATACGAAGGGGATTCTGGCGCAGCGCGGGATCGATTACTGAGCGGAATTTTCTGACAGAAAGAAAAACGTGGCCTGGTTCAAGCGCGAAAAAAAATCGATCGATAAGCCGGTGCCGCCTGAGCAGCGCCGTGTGCACACGGAAGGGCTCTGGGAAAAGTGCCCCTCCTGCCGGAAAACGCTCTGGAAAAAGGATCTCGAATCGAATCTGAACGTCTGTCCGAATTGTCAGCATCATTTTCCGATTGGCGCGAAGGACCGCATGCAAACGCTGCTGGATGCATCGTGGGTGGAACATGACGCTGCGATGGCCTCCACCGATCCGCTGAAGTTTGTCGGCGCGAAAGTTTACGCCTCGCAGCTCCGCGACGCCCAGAAAAAGCTCGGCATGATGGACGCCATCCTCACCGCCGAAGGTTTGCTCAACGGCCGCTCTGTAATTTGTTGCGCGATGGAGTTTAGATTTATCGGCGGCTCAATGGGGGCGGTGGTCGGAGAAAAAGTCACGCGCGCGATTGAGCTGGCGATGTCGCGGCGAGCGCCGCTGGTCATCGTTTCTTCGTCTGCCGGCGCGCGGATGATGGAAGGCACGATTTCGCTGATGCAGCTCGCGAAGGTCTCCGCGGCGCTTGGCCGGCTTGATGAGGTGCGGCTGCCCTACATTTCCGTGCTCACCGACCCGACCACCGGCGGCGTCACAGCCAGCTTTGCGATGCTTGGCGACCTGAACATCGCCGAGCCCGGCGCGCTGATTGGTTTCGCCGGGCCGCGCGTGATTGAAGATACGATTCGCCAGAAACTTCCCGCCGGTTTTCAGCGCTCCGAATTTCTCCTGGAACACGGATTCCTCGACGCTGTGGTGCATCGCAAGGATTTGAAGTCCTACATTTCCAGCGCCCTCGATTTCTTCATGGGCTAGCCGCGTCGCCGCATGGATTACGCCCAATCGCTGCGGTACCTGATGACGCTGGGCCGCGAACTGGCCGCGCCTTCGGACGCCCGCGCCGCGAAATTTGAATTGACGAACATTCGCGCGCTCACCGCGCGCATGTCCGATCCACAGAAAAAATTCCGCAGCGTTCACATCGCCGGCACAAATGGAAAAGGTTCCACCGCGGCGATGATCGAATCGATTTGGCGCCGCGCCGGATATCGCACCGGGCTTTACACCTCGCCGCACCTGGAGCGCATCAACGAACGCATCCAAATCAATGGCGCGCCAATCAGCGACGCGGAATTTGCTGCTGCGTTCACGCGTCTGCACGCCCTGATCGAAAAGATGCTCGCATCGGTCGAGCTGGCCGCGCACCCAACCTTTTTTGAATGCGTCACGGCTATGGCGTTTGACGTATTCGCGCGCTCGCCAGTGGACTTCGCCATGCTCGAGGTCGGCCTCGGCGGCCGGCTGGACGCCACGAATGTGGTCACGCCCGAAGTCAGCGTCATCACGCAAATTGCCTTCGACCACGAAAATTTCCTCGGCCATTCCATTGCTGAAATCGCCGGAGAAAAAGCGGGCATCATCAAGCCCGGAGTTCCGGTCGTCAGCGCGGCAGAAAACTTTGAAGCCGCCGAGGTGATCCGCCGGCGCGCGGCCGGACTTGCAGCACCGCTCGTTGAAATCGATTCCGTCTATCGTATGGTGAGCTTCACGGCGCGGGATGGATTCTATTCCGCTACTGTTGAAGACGTTCGCGCTCCCGGCGCGCGTGCAATCAAGTTGCAGCCCTCACTTGCTGGCCGATATCAGGTCCGCAATGCGGTCACCGCGCTCGCCGCGGCCCGCGTGCTCTCCGCTAATGGATTTCACGTCTCCGATGAAGCTATCGCGGAAGGAATTGCTACGACTCACTGGCCGGGACGGCTGGAACGCGTCGCCGAGCATCCCACGACTTTTCTTGACGGCACGCACAACCCCGCGGGAGCGCGCGAAGTTGCGGCGTTTTGGGGCGAACATCTGGCCGGGCGCCGCATCCATCTGGTTTACGCGTCCGTGCGCGATAAATCGGTCGACGAAATCGCCGGCATACTCTTCCCGCTCGCGGCGACAGTAATCGTCACCGCTCCCAAGCAGCCGCGCGCGCTTTCCGCGGACGCGCTTGCCGAAATGACGCGCGGGCTTGCGCCGCGACTGATCGTCGTGCCTGATCCCGGCGAAGCGATGGAGCGCGCCGTCGCGCTCGCCGGTCCGGATGACGTCGTCTTCGCCACCGGCTCGCTCTATCTCATCGGGGATTTGCGCCGCTGGTGGCACGAGCATCTCGCGGCCCCGCGCAGTTGAATGACCGCGTTGGCTCGCTCCGCACTCGCGCCACTTGAATGCCCTGAATTGCCGGGGTTGAACGCGCGCCGCACGCGATGCTAGGATGAATCATTCCATGATGGATACGATTCAAGACCGTGTACGTGTGGGTATCCCCTATCGCACTTCCGCCGAGGAAGCCTCTGGCGAAAATGCGAAGCACGAAGACTACTGCCGCGCTGTGCGGTTGGCTGGCGGCGAGCCCATCGCCATTTCCCTACGGCTCAGCGACGCCGAATTGAAAGCGCTGGTGCGGTCCCTCGATGCCTTCGTGCTCTCGGGAAGCCCCGCGGACGTGGCTCCTGAGCGGTACGGCGCGCAACGCCTGCCTGAATGCGGCGAATCAGACGCGCAGCGCGAGCGCGCGGACTGGGCCGCGCTCGAAGAAGCTTTCACAGCGCACAAGCCGTTGCTCGCCAGCTGCTACGGCATCCAGAGCCTGAATGTTTTTCTTGGCGGCACGCTGGTGCAGGATATTCCCAGCGAATTGCCGGACGCTCTTCGCCACAGCACCGAAGGGTTGCCAAAGGGAGCGCCGGCGCCGATACATGAAGTACGCATTGAGCCCGGCAGCAAACTCGCTGAACTCGCGGGCTCGACGGAAGCTCGCGTGAATACTTCGCATCATCAGGCGATATTGAAGCCGGGCTGCGGATTGCGCGTCACGGCCGCCGCGCCGGACGGCGTGATTGAGGCCGTCGAATGGATTGGCGACGGCACGACAGCGGATTCCAATGGAGATTGGGTCGTGGGCGTGCAATGGCACCCCGAGCACGCCATCCACGAAGCGAGCGGCGACGCCTTCAGCGATTCGTTGTTTCGCGCGCTGGTTCGCGCGGCTGCGGGAGTTGTTCCGCAAGCTACCTGACGCGGCGTACTGCCGCGCCAAACACAAAAAACTGGCATCTCGCACCTTCGACGCTCATCGTTTGAAGTTTTCCTCAAGGGGGATGGATGATCTCACTGGCGGGCAAGGCCGCTGTCATCACCGGCGGGTCACGTGGAATCGGCGCCGCTGCCGTCAAATTGTTCGCGCAGGCTGGCGCGGACGTGGTTTTCAATTTTCACAAGAACCGCGAAGCCGCCGCGCAGGTGGAACAGGAAGCGCGGAAGCACGGCACGCGCGTGGAATCCATGCAGGCCGATCTGAGCAAGATGGCCGACGCGAAGAAATTAATCGACTACGCCGCAAAACGCCTCGGCAAACTGGATATTCTGGTCGCCAACGCGGGAATTTGGAACGCGGAGGACGCTCCCATCGAAAAGCTCACCGAGCAGCAATGGGATCAGATGCTGCGCGTGAATCTGAAAAGCGTTTACGCCGTCATTCACTTTGCTTCGGCGCGCATGATCGCGCAGAAAAACGGACGCATCATTGCCATCAGCTCCACCGCCGGGCAGCGCGGCGAAGCGTTCCATGCACATTACGCGGCGTCCAAGGGCGCCGTCATCAGCATGGTCAAAGGGCTGGCCACCGAACTTGCGCCGCACAACATTCTGGTCAACTGCGTTGCACCGGGCTGGGTGGAAACGGATATGTCCAAGCCCATCCTGAGCACGCGGGCGGGCATGAAATTTGCCACTTCGGTGATTCCTCTGCGCCGCGTCGCGACCGCCGAAGAAATCGCCGGGCCCATTCTGTTCGTTGCTTCCGGCCTGGCAACCTTTATCACCGGTGAAGTACTCAATGTGAATGGAGGTGCAGTGCTTTGCGGCTAGGTTTCATCCGCGGAAATTGGAAAATTGCGCCGGCGTGCGCAGTTTTGCTCGCGTGCGGGCTTTTCGGGCCCCCGCGCGCTGCTGCGCAAAATCCGGATACAGTTCCCGCCGGCCAAAGCGCCGCGCAGGCGAAGGGAATCGTCCGCCAAATGGTCGACGCGATGGGCGGCAGCGCCTATCTGAATTTGAAGGATTCAGACTGCACCGGCCGGCTCGCGCAATTTAGCCCGATCACCGGTGAGCGCGGCGCCTATTCCGAATTTCAGGAATATCGGATCGTGCCGGATAAACTGCGCCGGGAATACACCAAGAAAAGCAAAATCATTGACGTCTATAACGGCAACGATGGATGGTCGCTTGATCGCGGCGGCGTCGAAGCCGGCGACGCCATAGCCATCGCCAATTTTCAGGCTGCCGTCAAGATGGGCTTGGATTTTCTGCTGCGATATCGCCTGAACGACGCCGCGCTTTACTACCACTGGGGCGGGGAAGACGCGGTGGATTTAAAAGTCGTGGACTGGGTGGTCATCGAAGATACCGACGAGAAGACCTACAAAATTGCCGTGGACCGCGCAACACACCTTCCCGTGCATTACGTCGTTTCGACGCGTGACCCCAAGACGGAAGATCTCACGTTGGACACCACCATCTATGCCAACTGGCACGTGCAGGACGGGTTGCCCACCGCGATGACGATTTCCCACGAACGCGACGGCAGACCGCTCGCTCAATCTTTTTATTACGGCTGCAAATTCAATACGAACCTCAGCCCGGATTTCTTCACCAGACAAGCTCTGGTACAGAAGTGGCATCAGGAAGGCCACAAAGGCAGCTAGTTTTTCCCGCTGAAGCAGCGCCCTCGCCGTAGGATTTCTGCTAGACTCCGCCCATGGAACGCCGCAGTTTTCTTCAGCACGCCGCGGTTGCGGCAGCCATGCTCGGTCTGCCGCGCGATGCCGCTGCGCAGGCGTTGTCGCCGGACGTGCCGCCGCTGCCCCCGCAGGACATCTTCACTACCGATCCCGAACGATACTGGGCTGAACTCCGCCGCCAGTGGCTGCTCGCGGCGGATCACATCAACTTAAATTGCGGCTCGGTTGGCTGCACGCCGTTGCCGGTGCTGCGCGCGACGATTGAACACATGCTCAGTTGCGAAGAATTTCGCGATCCGGGTTACCCTTGGTTCGGTTACGACGAAAACTCGCACATCCGCGATTTGCGCGACGCGCTTTCCGCGTTCTTGCACATCAACCGCGACGAGCTGGCCATTCTGCGCAACGCCACCGAGGCCAACAACGTGGTCTGCAACGGCCTCGATCTGAAAACCGGCGACGAAGCGATTTTGACGGATCAGGAGCATCCCGGTTGCCGGGGCTGTTGGGAACAGAAGGCAGCGCGGTTCGGTATCAGCATCGTCAATGTGGCGCTGCCGTCGCCGCCGCAGACGCCGGATGAAATCGTCTCGCTCTTCGAGCGCGCCATCACGCCGCGCACAAAGATTCTGGTTTTCAGTCACATTGCATCGCCCACCGGATTGATTCTTCCGGTCAAGCAAATCTGTGCAATGGCTCGCGCCAAGGGAATTCTCACTCACGTGGACGGCGCGCATGCCGTCGGCCAGCTGCCGCTGGATTTGCATGACCTTGGCTGCGATTTTTACGCGTCCAGCCCGCACAAATGGCTCATGTCGCCCAAGGGCACGGGCATGCTCTACGTCCGGCCGGAATTGCTGGAACGGCTGTGGGTGAATACCTGCTCGGGAAGCTGGCACGATTACACGCTGAAGGCATACCGCTTTGAAAATCTCGGCACGTCAAATCTTTCCGTGATGGTTGGATTTAAGGCCGCGCTGGATTTCTATCAAACGATTGGGGCGGAGCGGATTTACGCGCGCATACATCAGCAGGCTGGCCGCGTACATGATCTGATCGCATCGCACCCCGAGCTGCAATTCGGCAACGCCAGCCGCGACGATTTCTATGGCGGTCTGGTGAGCTACTTCCACACCAAGGACGACCTCGTGAAAGTCAGCGACGAATGCAACAAACGCCAGATCCGCACCGGTTACGGTTCGCCGCGCATGCGTATCGCCACGCACATCTTCACGCAGCAGCCGGAGATCAATGCCTTCGCGGATGCGCTCGCCGCCGGCCTGCGTGCGTAAGCGAAATGGGGTTTTCAGGACGAAGAGCCACAGCCAGCAATGTTAAAGTTCGGATCCGGAATCCAGTTTCCCCGAAGTTTGTACAACGCGCGCAAACTGCCCCAGGCACCCTGATAGCCGTAAGTATGGCTGACATAGAGAATGGCCTGCGTTTTGCTCCTGTTGAATCCAACCACGGATACACTAAATATCCCGCTGGAGTCAGGATATCTCTTGTAGAACGCATCCCAACCCCCTGCGTCCTTCTTGAAGAACTCGGAAAGGTCTTGCCTGGCGACGAGGGAGTAATCGATTTCGGTCTTCAACTGGCGGGCCAGTCTATATTGATCTTTCCAGCGCTCGTAGTAGTCCTCGATAGCTTCCGAATACTCCTTCCTAAATGCTTTGTCATCGAGGAGACACAGCCGCGGGTCAATCGGATTTACGGTTTCCTGCTCAACGATCAGTTTCTTGGCAGGTGGGTGGTAATCGCGTGACATAAGAGCCGCATAAACCGCATACGCATCTGCATCGTCGTAGGTCTTCAGCTCGGTCGCAGACGGCACTTGACCGTTGGCTTTTTCGGTGCCTGACGTCCCGGCGGATTGAAGAAACGGAAGCGCGCATGACAGCGCGACAACGGGAAAGAGCAAGAATCGCGTCGTATTTGAGTCACCCCTGGACTTGCGACATTTGATGGCGGGCGCACGAGTTTGGGTTGCAGACCGGACGGGCGGTATAATGTCCGAACACCCATGAGACAGAATTTAAGACCTACGCAGCGCGCGAGCGATTATCGCTCAACACAATTGCGAATCCGCAGCACAACCGTGCTTTGCGTGCGGCGCGATAACAAACTCGTAATGGCCGGCGACGGCCAGGTATCCGTCGGCGATCACGTGATGAAGCACACCGCCAAGAAAATCCGCCGCCTGTACGAAGACAAGGTGCTCGCCGGGTTTGCCGGTTCAACGGCAGACGCGCTTTCTCTTTTCGCCCGGTTTGAAAACAAACTCCAAGAATATCACGGCAATCTTTCGCGCGCCGCCGTCGAGCTTGCCAAGGACTGGCGCACCGATCGCGCGCTTCGGCATCTGGACGCGCTGCTGGTCGTCGCGGATGCGAAAGGCACGTTCCTTCTTTCCGGCCACGGCGACATCATCGAGCCGGACGACGGCATGTGCGCCATCGGTTCGGGCGGACCCTACGCGTTGGCCGCGGCTCGCGCGCTGGCGAAGAACACGAAAATGAATGCACGGGAAATTGCGACCGAAGCCATGCGCATCGCGAGCGAAATCTGCATCTATACAAATGCGAATTTCACCTTCGAGGAGCTGTAATCCGCGGCGAAGCTGCTCCTTGCGTTTCCGCCGCTGTTGAAAAGAGAGATCAGTGGACAAAGTGGAGAAAAACTCGGTGATTTATCTGCCCGGTGACACGCAGCAGAACGAACAAGCCGCGATTCCATCGTTCGATGAGCTGACGCCGCGTGAAATCGTCACTGAGCTCGATAAATACATCGTCGGCCAGGCCGCCGCCAAGCGCGCCGTGGCCATCGCGCTGCGCAACCGCATCCGCAGGCAAAAACTGCCGCCCGAGATGGCCGAAGAAGTGATGCCGAAAAATATTCTGATGATCGGCCCGACCGGCGTGGGAAAAACGGAAATCGCGCGCCGCCTCGCGCGCCTGGCCGGCTGCCCATTCGTGAAAGTGGAAGCGTCGAAGTACACCGAAGTGGGCTACGTCGGCCGCGATGTTGAGTCCATGGTGCGCGATCTGGTCGAAACGTCCATCGACATGGTGCGCGAAGAAAAGCTCGACGAAGTCGCCGAGCGCGCCGAACAGGCCGCGGAAGAGCGCGTCCTGGATTTGCTCCTGCCTCCATCTCCGCCTCCGGTTGATTCCACGGGTTCCAGCGTGATCGAGTCAGAGTCCATGCAGCGCGAGCAGACCGAGCGCACGCGCGAAAAACTGCGCGCTCAGCTTCGCGAAGGCAAACTCGATTCGCGTATGGTGGAAGTCGAAGTCCGCGAGCGAGCCATGCCCGCGTTTGAAATTATTTCCAATCAGGGCGCGGAGGAAATGGACGTCAACATCCGCGACATGCTGTCCGGCTTTTTCGGACAGCAAAAAAAGAAGCGCAAGATGACGGTCTCGGAAGCCTTCGACTATCTGATTCAGGAAGAAGAAGGCAAGTTGATTGACATGGACTTCGTCACGCGCACGGCCGTCGAACGCGCCGAGCAGATGGGTATCATCTTCATCGACGAAGTGGATAAGATCGCGGGGCGCGAGGCCGGCCACGGCCCCGACGTTTCCCGCGAAGGAGTTCAGCGCGATATTCTCCCGATCATCGAAGGCACCACCGTCAACACGCGCTACGGCATGATCCGCACCGACCACATTTTGTTCATCGCCGCCGGCGCGTTTCATGTGAGCAAACCTTCCGATTTGATTCCCGAATTGCAGGGCCGCCTCCCGATTCGCGTCGAATTGACTTCGCTGGGTGAAGCCGACTTCATCCGCATTTTGACCGAGCCGAAAAACGCGCTCATCAAGCAGTACACCGCGCTGCTGGAAACCGAAGGCGTGAAACTTTCTTTCAGTGACGACGGCATCGCAACCATCGCGCGGTTTGCAACCACCGTGAATGACCAGACGGAAAACATCGGCGCGCGCCGCCTGCACACCATCATGGAAAAACTGCTCGAGGATCTTTCGTTCGAGGCGCCGGAATTGAAGCGCAAGACGGTGAAAATTGATAATGCCTACGTCGGCAAACAACTCGCGGACATTGTGAAGAATCAGGATTTGAGCCGCTACATCCTCTGACCGCGATTCGCAGATGCCTCCGGTCCCAGCCTCGCGAAAGCACTCTGATTCCTCGCGCAGCTTTTCACAAACTCCGATCCGCACCGTCGTGCTGTTTTTCTGCGCCAGCCTCTACGCTTGCGGCGCGCCGGGCGTTCCCACACCGCCAAAACCGTTGCTGCCCAAGCCAGTGCAAGATTTGGCCGCTCGGCAGCAGGGTGATGCCGTCGTCCTCAGCTTTACTCTGCCGAAGGAATCCACGGAAGGAGATCAGCTCGTTTCGCCTCCGGCGATTGAAATTTTCCGCGCACAGCGACCTGCCGGCGGCGCGGAAAAAATCACCACCCACCTGATTTATACCGTGCCTCCCAACCTTGTGGACACGTACGAGCACGAAGGAAAAATTGAGTTCCGCGATCCGTTGGATCCGGCGACGCTGAAAGGCCAGGAGATGGTTTACATGGTGCGGACGCGCGCTTCCAGAAAGCGTGCCTCGGACGATTCCAACGTGATCTCCGCGCGTGTGTTTTCAGCACCGCCCGCGCCGACCGGCATCCGCGCAACCGTCACAGAATCGGCCATTGAGCTCAGCTGGACCCCTCCGCCGCGCGATGCGTCGTCTGCCGGTTTCACCACCTACCGCGTTTACCGCGCCGAACTCGCGTCCGGCGCTGTGATCCCGGCGAAATTTTCCTACGTAGCGCAGGCAAAGCTCGCCGTTCCGCTCGCATTGCTCGCACCCGCGACATCCACCAGTTTTCGCGATACGAATTTCAATTTCGGCCTCACGTATGTCTACGTTGTTCGCAGCCTTACGGATGTGCAAGGCCAGCCGATTGAATCCGGAGACTCCGCGCCCTACGTCGTCACACCGAAGGATGTTTTTCCTCCGGGCGCGCCGCAGGGATTGGTTTCTGTTTTTGTTCCGGCAACCGCGGAAGCTGCCGCGCATATCGAACTTTCGTGGGACATCAATGCGGAACCTGACCTTGCGGGCTATTGGATTTACCGCAGTGAACAACCGGACACGCCGGGCCGACGAATCAACACGGAATTATTGTTGACGCCCACGTTTCGTGATATGACTACGCTCCAGGGAAAGCGGTACACCTACCGGGTGACCGCGGTGGATCGTTCCGGAAACGAAAGCTCGTTCAGCACTCCTCTTACGGTTACGCTGCCGCAATAAGTGCCTTGAGCTTTAGAACATTGAAGGAAGCGCTTCGTTATGGAGAATTTGAATACGGGAGCGCGGCGTCGAAAAATGAGGCACGTCACTCGCGAATTTCGCAGGGTTGTGCGCACCGGAGCTCTGGTGGGCGTTCTGTTGTCGGCGATCCTCACCGCGTGGCTGTTCGTCGCCAACCGCGTATCTGTACTGGAGCGCTTCGCTGAATTCCGCAACGCGCTCGCCTTCGCTCTTCTGTTCCTTGCGGCTTCCATTCCAGTGATTCGCTTCCGCAATTCAGCGAGGGAGACGTTTTTCTCCGGAGTAATCGGCATAGCCATGGCCTCCCTGTGCTACGCCGCGTGGACTGTTTATTTTGCAAATCTGGCGGATCGCATGGGCGCGTTTCGCGTCTTTGTGGAAGGCGTCGCGTCATACGGCCTCGCCGCCGTCGTTCTGTGGGTGATCAGCCTGTGCCGCAGCGCGCGGCATCATCATCATCACCATGTCGGCTTGGAGCCCGCATCGCGCAGGCGTTCCTGAAAGTTCTGCTACACTACTCCCGCAGTTTCAATCCAAGGTCACGGAAGCAACGCCACGATGAAAATCTGCCGGTTTCAGCCGCTCGTCATCCCTGCAACGCAATCACGCATTACTACCGAAATTCATCCTGCGGTGCAACTCGGCTTCATCGAAGGCGACATCGTCCACGAAGCCGACGGCGATTTTCAGCACGGATTCAAATCCGGCAAAAAGATGTGGCAATTAAAAGAAGTCAAACTTCTGCCGCCGTCGGCTCCGAGCAAGATTGTCTGCGTGGGCCGTAATTACAGTGAGCACGCCGCCGAATTGGGCAACGATGTTCCCAAGGAACCGTTGATTTTCCTGAAGCCGCCTTCCGCGATCATCGCTCCGGAAGAGCCGATTGTCATGCCCGCGCTCTCGAAGCGCGTGGACTATGAAGGCGAAATCGGCGTCATCATCGGCCGCGCTTGTTCGCGCCTCGCGGATGGTGAAGATGTGAAGCCTTTCATCGCCGGATTTACGTGCGTGAATGACGTTACCGCGCGCGACCTGCAAAAATCCGATGGACAGTGGACTCGCGGCAAAGGGTTCGACACTTTTTGCCCCTTCGGACCCGTGATGGAAACGCAATTTGATTTGCGCGCCGCGACGGTCGAAACCCGGCTCAATGGAACGCGCAAACAGTTTGCGCCGGCCACCGAAATGATATTTTCGGTTGATGTTATAATCAGATGGATTTCGCAGGTGATGACGTTGTTGCCCGGCGATCTGATCGCCACAGGAACTCCCGCTGGCGTCGGCCCGGTGCAAGCAGGTGACGTCGTCGAAATTGTGGTCAGTGGCATCGGGACGCTGCGCAATCCGGTAACCGCGCAAACCCGCTAGCCTCGCAACATGCGCGACACTGGGTTCGTCCGCGTATGAAAGGAAAACCAGATGAAATTCTTCCTGGACACCGCAAATCTCGATGAAATCCGCCAGGCAGCTTCGTTCGGAATTCTTGACGGAATTACGACGAACCCCACACTGGTAGCGAAAGAGAAGCGCAAGTTCAAGGAATTGATCTTGGAAATTTGCGACATCGTGAAGCCCGGCGTGGTGAATGCTGAAGTGGTGTCAACGGACACCGCCGGCATCCTGAAAGAAGGCCGCGAGATCGCCACTTGGCACCCAAACGTCGTCGTCAAGGTTCCCATGATTCCCGACGGCATTCGCGCCGTCTCAATTCTGGCCAGGGAAGGTATTCGGACGAACGTCACGCTGGTCTTTTCTCCCTCGCAGGCGTTGCTGGTCGCAAAGGCCGGAGCGTATTTCTGCAGTCCGTTCCTCGGCCGCCTGGACGACATCTCGGAAAATGGCCTGGGCCTGGTCGCCGACATCATGGCGATTTATCGCGCGTATGATTACAAGACGGAAGTCCTCGCCGCGAGCCTTCGTCACCCGATTCACGTTGTAGAAGCCGCGAAGATGGGCGCACACATCGGGACGATGCCGTTTAAGATTCTGGAGCAGCTGTTCCAGCATCCGCTCACCGATAAGGGCTTGGCCTCATTCCTGAAAGATTGGGCCGGCGCGAAGGATTCCATCGGCGGCATCTTTGAGCCGATTCCGGCCAAACAGGGAGCGCGTTGAAACAGTTCACCAGCCTGCTCGCGCAATGGGCCGGTGACAAGCGAATCGTTGCCGGCGCCGCGTTCGCCGCGGCCGTCATCATCGGCGCACTCCTTTATCGCTGGCGCAATCGTCCACCGTCTCCCGAAGAAATCGAACGGCAACGCCGGCTGCACGTGAATCACGTCGGCCGCATCGCCGAAGGCCGCGTAATTGATTTGGTGAAAGTCGAGGAGCCCGCAAGCGCCGGCCGCGGCTCCAACGCCTTTCGCAAAAAGAAAATCGCCGATCCCGCCGGCGCAATCCGCCAGTTGATTCACTACAGTTATTCGATCTCCGGCGTAACATACGAAACGGCGCAGGACGTTACGGGCCTCGAAGGGCGACTGGCAGCCTACCGAATTATCGCCGGCCAGTCCGCCAGCGTGAAATACGATCCGTCGAATCCCAGCAATTCGATTCTGGTGGCGGACGATTGGTCGGGTCTGCACTGAACTGCTCGTCTTGGCTCGATTCATCGCACAAATCCTCAAACAGATTCCGCAAGAAATCTTCATATGCCGCCCGCATTCGCTTGCCGGAACGTTGCGCGATGTGGCACTCTTGCGATTCGGCTTGCAGGCGGCGGGCGACGCATCTGCACGCGCTGGGGAATTGAATGGCGACGAACACGGGAGCATCGCGAGGATTGGAAGGCGTCGTAGCGGCTCAAACGCGCATGAGCCACGTCGACGGCCAGAACGGCGTGCTCCTCATCGGCGGATATTCCGTCGAAGACCTCGCCAGTCACGCTACATTTGAAGCCGCCGCGCATCTGCTGTGGCGCGGACGCCTGCCGGATCGCGTCGAACTCCGCGAACTCACTCAGCAAATGGCGGGCCTGCGCCAGCTCAGCCCGCTCACCTTGGACGTTTTGCGCGCCGCGAAATCCGCGCCTCCCATCGACGCAATGCGCATGGGCTGCGCTACGCTTTCGCTTGGCCTCGCCGATCCCAACGCCATCACTCCTGAAGCTGATTTCGCCGCGGCGATGCGGTTGACAGCTTGCTTCCCGACGATTGTCGCCGCGCATTCTCGCATTGCCAAAGGACAGGATCCCCTTCCGCCACGCGTCGATCTGCCTCTCGCCGCGAATTTTCTTTACATGGTCCACGGACGCGAACCTGATCCCGCCGCCGCGAAGGCGCTCGACGCCTATTGGGTCACGGTGATCGATCACGGCATGAACGCGTCTACATTCACCGCGCGCGTAATCGCCAGCACCCGCTCGGATATGGTCAGCAGTGTCACCGGAGCGCTCGGCGCGCTCAAAGGTCCTTTGCATGGCGGCGCGCCGGGTCCTGTACTCAACATGCTTCATGACATCAAGACCGCCGACCGCGCTGAGCCGTGGATTCGCAACGAGCTGGCGCAGGGCCGCCGCATCATGGGCTTCGGCCATCGGGTGTACAAAGTGCGCGATCCGCGCGCGGAAGTGCTCAGCCGCGTGGCGCAGAAGCTGGGCGAAGCGCAACTCGAAAATAAACAGCTGTACGATCTTGCGATTCACCTCGAGCAAACCGCGCTGCGAGTCCTGGCCGAAGTGAAACCGGGGCGGAATCTGCGCACGAACGTGGAGTTCTACACAGCGCTCGTCTTGCAGGCGCTGGGGCTTGAGCCGGCGCAATTCGTCGCCATGTTTGCCTGTGGCCGCGTCGCGGGCTGGTGCGCTCACGTGATCGAACAGCACGCGGAAGATCATCTGATCCGTCCGCAGTCGGAATATATCGGGCCGGTCGGTCTGAAAATTCGGGATTAGTTCGCTCGCAACTCGCTCGCAGCCTTGAGCCTTCGCAAATCTTGGCCCACGAAGACAAACTCGAACAGTTACACCGCATCAATGCGGAGGCTGAAGCAGGCGGCGGCACCGAGCGCCGCGAGCGCGAGCACAATGCCGGCAAGCTGACTGCGCGTGAGCGAATTGACCTGTTGCTCGATGAAGGCACCTTCGAGGAACTCGATAAATTCGTCCGCCATCGCTCCGTAGATTTCGGCATGGCGGATAGCCGCCCGGCCGGCGACGGCTTCGTCACCGGGTACGGACGGATCGAGGGCCGTCTCGTTTATGTTTTCGCCCAGGACTTCACCGTTTTCGGCGGATCGCTTTCCGAATCAAACGCCTTGAAAATTTGCAAGGTGATGGATCTGGCCATGCGCGTGGGCGCGCCGTTGATTGGGCTGAATGATTCCGGCGGCGCGCGCATTCAGGAAGGCGTGATGTCGCTGGCGGGCTACGCGGATATTTTCCTGCGCAACACGCTCGCCAGCGGCGTGATTCCTCAGATCAGCGCCATCATGGGGCCGTGCGCTGGCGGCGCGGTGTATTCTCCAGCGATCACCGATTTCATCTTCATGACGCGCGATACTTCCTACATGTTCGTCACCGGGCCGGACGTGCTGAAAACTGTGACGCACGAAGAGGTCACCAAACACGAACTCGGTGGCGCGATGACGCACAACGCCACCAGCGGCGTCGCGCATTTCGTGGCCACCGACGACCGCGATTGCGTTGCGATGATTCGCGAGCTGATGAGCTATTTGCCCTCGAATAATCTGGAAGATCCTTCGCGGCGCGCCATTTCCGATCCGGCGGATCGCGCCGACGCCGCGCTGAATCACCTGGTGCCGGAAGATCCGATGCAGCCGTACGACATCAAGGACGTTATTCATGCCGTTGTGGACGAAGGGAATTTCTTCGAGGTTCACGAACACTTTGCAAAGAACCTCGTCGTGGGCTTTGCGCGATTGGCCGGGCGCCCCGTCGGCATCGTCGCCAATCAGCCGGCGTTTCTTGCCGGAGTGCTCGATATCAACGCTTCGGTGAAGGGCGCGCGGTTTGTGCGGTTCTGCGACGCCTTCAACATTCCGCTGATTACGTTTGAAGATGTGCCCGGATTTTTGCCCGGCACGCAGCAGGAATTCGGCGGGATCATCAAACACGGCGCGAAATTGCTTTTTGCCTTTGCGGAGGCTACAGTTCCGAAAATCACCGTGATCACACGCAAGGCTTATGGCGGCGCCTATTGCGTCATGGCTTCCAAGCACATTCGTACAGACGCCAACTTCGCTTGGCCCACCGCGGAAATTGCCGTGATGGGCCCGGAAGGCGCCGTGAATATTGTGTACAAGCGGGAACTGGACCGCGCGCCGGAAGCCGACCGCGAAAGACTGCGCAAGGAAAAAGTGGAAGAATTCCGCGTTCGCTTCGCTAATCCTTACGTCGCCGCCGAGCGTGGATACATTGACGCGGTCATCGAGCCCTCGCAGACCCGCGCAAAGCTAATCACCACTCTCGCCGCTTTGGAAAATAAGCGCGACGTCAATCCCAAGAAAAAGCACGGCAACATTCCACTGTAGACAAGCGGCAGAAAAACGCAGACAGGATCAATCGCCGGAGCGGCCGGAAAGGCTCGGTTCTACAGCGCTCGGACGCTCTGGGGTTCGTGGCGGCTCTGGTTCCACGCCGCGCCAGCCGACCGGACGGCCCTTCACCGCCTGCGTCAATGCCCGGAATAGGACGACGTACATCATTTGCCGGTAATAAAACCGCTGCAGGATCAACGGTAGCAGCAAAGACCAGTCTTCCTTTTTTTCCAGCGCGAACGCGATCACGCACGCGAGCAGGTCAATCAACATGAATGCCAAAAAGAAAATCACCGAAAGCTCAAGATCTTGTGCCGTCCACAATTGCGGAACTTGAGCAAGGTGGATCTGCGCCATTCCCCACAGCGCCACCGATAACAGAAACAGCAGATCGATGGCCGGCGAAAACAGCGGCAGCAAAAGTTGGAAAAGAAAAATATTCGGCAGCGCGATCCAGCCAAGCGTGCCATATTTCCAGCGGCCGATCGTGTCGCGGTGCTTCCACACAGATTGCAACGTGCCGAACGTCCAGCGGAAACGCTGGCCCATCAACGCGCCCGCGGTTTCGGGAGCTTGCGTATAGCCGATGGCTTCTTCGTCGTAGGAAATCCGCCAGCCCGCGCGGCGGATCGCAATCGTCAGGTCGGTATCCTCGGCCACGGTGTCCGCCGTGAATCCGCCCGCGGCAGCGATGGCCTCCACGCGCCACGCGCCCACGGCTCCCGGCACCACCGGAATGCAATTCAGCAAATCAAACGCGCGCTTTTCCATGTTCTGGCTGGTGATGTATTCAAGCGCCTGCCAACGAGTCAGCCAGCGCGTGCGGTTGCCGACCTTCACATTACCCGCCACAGCTCCGACGCGCGGATCGGCGAAATCTCGCACCAGTTTCCGAATTGCATCGCGGTCAATCACGGTGTCCGCATCGATCGTCACCACCATCGGGCTGCTCGCCGCTTCCAGCGCGCGCGCCAACGCAGCGGGTTTGCCTCCATTGATTTGATGAATGATGCGCACGCGCCCATCCGTGCCGAAGGTTTCTTCCAGGAGCTCTTCCGTGCGATCCGTTGACCCGTCGTTGACGACGATCACTTCCTTATTCGGATAGTCCGCCCCCAGAGCCGCCGTCACCGTTTGCACGATTACGTCTTCTTCGTTGTAAGCCGGGATCAGCACGCTCACTTGCGGCAGATAATCCGGATCCTCTTTCGGCGCGGGCCGCAGTTTTTCGATTAACGCCAGCAGGCCGATAATTAGCGCGCGGCAGCTCACCAGTAAAATACCGAGCACGAATATGAGTGCGATGCCCACGCGCAGGATTGTCAGCAAACCAAAAATAAATCCATCCGCCCGCGCGGCCCATACTTCCTCGCCGGTCACCGCTGGCATCACCTGCGCGCGCGACTGATTCAAAAGATCCGACACGGAAACGAGCTGATATCCCGCAGCCCGCAGCCCATCGATGATTTTCGGCAGCGCTTCCACCGTGTGGCTGCGGTCGCCGCCGCCGTCGTGCAGCATCAGAATGTTTCCGCGTGTCGCGTCATGCAGCACACGCTTGACGATTTCATCCGTAGGCGGAGGCGCGCCGCCGCCGGGGCTGCCCCAGTCATGCGGGTCAATCCACGCGCCCACCAGGATGTAGCCCATGCTCTGCGGAATCGGCAGCATGGAAACCTCATCGGCGGTGTCCGGCTGGTGATCGATGCCGTACGGCGGCCGGAAGAGCAGCGTCTTCACGCCGAGCGTTGACTCAAAGAGCCTTTCGGTCAGATTCAGTTCGAGCTTGATCAGCGCCGGAGGCGAGTTTTCATCGAAGTGTTCGTGCGTGTAGGTGTGATTGCCGATCTCATCGCCGCTGGTATATTCACGCTTCAGGATGTCGGGATAGCGGTTCGCATTTTCGCCGATCGCAAAGAACGTAGCGGGCGCTCTCTTCGCAGCAAGAACATCCAGGATCTTCGGCGTCCAGTTTGGATCCGGACCGTCATCGAATGTGATGGCAATCTTGTGTGCCGCCCATCCCATCTGATCGATGTGCCAGGAGAGCGGCAGTCGCTCCACGTTCTCGTCTTGAATCGTGTCCGTCGAAGCTTCATAGCGGAATGTCCGTCTGCCCGGCTGCGGCGTGTCGATAATTTTCCAGATGTCGCCCGCGCCTTCCAAAATCAAATCCGGGCCAGGCGGCATCACTTTCATCTTCGCGCGCGTCGCGTCGTCCGGATGCAAAGTGTCCCAGATCGGCCACATCGAAGCGTCTGACGTTCCCAGTCGCCACAGGACCGTGCCTCGTACGCCCTCGCGTTCCGCCGCACGCAGTTCGTTGTACGCAGTCACGGCGTCCGTGAACCAAACTTGATGAACGTGATTGTGCTCGTCGTAGTAGGAAAAATGCGGATTCAACGAATCGGAATCGAATTCCACCTTTGCGTCGGATTCATACGCCGTCAGAAACGCCTGCTGCACGCTGACGTCCTCCGCCGATTCACCCTTCTTCAAATTATCCGGCCAGTCATAGCCGTAGTTCGCGATGCCCATCATCAGTTTTTCGGGCGGCACCAGCTTCTTCACTTCTTCGATGTTCTTCACGAACACGTTTTGCGCCGCCACCGGCCCGGGCGGTGACGTGGACCAGTGCTGGTCATAATTCATCAGCACGATTTCATCGACCACCTTGCCCAGCGATTCGTAGTCGTAATCCCAGTCCGCGCCGGGCAGCGCGATCATCAGCTTCAGCCCCTGCTGGTGCAGCAGCGTGGCGAACTCCGCCGCAAATTCCTTTAAGTGCGGCTGCGTTTTCTTCAGCAGGCTCTCAAAGTCCACGCAGATTCCCACTTCGTGGCTGGCGACGGCGTACTCCGTCAAACTTTCTTCCAGTTTTTTCCGCGTTTGTGGGTTCGCGAGCATCTGATCCAGCTCGCGCGTTTTCCACACAGTTCCGTCCAGCGAGTTGTTGTTCACCAGCCCCATCACAGGCAGCTCCACGTTGTTTGCCTGCATCCACGCGTGCATTTTGTTGGTGGCAACGATTCGCGCCGCGTCCGCCGCGTTCAGACCGGAATGCCCGATATCGTTCGCATCCTCGACCGTCAGCGATCCATCGGGCGAAAGCGCGTGAACCTCTTCGGGGATCAGCAGGTCCAGATCGTGGTAGTGCGCTTTCAGACTTGTGAACGCCGCTGGATCATCATTAATGAAAAACGCCGCGCGGGTGGGATCGTATTTTGCGGGCTCCTGCCCCAGCGCCTTTACGCGATGATTTCTGCCCGGTCGCCCGGTCGCCGCCGGTTTCTTCGCCGGTTTCAACTGCACGGGACGCAATGCGGGTGTTGTGTACAGAAGATTCAGGCTGGGCAGGGTAACGCCGTGCATCACGTTGACAAAAAATGCGATGAGCAGCAGCGTCATGGCCGCGCCGCTCATCTCCAGCGCCCGCCGGGTAAAGAACCAGCGACGGCGCTTTTCGTCGTAGAAAATTGGCTTGCGTTTGTTCACTGCGTCGTTCCAAGCTATCCGCACGCTGAAAAACTGTCAATCATGAACGATTTCGCACACCCACATCCGCCACTTGCGCGCGAAGGCCCGTGCGAAAGGCCCTCGCCCGTCCGGCTTTACACGTTGTGCGGGGGCAATCTATGAGATTCCGTGAGCCTTGGAAATGGTTCAGCTTTGGCGTGGCTGCGTTAATCGGGCTGGCGCTGCGGCTGTTTTTTGCCCTGAAGTTTCCAGCGGGAACCTCCGACGGCCTCATTTATGAAGCCCTGGCCCGCAACTGGCGGGCGCACGGAATCTACGGACTCGACCTGGCGGGCCGCATTATGCCGGTCGATATTCGTATGCCCGGCTACCCGGCATTCCTGGCGGCCGTTTCCTACTTATTAGGACGCGGCGAGACCCGATTAATGTTGGCTCAGGTCATCGTGGATTTGAGCACCTGCGCGCTCGCCGCGATTCTGGCCGGCATGCTGGCGCAAGAGAGGTCGCGACGCCGCGTGCGACTCGCCGCGTTCTGGCTCGCCGCGCTGTGCCCATTTTTGGCGAACTATTCCGCCACGGTGCTGACCGAAGTGCCCGCAACATTCTTCACTGTCGCAGCCTTGATTGCCTTCGCCAATGGCTGCGCAGGGCGTGACAATCTATCGTTACACTCATTGGGATTGGGCCTCTCCAACGCCGATTCGGTGGCCCGGCGGGAGTCTTTCTCACTTTTCCGCAATAGCTGGCTCGTTGGTGGTCTCGCAGTCGGCACCGGTACGCTGGTGCGACCTGAAACGCCGCTGCTCCTGATCGCGCTTTTCGCTTTGCTTTTGTGGCGGTGGAAGGGATTTGACGGGTGGTTGAAATTCTTTCGCGCTGCAATTCTCATCGGCGTCGGATTTGTCCTGCCGCTGATTCCCTGGACCGTCCGCAACGCGGTATCGCTCCATGAATTTCAGCCGCTCGCGCCGCGCTACGCAACCCTGCCCGGTGAAGTCGCTCCGCGAGGCTATTATTCTTGGACGAATACGTGGCTGACGCGCTACAGCCAGATCAATCCAGTCATCTGGATGCTGGATGAGGACCAACTGAACCTCGCGGATTTTCCTGACGCAGCCTTCGATTCACCCGGGGAACGTGAGCGTGTTGCGGCGCTCGTCGCGGACTACAACCGAAATTGCTGCAGCGTCACGCCTGCGTGGGACGCACAATTTGCCGAACTGGCGCGCGAACGCACCGCTCGCCATCCTCTGCGAACATATATCTCGGTGCCATTTGCCCGCGCCTTCACGCTTTGGTTCACGCCGCGCGTTGAGCTTTTGCCGTATTCTGGCGAATTGTGGCCGCTGCGAAAAAGCTTTCAGGTTGATCGCGTGGATTTCAGCGTGACGGTGTTGTTGGGGGCATTGGGGATTGCGTATGTCGGACTGGCGATGGGCGGCGCGATGTGGATTTTCTCGCATCGCCAGGCGATCTCCGCATCGCAGCTTTGGGCAGCGGGCCTGCTCGCGCTGTTTTGCCTTATCCGGACGGCTTATCTGACGCGGGTGGAAACGCCGGAACCTCGTTATGTCCTGGAATGTTTTCCGGCGATTTTTGCGCTTGCGGCCATGCTCTGGAGCGGATCGGCGGTCGGCTCTCAGCGCTCTTCGACCGGCTCCGGATGAATCGTCACACGCGCAATTTGCGGAAATTTTTCCCTTACACGATCTTCCAGGGCGGCGATCACGTCGTGCACATCCGTAATTTCCAAATCCCCAGGCATTGCGCAGTGACATGACACCAAAATTCTGTGCCGCACCTGCCGTGCATGCGTCGCATGGCAGTCCACCAGTTCGCTATATTCTGTGGTGAGCGAATTCAGAAAAGTTTCCACCGACGCCGCCAGATCCTTCATTTCTTCCGCGGTTCGCGATCCGCGCGCAATCTCCGTACCCAAGGGCTCAATGTGAATGTTCACTTCGGCGGACCGCCCGCGCGATTGCTCCGGCATTCTCGCCGCCAGTGACCGAATTTCCTGCTCCAATTCCGTCGCCACGCGATGAGCTTCACGCAAATTCTGGTGCTCTTCGACTTCGAGATGTAGGTCGATGAACAGTCTGCCTTCGAGTTCCTGCGCCGCCAGGTCGTGTATGGACAGCCCCCTACGTTGCGCGCTGGCGCGGATGGCTTCAAACAAATGTTCGTTCGCCCGCGGGCGCGGCTCCATGTGGACAACAACATCCGCGGGCAGGATTTCGCCCACGCGGCGCTCCACGGCGTCGCTGATCGCATGCACTTGCTCGAAACTCGCTGTGCGCGGCACGCTGATCGTGACGTCCACAAAATGGCCGCTGCCCGCGCGCCGCAAGCGCACCCGCTGCGTATCCAGCACGCCTTCCAATCCAGCGACGGCTTCCGCGATTCGCTCCTGCATTCCGGCTGGCGCCGCATCCAATAACGACTCAAGCGTCTTCCGTCCCAGCCGCGATCCTACCCAGATCACAAACGCAGCCACGCCCAGCGCCGCCAGCGGGTCGCCATATCGCAGCCAGCCAATGCCAAAGTGCGCGCCCAGCCACGCCGTCGCGATGCCAAGCATGACGGTCAGCGTGCTCCACACATCCGTTGAGAAATGGAGTGCGTCGGCCTCCAGCGCGTCACTGCGATACTTTCGCGCAACCTTATTCAGCGCGCGCGACCGGAAGAGATCCACGCCCACCGCGACGCCCAGTAAACCAATGGCCAGCGGCGTGGCGCGAATTTCCACCTGATGAAAAAAAAGGCGACGGAACGCTTCATAAACGATGTAGATCGCCGTCATCATCAGCAGAGCGGTCTCGACGAATGCCGAAAAACTTTCGATTTTCGCGTGGCCGTATAGGTGGGTTTCATCCGCGGGCTGATCGGAAGCGCGCACGGAAAGATAGGTGATGACGCTGACGATCAAATCGAGTCCCGAGTGCAGCGCTTCGGACAGGACGCCGAGGCTGCCCGTGGCGAGCGTCAGGAAAATCTTCAGGCACACCAGGACGATCGCGGAACCGATGGAGGCAAGCGCCGCTAGCCTTTTTTCACTGTTTGGTCTGGCCGCATCCATGGACTCGGATTCCGCGCCCTAGCCTAGCATGGAGCCCGTGGAAACTTCCTTCAGGCGCGTGCAGGTCGATCCGTAAGGGTAAGGTACAATTTCTGTGCGGCGGTATGCTGCCTCGGAGATTCGCGGTCCCCTCAATCGATGCGCCGAATCGTACTCACTTTTCTCGTGCTGGCTCTCATCGCTGTCGCGGTCGACAGCATCTTCATCGAACCCTACCGTATCGAGGTCACACACTATTCCGTCCAAGCGCCGATTGCACGGCCGCTAAAGATCGCCCTTCTCACGGATTTGCACACCAGCGGCCTCGGCCGCCGCGAAATCCGCCTGCTCGATCTGCTCAACGCGGAAAATCCTGATGTCATCATCATCAGCGGCGATAATCTGACGGCGGGCTTCGACTACAGCAAAGTCCGTCCGCTGCTCTCCCGGCTCCATGCGCCGCTCGGGGTCTGGTTTGTGCGCGGAAATTGGGAAAATCGCTATCCCCTGAAGAATGAACACACATTTTATTCGCAGCTGGGCGTGCGTTTTTTGTTGAATGATGCCGCGCCGATCGAGCCCGGCGTCTGGCTGGCCGGATTGGACGATCCTTCCACCGGTGCGCCCAACCTGAACGCCGCGCTCGCCAAAATTCCGACCGGCGCGTACACGATCCTCACTTTTCACGCGCCCGGATTTTTCAATCAGGCAGCGGGACGCGCGCCTCTCGTTCTTGCGGGGCACACGCACGGCGGCCAGGTGCGCATTCCGTTCGTGCCTGTGTTTTGGAAGCCGCATGGGTCGGGACACTATCTCGAAGGGTGGTATACGGCGCGTGGTTCCAGAATGTACGTCAGCCGGGGCATCGGCACCAGCGTGCTTCCCATCCGGTTCCTGTGCCGCCCAGAGCTGGCCATCATCACGATTGGTCCCTAAGCCTTGCTTTTTCGGGTATGAACTTGCCTAAAGCCTTGCTATCTTCCTGGTAATCGGGCAAAGTACCGCCGTCCGTCGGAGACATTTTCATGAAATCACGACATTTTTTCTTTGCTTTGGCGATTCTAGTTTTTGCGATTGGCATGCCGCTCATTGTGTCTGCGCAAGCCCCGGCCGCGAATGGCGCGGACCCTCAGGCCGTTTGGAACGCTCTGGCGCACCCGGCGTTTGACGCCGCCAAGATCGCCACCGTCAACAATCTGACCATCCAGCGAGATCGCATTCACATTGTCCTGGATAACGGCACGCTGCATTTCACTCAAGGGGTGAATGGCATTGTCTTTGGCGCCGTATTTCGCGGGACGGGGCATCTGCAAGTCAGCCCTCCGAACCAGATCGAATCGCAGCAGCTCCAACTTTTCATTAAGCAAGACGGAGTGAACCTGCCTTTTGACGATGCGGTATTCAGCTTCACGGATAGGACGTTTGACGAAATTGCAGGCAAAGTCCAATGGGGCGGAACTCCGGTCAACGACTCTCTTTATGCCACTCGTATTCAGCAGAATGAGGATCT
>Ga0335078_10001643_pt1 | contig 33670 bp, 25 predicted proteins | sample Lox_Sample_32_FD_206711 | JGI IMG/M metagenome (GOLD analysis project Ga0335078, IMG submission 206711) | Soil microbial communities from Loxahatchee National Wildlife Refuge, Florida, United States - Lox_Sample_3.2 | ecosystem: Environmental > Terrestrial > Soil > Wetlands | place: USA...
GGCGCCGGGCCCACCGTGATCGTCTCGCCGCTGCTCGCGCTGATGCGCAACCAGGTCGAGGCCGCGGCGCGGGCGGGCATCCACGCGCGCACCATCAACTCGGCGAACCTCGAGGAGTGGGAGCAGGTGCACGCGGAGATCGCCTCCGGCGCGGTGGACGTGCTGCTCGTCAGCCCGGAGCGGCTGAACAACCCGGGGTTCCGCGACAACGTGCTGCCGCGGCTGACCAAGACCGCGGGGCTGATCGTGATCGACGAGGCGCACTGCATCTCGGACTGGGGCCATGACTTCCGCCCCGACTACCGGCGGATCAGGACGCTGCTCGCCGAGCTGCCGCCGGACATTCCGGTGCTGGCCACCACGGCCACCGCCAACGCGCGTGTCACCGACGACGTGGCCGAGCAGCTGTCAGTTGCCGAGGGGGACGACGGCGTGCTCGTGCTGCGCGGGTCGCTCGACAGGGAGTCGCTGCGGCTGGCGGTGGTGCGGCTGCCCGCCGCGCCGATGCGGCTTGCCTGGCTCGCCGAGCAATTGGGCAGCGGCGCGCTGCCCAATTCGGGGATCATCTACACGCTGACGGTCGCCGCGGCGTACGAGACCGCGGCGTTCCTGCGCGAGCAGGGCATCGCCGTCACCGCCTACAGCGGCAAGGACGACCAGGCGCAGCGGCTCGCGGCCGAGGACGACCTGCTGAACAACCGGGTCAAGGCGCTCGTCGCGACCAGCGCGCTCGGCATGGGGTTCGACAAGCCGGACCTGGGCTTCGTGGTCCACCTGGGCGCGCCGCAGTCGCCGGTCGCCTACTACCAGCAGATCGGGCGGGCCGGGCGGGCCGTCGAGCGCGCCGATGTGGTGCTGCTGCCCGGGCGGGAGGACCGCGACATCTGGGCCTACTTCGCCTCGCTCGCCTTCCCGCCGGAACGCCAGGTGCGCACGACGCTCGCTGTGCTTGCCGATGCTGGCCGCCCGCTGTCCACCGCCGCGCTTGAGACGCACGTCGACCTGTCGCGTGGACGGCTCGAGACGATGCTCAAGGTCCTGGACGTAGACGGCGCGGTGACGCGCACCTCCGGCGGGTGGCTGGCCACCGGGCTACCGTGGAGCTACGACGGTGAGCGCTACCAGCGGGTGGCCGCGGAGCGGTCGCGCGAGCAGCAGGCGATGCTCGCCTACCAGGCCGCCGGCGGGTGCCGGATGGAGTTCCTGCGGCGCGAGCTCGACGACCCAGAGGCGGCCGCGTGCGGCCGGTGCGACAACTGCACAGGCAAGCCGTGGACCGCCGAGGTGGCGCCGTCCGGCGTGGCGGTCGCGCAAGACCGGCTCGGCCGACCCGGCGTGACGGTCGAGCCGCGGAAGATGTGGCCGGCCGGCATGAAGGAACTGGGGATCGACGGCGCCTCGGGCAAGATCGCCGCTTCCCGCACCGCCGAGCCGGGCCGCGCGCTCGGGCGGCTCACCGATGTGGGCTGGGGCAGCACGCTCCGTTCGCTGCTCGCCGAGTTGGCGCCGGACGAGCCGGTCACCTCGCAGCTCACCGACGCGGTGGTCAAGGTGCTCGCGGCGTGGGACTGGTCTTCGCGGCCGACGTCGGTGGTGACGCTGCCGTCACGGACGCGGCCGGTGCTTGTGGAGAGCCTCGGCCGGCGGATCGCCGCCATCGGACGGCTTTCCTATCTTGGGCCGCTCGGCTACGCCACGCCCGACGGGCCCGGCCCCAGGCGGCACAACAGCGCGCAGCGGCTTGCCTCGCTGTGGCGGGCGCTTGTCGTCCCTGCCGAGCTACGCGACGCGCTCGCGGCGGCGCCCGGTGGCGGGCCGGTGCTGCTTGTCGACGACCGGATCGACTCCGGCTGGACGATGACGGTCGCGGCGGCGCTGCTGCGCGACGCGGGCGCCCCCGCGGTCCTCCCCCTGGCCCTCGCCGTCACTGCCGGCTGACCCCGCACCGCCGCTGACCGACCGCCGGCTGACCCCGCACCGCCGCTGACCAACCGCCGGCTGACCCCGCACTGCCGCTGACCAACCGCCGGGCGACCTCGCCCCGCCCCGCCTCGCCTCGCCTCGCCTCGCCTCGCCGAATGAAGATAGTGGACGTTTAGGTACATCGGAGTGTGCCCAAACGTCCACTATCTTTGGTTGGGTCGCCTTTTCATGCGACGTAGGGCTCCGCGCCGGTCTCGCTGATCATCGGGCGGCCTGCCACGGCCCAGCCGGTCATGCCGTCGGACACGTTGACCGTCTTCCACCCGGCACCCGCCAGGGCCTGGGCGGCGTAGGCGGACCGGGTGCCGGACCGGCAGATCACGTATACCTCGCGATCTTGCGGGATTTCCCCCGCCCGCGCGGCGATCGCCCCGACGGGGATGTGCACGGCCTCCGGGGCGTGCCCGGCGGCCCACTCGTCATCTTCTCGCACGTCGAGCAGGTACACCTCAGCCGGCAGGTCCGTCGACATGACCGAGGGGCTGGCATCGCCGGAGTGGAACATGGTCGTTCTCCTTGCCGCGCAGGGGGGAGCGGAAATCTAGGGGACGGAACGATGGTGCCGCCTGCGGCACCACTGTCCGTGCGCGATAGCGTACCGCCCGGTGAAGCGGGTGATGAGGTCGACTGCCGTTCACCGCTCCCTCTAGCCTCGTCATTCCCGTGACGCAGCCGAATGAGGCACGACGCGGTGACGGCGGGAGCCACGCGCCCGTTCTGCCCGGTCAGACGCGGGCCCGGTACAGCGAGCGTCCCCACGACTCAAACATCGCGCCGCCAAGCGAGGCAGCCACCGTTCCTCGCGGATGCAGGGAGTGAACGCCGTAAACTGATTACATCGCTAACTTTGCGTACGGCGTTTACTTGAGTCAAGAGTGTTTGCCAAGAGTTCTTCCACCCGGCGGCCTTGACCTGTAAAACAGTGTGAGGAGGTACGCGTGACGCAGCCACCATTCCCGTCACGGGCCGCGCCGGCCGCGCAGGCCGAGCCGGCCGCGCAGGCCGAGCCGGCCGCGCAGGCCGAGCCGGCCGCGCAGGCCGAGCCCGTCACGCCGGAGGCGCCGACCCGGCGGGACCGGATGCGCGCGGCGACGATGGACGAGATCACCGCCACGGCCCGCCGCCTGCTCGTGGAGCAGGGACCTGACGCGGCGTCGCTGCGGGCCATCGCCCGTGAGATGGGGATGACCGCGCCCGGGCTCTACCGGTACTACGGCAGCCGCGAGGAACTGCTCAGGCACGTGATCGCGACGATCTTCCGCGAGTTGGCCGGCGACATCCGCCTGGCGATCGACCGGGTGGCGCTCGGCACCGCGGGCGCTGCCGCCGCACCAGGGAAAGCCTCTCCTGAGCAGGTCAGGCAGCACCTCACCGGCAAGATGGTGGCGGCCTGCCACGAGTTCCGCCGCTGGGGGCTCGGACACAAGGACGAGTTCGCCCTGCTGTTCGGTGTGCCGCTGCCGGGGTTCGACGATGGCAGGTTCGACGTCGCGCAGGAATGCGCCCTGGAGTTCGCGGGGACGTTCTACGCCCTGTTCATGGAGCTGTGGAAGGCGAGCCGCTTCCCCGTCCCAGGGCCGGGAGAGATCGACGAGCGACTGCTCGCGCAACTCGGCCGGCTTCGAGCGAGCCTGCGCACCGACGTGCCTGACGGCGTGCTCCTGATATTCCTGCGCTGCTGGATGCTGCTCTACGGCGCGGTGGCGATGGAGGCCTTCGGTCACCTCGGGTTCGCGCTCGACGACCCGGCCCCGATGTTCGAGTACACCCTCGGCGACCTGGCCCGTCTCGTGGGCCTCGACTACCCGGTGCCGGGCGAGCGGTAACGCTAAGAGGCCGGCCGCGGCCCGGCCGCGGCCCGGCAGCGGGACACGCGCAGCAGCCCGACGGCGGCGGTGCAGAACGCCACGGCCGCGGCGAGCTCGTACTTGAGGCGGTGCGGAGCCTCATCCTGTATCGCCATGTGCAGGCGGTCCACCGCGCGCGGGAACGGCGAGCGCCCGAAGAAGACCACAGAAGGCTTGTCCAGGTCGGGCAGCGCCGCGCCCGCCATGCCGGCGAGCACCGCCGCGCGGCTGCCGCGCGGCGCCAGCACCGTCATGGCGCCCATCACCGCGAGCCCGGCCAGCCCGTCGGTCACCGCGACCTCCATGAAGTTCGGGCGCCCCGCCCACTTTCCCCAGTGCGGCACCGCGTCGAGAGCGAAGTGAGACGCGATGCCGAGGAGGAAGGCGGGCACGGTGCGGCGCGTCGTGGCGCCGATCACGGCACCGGAAAGCACGTGATTGGTCACCAGCATGTTGCATACCGTACCCGGCGTAATGTCGTCCTCAGCACGCGACGCGCCACGCCTGGTAGCGTTTCCCCCATGCTGGACAGACGATTCATCAGGGATAACCCGGAAGTCGTAAAGGCCGCCGTCCGGGTCAAGGGCATCGGCCTCGACGTGGACGAACTGCTCGGCCTTGACCAGTCCAGCCGGGAACTTCAGCGTGAGCTCGACGAGGCACAGACCAGGCGCAAGGCCTTCGCCAAGGAGTTCGCCAGGGCGGACGAGGCGACGAGGATCAGGCTCAAGGCCGAGCATGACGACCAGGACCTGCACCTCAAGGAGGTCAGGTACAAGCTCGGCAAGGTCAACGAGGAGCTTGAAGCGCTGCTGCTGCTTACCCCGACGATCCCGTGGACGGGCGCGCCGGTCGGGGCTGACGACTCGGCGAACGTCACCATCAAGGTCTGGGGCACAAGGCCGGCCTTTGACTTCGAGGTCAAGGACCACGTGGAGCTGCTCGAGAACCGTGGCTTGGCGCAGTTCGCCCGGGCGCGGAAGGTCGCGGGCGAGCGGGCCTACGCGCTCACCGGGGACATGGTGCTGCTCGAGCGCGCGCTGCTGTCCTACGCGCTCGACCACCTCGTCGCGCTCGGCTCCACGGTGATCTCCGTCCCCGTGATGGTCAGGGAAGAAGCGCTGATCGGTACTGGTCAGTTCCCCGCGCACCGCGAGGAGACCTACGCCGTGCCCGCCGACGACCTGTACCTGGCGGGCACGGCGGAGGTCGCCCTCGTTGGGCTGCACTCCGGGGAGATACTTGACGCCAAGGCACTGCCGATCCGCTACGCCGGCATTTCGCCCTGCTTCCGCAGGGAGGCGGGCAGCGCGGGGCGAGATGTCCGCGGCCTGCTGCGCGTGCACCAGTTCGAGAAGGTCGAGCAGTTCGTCATCTGCGCGGCCGACGACGAGGAATCGGATCGCTGGCACGCCGAGCTGCTCGGCGCCGCGGAGCACCTGCTGCAGGGCCTCGAGCTGCATTACGAGGTCGTCGAGTGTGCCACAGGGGACATGGGCGCGGGCAAGTACCGGATGAACGACGTCAACACCTGGTTCCCGTCCCTCGGCCGGTTCCGCGAGACGCACAGCTGCTCCTCGCTGCACGACTGGCAGGCGCGCCGGGCGAGCATCAGGTACCGCGACACCGACAACGTGGTCAAGTTCGCCTACACGCTCAACAACACCGCGATCGCGACGCCGCGGCTGCTCGCGGCGGTCGTCGAGAACTACCAGACCGCAGACCGATGCGTCCGGGTCCCGCAGGTGCTTCAGCCGTACCTCGGTGGCCGGACCGAGCTGTAGCCCAAGTCACCTAGGAAAACCCGGAGGGCCGTGCACCGTGGGACGCGAGCGTCGTACGCTGCGAGGCGTGGAACTCCAAGCTGATCGCGTGGCCGAGATCGCCCACCGCCCGGTCGCCGAGCTGAGGCGGCGCGACGTCGCGATCGCTCTGCTCAGCATCCCCGCCGAAGACGCGCTTGCCTCGCTGCCAGCGATCAGGCGGGGCATGCTCGCCGCTGGCAACCCGCTGTCCGCGCCGTTCTGGGAGTCGGCGGAGGTGATACTGCACAAGATCAGCGGGCACGACGCGACGTTCGGCGACGTGCACGGCTGGCTTGAGGCGACGGGCACAGAGCCGACCGGGATCATCGGCCTGCACGTGTGGGAGGAGCCGTCCGCCCGCAGCCCGTTGCAGGAGGAGATGCACGCCAGGCTGGTCAGCTTCCTTGAGGAACGGCTCGCCGCCGGGGCGATCGACCCGGACAGGCTCGCCGCCTGCGACAAGGCGGCTAGGCAGGAGTACCTGGCGCTGCAGGAGCTGTGGATGACCACGCCGCTGCCGGACGGCAGGGTGCCGATGACGGCGCTGCTCGACGAGCAGGACGAGGCCTTTCTCGCGGACTGGGCGGCGGCCGACGCCGAAGCGCGCACAACGCTCCAGTCGGTGCTTGACCGGGCCGGGCCCCGTGCGCTGCCTGCCGCCGAGCTCAGGTCCGCGGCCCGGCGGCTGCGCGCGGACATCGCCAGGCCGGGATGGCCTGGGCAACTGCTCGTCTCGTTCAGCGGGCGCACCGCCGCCGCGCTGCCGGCCGACGACGCGGAACTCTGGCTCACCCTCGCCACGTCGGTAGCCGCGCCGGAGGGCGGCCCGCTGTCGGAGGAAGACAGGGAATTCGCCCGCGCCATGGAGTGGGCCGAGGACGAGGACCTCAAGTTCGGCGAGGAACTCGACGAGCCGGGCACCGACAGCGAGCCGGACGAGTTGTCCGCCGCCATCGCCGCCGTCTGCGCACTCGACCACTTCGACTGGCTCGCGGTCATGTCGGCGCTGGTCACCGGCGGCCCGGGGACCCCCGCTTCGGCCGCGGACCTGGCCAGGTACGTCAGGGACTTCGATCCCGACGAGGTCATCGGGCCGACGGGCACGGCCAACGCCCCGCAGGACGGGGACGACGGGCCGTTCGGCGGCCCCGGTGTTCCTGTGCCGGTTGCCGCCGCGCCGGACCGGATCGGCGGCGAGGATGGCGCCGAGTTCGAGGACTACCAAGACAACGAGTTCGACGAGTTGAGCGTTGAGGGGCTCTTCCTGCACGTCACCGCGATGTGGTCAGTGCTCGGCGCGATCGACTCCGACGACAGGCTCACCCCGCTCGGCTGGTGGGGGCTGCCGGAGGCCATGCGCCGCGCCTGGACGGAATAGCGGGCCGCCTGAGGCTCTCCGGCTAAGCCGCGGCACCCCGGCTAGTCGTCGGCTACTAGTCGTCGGCTAGTCGCGCCCGGCGCCGGGTGGCTCCGCGGCGGACCGGGCGCCTGCCTCGGCTTCCCTCATTGCCGCGCGGTGTGCCGCCAGGCCCCGCAGCGGTCGCTGACCCGCTGCCTCATTGAGCTCGTCCGCGTCCGTCTCTTCCGGCGGCGGGCCGATCTTGCGGAACTGCTTGTTCATCGAGCGAAGCAGGAAGACCAGGGCAACCCCGAGCGCGGCAACGACGAGGAAGCCGAGCAGGCCAGGCTCCACGTCGTTCAGCGCGGAGGAGTTGCTGGCTGCGACGAGGAAGGTCAAATGGTCACACTCTCCCTGATACCCGCGAAAAGGTCATCTTCCGGCAGCTCGGTATCGACGAGCGACCTAGCAAGATGATAGTCCTCGGTCGGCCACGCGGCGCGCTCGACGTCGCGCGGGCAGGCGAACCATGAGCTGTTCGGGTCGATCTGGGTGGCGTGCGCGCGCAGCGCGTCGTCACGGATCGCGAAGTAGTCGGCCGCCGCCACCCGGGTGGTGATTTCCAGCGGCCGGCCACCCCGCTCCATGCGCTTGCGTGCGCGCTCCTCCCACTCCGCGAAGATCTTCGAGTACGGCGAGTCAAGGCCGCGCCGCACGAGTTCCTCGTGCAGGGCGACGTACTTCGCCCGGTGAAAGGTGACGAAATAGTACATCTTGAGCGGCTGCCACGGCTCTCCGCCGGCCTCCGGGTACCGGTCGGGGTCCGCCGCTGCCTCGAACGCCTCCACGGCTACCTGGTGCGCCTTGATGTGATCCGGGTGCGGGTAGCCGCCGGTCTCGTCGTAGCTGAGTATCACGTGCGGGCGGAAGTCGCGCATCAGGCGGACAAGCGGCGCGGCGGCCTCGGCTTGCGGCACGAGGCCGAAGCTGCCCTCGGGCAGCGGCGGCTTGGGGTCGCCCTCCGGCAGGCCAGAATCGACGAAACCGAGAAAACGCTGCTCGACGCCGAGGATTTCCCTGGCCCGCGCCATCTCCTCGCGCCGGATCTCCGGCAGGTTGGCAAGCACCTCAGGCCGCTCCATCGCCGGGTTCAAGATACTGCCGCGCTCGCCACCGGTCATGGTGGCGACGAGTACCTCGACGCCCTCACGCGCGTACCTGGCCATCGTGGCTGCGCCCTTGCTCGATTCATCGTCCGGGTGCGCGTGCACCGCCATAAGCCGCAGTCTGGTGTCGCTTGCACCCTCGGCCGGCATGGCGCGCGCGGCCGGGGAGTAGGGGGGCTCGTTCCCCCTGTCGATGACAGACAAGCTGGTGTCCTCCGTTTATTCTCAGTACCTTTACCCGAACGTTGACCCGGTTTAGCCGAATTCCCCCACGGGAACGCTGGCCCGGAGGCCTCGCGAGACGCCACGCCACCTACCCGCCGCACTTGACTAGTTCGCGGCAGTGGCCGACTCTTGTTAGCCTCAGAAGATTACCCCCAGAGACCGGCTGGCTCCTTGGCGGAGGTGCAACTACCTGCGCCCTGGACATAGCCAGCACCGCAGCGGCCAGAAGGTTCCTGCGTAGCACTGAGGAGTGCCCGTGACCGAGACGCGCGACGATAGCGTCACCTGGCTTACCCAGGAGGCGTACGACCGGCTGAAGGCCGAGTTCGACTACCTCTCCGGACAGGGACGCATCGACATCGCCAAGAAGATCGAGGCGGCCCGCGAAGAGGGAGACCTGCGCGAGAACGGCGGTTACCACGCGGCCAAGGAGGAGCAGGGTAAGCAGGAGGGACGCATCCTGCAACTCCAGCACATCCTTGAGAACGCCCGGGTGGGTGAGCCCCCGCGCACCGACGGCGTCGTCGGGCCCGGAATGACGGTGACCGTCCGGTTCGTCCGCGACGACGAGGAGGTCACCTTCCTGCTCGCCTCGCGGGAGGAGAGCGGCGCGCCGATCGACGTTTACTCGCCCAAGTCGCCGCTCGGCGCCGCCATCAGCGGCAAGAAGGTCGGCGAGCAGGCGACGTACTCGCTGCCCAACGGGCGCTCGACGACCGTGGAGATCCTCGAGGCCGTGCCCTACGCCGGGGCCTGAGTCTCCCGGGGGACGACCCCGTACCCCCGGACTCAGTTCTGGTGTCTCTCCAGGTACCTGGTACCTCAGCCGATGAGCGCCTCGGCCTCCGGCGCGGGGGCCGCCTCCGCGCCGGGCGTGGCCCGGCCGCGCAGCGGTACTTCCTTGATGAGCAGGGCGAGCAGGAAAACGAGCACGGTGGCAGGTATGGCCCAGAGGAAGACCGTGTGCACCGCCTGCGCGATGCCGGAAAGCACCGCCTCCCTGACCGGGCCCTGCAGCCTGGTCACCGTCGTCGGGTCAAGCGACGCGCCGCTGACCGGCACCTTGCCGCCCGCCGCGAGGCTGCTCATCGAGGAGGTCAGCTTGTGCGCGAAGATCGCGCCGAACGCCGCCACGCCAAGCGAGCCGCCGATCTGCTGGAAGAACATCCGGGCACTTGTCGCCACGCCCATGTCCTTGAGCTCGACGCTGTTCTGCGCGATGAGCGACATCATCTGCATCAGGCAGCCCATGCCGAGGCCAAGCACCACGTAGTCGATGCCGGTGGTCCACCGTGTCGTGGTCACGCCGATCCTGCTGAGCAGGTACATGCCGGCCGCCATGAGCAGGCCGCCGATGATCGGGAACATCCGGTACTTGCCTGTCTTGCTTGTCAGCGTGCCGGCAAGCACCGAGGTGACCATGGAGCCGACCATCAGCGGGGTCATCAGCAGGCCGCTCACCGTCGGCGAGGCGCCCTGCACGGTCTGCTGGTAGAACGGCAGGAACGTCATCGCGCCGAACAGCGCGAGGCCGACGAACATGGTCAGCACCATGGTGACCGAGAAGTTCCTGATCTTGAACACGTGCAGCGGCAGCATCGGCTCCGCGGCCCGCCGCTCGGTCGTCAGGAACCAGACGAGCCCGGCGACGGCCAGTGCGATCAGCGCGATGACCTGCCACGAGCCCCACTGGTACTGGGTGCCGCCCCAGGTCGCGAGCAGGATGACCGAAGTCGAGACCACGCCGAGCAGGATGCCGCCCAGGTAGTCGATCTTGTGCTCGACCCGGCGGGCGGGCAGCTTCATGACGGCGATCAGGTAGACGAGCGCGGCGCCGCCGAGCGGCAGGTTGATGTAGAAGATCCAGCGCCAGGAGATCGCCGTGGTGATCCAGCCGCCGACGAGCGGGCCGCCGATGGTGGCCGTCATCATCACGACCATGAAGTAGCTCATGTACGTGCCGCGCTCACGGGGCGGGACGATCTCGCCGAGCGTGGCCATCGCGCCGACGATCAGGCCGCCCGCGCCAAGGCCCTGGATGGCGCGGAAGGTGATCAGCTCCGCCATCGAGTGCGACAGGCCGGACAGCGCCGAGCCGGCGAGGAAGACGACGATCGCGAAGATGAAGAGCTTCTTCCTGCCGTACATGTCGCCGAGCTTGCCGTAGAAGGGCGTGGTGATCGTGGACGCGAGCACGTAGGCGGTGACCACCCAGGACAGGTGCGTCGCGCCGCCCAGGTCGCCCACGATGCGCGGCAGTGCCGTGCCGACCACCAACTGGTCGAGCATGGCGAGCAGCATCGCCATCAGCAGGCCGGGGAGCAGGATCATGATCTGCTTGTGTGACAGGAACGTGCCCCCTCCGGATGCGTCGCCGCCAGCCGCTCCCGGTACGCTGCCGACCGCCGATTCCGGGCCGCTCGCGCCCGTTGCCTCACTCACTTGTTCTCCCTCACGCCCGTCACCCGGCCCCGCCCGCCGGTCCCAGCTCGCCGAAACTTACTTGCCGCCCGGCTAGATTTACGTTCATAAGCACGCTATATTCTTAACTAACCGGCCGTCAAGTAGATTCCGGACTTGCGGTCACCGATGTGGAGGCACGGCACAACAATGGACGAACACGCGCACGCGGGGCGGCGCGGTGACACCCGGGCGCGGATCCAGCAGGTCGCGCTTGAACTTTTCGCCGAGCAGGGGTACGAGCGGACATCCCTGCGGGAGATCGCCGAGCGTCTCGGCGTCACGAAGGCCGCGCTTTACTACCATTTCAAGTCCAAGGAAGACATCGTCCGCAGCTTCACCGAGGACTACTTCGCCCGGCTTGACGCGCTCATCGCCTGGGGCAGGGAGCAGCCGCCGGGTGCCGGCACTTCCATGGAGCTGATCGACCGCTATATCACCATCGTGCTGGAGAGCGGCGAGGTCTTCAGGTTCCTTGAGCGCAATCAGGCGACCGTCCACGGAACGGAGGACGGCAAGCACCGCTTCACCCAGTTCCGCCCCAGGCTGGGCGCGCTCATGGAGATCATCACTGGTCCCGACGCGCCGCCGCGGTCCCGGATCCGAGCCGCCGCCGCCATCTTCGCCGTCAGCACGTCCTGCATGTTCTTCATGAAGGACTCGCCGGAGGCCGAGCTTGACGCGGTGCTGCCCGCCGCGCCGAGCCACGAGGAGCTGCGCGAGATCGTCCTTGAGTTCGCCACCGACCTGGCGGTCACCGCGCCGGCCAGGCTCAACTGAAGACCAGGTCGTACCCGGCGCACTTGAGCGTCTCCTTGACGTGCTCGCAGTGCTCCGTGCCCCTGGTCTCGACCTGGAGTAGCACCTCCACCTCGTCCACCCGCAGGCTCGGCGCCAGCCGCTCGTGGCTCACCTCGAGCACGTTGGCACCGAGTTCGGCGAGCAGCGAGAGCAGCCCGGCGAGCGAGCCCGGGTAGTCGGGTACGCGGCAGCGGAGGCCGAGGAACCGCCCGGCGGCGGACAGCCCGTGCCGCAGCAGCTTGGAAAGCAGCAGCGGGTCAATGTTGCCGCCGGAGAGCACCACCACGACCGGCGGCTGGAAGTCGCCTGGCGCCTCGGTGATCGCCGCCACCCCGGCCGCGCCGGCCGGCTCGACCACCTGCTTGGCGCGCTCAAGGCAGAGCAGCAGGGCGCGGGCGAGCGCCGCCTCCGACACGGTGACGACCCGGTCAAGCGACTTCGCGAGTATCGCGAACGGGAGGTCGCCAGGCCGTTGCACGGCGATGCCGTCCGCCATCGTGGGCCTCCCGGCAACCTGCACCGGCTTGCCGGCCGCCAGCGAGGCGGCCAGCCCGGGCACCGCCTCCGTCTGCACGCCGACGATCCGCACCTCGGGGTCGAGGGAATGCACCGCCACCGTGATCCCCGCCGCGAGTCCGCCGCCGCCGACCGGGACGATGACCGTGCGCGCCCCCGGGCACTGCTCGATGATCTCGAAGCCGAGCGTGCCCTGTCCGGCCACGACGTCCGGGTGATCGAACGGGTGGATGAACACCGCCCCGGTCTCCGCCGAGAACCGCAGCGCCTCGCCGAGCGCGTCCTCCACCGTGGCCCCGTGCGGTATTACCGACGCGCCGTAGGACCGGGTCGCCTCCACCTTGGGCAGCGCCGCCCGCTCCGGCATGACGACGGTGGCCGAGGTGCCGAGCAGTCCCGCGGCGAACGCCACGCCCTGCGCGTGGTTGCCCGCGCTCGCCGCCACCACGCCGTGCGCCCGCTCGGCGCCCGACAGCCGGGCGATCCTGGTGTAGGCACCGCGCACCTTGAACGACCCGGTCCGCTGCAGGTTCTCGCACTTGACGTAGACCGGCCCGCCCACCTGGTCGGAAAGCACCCGTGAGTACAGCATCGGCGTCGGCGAGACGACGTCACTGAGCAGCTCGCGCGCCGCGACGACATCATCGGCCTGCACCGGCGAAGGCGTGGGCATCACGCACCGAACACTACTCCAAGGCGCCCCGGCCGCGCGGGCAGCAGAGCGTCGTCCCCCCGCGGGTAGTTTAAAGGGGTGCACAGCAGTGAGGAACTCAGCGCAAGCGCTCCGCATGGCCGGCCAGCCACACTGGGCGACCTGAAGGCGAGCGGCCACCTCTACCGCACCGTTAAGCAAGAGATCAGAGAGAACCTGCTCACGCGGATGCGCGCGGGGCAGGAGAGGTTCCCCGGAATCGTCGGCTTCGACCAGACTGTGCTACCGCACGTCGAGCGGGCGCTGCTCGCCGGGCACGACGTCATCCTGCTCGGCGAGCGCGGCCAGGGGAAGACGCGGCTCATCCGCACCCTCGCCGGGCTGCTCGACGAGTGGACGCCGGTCATTGCCGGCTGCGAGATCAACGACCATCCGTACGCGCCGGCCTGCGCGCGCTGCCGCCGCCTCGAGGCGGAGCTCGGCGACGAGCTGCCGGTCTCCTGGCGGCACAAGACCGACCGGTACGGCGAGAAGCTCGCCACGCCAGACACCAGCGTCGGCGACCTGATCGGCGACATCGACCCGGTCAAGGTGGCGGAGGGCCGGACCCTTGGCGACCCGGAGACCATTCACTTCGGCCAGGTGCCGCGCACCAATCGCGGCGTCTTCTGCCTGAACGAGCTGCCCGACCTCGCCGAGCGGATCCAGGTCGCGCTGCTCAACGTGCTCGAGGAGCGCGACATCGGCGTCCGCGGCTACTCGCTGCGGCTGCCGCTTGACATCGTCGTCGTGGCAAGCGCTAACCCGGAGGACTACACCAACAGGGGCCGGATCATCACACCGCTCAAGGACCGGTTCGGCGCCGAGATCCGTACGCACTACCCGTTGTCGCTCGGCGACGAGCTTGAGCTGATCAACCAGGAGGCCGCCGTCTCCTGGGACGGCCGGGACCCCGGCGCCGACCTGCCGGTCCACCTCATCGAGGTCATCGCGCGGTTCACCCGCCTGGTCCGCGAGTCTCCCGCGGTCGACAGCCGCTCCGGTGTCTCCGCCCGGTTCGCGATCGCGGCCGCGGAGTCCGCGGCGGCGGCCGCGGTGCGCCGCACCGCGCTTGTGGCAGAGGCGAGGGATGAGACTCCGGTCGCCCGGGTCGCTGACCTGCCCGGCATCGTCCCCACGCTGCGCGGCAAGGTCGAGTTCGAGGTCAGCGAGGAGGGCCGCGAGGAGGAGATACTCAACCACCTGCTGCGCCGCGCGATCGCGGAGACGTTCCGCGCAAGGCTCGGCGGCGCCGACCTGTCCGGGCTGCTCGCCAAGTTCGAGGAGGGCGGCTCGATCGAGTCGGGCGAGCTCGTCTCGGCCACGGAGCTGCTGCGCCGCACCGGCGAGGTCCCCGGCCTCGCCAGGATCATGGCGCGGCTCGGCATGGAGGGCAGGGAATCCTTCGGCGAGGCCGCGGCGGCCATCGAGTTCGTCCTCGAGGGCCTCTACCTGATCCGCCGGCTTTCCAAGGACACCGCGGATGGAACGTCAACATACCGGACATAAATAGATAAGCATCATCCCGAACGAGTGCATGTTTCACCTCCACTCCCGGATGGTTGCGGCAACGCTACGGGCTATAGGCGCCTCGTTGCCACAACCATGAGGCGGCGGGGTGGCGCGGGCGCGGGTGGCGTTACGGGCGCGACGGCGCGTTGCCGGGGTGGCGGCGAGCGGCAGGCAGACGGCGAGCGGCAGGCAGGACGCGGCGAGGAGTGAGGCAGATGTCCAATTACCGGTACGGTGCCTACGACGACGGCCCGGACCCGCTGGCGCCGCCGTACGACGTCAGGGAGGCGCTCGACGACATGGGCGAGCGGATCCTGGCCGGAGACAACCCGCGGGACGCGCTCCGTGACCTGCTGCGGCGCGGCTGGCGTGACAGGCGGGGCCTTGACGACCTGATGCGCCGCGTCCGCGAGCGGCAGCGCGGGCTGCGCGACTCGGGACGGCTTGACGGGATGCTCGACCAGGCACGCGAGCTGCTCGACGAGGCACTTGAGTACGAGCGCGGCGCCCTGTTCCCTGATCCAAGCGACGAGGCAAGGGAACGCGAGCTTGAGCTCGACACGCTGCCAAGCGACACCTCGCGCGCCATCCGCCAGCTCGCGGACTACGACTGGCGCTCGCCCGAGGCGCGGCAGCGGTTCGAGGAGCTGCGCGACCTGCTGCGCAGGGAGGTGCTCGACAGCCAGTTCCGCGGCATGAAGCAGGCGCTGGAGAACCCCGACCCCGCGGCCATGCAGCGTGTCAAGGACATGCTCGCCGACCTGCGGCAGATGCTCGACGCCGACACCCGCGGCGAGCACACGCAGCAGGACTTCGACAACTTCATGGCCAAGTACGGCGACATGTTCCCCGACAACCCGCAGAACCTGGAGGAGCTCGTCGACTCGCTCGTCCGCCGGATGATGGCGGCAGAGCGGCTGCTCAACTCGCTGTCCGACGAGCAGCGCGAGGAACTGGCCAACCTCATGGCCCAGGCGATGGAGGACGCGGGCCTCGCGGCCGAACTCGCCGCGCTCGGCGACGCGCTGCGCGCCAGGCGGCCCGAACTCGGCCAGTCGCAGCGCGGGGTACGGATGTCAGGCGGCACGCCGCTCGGCCTCGGCGACGCGACGAGCGCGGTCGCCGACCTCGCCGACCTCGCCGACCTGGAGTCCGCACTTGGCCAGGAGTACGCGGGCGCCAGCCTCGAGGACGTGGACGAGGAAGCGGTACGCCGTGCGCTCGGCAGGCAGGCGGTCGATGACCTGCAGGCGCTGCGCCGGCTCGAGCGCGAGCTGCAGCAGCAGGGCTACCTGACAAGCGACGGCGGCAGGCTCGAGCTCACACCCAAGGCGGTTCGCAGGCTGGGCGACACCGCGCTGCGCCAGGTGTTCGCCGGGCTGGAGGACGGCATGCGGGGCGGGGACCACGACCGCCGCGACGCCGGGCAGGCCGGGGACCTGACCGGGTCGACGCGGGAATGGGTGTTCGGCGACGAGCAGCCGATCGACGTCCCCGCGACCGTCCGCTCCGCGCTGCTCCGTGCGCCCGATGGCAAGGAGCGCCGCCCTATCGGGCGCACGGAGAAGCCCTGTCCCCCGGAGGGACGCCCCCCCGTACCCCCCGAGGATGAGGGCGGCGGCCCGAATAAGCCCCGCGTAAGGCTGAGCGCGAGAGACTTTCAAGTCGCGGAGACCGAGCGGCGGTCCGCGGCGGCGGTCTGCCTGCTTGTCGACCTTTCCTACTCGATGGCGCTGCGCGGCACCTGGGCGGTGGCCAAGCAGACCGCGCTGGCGCTGCACGCGCTGCTGCGCACCAAGTACCCGCAGGACGCCATCCAGGTCGTCGGTTTCTCCAACTACGCGAGAGAACTGCACGAGACCGAGCTTGCCGGCCTCGGCTGGGACATGGTCCAGGGCACCAACCTGCATCACGCGCTGATGATCGCCGGGCGCCACCTCGACAAGCACCCGGAGCACGAGCCGGTGGTGCTGATCGTCACCGACGGCGAGCCGACCGCGCACCTGATGCGGGACGGCAGGCCGTGGTTCGACTGGCCGCCGGCCCCGGAGACCATCGAGCTTACGCTGGCCGAGGTAGACAAGATGACCAGGCGGCACGCGGCACTGAACATCTTCATGCTCGCCGACGATGACCGGCTTGCCGCGTTTGTCGATAACGTGGCCAAGCGCAACGGCGGCCGGGTGCTGCGGGCCACGCCGGAACGCCTCGGCGAATACGTGGTCAGCGACTTCCTACGCACCCGCGGGGCGCGCCGCCAACGGTAAATATCTGGTTAGCATTCCTGGCCATCGGTGCCAGGGGCGCGAAAGAGGAATTACCTGGCTGCCTCCCGAATAATGCACGGGCAGGGTAAGATTTGCCTCTGCACAGCTCGTTCAACGGTATTACACAGCCAGTTCAGCTGGGGTGTCCTGTCTATTAAGGCAGCCACCAATGGGGGAATTGTGAAAATCATATGCGTTGGCGGGGGGCCGGCCGGACTTTACTTCTCAATCTTGATGAAGCTCTGGAATGCGGCAAACGAGGTCATAGTCTTTGAGCGCAACGAGGAGGGCGTCGCCCACGGCTGGGGCGTGACGACGGAGAGCGGGTTCCTGAACAGGCTTGCCGGGTACGACGCCGAGTCGGCCGCGCAGATCGCCGCGCGCTCGGTGAGCTGGCACGAGCAGGCCGTCGAGATCAACGGCGAGCGTGAGGTCAACCGCGATAACGGCCCCGTCCACGGGGTCAGCCGCCAGCGGTTCGTGAACATCCTCGCCTCCCGGGCCAGCGGGCTCGGCGTGGAGATCCGCTACGAGCAGGACATCCGCGACACTTCCCGGCTGCCGGAGGCGGACCTGATCCTGGCGGCCGACGGGGTGAGCAGCCAGCTGCGCGGCAGCCGCGCCCAGTTCCGCACGCGGGTCACCGAAGGCAGGAACAAGTACATCTGGCTCGGTACCGGCAAGGTGTGGGACGCGTTCAACTTCTTCTTCGTGCCAACGGAGGCGGGCTGGATCTGGGCCCACGCCTATCCGCATGAGCCGATGACCAGCACGTTCATCGCCGAATGCGGGGAACGGACGTGGGCTGCGCTCGGCTTCGACAAGGCCTCGCCGAGCCGCACATGCGACATGCTCGAGCAGATCTTCGCCGACCAGCTGGAGGGCAGGCGGCTGTGGACGCAGTTCCCCGACGGCATGGACGCGCGCTGGCTGAACTTCCGCACGGTCAGCAACGAGCGGTGGCACCACGGCAACATCGTGCTGGCCGGCGACAGCGCGCACACCGCGCACTTCACCGTCGGCCTTGGCACGACCCTTGCCATGCAGGACGTGATCGCGCTGGCCGGCCAGCTGCGGCGGGCGGACAGCCGCGCGGCCGACGGCATCGGCGCCGCCCTGACCGCCTACCAGGAGGAGCGTCAGGCCGCGCTGCAGTCGCACGCGACGGCAGCGCAGCGCAGCGCGCTGTGGTTCGAGAACGTGCCGCGCTACACCGACCTGTCATTGCGCCAGTTCGCTAAGGTGCTGCACGCCCGCCGGGCACCGCTGCTGCCCAGGCTGCCGCCGCGGCTGTTCTGCCTGCTCCACGACCTCCGCCGGCGCTCCGGTGTCGTCAATTATGTCCGCAACGGCCTGGTCCGCGGGTAACCAGGACCCGCGGCGGGCGCGGCGCGCCACGCTGGCGGCGAACCGTCGCAGCGGGCCGGCGGACGGCCGGAACCTCGGGCAGTCAGCGCACAGCGCGCACTCCGTGCCGCCTCGGTAGTGCTCGTGCGCGTCCCGCGGGTGACCGCACCGGCAGACCGCGCCGCCTGCCTTGTCCGGATGCATAGGACTGGCATGTTAGCCGTATCGTGCGCTACGTCCTAACGCGGCCGCGCAACGCGTCCTCGAATACCTCAAGTATGCGCGGGGTAACCGCCGACGCCTCGAACAGGCGCGCGCGCACGCGACCCGCGCACCCCATCTCCATCCGCCGCTCCGGGTCGTCGAGCAGGCCGTCGATCGCCATCGCGAGCGCGCCTGGATCCCCCGGCGGCACCCGCAGCCCGGTGACGTCGTGCTGTACCACGTCCCTGAGGCCGCCGACGTCCGAGGCCACCACCGGCCGCCCGACGACCATGGCCTCCACCGCGACCTGTGACATCGGCTCATGCCAGGTCGACGGCACGATGGCGATGGAGGAGTGCCGCAGGGCCGCCATCGCCTGCGCGTGCGGGACGTTCCGCGCCGTGATGACGCCCGGCTGGGTGAGCGGCGGCGTATCGGACCGTGGCGTCCCGAGCAGCACCACCGGGACCTTGTGCCGCATCCTGCGGTGCGCCTCGAGCAGGACGTCCACGCCCTTGTGCGGGCCGAGCGCGCCGATGAACATCAGGTAGCCGTCCTCGGCCGGCAGGAACTCCGGTCGCGGCGCGCCCGCGGCCAGGTCGCTGACGCCGTTCGGTATCATGCTTGGTATCACCACGATCTCTGTGCCCGCGGGCAGCGCCGACTTGGAATGCCGTGCGACCGAGCTGCTGACCGCCAGGTAGCGGTCCGCGCGGCGGTGCAGGAACCGGCTGCCGAGGTGCAAGCTGGCGATCACCGCACCCTTGGCCGCGCCGTACTGTCGTGGCGCGCAGATCAGGCACCGGTCAAGCCGCGGCCCGGGGCACGGGTCGGCGTGGCTGGACGGCTGAAGCGTCTTGCGCGGGCAGGCGAGGCCGTAGTCGTGCAGCGTTACCACGTGCGCCGGACCCTTCCTCGGGTGATACAGCGGGAAGTAGGAGTACTGGAGCCAGCTATGGCTGTGCACGACCTCCGGCCGCTCCCGCCTGACCAGCCTGCGCAGCGCCATCACCACCTCCGGGTCGGGCGCCGTGGGGTGGAACGGGTGCGCGCTGTCCGCGTACAGGCCGGACATCCGCTCGCTGAGGCTCTGGATGCGGATGACCTTGACGCCGTCGATGATTTCCTCGACGGGCAGGCCGCTGGCCCTGATGGTGACGATCGTGACCGTGTGGCCCCTCCGCTGCATCTCCGCGGACAACGTGGCGACGTGCCGTTCAAGCCCGCCGATCACCGGCGTGTACAGGTCGGTCAGCTGGAGGATGTGCACGGGCCGTCCCCTTCCTCAGGAGCCTGGTGAATTTACCGCGCTCGGCGTGGCGGTCTGCGTCTGACAGGGAAACCTGGTGGTCGCGGTACCGGAACGGTCAAATCCAGCGGGCTGCGCGCCGGTTATCCGGTTTGCACCTGCCGGTCGTCCGGTGCCGCTGCGACTCCCGGTGCACGGCCGCGGCGGCGGCTACCATGCGATAGCCGGTGTAGGCGAGCCGCGAGGACCACCGCGGCCCGCAGACGAGGAATTCGGGGTGCTGCCTGACCTGCTCGCTCCAGCGGAGCTTGCTGACGCTCGGGCCGACCGAGAGGTTGAACGTGGCATGCCCCTGTTCCACCGCCAGCTGCGCCGCGTGCAGTTGCAACAGCGTCACCGGGCCGACATGCCACCAATCCGGGTCGACACCGCTCAGGCCGAGGTAGCTGCCGTCCGGCGCGGTCAGCACGAGCTGTGCCGCCACCGGCGTGCCCGCGACGTCGAGGGTCAGGATCTGCGCCTGCCGCCTGGCCGCCATGGCGTGGAGCGCCTCGCCGAGGAAGGCGCGCCGCGCGGCAGGCCCGAGCTGGTCCGGGTGGTTCTTGCGGCCGGTGAGCCGCGCGCGCGCCGCGTGCAAGCGCGCGAGCACGGGCAGGGCGTTCGTGATGCCGCTCGCGTCCTCGTGCGCCGTGATGGCCCACGGCTTGCCGCTCCGGTCCAGCCTGTTGCGGGCCCGGTGCGTGGACTCGAGCAGGTTCCGTTTCAGGCCGAGGTGCAGCGCGGGCACGTCGGAAGGCAGGTCGAGTACCACCGCGGCCCTGGTCGTCTTGTGCTGCACGATGCCTCGTTCCACGGCCGTGCCGACGAGCCATTCCGGCTCGAACCAGCCCTGGTCGGCGGTCAACGGGAGCTCAAGCCATGCCCAGTCGCCCGCCTGCCGTGCCCATTCGCCGATTACGGCGCGCAGCACCGACCGCGCCTCGCCTTGCGTGGTCAGCACCTGGGGCAACTCGGTCAGCGCGTCATGCCTGCCGGTGCCAAGCAGTTGCAGTCGCGGCGGCAGCGGCGCACGGCGCTTGAAGTACCAGGGCGCTATGCCGACGAGCGTCCCGTCCCTGTACACCGCGAAGATGTCCAGGTCGGGCTCGGGAACGAAATGGCGCGCCCAGGGGAGCAGCCAGTCGGGCGCGGCGAACGGGTTGTCCCTCCCCGCGGCGCGGTACAGCGCCTGCCAGTCGTCGGCGAGGGCCGCCGCCTCGGCGTGCGAGCGAACGTGCGTCACGGTCAGCGACGCGCGGTCCCGCCGCCTGCGGCGGCGGCCGGCGCCGTCCGCCTGCGGCCGGACGGGCGGGGCCGTCCGGCCAGGAAGCGCGGTCGTCTTGACGAGGTTCACGCTGCCGTCCTCCCGTCCAGGTTCAGGAACACGGGAATGCAGGCAAGCGCGCTGATTGCCTGCGCGGTGAGCCAGCCGATGCCGACGCCGAGCAGACCGAACCGCGGCATCAGCAGCCAGGCGCCGGCCACCGTGACGACCAGGATCCCGAGGTTGACCGAGGCGGAGCAGCCAAGCCGGTTCGTCGCACGGCAGACCGCGACCGCGACGTTGGACACCGCGTCGGGTATCGCGGAAATGGCGAGCAGCACGAGCAGCCCGTAACCGGCACTGACATATGCCTGCCCGAAAATAGCGAGGATCAGCTTTCCGCCGGCGACCATGGCCACCATGGCGGGAATCAATAGGAACGCGGCGATACGGAACGCCTTCACGACCGTCGGGCGCAGGCCTGCAACATGACGGACACTTTCCGCGAATAGCGCTTGTGAAATCGATGGGCTCACCATGAAAAATACGCTGCCAATCATCCAGGTAATGTAGAAATAGGCGTTAGAACCCGCGCCGAGCCGCGCCACCACGAGGACGGGCAGCAGCAGCGGTGTCAGCTGCCCGCCGACGCTCGTGAGGTGCTGACCGACAAGGTGTGAGATGTAGTCGGCTCGCTTACTTGACAGCCGCGCGTGCCGCGCCCGCCGCCCGTGCCGCGCCCCGGCCGCACCTGCCGTGGCGGCACTGGGCCCGATCCGCGGCAGCAGCCAGAACGCGCCCGCGGCCGCGCCAATGACCGAACTGCCCACCCAGGCGACGACGATCCCCGGCGCGCCGAGCCCGGCAGCGCACAGCGGCACCACGAGCAGCACCTTGAACAGGCTGATCAGGCCCTGGATGGCGAACATCCCGTCGGCGCGGCGGGCCGCGATGAACGCCGAGCAGTACATCTGGACCACGGTCCAGACGGCAGCGCCGGTCACCGCGAGTACCGCCGCTCCCGCCGCGCTGAAGTACGAGCCGTACCCCTTGGCGTGCGCGATCAGCGGTATCGTCACCGCGGCGAGCACCGCGGTGACCGCCGCCGTCGCCGCGCACGTCCGGACGATGAAGGAGTTCCACGCGTGCTGCTTCTCGTAGGTGTGCAGCCGCTCGACCAGCATCGCCGCGGGGCCAAGGTAGGTGAGCAGTGCCACGATGGAGCACAGCGAGATGACCGCGCTCGCGATGCCGACCTGTGCCGTGCTGAACACCCGGGCGGCGACAATCCAGAAGATGTAGCCGAGGACTGCCGTCGCGACCGTCGCGGACATCATGTACAGGCTGTTGCGCACCAGGCTGTCGCCCCTGGCAACCCGGACGTACGTGCGCGCCCGGCGCAGGGACGCGGCCGGCGTGGTCATCGGGCCCCGGCGCGCACGCTGACGTTGATCGACCAGCTTCGCGGGCGGGCGGTGCCGAGTTCCTTCAGCGTCACCACGACGCGGTACGCGCAGGCACCCGGCGGCTGCGGGATGCTCAGCGTCGCCGCTACGGTCTTGTCGCCGCCGACCCGCAGCGTCCGCGGCGCCGCGAGCGGGTACGCCTTGGCGCCGCCCGTCCAGCTGGCGGTCAGCCGGTACCTCGTCGTGCCCGGCTCTTCGCGGGTGATCTCGAAGGGCAGCGCGATGCCGTGCGCGCCCACCGCGATCACCCCGTCGGCCTTGGCGCCAGACCAGGCCAGCCAGGTGTACCCGGCCGGCGCCTGGTGCGGCGCGCTGGTGTAGGCGAGCGCGCCGCCGCCGAGCAGGGCAGCGCCGGCCAGCACGCCGCCGACGGCATACCACGCGCCGCGCTTCGGCGAGGCGCCGGTCTCGTCGGGGGCACAGAGCACGTCCGCTCGCTCCCGCCAGGCGGCCGCCGCGTCCTCGCCCGCCGCGCGGCGGCGCAGCTGCCGCGCGGCGCCCGCCGTGAGCACGCAGCACACAAGCAGCAGGCAGGCGTACACGCTCAGGCCGCTGATCCGCACCTGGAGCACGGCGAGTATCAGCGCCGCGAAGGCGAGCCACAGCGCGCTGAGCATGACGGCAAGCGCGCAGAAGGCGACCGCGTCCACGCTGCGCCGCGCCTGCACCGCCCCCAGGGTCAGCGCCCCGGGAACGCCGAGCAGCACGGGCACCGCCAGGACGGCGCGCACCGGGCCGCCAGGCACGACCACGGTGAGCGCGAGTGCCGCGAAGGCCCCGAGCAGGTACCAGGGCCAGGCATCCGGCCAGCGGTGCCTGAGGCGGCTCGGCTGGCAGGGCCGGCGGGGCAGGCCGCTCACTGGCCCACCGTCAGCTTCCCCCGCAGCGGCACAGGCGGCACCTGGTACCGCTGGCTGCCGGCCGGCAGGTTCATCCGGTACACGGCGTAGTTGTCTGACTCGAATATCTTGCTCATCCAGAGCACTCCGTTGAATTTGGCGAGCCGCCCGCGGAAGATCGGACGCCCGTCGGGCAGCACGAAGTCGCCTGGCTCGTTCCCCTCGAAGTAGATGCCGAGCAGCGGCACGTCGGTGCCGATGCGCTTGTCCACGACCAGGTAGCGGTAGTGGCCCTGCGTCAGCACCGCCAAGAGGAACGGCGGCCCGAGCGGCTGGCCTGGCTCGGCGGCGTACAGGTCCCAGACGGGGAATGCCGCGGACGGCATCGCGGTGTCCTGCAGGCCGAACGAGGCCATTTCCAGCCCGGTGTACCGGTCGGTTACCACCCGGTGGTTCGGGCCGAACCTCGCGAGGAACCACTGCGCCATGGCGTTCAGCTCCGGCGTGTCCGAGCGCGCGTCCGACCCGTACAGGTAGGGGCCGGGAAACCGGTAGGACGCGTCAAGGCCCGCCGCGGTACCGCCGACAAGCGCGGTGGCCGTCATGGCGGTGAGCACGCCAAGGGCCGTCAAGCGGGCGACCGCACGGCGGCGCAGGCTGGCCCAGTCGAGCAGCCAGGCGGCGGACGACGCGGTAAGTACGGCCAGCCCGATCCAGCTGACCGCCCAGGAACGTCGCGCCCCCTCCGCACCGGCCTGCGAGAAGATGAAGGCCGTGGACGGGAAGTACGCCAGGCCGACCGTGGCGTAGCCGAGCAGCAGCGCCCGCTCCCGCCCCGCCGCCAGCCGGCCGCTCCGCCGCCACCGCCGCAGCAGCAGCAGGCCGGCCGCCGCGAATACGAGCGCGACCAGGGTCACGCCGAACGCGGCGATGTGTTCCCACCAGGGGGAAAGCGACGCGCTGAAGAGCTGGCGGCCGGAGGAGGAGCCGGACACCAGCTGCGCCAGCTGGCTCAGCCCTGTACCCAGGTAGGGTGACAGGTAGGCCACCGTGCCCGGCGCCATGCCGACGATCCAGCCGACGACCGCCACGAGGGTGAACGCGGTCAGGAACCACGCGGTGGCCGCCGCCGCCCGCCAGCCGTCGGACCTCGCGGCCCGCGGCAGCGACAGTGCCACAGAGACGGTCAGCATCACCACGGTCAGCTCGATTGTCGTCAGGTGATGCGTGATGGCGCAGCCGAACGAGAGCACCACGGTAAGCCACCGCCAGGCGTTGCGGTGCGGGCCCGGCTGCGCCCGGATCGCCTGCGTGAAGGCGGCGAGTGACCAGACGACAAGGGTGATCGACATCGACTCGTAGGAGAACTGCGTGTCGAAGTACAGGAACGAGGCGTTGAACTGGTAGGCGATGGCCGCGAGCGCGGCGGCCCGCGAGTCGAGGCCTATCGCGCGTGCCAGCGTCGCGACGCCGGCGAGCAGCGCGACATGGCAGAGCAGTACCAGGACCGTCGCGGCCTGCCAGATGCTCAGGCCGGTGACGTCGACGATGACGGCGGTCGCCGCGTGCAGCCCCGGATACCCGGCGATGATCGGGACGATCTGGGCGGGCTCGAAGAGCTGGCGGCTCGCGATGATGTCGTAGGTGGCGCGCCAGTGCGCGTACTCATCGTGGTAAATCGGCGCGCCGGGATCGCGCAGCAGCTTGGGAGCGTACGAGGCGAGGCCGATTATCAGCAGCAGCGCGGACCGCACGGCGGCGCCGGTCCCGCGCCGGGCGATCACCGCGATAAGCGGGAGCTCCATGAGGCTCATGCCGGCCCAGAACCAGATGAACTCCGCCTCGTCGCTCACTGTCGTCTGGGCGACGAGGTAGGACTTCACGATGGCCGCCATGCCCGCCACCGCGCAGGCGGCGACCGCGAGTATGACGGGCCACCGCCGCTTCGTGGCATGCCGTGCGGACCTGCGTGTCGCGTCAAGCGCCTGAGGGCGCGGTTCGACGATCACGTGGGCTCCTCATGGCGTACGTGCCGGCCGCGGCCGTCCGCCTGTCCCGCGACGGCCGTGTACAAGTCGCGCGTCTGGTCCGCGACCTCGCTCCACGAGGGCAGCCATGCCTGCCCTGCCGAGGCCCTGCCCTTGGCAAGCGCGGTGTCGAGCGCGACGGTGAAGTCCGTCGTGTTCCTCGGGTCTACGTAGCTGATCGGCGCGGCGGGGCCGGCCAGCAGGCCGATCTCGCGGTGCGCGGGGATACCGGACGCGACGACCCGGGCGCCGGCGGTCAGGCCGTCCGCCACCACAAGGCCGAACGCCTCGTGATCACTCGCTGAGGTCACCACGTCGGCGGCGGAGAGCAGCGCCGCGAGCTCCGCGTCGCTGATCCGCCCGGTGAAGCGGACGCGCCCGACGCCCGCGGCAAGCCGTTCCAGGCGCGGCCTGTCCGGGCCGTCGCCGACCACGACCAGGGTGGCCTCGGTCCGCACGCCGCGGAACGCCCTGATGATGAGGTCCACGTTCTTGTACCGCTCGACCCGGCCCACCGTCAGCACTAGCTGCGGCCCGGACGGCAGGCAGGGCCGCCGCGGCGCGGCGGGCCGCGGGTCGGTACCGTTGGGAATCACCAGGACCTTCCGCGCGATGGCGGGAAAGTCGCCGACCACCAGATCGCGCTCGGCTTGTGACACGCAGATGATGGCATCGGCGCCGGCCAGCACCCTGGCGCCGGCCGGGCGGTAGACGCGGTGCATGAGCGAGGCCGCCATCGTGTGGCCCGTGCCGTGGTAATGCGGCGTGAACACGAGCGGCAGGCCGCTGCGGACCGCCGCCTGGCCGGCCAGGGTGTGGTAGCTGTGCGCGTGCGCCACCTCGAACTCGCCGGCGTGCCTCGCCAGGTAGCGGAACAGCGGCAGCGACAGCGGGTAGCGCACCGAGCGCACGGTTTCCGTGAACCTGAGCACCCGGACGGCCCCGGTGTCCTCCGTCGCGGGGGCGGTGCCTGTCGCATGCGTCAGGACCGTCACCGTGTCCCCGGCGATGGCGCACGCCTCGGCGATTCGCCGGACATGCGTCTCGACCCCGCCGATCCTCGGGTGGTAGGACGCGACAACGTGCGCGACCCTCATGACGCCCCCACCTCACGGATCTGGTCGATCAGCGTGGTGAACTCATCGGTCACCGATTCCCATGAGTGCGGGTCGGCATAGCGCCTGCCGCGCAGCGCGGGCAGCCCGAGCAGCGCGCCGCGCAGCGCGGGCACGTCGCGCGGCGGCACGAGCAGGGCGCCCGGGTAGTCGCGGACCGCCTCCACCAGGCCGCCTACCGAGGTCACCACGACCGGCAGGCCCGCGCTCATCGCGATCTGCAGCGGCCCGGACGCCGACGAGCGGTGGTAGGGGAGGACCACGGCGTCGGCACTGGCGAAGTACCCCGCCAGTTCCGTGTCCGTCACGTACCGGTCCACGCGCTCGATCAGGTCGGCGTGCGGGCTGCGCCCGATCGCCTCGTCGGGCGCGTTCCAGCCCTCCCAGGTCTCACCGACGATCGTCAGCCTGAACCGCTCCGCGTCGCCGCGGTCAAGCCCGCTGAACGCACTTACCAGGTCCTCCACGCCCTTGAACGGGCGGACGAGGCCCAGGTAGAGCAGGCGCACCGGGCCGCCGTCCGGCCGGGAAGCACCAGCCGCCCGCACCGGCTGCGCCAGGTGATCATAAGGACCGTGCCTGATCACCCGCACCGGGGCCATGCCGAGGGGATAGGCGGAGGTGATCGCGCCCAGGTCGAAATCGGAGTGCACGACGTGCCCGGCCGACCAGGCGAGCAGCCAGGGCATGAGGCTGGCGACGTACCTGCGCGTCCACGGCAGTGCCGCCTCGCCGACGTCCTGGCTCTCGTGCCACTCCATGATGACCCGCGCGCCGCGGCGCGCGGCGTGACCGGCCAGCCGCAGGTAGGAATGGAGCACTGCCCCGGTCCACCACTGCAGGATGACGACATCGGGCCGCTCGCGGTCCATGAACTCGATGGCGCCGCGCATCGACCGGCCCCAGCACCAGTCCACCCCGTCGTACACGGGCACGTGCTCCGGGTACGCCGCGCCGGTGACGTCGGCGCCCACGCGCGCGGCGCCGGGATAGGCGCGCCTCGGGATGAGCCGCCGCATCAGCAGAGCGCTCACCCGGTGCCGCTCGGCGAGTGCCACGGCGAGCCGGTACGTGTAATGGCTGATGCCCGATGTCATGTGCCAGCCGGAGCCGACCACCATGACCCGGGTGCCATGGTGCGGCTGAGCCGTCATCGGACAGACTCCCCTTCAGGTGCGGCGTACCGCTGCCCGGTAGCGTTGACGGCGTCGCCCTGCCGTGGCACCGCTGCCAGCCGCGGCGCGGGCGGGTGCCGTCGCCCGCGCCATTCGGCAGCCATGGTCCGGATGATGCGCAGGCCGTCCCGTGCCGTGTTGAGGTTGCTCATGCCGTGCAGTCGCGGGTACTCGTAGCTTGGCACCTCCGCGACGCGCAGGCCCGCTCGGGCGACCCGCACGTGGATGAGCGTCTCGATCTCGAAGCCGTCGCCCCAGAGCTTCGCGCCGTCCGACTGCCTGGGCGTGGCGGCGTCGAGGCGCAGTACCGGCAGGCAGCTTCGCCAGAAGACGTTGTAGCCGTAGCAGAGGTCGGAGTAGCGCCGCCGGTACGCGAGGTTGAACACGGCGGTCAGGCAGTCGTTGCCAAGGCGCCGCAGCCTGGTGATGTCGCTTGACCCGCCGCCCGGCGCGAACCGCGTCCCCTTCGCGAAGTCGGCCCCGGCGATGAGCGCGTCCACGAACCTCGGTATCTCGCCGGGATCGGCCGAGCCGTCCGCGTCGATCATGGCGATGACGTCGCCGGTGGCCGCCTCGAAACCGCAGGCAAGCGCATTCCCTTTACCGCTCCGTGTCTGATTTACCACACATACATCGGGCCGCACTTTCCTGGCGACTTCCACGGTATTGTCTGCGGAGTTGCCGTCGACCAGGATAACCTGATGTGCGTCCCCGGGAATACGGGCCAAGACATGTCTGATATTTCGTTCCTCATTGAGCGCGGGAATGACTACGGACACTGAAGACAACAGCATGAATCCCCCTCATGACTGGCACCTCAATCCGATCGAACATGCCTAGCGCGGCCCAATTCGTCCCCGACGAAGGCAGCACACCAGCGTAAACTGTCTTCATCCTGCCCGTTGCCCGCAAGATTCGACGGGCAGGAACATCAGGATGAAAAGGGTCACTGGAACGCATGGACTGTGCAAAAACGGACCTTGCGCTTAACAGACGGCAAGCCTCACCCGTGCCCGGCAGATTCCCCCGCAGCCGCGATATGGCACTCACCATCCACACGCACTCCGCGAAAAGTCCCCGATCGCCCCCCGACGGTCGTCTCCTCCGGCCCACACTGCCCACGACACTCTACGCTATCTTTCTACTACACCTCGCGATTTTGACATTAGTCTACTTGGGAAGTTTGCGATGCCTCCTTGAATGCCGCCGCTGAAAATCGATATCGATATCCGGGAGCGGACGAATTTACCTGAACCGGTCAGCGGCCCCGGCGGCACGGTGGCTGGCCAGCCGCTCGTGCAGATCCCGCACCAGCCGGTACGCCCGCGGCCTGACCCGCTCCGCCACCGTGCTCAGCTCGGCCTCGCCGCCCATGGCAACCTTGAAGTTCCGGATGCCGCTGCCAGGCACGCCGCCGAAGTCGCAGGCCAGGCCTCTGCCAAGGGACCACTGGACCGCGTCCCAGTAGGCGGCGACGTGCGGGCTCGGCCCGGGAACGGGCTCGCCGACAAGCAGCCACCCCCAGAGCCGTTCGGTGTCCACGATGCTCGCGTTCATCACCAGGGTGCGCCCGTCCGCCGCGCGGACCGACCGCCAGTACATCCGCGGATGGCCGGCAAGCCGCTCGGCGAGTATCCGTGCCGCGGCGAGGCCGTACTCGGGCGCGCCGCCGCGTCCCTGCCCCGCGCTCAGCTGCCAGGGGAACCACCGGGTGATCTCGTCCCTGGTTGAGGCGCCGGCGGTCAGCCCGCGCAGCCCGCCGCGGCGTACCGCGGCGCGCTGCTTGGGCGCGAGTTGCTTGAGGTAGTCAGCTACCGACATGGTTCCTGGCACCACGAAGCTCTCCTGGCGGCTCACCGTGAAGCCAAGCGCGGCAAGCGAGCCCGCGCTCGCGTCAAGCCCTGGGCTGAACGCCCATCTGGTCACGACGGTCCGCTCGGCTCGCAGCACGGGCTCGATCGCATGCAGCATCTCATCCACCCGCCCTGACCGCAGCGCCTCCCCGCGCAGCACCGGGCCGATCTGCGAGACCGGCAGGTAGTTGACCGTCGATACCGGCCCGCGACGGCGGAACAGCAGCGGGACGACCCCGAGCGGTCCGGTATCCGAGTCGACGGCGAAGGCGCGCATCCGCAGCCCGAGCGCCGCGGCGAACGTGGTGAGGAAGAACCAGCGATGGTATCCGGTGACCCCGGCGCACTCCGCTAGCTCGGCCTCGTACGCGCGCTCCTGCGTGAGCTCTCGCAACCTCAACTAAATCCCCCCGGCCACAAGTAGCACCCCTCATTGAATCGGAATTCTGAATACCTATCGATACGTAATTCGGACTTCTCCGATCTCGGCCACCCGCCTGCCGCCTGCATGGCGCACTATGCGCACGTAGCTGGCTCCTGGAAGTATCCACTGCACATTGTCGAATGTGTAAATGAAGGCTAGACGGGCGCCCGGCCTGGACTCTCCTATCTGGGTCGCCTGGACGGTCGATGTCGGCACCCCTTGCCATGTCCTGTTGTTGTTCGACAACTGAAACGTGAAGTGCACGTCGTTGATGCTGCCGTAGTAGGCGATGGTCTCGACGGTGTCGATGTCGCCGGGCACCCCCCAGGCGGCCATTGTCTCGGTGCGCGCCGGGAACGCCGCACGGGACGGGTCGCCGCCGAACTGCCAGGCGTTGCTCCGGTCGATGCCGGCTCCCTGGGTGTGGCTCTCCGAGACCGAGAAGCTGCTCAGGTTGTCGTCGAGGGTCTCGTCGGTGACGCGGAAGGGCGCCGAGGTCGTCCCCCACGCTCCGCCCGCGTTGACGGCGGTGACGCGGTACCACAGGTCGGGCCCGGTGCCGCCGCTGCTGTCCAGGTAGGGCATCTCGAGCGGGCCGGCGTTCACCCTGGCCACCGTCGCCCACGGGCCGCTCGCGCGCCGCACCGCGCGCTGCACCAGGTACGCGGCGGCACCGGGAGAGCCCCGCCATTCCAGCAGGTTGCCCGCGCCCGCGGTGCTGCTCGCCACCCGCTCCACGTTGGTCATGACCGGCGGCGGCGGGACCGGGTAGGCGGGGACGGCTCTGCCCGACATGGCGTAGGCGTGGCGGCGCAGCAGCGTTACCTCTGACACGTCGCTCGACTTCGCGAGCAGCGGATCGCCTGCGGCGTCGCTCACGTCCGAGTTGTCTCCCGGGTAGTGCAGCTGGTAGCCGTCGTAATGCTCGACGTAGCCGAAGAAGTCGTTCTGCGGCAGCAGGTCCCAGTACATGTCGCCGGCGATGACCGGCGTCTGCCTGATGTCCGCGAGGAACGCCGCAAGCTGGAGCGCGTCGTTCCACGCGTACTCGCCGGCCACCATCGGCTTGCCCGCGGCGGCCGCCCGGTGCGCGTCCTGGCTCAGCTCCCGGGCGCTCAGCGGGTAGTAGTGCCTGTCGACGATGTCCACGTCGGGCAGCTTGAGATCGCAGGAGTCCAGGTAGAAGGACCCGTCCATGATGAGGTGGCGCTTGTCCTGCGACCTGATGAAGGCCGAGATCTCGGCCGTCCACCTGCTGAGCTCCGCCGGCCCGCCAACGCCGTACTGCAGCTCGTTGCCGGTCTCCCATGCCATGATGGCGGGGTTGTCCTTGTTGGGCACCCCGGTGTAGTAGTTCACGTGGTTGAGCAGCACGGCGATGTACTTCTCGAAGGCGGCGACCGCCTTCTGGTCGTCGTAGAAGGCCGATGCCGCCCGGGGCGACGGGCAGTTCGACGGCGACGACAGGCGGAGCCAGTTCGTGTAGTCGCAGTAGCCGCCCAGGTAGTAGCCGTAGTTGTCGGTGAGCGGTATGACCACCTTGAGGCCGTACCGCTGCGCCTGCGCGATGAAGTAGTCGACGTGCCGCAGCGCCGTCTGGCTGAAGCCGCCGAGGTAGGGCTCCACGCTGAGCGGATTGCCCGTGGAGATGCCGCAGGTCTGGCAGCGGACCACCGTCTCGCCCATGTCGACCATGGTCTGCATGGCCGAGTCCACGCGGAACGGTGTCGGGTAGTTGGTCCCGGTCCTTGCGTTGTCGTCGAGCCCGCCCCAGTAGATGTTCGCACCGGAGAACCGGAAAGGCACGCCGTTAAGCAGCAGCATTTCTCCTGACCTGGTCACAAATGGGCTGGTCATGAGGCCGAACCGGCCTGTCTTCGTGGAGGTTGCGAGACCGGCGCACCCCATGAGCGCGGCCACCGCGGCCGCGCAGGTGAGCACGCAGATGAGCACGTACTTCAGTGATCCTCTAGGATCACTACATGTCATTCGCTGACCACGCAATCTTGTGGCTGCACGTTACTGCCGCGGTCTTCACGATAGGACCGGGTACCGCGGCGATTATGTCGACGCCAAGATTCATTCGCAAGCGGAATCCGATAATCGTTGGTTACCTCTTCCGAACTACGCGGATTTATTCCCTTGGCACCTTGCTCACCCTGGTATTCGGCATCATTCTCACCGGAATGACGCACAAATTCAGCCAATGGTGGATTTCCGTCTCACTCACGCTCTTTGTGGTCGCATTTGTCCTGCTATTGCTGATCATGCGGGACCAGCGCAAGGCGCTGAGCGCGCTTGACCACGCCGCGGGCGCGGCGGTGGCGGACGGGGTCGAAGCAAGCGCCCGTTCCGCTGACCCGGGGACGGCGGCGGCAGAGGCCGACGCGGACGGCACCGCCCAGCCGGTGACCGAGGGCGACCGGCCAGCCGCCGGGAGCGACCGGCCAGCCGCCGGGGGCGCTCAGCCCGCGGGCGCGGCCGACCTCCATACGGCCGCGGTGGAGCGCGGCCGCATCGCCTCCATCGGCGGGGTGACCGCGCTCATCTGGCTGGTGATCCTGGTGCTGATGGTGTGGCACTAGGCACTGGTACTCCGGTGGGCTGCCCGGTCAGGGTCGCTTGCGCCGTGCGCCGTTCCGCGAGGGGAAACCGAGCCCGGTGAGGGCAGTGAGCCGCCCGGCAGCTGCCACATTCGCCCTGGCAAGGCGGTTTTATGAAGAGTTTTGGTGTTATGGAGAGTTGTGGGCGTGATAACGCGCAAAACTCTTCATGATCATGGTCTTGAGCTGCGACGATGGTGGCTGAGAGGCCAGCGGTGTTCATGGTGCTCGCTACCCGCCGCTGCCCGGGCACCTCGCCTTGTCGCCCACGGGCGCGGGCACTCCGCTGGTGCCCTTGAGGCCGACGGTGTTGCGGAGGTTCGCCGCGTGACGTTTCCTGCCGACGTCGCCCCGTCCCGCGGGCATCCCTGGAGTTACCCGGCTACGCGAGGGCCTGAGACAGGTCGGCGAGCAGGTCGTCCGGGTCCTCGATGCCGACGGACAGCCGGACCAGGTCCGGCGGTACCTCGAGCGGTGACCCGGCGACCGAGGCGTGCGTCATCCGCGCCGGGTGCTCGATCAGCGACTCCACCCCGCCGAGCGACTCGCCGAGCGTGAACAGCGTCGTGCGGGCGCAGACCTCGACGGCCTGCCGCTCGCCGCCTGCCAGCCGGAAGGAGACCATCCCGCCGTAATCCCGCATCTGCGACCTGGCGACCTCGTGACCCGGATGCCCGGGCAGTCCCGGGTACAGCACGGACGCCACCGCCGGATGGTCCGCGAGTGCCCGCGCCACGCGGGCGGCGTTGCCGCAGTGCCGGTCCATCCGCACCGCGAGGGTCTTGACGCCGCGCAGCGTGAGCCAGGCGTCGAACGGGCCCGCCACCGCCCCGGTGGCATTCTGGTTGAACGCGAGTTCCGCCGCGTGGCCCGGGTCCTTGATGACGATCGCGCCGCCCAACACGTCGGAGTGACCGCCGAGGTACTTGGTGGTGGAGTGCACCACGATGTCCGCGCCGAGGTCGAGCGGGCGCTGCAGGTAAGGCGACGCGAACGTGTTGTCGACCACGAGGAGCGCGCCGTGGCTGTGCGCGAGGTCGGCGAGCGCCCGGATGTCCACGATGGACAGCAGCGGGTTGGTGGGGGTTTCGGCCCAGATGAGGCGGGGTCGGTGTGCGGCGGCGGCCCTGGCCACGGCATCGAGGTCGGTCTGCATAACGGGGGCGTGTGTCACCCCCCACGCCTTGAGCACCTTGTCGAACAGGCGGAACGTCCCGCCGTACGCGTCGCCTGGAATGATCACCCGGTCCCCCGGCCGGCACAGGGTGCGGACCAGGCAGTCCTCCGCGGCCATGCCGGACGCGAACGCGAACGCGCGCGCCCCGTTCTCCAGTGCGGCGAGGCAGGTCTCCAGGGCGGTACGGGTGGGGTTCGCGGTGCGCGAGTACTCGTAGCCGCCCCGGGTGCCGCCGATGCCGTCCTGCTTGTAGGTCGAGGTCTGGTAGATCGGCGG
>Ga0335078_10001645_pt1 | contig 33641 bp, 27 predicted proteins | sample Lox_Sample_32_FD_206711 | JGI IMG/M metagenome (GOLD analysis project Ga0335078, IMG submission 206711) | Soil microbial communities from Loxahatchee National Wildlife Refuge, Florida, United States - Lox_Sample_3.2 | ecosystem: Environmental > Terrestrial > Soil > Wetlands | place: USA...
CGTTGGTCAGCGGCGCAGGTACGAGCCGATGCCGCTCGTCGAGCGACCACACCAGGACGTCGGTCCACCCGTTCCGCAGCAACTCGCTGAAGGTAACCGGCGAGCCGGTATCCGCACGAAACACGGTGGTGTCAGCGGTCACGCACCCCGATTCGCGCAAATCGGACAGCATGGGCTTTTTATCCTGCCGCTGCTCAGGCCCGCGGTTGAGCTGAGACAGCGCCACCACGGGCACCTCAAGCTCCTTGGCGAGCAGCTTGAGCGACCTGGACATCTCCGAGACCTCCTGCTGCCTGCTCTCCACCCGCTTGGGCGAGGACATGAGCTGCAGGTAGTCGATGATCACGAGCTTGAGGTCGTGGCGCTGCTTGAGCCGACGGCACTTGGCCCTGATCTCCATCAGCGACATGTTCGGCGAGTCGTCGATGAACAGCGGCGCGTCCGCGACCTCGCTCATCCGCTTGGCAAGCCGTCCCCAGTCGTCATCGCTCATCTGGCCGGTTCGCATGACGTGCATGGGCACCCGCGCCTCGGCGGACAGCAGCCGCATCGTGATCTCGTTCCGCCCCATCTCCAGCGAGAACACCACGGCAGGCAGCCCGTGCCTGATCGTCGCCGACCGCGCGAAGTCCAAGGCCAAAGCCGACTTGCCGACGGCGGGGCGGGCGGCGATGACGACCATCTGGCCGGCGTGCAGGCCGTTGGTGAGTGCGTCAAGGTCGGCGAAGCCGGTGGGCACGCCGCTGATGCCACCGCCGTGCGCGCCGATCGCCTCGATCTCCTCGAGGGCGGCGGGCATGATCTCCGACAGCGGGTGGTAGTCCTCGCCGATGCGGCGGTCGGTGACCGCGTAGACCTCGGCCTGGGCCCGGTCGACGAGGTCATCGGCGTCGGCGCCGCCGGCATAGCCGAACTGAACGATCCGCGTGCCAGCCTCCACCAGCCGCCGCAGGATGGCGCGCTCCCTGACGATCCGCGCGTAGTATCCTGCGTTGGCCGCGGTGGGCACGGACGCGATGAGCGTGTGCAGGTAGGGGGCGCCGCCGATGCGGCTGAGCTCGCCTCGCCTGGTGAGCTCGTTGGCGACGGTAATCGGGTCGGCAGGCTCGCCGCGCGCGTACAGGTCAAGGATGGCCTCGTGCACCAGCTGATGCGCCGGCCGGTAGTGATCGGTGGGCCTGATCACCTCGATGACGTCGGAGATGGCGTCCTTTGACAGCAGCATGCCGCCGAGCACGCACTGCTCGGCCGCGACGTCGTGCGGCGGCATCCGCTCGAATTCCTCGCCGCGCTGCGGCAACTCGGCAACGCTCACCGGACGCCTCCTCCCCACGTGTAACGCCCCACCCAAGCGCCGACTCCGTTCTACCAAAAGGGTCTGACGATCGACGGCCGTCAACGGGGCCTGTCATCGGCGGCTCTGACATTCTGCCGATCCCCGGCCCGCATGCCAACACGAGCGTGTGGATAAGGCTGTTGAGAACCTGTGGCAAGGCTGTGCGTAGCCGGTGGATAGCTTGTGCACAGTCACCCGGGGACGCCAGCCTTAGCGGGCTGGGACCTGCACGAACACAATCCACTCGATGTGCAGGAGAAAAAGTCGCCCACTTTTTTGGCCGGACTATCCACAGGAAGAATCCACAGGCGGCACGTGGTTGCCTGTGGAAAAGAAGTGTGCGCCGGTAGCCGGCGAGGGCTTTTCCCCAGCTACCGAACGGGGGCAGCCGATTGTCCACAGGCACGCTGAAGCGCCGGTGCGGGCAGCGCGGGCAGGGCCGCGAAGCCCGCTTGGAACGGCGTGTCCCCGGACGCGGGGCCGGCTATCATTCGCCTGTGCGTTCGAACACGGGGGACGAGATCGGCCGCATCGCTATAGCGATTGACCAGCTAGAAAGCGATGCCCGCAGCGGGACAGGCGAGGCCGAGCTGACTGCCAGGCTTGCCGCCCTGTGGCAAATGATCAGCGCACTTGACCCGGAGCTCGCGCGGCGCGCGCGGCGGTACACGGCACCGCCAGGCGGCACGCCGTCTGCGTGACGGCGTGCCGCCTGGCGGATCGCTGTGGAAACAGCGCCCTTCCTGTGGACAACGGACTGCCTGTGGAAAACGCTGTGGAAACGGCCTGTGGAACGGTCAGGCGGCGGTGACCTCGATGCCCACCGAGGCGGTCACCTCGGGGTGCAGCCGGACCTGGACCTTGTACGAGCCTGCCGCCTTGATCGGATCGGGCACGAAGATCTTCCGGCGGTCGATTTCCGGGCCGCCCGCTTCGCGCACCGCCTCGGCGATGTCGGTCGCGCCGACCGAGCCGAACAGCCGGCCGTTGGACCCGGCGCGCCGCTTGAGCCGGACGTTCAGCCGCTGCAGCCGGCCGGCCACCGCCTGCGCGTCCTCAAGGGTGCGGATCTCACGCGCCGCGCGGGCCCGCTTGATCAGGTCGACCTGCTTCTCCGCGCCGCGCGTCCACGAGATCGCGAACCCGCGGGGCAGCAGGTAGTTACGGCCGTAGCCCGCGGCTACGTCCACGACGTCACCCGGGGCGCCGAGGCCGTCGACCTCCTGCGTCAGGATCAGCTTCATGCGAGACATTGGTCAGTCCTCCCTAGCCCTAGCGCGCCGTGCTGGTGTACGGGAGCAGCGCCATCTCGCGCGCGTTCTTGATCGCGGTGGCGACGTCGCGCTGGTGCCGGGTGCAGTTCCCGGTGACCCGGCGCGCGCGGATCTTGCCGCGGTCGGAGATGTACTTGCGAAGGAGGCCTGTGTCCTTGTAGTCGACGTAGCCGATGCGCTCCTGGCAGAAGACGCATACCTTCTTCTTGGGCTTGCGAACCGGAGGCTTCGCCATCGTGGTGCTCCTTAGGAGAGCCCCGCGTGCAATGCGGGGATGGGCTGTTTTCTTCCGGGGGACGACCCCCCGTACCCCCGTGCGCGCCCGATGGAAAACCGCCGATCGTATCGGGCGCGCGGAAGGGGGACGATCTCTATTTACTAAAAGGGCGGTTCGTCGGAGTAGCCGCCGCCGGAGTCGGACGCCCACGGGTCTTCGTTACGGCTGCTGCTGCCGCCGCCGGACGATGATCCCTGGCCGCCGCTCCTGTTGTTGTTGCCGCCGCCGAACCCGCCCTCGCCGCTGCCGCGGCTGGCCCGGTTGACCTTGGCCGAGGCGTTCCGCAGCGAGGGGCCGACGTCGTCGACCTCGACCTCGTAGACGGTGCGCTTCTCGCCTTCCTTGGTCTCATAGTTCCGCTGCTTGAGCCGGCCGGTCACGATGACCCGCATGCCGCGCTGCAGCGACTCGGCCACGTTCTCCGCCGCCTGCCGCCATACGTTGCAGGTGAGGAAGAGGCTGTCGCCGTCCCGCCACTCGCCGCTGGCCGCGTCGCGCATCCGCGGCGTCGAGGCGACACGGAAGGTCGCCACCGGCTGACCGGCTGGGGTGAAACGGAGTTCCGGGTCGGCGACGAGGTTGCCGACGACCGTGATGGGGGTGTCTCCTGCCGCCATAGTGGCGCTCCCGGTCCTAGCAGAACTGATGGATAAGGTTTGGCTTAGCGGTGCTCGGGCCGCAGGACCTTGGTCCGCAGCACGCCCTCGTTGAGGTTGAGCTGGCGGTCGAGTTCCTGGACGGCGCCGGGGTTCGCGGTCAGGTCGACGATGGCGTAGATGCCTTCCGGCTTCTTGTCGATCGGGTAGGAAAGCCGGCGCTTCCCCCAGACGTCAAGCTTGCCGACCTTGCCGCCGTCGGCGGTCACGACCTTGAGGAACCCCTCGAGCGACGGCTGAATCGACCGCTCCTCGAGGTTCGGGTCGAGAATGATCATGATTTCGTAGTGGCGCATAAGCGCTCCTCCTCTGGACTGACGCGGTCACGGGCGTTCCGTGACAGGAGGCACGGCGGGGTTCAGGTCCCCCCGTCCGCAGCCACTAACTGTACCAAGGCCCAACGACATTCCGAGCCGATTCCGGGTCTGGGGCCCGTTCATCCCCGCGCGAACGGGGAACAGAGCAATTGACACACCGGCGATGCAGTCCTCTCAGGAGGCCGTCATGACCCAAACGGTCCGCACCGGCAGGCCGCACCTCACACTCAACTCAGACGGCCAGCGCCACCCGTTGCTCAACGTGGCGGCATTCTTCACGCTCATCGCTGGCCTGGTCTCGTTCGCGCTCGGGCTGCTGCTGCGGACCGGCCCGAGCAGCACGCACGCGTGGGCGGTGGTGGCCGCGGCCACCGGGCTCGCGGCCATGCTCGTCGGGCTCGTCTCCCAGATGATGTCGGCGACCAGGGAGGAGCGGGTCATCATCGTGGCCGGCATCATCGCCGCCTTCGTCGGCCTGGCCCTCGGCCTCGCCCACGGCGGCTTCGCGGGCTAGTTGTCTCCCGGGGGGCGATCCCCGTACCCCCCGGTGCGTGCCCGATGGCTCCGCCATCGTATCGGGCGCGCGGTCCGCAACCCCGGCTACGCTCTACCCATGATGCGTATTGGCGGGCACTTCCACTCCGACCATCCGCTGGACGACGCCGTTGCGTGCGGGGCGCGCGTGGCGCAGTTCTTCCTCGGTGACCCGCAGGGGTGGAAGGGGCCGGTAATCCCCGGCGGTGATCCCGGTGCGCTCCGCGACGCCTACGCCGCGGCGGACGTGGACGTTTACATTCACGCACCGTACGTGATCAATGTGGCGTCGACCAACAACCGGATCCGCATCCCGAGCAGGAAACTGCTCGGCCAGCAGCTCAAGGCCGCCGCGTCCATCGGCGCCAAGGGGCTCATCGTGCACGGCGGGCACGTCACCGCGGACGCCGACCCGGCGGTCGGCGTCGAGAACTGGATCAAGGCCATCGAGCAGATCGAGCGGCCGCTGCCGATGCTCATCGAGAACACCGCGGGCGGCGCCGGCGCGATGGCCCGGTCACTCGAGGCGATCGCCCGGCTCTGGGAGGGCGTCAACTCGGTCGCGGGCGGAGACGGCGGAGAGGTCGGGTTCTGCCTGGATACCTGCCACGCGAACTCGGCGGGCATCGACCTGGCCGACGCGGTTGACCGGGTCAAGGCCATTACCGGCCGGATCGACCTGGTGCACTGCAACAACTCGCGCGACGAGTTCGGCTCCGGCGCGGACAGGCACGCCAACTTCGAATCGGGCACGATCGACCCGCAGGCCCTGCTCGACGTGGTCCGCGCGGCCGGCGCCCCGGTTGTCTGCGAGACGCCAGAGACGGGCCTCGCCGCCGACATCGCGTGGCTCCGCGACCGGGTGGGCTGACCGCCGGGCGGCCACGGCCTGGCGGGCGCCCGCGCGGCTAGCCCGCCGCGGCCTCGGCCGGACGGCGGCCCACCCGGCGCCAGCCAAGGACCAGGCGGTCGGGAGCGCCGTCAAGCACCCCGCCCGCGGGGTCGTCGTTGAACCCGGACGCCCGGACGCGATCACGTTCAGGTTGCAGGATGTCCACCACCACGGTGGACGCGAGCACGGTGACCGTCAGCAGCCTGGCGGCGAGGATGACGAAGTACCAGCCGGTGGTGATGCCGGTGTAGCCGCCCGCCCCCGCGGGGGTGTACAGGTAGACGAAGTAGCCCCAGATGCCGAGGAAGTAGGCGACCTCGGCGACCTGCCACAGCACGTAGGCCCATGTCCGGGGCCTGGCGAGCACCGCGAGCGGCACCAGCCAGATCACGTACTGCGGTGACCACACCTTGTTCAGGATCAGGAACGAGGCGAGCAGGAGGAAACCGAGTTGCGGCAGCCGGGGCCTGCGCGGCGCGGCGAGCGCAAGCACGGCGATGAGCACGCACGCAACGGCGAACGACCCCGAGGTGATGAGGTTCAGCTGGCCGAGCGAGGAGTTACCCACCACCGGCACGTTGTAGTGCTCGAACAGGTACCAGACCGATCCCCAGTCGGCGCCGCGGGACCGGCTGAACGCGTAGAACTCGGCCCAGCCGGACGTGGCGGTCAGCGCCACGGGCAGGTTGATCACGAGCCAGGCGATCGCACCTCCCGCCAGCGCCCTGCCGAACTCGCGCATCTTCCCCGCACGCAGGCACAGCAGGAACAGCGCCGCGAACAGCAGCAGCGGGTAGAACTTCGTCGCGACGCCGAGCCCGAGCAACACCCCAGCAAGCCATGGCCGGCACGCCGCCCATGCGGCCATGCCGGCCGCGGTGAGCGCCATCGCGAACAGGTCCCAGTTGATATAGGCGGCGAGGATGAGACCGGGTGACAGCGCGAGCAGCAGCGCCGCCTTCCAGCCCGCTCCGTCCCCCTCCCGGTGCGCGGTGGTCGCGGTCGCGAGCACCCCGGCGAGCAGGCAGACGGCCAGCATCAGCACGGTCACGTAGTAGAAGTCCCTGCCGCGGGAGTAGCCGTCGGCGACGGAGCGGACCGCCCACGCCGCGGCCTCCATCATCCAGCCCATCAGGACCGGGTACTCGACCGGATGCCCGTAGTAGGGCACCTTGCCCGCCGACAGCTGCTCGGTGTAGTAAAGCGGGTAGATGTCGGTGTAGCAGGCGTCGCGGAACTGGCCGGTGAACGTGTTCCACGCGCCGCCGGAGCTGCACGGCAGTTTCTGCGCGTAGCCGAGCAGCGCCGCGACCGCCGACGCGGCAACGCCCGCCCCGAGATGCGCCGGATACCGGTTCCGCACTACCGCGCCCCCGCTCCTGATACCAGCTCTCCGTGGCTATCTTGCCGCCTCCTGGCGGCGCCGTCGACGACGACGCCGCGACCTCGCGGCCCACAGCGCCGAGCCCGCGCCGGGCAGCGCGGCCAGGCCGCCGCCGACGGCGAGGCCGGCCTGGGTACCGCTCGCCGACGGGGTGCTCACCCCGCCCGTGCCGAGGCCCAGCGACGGGGTGCAGCCGGTTTCTCCGGTATACGAGCAGGTAGGCGTCGGCGACGGTGACGCGGTATCGCTGGTACAGGTGGGATCACCCTGGTACTGGCAGGTCGCCGAGGTCGACGGGGTGGCGCTGCACAGGTCGTACTGCCCGTCCTGCTGGTCGTAGGCGCACTGCGTTTGCGTCGGCTGCGTGCAGTTGTCCATCTGCCCGTCGTACTGGTCGTACGAGCAGGTGGAGCACAGGTCATTCTGCCCGTCCTGCTGGTCGTAGCCACAGCTGACCGTGGGCGACGGGGTCGGACAGGTCTTGGCCTGCACCTTGACCTTCTTGCCGTTCTCCCAGCAGGTGACCGTGGGCTTGGACAGCTTGCCGACCTGGTTCCAGTTCGCCCCGCTGAAGACCGGGGTCTGGAAGGACTCCTGCGGCAGGTTGGCGAACTCCGCCAGGGCGAACGTGTTCCAGATCTTGGCCGGCCAGTAACCACCGAAGCCGCCGCCGGTGAGCACCTGAAGGCTCTCCGGCGAGTTCGGGTCCTGCGACTTGGTAAACATGCCGACGACCAGGGAGTACTGCGGTATGGCGCCGATGAAGAAGCCGGCGTGGTAGTTGGACGTGGTTCCGGTCTTGGCGATGATCTGCCGGTCGCCGAGCCCGTAGCCGGCGGGCTGGCCGGTACCGGTGACCGTCGTCATCTCCATCGCGTACTGGACCTGCGAGTCGAGCTGCGCGTTGGTCACCAGGTTGGACGGGTCGAGCACCCCGTGCGACGTGATCTGCGGCGTCTGCTCCGGGCCGTTCGGCTGCTGCCAGTACTTGACGATGTGCGCCTGGTGGTACACGCCGTTGTCGGCGATCGCGGAGAGCATCGTGGCCTGCTCGTTGACCGTCAGCGGCGCGATACCGAGCGCGATGTTCGTATCGCCGACATCCCCGTCCAGGCCGGATCCGTCACACGTAGGGCACTTCGCGGAGGGGTACGGCGTAATGTTGACGCCGAAGGACTGCGCCATCTTGATCACGTTCGACGTGGTGACCCGGTGCGTCAGGTCGGTGAACGCCGTGTTCGAGGACTGCGCCAGCGCGTTCTGCACGGTGCTCGCCCAGATGCCGCTCCCCTTCGGACTCCCGATCTGCTCGCCGCCGTCGTTCTCTACCGGGTACCAGTTCGACACGGCGCAGTCGCCTATGGGCACCAGCGACTTCATCACGGTGGAGAGAACCATCGCCTGGTCGTCGGTCGGGACGCAGAGGTAGGGACTCGAGTTCAGGGTGCTTGTCTTGACGTTCATGCCGTCGGCCACCGCGGCGGAGAGCACGTACGGCTTGAACGAGGACCCGACCTGCTCGCGCGCGCCGACCGCGGTGTTCAGGTCGCAGTCCCATTCCCCGCACTGCTTGGCGGACATGTCCTGACCGGGGCCTGGGTACATCGCGAGTATCTGGCCGTTGCTCGGGTTCTGCAGCTCGGCGCCGATCCGGATGTACGAGGGGTACGTCGCGCCTGGTGTCGCCTTGATCGCGGCGATGTTCGCGTCGACGGCCTTGTACAACTCTTTTTCAAGCGAGTAGCTGATCGTGGTCACGATCTTGAGCCCGCCGGTCTCCACCTCCGACACAGGAACAGCGTCCCCGCCGAGCGCACGGGAGGAGGTGAGCTCCGAGTAGACCTCCTGCATGATGTACGGCGCCCATGGGTCTTTCGAGGCCGAGGAGACCGAGGCACCGCTTGCGGCGCCCCCCCTCGAGTCGGTCTGCAGGGCAGGGAACTTCATCGTGCTCGCCTGCGCCGCCGTGATGTACTTGTCGAGCACCATCTGCTGCAGCACGTACTCCCAGCGGGCCTTCAGGTCCGACCGGTAGGAGAGCAGCGGGTAGGTGGACGGCTGCTGGATCATGCCGGCGAGCACCGCGTCCTGCGCCACGGTCAGCTGCGACACCGGCTTGCCGAAGTAGGTCTGGGCGGCCGCCGCCACGCCGTAGGAGTTCTCGCCCAAATAGATCAGGTTCAGGTAGTTCGTCATGATCCACTGCTTGGACTTGGTCGACGCCAGCTTCTGCGCGATGAAGATCTCCTTGATCTTCCTGCTCGCCGTCTGTTGTGTGCCCACGCCGTCGTAGTAGTTCTTCACGAACTCCTGGGTGATGGTCGAGCCGCCGTTGAGGCTGCCGCCGGTCAGGTCGTGCATGGCGGCGCGCAGGATGCCGGTCGGCGAGATGCCGCCCTCGGTCCAGAAGTTCTTGTCCTCCGCGGCGACCACGGCGTCCTGCAGCTGCGTGGGAATCTGCGCGTAGGTGAGGTCCTGCCTGTTGGTCTCGCCGATCGTGCCGATGACCGTCTTGCCGTCGGCGTAGTAGACGGTCGTGTTCTGGTAGTTCGCGGAGGCGAGCGCCGCGGGGATCGTGGTGGAGGAGGAAAGGTACTCGTAGACGCCGAACATGCCGAGTACGAAGACCAGGGCAAGGCCGCCGGTGACGGCGGCCGCCTTCTTCCACGTCCAGCGACGCCACCAGTCGCCCTTGCGCTTGCCATTACGCCCCGGGCCTGCGTGGCCGCCCGGCCGCCGCGGGCCGCCAGGACCCGCCGGGCCGCCAGGACCCGCCGGGCCGCCAGGACCCGCCGGGCCGCCAGGCCAGCCAGGACCGCCCGGGCCGGCAGGCATGCCGGGGCCACCGGGACCGTACCCGCCAGGCCAGGTCGGACCGCCGAAGCCGCCAGGACCGCCAGGACCGCCAGGACCAGCCGGGCCCGCGGGAGACACGGCGCGGGTGGCGTCGAACGAGGTGGCATCCGGCGCCTGGCCGGGCCGTGCGCCCGGGGCGCCCGGGGCGCCCGGGGCGCCGGGGGCGGCCGAGTCCCGCCAGCCGTTGCCGTCGGAGAAGTAGCTGTAGCCGGGATCGCCGTGCGGGCCGTCTCCGCCCGAGCGGACCGGCCGCTGCGTGCCCGTCTCGTAGTCCGAGTCAATGGACGAGTCGCGCCACGTGCCGTCGTTCCCCCAGCCTTCCGGCTCGGGATACCTGGCACCGCCGGCCCCGTCGTTGCCCGTGCCCTGTCCGCCCGCGCCGTTCGCCCCGGCTCCCTGGTCGCCAGCTCCCTGTCCACCAGCGGGCCTGTAGTACGGCCCGTCAAAGTCGTTGCTACTCACACGTCCTCGCAGTGGCTGTGAGCGAGCCCCAGCGACCCGACCCTGGCTGGGTTTTCGTCAGGCCGTCCGGGCGCGCCCGTGGCTGAAAAGGCAGGAGCCTGGTCCCGCCGACCCCAAACGTTACCTGCTGGCGTTGACCGGCCAGGCTGATGAACCTTTTTTCCTGACCATGCCGACCCGTCAGGCCTCTAGGACGCCAGCGGCAGGAAGCAGGGCTCAGTTCGGACGTGCCCGGCGCCCGCGTCCCGCAGGCGGCTCACCGGTGCCAAGCACGTACGACGTGGCGAGATGGTTCCAGCCACAACTTTGGCAGACCTCGACCACATACACCCTGAATTCGCCGTATTCGGCAGCCATCTCCGTCAATTCAGGTGTCCGCTTGACCCGGCCCGCGTACTGTCCGAGTTCGTCTCCGTACACATAGGTGACATGTGTGACGTTCGTCTTACGGCAGATCGGGCAGCGCACATCCGTGGCCTCGCCGTGGTACTTGGCCGCGCGGAGCAGGTACGGATGAGCGTCGCAGGCGTCGGACACCGTGGTGTGCCCCGCGTACACCGACGCGAGCGCGGCCCGCCGGGCGAGCGCGTAGTCCACGACGGAGCGACGAGCAGCAATGCCTGCCATGCCCTCAGTATCACCCGCAGGCCCTGCACCGCGTACCCCTAGTGCCGGTTCTGACGGCACGCCGCACGCCGTCAGAGGTGAACGGGCGGTTGCCCTCAGGGGAACAGTCGCCTATGCTGGCAAACGCAGATCGATATATCGGATCGAGATATCGAGAAGAGATATCGTACAGATACAACAAACCTACCCACCGGGGGGATGCCGTGGGCCGGAACCGGACTGCCGTCCTCGAGTTCGCCGTCCTCGGGCTGCTGCACAGGGCGCCCATGCACGGCTATGAGCTCAGCAAGCAGCTCAACATGCTGCTCGGCACGTTCCGTGCGCTCTCCTACGGCACCCTGTACCCCTGCCTGACCAAGCTGTACGCCGACGGCCTTATCGCCAAGGAAGGCGACGAGCCCGGTCAGGACATCAGGCCAAGCAGGTCACCCGGCAGGTCGAAGATCGTCTACCGGCTGACCGCCGAGGGCAAGGAGCGGTTCCAGGACCTGCTCATCAACTCGGGGCCCGCCGCCTGGGAGGACGACGAGTTCGGCGTCCACTTCGCGTTCTTCGGCCAGACACGGGCGGACATCAGGCTGCGGATCCTCGAGGGCAGGCGAAGCCGGCTCGAGGACCGGATGGAAGGCCTGCGCGCGGCGCTCGCGCGCACTCGCGAGCGGGTGGACAGCTACACGCTCGAACTGCAGCGGCACGGGCTCGAGGCCGTGGAGCGCGATGTCCGCTGGCTGAATGAACTGATCGCCGAGGAACGGCGGTCAGAGGCAAGTGGTGCTGTGGGCGGACCCGTCCCGCCGGCGGGCCCGTCCGATAAATCCCGAATAGATCGCGGAAGCGAGAAGGAGTCATCCTGATGGGTGCTGTGCCTGCCAAAAAAGTGCGCGTGGCCATCGTGGGGGTGGGCAACTGCGCGAGCTCGCTCATCCAGGGCCTGGAGTACTACAAGGACGCCGCCGACGACATGAGCGTCCCTGGCCTCATGCACGTGCGCTTTGGCGATTACCACGTGTCGGACGTCGAGGTGGTCGCCGCCTTCGACGTTGACGCCAAGAAGGTTGGCCTGGACCTCAGCGAAGCGATCTTCGCCAGCGAGAACAACACGATCAAGTTCGCCGACGTCCCGCCGACCGGCGTGATCGTCCAGCGCGGGCACACGCTTGACGGCCTCGGCGATTACTACCGCGAGATCATCACCGAGTCCGACGACCCGGCCGTTGACGTGGTCGCGGCGCTGCGCGATGCCCAGGTTGACGTGCTCGTCTGCTACCTGCCCGTCGGCTCCGAGCAGGCGGACCGCTTCTACGCCCAGTGCGCCATCGACGCCAGGGTCGGCTTCGTCAACGCGCTGCCGGTGTTCATCGCCTCCGACCCCGTCTGGGCGAAGAAGTTCACCGACGCCGGCCTGCCGATCGTCGGCGACGACATCAAGTCCCAGGTCGGCGCGACGATCACGCACCGCGTGCTCGCCAAGCTGTTCGAAGACCGCGGCGTTGAGCTGCTGCGCACCTACCAGCTCAACTTCGGCGGCAACATGGACTTCATGAACATGCTGGAGCGCAAGCGCCTCCAGTCCAAGAAGATCTCCAAGACCCAGTCGGTGACCTCCCAGATCCCGCACGAGATGGCGAAGGGCGACGTGCACATCGGCCCCTCGGACCACGTGCCGTGGCTGGACGACCGCAAGTTCGCCTACGTCCGCCTCGAGGGCAAGTCCTTCGGCGACACTCCGCTGAACCTGGAGTACAAGCTCGAGGTCTGGGACTCACCGAACTCCGCGGGCGTCATCATCGACGCGCTGCGCGCGTGCAAGATCGCCAAGGACCGCGGCATCGGCGGCCCGGTCATCTCGGCGAGCTCCTACTTCATGAAGTCCCCGCCTGAGCAGTTCGACGACAGCACCTGCCGCGACCTGGTGGAGAAGTTCATCCGCGGCGAGGTCGAGCGCTAGCCAGGCCAAGGCGGTCATGCAGAACGGGCGGGTGGCTTCACTGTCAACCGCCCGTTCCCGTTCTAGGGTCTTGCGGACCGCGCGGCTAAGCTGATCTCGTGTCCGCAGGGCCGAACGAGAACGCGGCGGCTGAGGAAGCGGGGACGGCCGTCAGCCGGTCCTCCTTCTGGGCCGACCTGAAGGCCGTACTTGCCGAACGGGACTTCCGTAAGCTCTTCGCCGCCCGCCTGGTCTCCCAAACGGGCGACGGCGTATTCAACGCCGGGTTCGCCGCGTACGCCTTCTTCAGCGCGCAGTCGTTCCCCAACCCGGCCGCCGCGGTCTACGCGTTCACGGTCCTGTACGTACCCTACTCGCTGATCGGCCCGTTCGCCGGGGTGTTCATCGACCGCTGGTCACGGCGGCAGATCATCGTCTACGGCGCGCTGATCAGGTCCGCCATGGTCGCCGTGGCCGGGTTCGTCGTGCTCAGCGGCCAGACCGGCGTGCCGCTCTACATCAGCGCGCTCGCCGTGCTCGGCGTGAACAGGTTCTTCCTCAGCGCAGTCTCCGCGGGCACGCCGCACGTGGTGCGGCCCGACAAGCTGGTCATGGCCAACGCCGTCGCCCCCACCTGCGGGACGATCGTCGGCTTCGTCGGCGGCGTCGTCGGCCTCGGCGTCCACCTGGTCACCGGCGGCGGCCTCGCGGGCAGCGCCGCCACGCTGTGGTTCGCCGGCGCCTGCTACGTCGCGGCCGGGCTGCTCGGCACCAGGCTGGCCGCCGGCCTGCTCGGCCCCTTCGATGCCGACGGCGGCCGGGCGGGCGGCCGGGCACGGGGCAGCCTCGCCGGTGAGCTCAGGGACGTCCTCCTCGGCCTCGTCGCCGGGCTCAGGCACCTCAACGAGCGGCGCAGGGCCGCCTACGCCCTCGGCGCGGTGGGCGTGCACCGCGCACTGTACGGCACGCTGCTCGTCCAGGCGCTGCTGCTCTACCGCAACTACTTCTACTCGGGCGGCAACGGCAACAAGGCGCTGGGCAGCGTGACCCTGCTGGTGATCGCGTCGGCGGTCGGGTTCGGCCTCGCCGCGGTGCTGACGCCGCCTGGCGTCAAGCGGCTCACGAAGGACCAGTGGATCGCGTTGTGGCTGCTCATCGGCGGCGTGGTCACCATCGTTCTCGGTCCCACGTTCGACAGGTACACGTACCTGGTCGTGGGCTTCGCCCTCGGCCTGTCCGCCCAGTGCGTGAAGATCTGCGTGGACACGACCGTGCAGCAGACGGTGGACGACGCGTACATGGGCCGGGTCTTCTCGCTGTACGACATGCTGTACAACGTTGCCTTCGTCATCGGCCCCGCGATCGCCATACCGTTCCTGCCGGAGACGGGCAAGTCCTACCCGGTGATCCTGGTCATCGGCGCCTGCTACGTCGCCGCGAGCGCGGTGTACGCCACGCTGACCATCAGGAACTCGAAGGGGGAGGCTCAATCCCCTCCCGCTCGGCCCACGCAAGCAGCTCGGCGGTAGCCCGTTCCTTGCCGAGCACGCCCTCGGACAGCCGGAGCTCGAGCAGGTGGTGCCATGCCTTGCCGACAAGCGGGCCCTGCGTGAGTCCGAGGACGCGCATGATCTCGTCGCCGTCGAGCTCTGGCCTGATCTTGTCAAGCTCCTCCTGCTCGCGCAGCACCTCGATCCGCGCCTCGAGCGCGTCGTAGGCCGCCGCGAGCCGCGCGGCCTTCTTCGCGTTGCGTGTGGTGCAGTCGGCCCGGGTCAGCGCGTGCAGCCGGGTGAGCAGCGGGCCCGCGTCCCGCACATAGCGGCGCACCGCGGAGTCGGTCCACTCGCCGTCGCCGTAGCCGTGGAACCTCAGGTGCAGCTCCACGAGCCGGGACACGTCGGCGGTCACTTCCCTGGGGAAGCGCAGCTCGGTCAGCCGCTTGCGCGCCATCTTCGCGCCGACCACCTCATGGTGATGGAAGGCCACCTTGCCGCCTGGCAGCAGCAACCTGGTGCTCGGCTTGCCGATGTCGTGCAGGATCGCCGCGAGCCGCAGCACCAGGTCGGGGCCGAGCCCGTAGCGGGGCTCCAGGTCGATCGCCTGGCGCAGCACGGTGAGCGAGTGCCAGTAGACGTCCTTGTGCCGGTAGTACTCGTCGACCTCCATCCGCAGCGCGGGCAGCTCGGGCAGCACCACCTCGGCCACGCCGGTGTCCACCAGCAGGTCAAGCCCGGCCTCTGGCGACTCGGTCAGGATGAGCGCGGAAAGCTCGTGGGTGATCCGCTCCGCCGACACGATCGACAGCCGTCCCGCCATCTCGCCCATCGCGATGAGCACCTCGGGTGCCACGGTGAAGCGCAGCCGGGCGGCGAACCGCGCCGCGCGCAGGATGCGCAGCGGGTCATCGGAGAAGGAGTCCTCCGGCCGGCCCGGCGTCCTTATCACCTTTTCCTGCAGCGCGGCCAGGCCGCCGAACGGGTCGACGAGCTCGAACGACGGCAGCCGCGCCGCCATCGCATTGATCGTGAAATCTCGTCGTTCCAGGTCCCCGACGAGCGACCTGCCGTACTTCACCGCGGGCTTCCGCGACGTCCTGTCGTAGGCCTCGCTGCGGTAGGTGGTGATCTCGAAGATCTCGTCCCCCTTGCGCAGGCCGACGGTGCCGAACTCGATGCCAACCTTCCACGTCCTGTCCGCCCAGGCCCGGGTGATCGCGAGGATCCGCTCGGGCACCGCGTCCGTGGTCAGGTCGAGGTCCTTAGGGTGCCCGCCGAGGAACACGTCACGCACCGGGCCGCCGACGAGTGCCACCTCGTGGCCCGCCCTGGTGAACAGCTGGCCAAGCTCGGCCACGGTGGGTGAGGTATTGGCACGCAGCAGGGCAGCGGCGGCCTGACGCTTGTCGGCGCTCAAGGTAGCCTTCTGGGCGACGGAGAAGGTGGAATCTGACACGGACATTCAGGGTATCTAGCCCAACGCTTTGTAGCGAACGGCCATAACATGCAGACCGTGCGCTGTCTCGTTCGTGCCCTCAGTGCGCCGGGTGCGCTGGCCGCTCTGCTGCTCGCGGCGTCCTGCCTGGTCCTGGCGGTCCCCGCCGCGCAAGCCTCCGCCAGTGACATTCAACACCAGTCGTCGGCGGGGAACGCGCCGGACACGCGGGGGATCGCCATCTCCATCACCGGGATGACGCCGCAGATCGCCACGCGGGGCGCCACGGTAAGTGTGACAGGGACACTGGCCAACCAGACCGGGTCGGCCGTGTCAGGTATCACCGTCCAGGCCCAGACGAGCACCGTGCTGTTCAACGGCCGCGCGGAGATGACCTCCTTCGCGAGCAGCGGCAGCTATCCGTACCTGATCCAGGCCGCGGGCAAGCCGGAGGTGACGGGGAAGGTGCCAAGCGGCGCAACCGTGCACTGGTCCGTGTCCTTCCCCGCCTCGACGTTCTACGACCAGTTCGGTGTCTTCCCGCTGCAGGTGAAGGCCATCGCGCCGGGCGGCGGGTACACCGCGGCCGCTCGCACCTTCCTGCCGTACTGGCTGGGCGGCAGCGCCAGCTCGCTGCCGCAGCAGCTACAGGTGGCATGGGTCTGGCCGCTCGTCGACACCCCGCAGCAGGGCGCCTGCCAGAAGACGCTCACCACGTCCCGGCTGGCAGCCGCCGTGGCCGCGGGCGGCCGCCTGGCCACGCTGCTCGGCGCCGGCGCGACCTGGGCCCAGGACGACCAGCTCACCTGGAATATCGACCCCGCCCTGCTGTCCGACGTGTCCGTGATGACGCGGCCGTACTACACGGGCGGCAATTCAGCGTGCACCGGCCGGTCCATCGAGAAGGCGAGCCCGGCGGCCAGCGAGTGGCTGTCGAAGCTCCAGGCCTCCACCGCCGGCCAGCCGGCCTTCCTGACCCCGTACGCCAACGTGGACGTCGCCGCGCTCAGCCACGCCGGGCTCGACGCGAGCATCCGTACCGCCTACCAGCTCGGTGACACCGTGGCGGGCCAGATCCTGCCGCGCACGTTCGGCTCGTCAAGCAGCGCCACCGAAGGCGGAGCGGTGCTCAACGCGGCATGGCCGGCCGGCGGCCTGGCCGACGCCGGGGTGCTGACCAGCCTCGCGAACGACGGCGGTATCAGCACCGTGGTGCTGACCAGCGGCGAGCTGCCCTCATCGACGCCGGGGTACGACAACGCCCTCGGCCGGACAACGAGCGGCATCGGGACGTCGGTGGCCGTGCTGCTCGCCGACTCGGGCATCACCGGCCTGCTCGGCTCGGCGTCGCCTGCTCCGACCGAGGCCGGCCAGTTCGCCTTCACACAGGACTTCCTCGCGCAGACCGCGATGATCTCAAGCGAGGCGCCCAACCTGGCCCGCTCGCTGGTGATCGCACCGCCGGCGGACTGGGACCCCTCGCCCGCTGAGGCCGCGGCGCTGCTGTCGATCACGCACAGCGCGCCCTGGCTGCGCTCGGTCGCACTGTCAGCCCTCGCCGCGCAAACGACGACGCTGCCGTCCACGCCGCTGCCTGCGAAGCAGGTGAGCGGCGCCGAGCTTTCCGCTACCTACATCGGCCACCTAAGGCAGGTCCAGGCAAGCGCGGCCCTGTTCGCCAACCTGCTGTACCAGCCGCCCGCCGGGGTGGCCAGGTCGCTTGAAGCGGCGCTCGCGACGACCGCGTCGTCCGCGTGGCGCGGCTCGGGCTCGCCTGGCGGCTGGCTTGCGCTGACCAAGCTGTCCGATTACCTGTCCTACTCCGAGCACAAGGTGCAGATCATCCCGGGCAAGAAGCTGCTGCTCGCAGGAACGTCGGGCAAGACGTTCGTGTCGGTAAGGAACCTACTCGACCTGCCTGTCCAGGTGCGGGTGGTCGCCACGACGCCGGCCGGCAGCCAGCTTGCGGTCGGCCCGTTCACCTCGCTGCTCATCGTACAGCCGGGTAAGACCAACAGCGTCCCCGTGCCGGTGCAATCCGCCAGCATAGGAACCTCCACGATGCAGCTACAGTTGGTGACAGAGGACGGGTCGCCGCTGACCTGGACAGCTCAGCGGGTGAGCGTCGAGGTGACGCGGTTCGGGCGGTCGCTGCTCATCATCATCGGCGCCGCGCTCGGGACGCTCGTGCTGACGTCGGTCTACCGGTTGCGCCGCAAGCGGAAGGCCAGGGCCGCGCAGCGCGGTACCGCAAGTGAGATGGCCAATGCTGGAGGCGCCGGATGACCAGGCCGACAAGGCCCACCGGACCGCCGTATCCCGGTGACGAGGATCCGCCGGACGCCGCCGCCCCTGCGCCGCGGTTCATCCCGCGCGGCACGGGCCCGCAGGAGCCAGAGACCAGGTCGCTGCCGCAGGGTTACCGGCCGCCTCCGCCGCCCGGGTTCCAGCCTGCCGGGCAGGAGCCGCCCTATTCTCCCGGCCCGCCCGCCCATCCCGGCCCGCCCGCCCATCCCGGCCCGCCCGCCCATCCCGGCCCGCCTGGCCCGCCCCAGCAAGGCGCGGCACCAGGGCCTACCTTTACCCCGCACCCGCCCACCCCCACCCCCACCCCGCACCCCTCCGGCCCGCAGGGCAGGCGGCCCTCCCACGGGCCGCGGCACGGAAGGACCGGCGGCCGGCCGCGGCCGACGTTCACGCCGCGCGATGGGTACGTGCCGTCCCCCGGCAGGGAGCGCCCCGCCCCTGCACCGACGGCATTCCTGCCGCCGGTGCCCGCGGGCTACCCGCAGCCGTCCTTCCAGCCGTTCGACTTCCCGCAGGCGCCGCCCAGGCAGGCGCCGCGGTTCGTACCCGCCGATCACGCGGCGCCGCCCGATGTCCATGACAACCGCACGCGGGTGCTCGAGCCCGACGCAGGCCAGGTGCCGCCCACCGGACCGCAGCGGCTCGCCGAGGACACCTCGCCCAACCTCGCCAGGTCGAGCAAGGCGATGGCACTGGGCACGCTGGTGTCCCGTGGCACCGGGTTCCTGCGCACGTTCGTGTTCGTCTACGCGCTCGGCGTCTATACCACAGGGGCCGCCTACAACACCGCCAACACGCTGCCCAACACCATCTACTACCTGATGCTTGGCGGCGTGTTCACCTCGGTCGTGGTGCCGATGCTGGTCCGCGCGGCCAAGGAGGACGCCGACCGGGGCGAGGGCTACGCCAAGCGGATCTACTCGCTCGGCGTGATCAGCCTGCTCGCGGTCACGGTGGCGGCCACCTTGCTGGCCCGGCCGATCGCCAGCCTCTACGGCGGCAACCTGGGGGAGCCGAACGAGTACCACCTCACGGTGGTATTCGCCTACTTCTTCATACCGCAGATCTTCTTCTACGGGATGGACTCGCTGCTCGGCGCGATCCTGAACGTGCGCGGCCGGTTCGGCGTCAACATGTGGACCCCGGTCATCAACAACGTCGTGGTCATTTTTGTCGGCATCCTCTTCGCGGTGACCGTCGGCAAGCCGGGCATCCAGTCCTACACGATCTCCGGCTACGGCGTCGAGCTGCTCGGCATCGGCACCACGCTCGGCATCGTCATCCAGTCGGTCGCGCTGTTCCCTGTGATGTGGCGGGCTGGGTTCGACATGAAGCTCACCTTCCGCTTCCGGCGCTCCGAGATCGCCGAGATCGGCCGGATGTCGGGCTGGATGCTTGGCTACGTGTTCAGCCAGTGGCTGGGCAACCTGGTGGTGACCCGGGTGGCGAACTCCGCGCCCGCGCAGACCGGTATATCCGCCTATTCCTACGCCTATCAGCTCTTCCAGCTGCCGTACGCGATCGTCGGGATCTCGGTGATCAGCGCGCTGCTGCCACGGATGAGCGGGCATGCCAACGACCGGCGGTACTCCCTGGTCCGCGAGGACTTCTCCAAGGGGGTCCGGCTGGCGTCGGTGATCGTGGTCCCGGCCGCGGTCTTCCTCGCGGTCCTTGGCGCGCCGCTGTGCGAGTTCCTGCTCGGCTACGGGCACACCTCCTGGGAGTCGGCCAGGTACATCGGCGAGGTGTTCGGCGCGTTCTGCCTCGGCCTGCTGCCGTTCATGCTGACCCAGCTTCAGCTGCGGGTGTTCTACGCGTTCCACGAGAGCCGGACCCCGGCCGTCCTTGGCATGATCATGCTGGTCATCGGTGTCATCGGCTACATGGTGGCGAAGTACACGCTGGCGCCGGGGCAGATCGTGGTCGGGCTCGCCTTCGCCTTCGACATCATGACGCTGGCCGGCGCGGTCATCGCCTGGCCGCTGCTGTTGCGCCGGGTCGGCAGCCTGGACGGCTGGCGGATCACCAGGTCGCTGGTCCGGATGTTCCTCGCCACCATCCCCGGGCTGCTGTTTGCCTTCGTGGTGATGGCCGTCGCGCGCTCGTTCGTGCACCAGGGACCCGTTTACGGCCTGGTCACGACGGTAGTGGGGGGAGGCGGCGCGCTGCTGCTCTACGCGCTCTGCTCCCGGATCCTCGGCATCGAGGAGTTCCGTACCCTCGTGCGGTCCGTCGCGGGGCGATTCGGTTAGCAGCGGGGTGCCGCGAGTTCGGAGGACGAGGTGATGGCGGCGTACGGAACAGTGACTGAACCTTGTTCTTCCTTCTATTCACCAAGGAACCTCAAGGGGAGAACATCAGAAAGAAGTAGGTTCATTACCATGGGACGGTGGTCGTGGGATATCAGGGGCTGGAAGGAGGCCGAGAGCAGGCCCCGCTCTTGGCGCTTACATATGAGCACGTACACCTCTGAACCAGGCACACGGCTCGCCGGGCGGTACCGGCTCGTGGATCAGGTAACCGCAGGCAACGGCTGGATCTTCTGGAAGGCCATCGACGAGACGCTCGCGCGGCCCGTCTCCGTCCTGACGTTCGCGCCAGGTTTCCCGCGAATCCGCCAGGTCATGACCGCCGCCCGGGCAGCGAGCCGGCTGAGTGACCCGCGGATGGCCCAGGTTTTCGACGTCGAGGACGCCGGCGGCCAGCCCTACATCGTGCTCGAGTGGGTAGGCGGCGACTCGCTTGCCGACCTGCTTGACTCCGGACCGCTCGACCCGTCCCTCGCGTGCACCCTGGTATCCGACGTCGCGCGCGCGATCTCCGGCGCCCACGCGCTCGGGCAGGCGCACCTCCGGCTGACACCGGACACGCTGCGCTGGACCCGCGGCAGCGGCATCAAGATCACCGGGCTTGGCATCGACGCCGCGCTGACCGGCGACGGCCTCACCGGTGCCGCTGCCTATGACCCGGCCATGGCGGACACGATCGCCATCGCCGGACTGCTCTACGCCGCGCTGACCGGCTACTGGCCGGGCGAGGAGCCGACCAGGCTGCCCGCGGCGCCCCTCTCCGATGGCATGGTCTGCACGGCGCGGCAGGTTTCCGCGGACGTCTCGTCCGCACTCGACAGCCTGATCATCCGGGCGCTGCTGCAGCGCCCGACCCGTCAAGGGCCGCCGATCCAGTCGCCGGGCGACTTCGCCGAGGCGCTTTCCACGGTGGCACCGCCCGCGCCGCTTCCCGAGCCCGCCCCTCCCGCCCCTCCCGCGCCCCCCGGCTACGGTGGCCGGGGCGGCTACGGCGGCTACGGGCCCGACCCGAACAACCCGAGCACGTGGGCCCTGCCCGACCGCGGCCCCGGCGGGACCGCCCCCTACCAGCCGCCGTCCGGTGCCTTCCCTGCCGCTCCGGGGTACGGCGGATCCCAGTATCCCGGCGCGCAGTACACCGGCGCGCAGTACGCGGCGCCCGACCAGGGCAGGCGGCGCGGCGGAAGCCGGGCCGTGCTGACGATAGTCATCGTGGTCGTGGTCGCGGCGATCGCGGTAGCGGTGTGGCTGGTCGGCTTCCGCAAGCCGGGCACCCCGGCGGCGGGCAGCACCACGCAACCGCCTGCCTCGTCGTCCGTGTCGGCCGCTGGCGCGGTGCTCACGCCCGTTTCCGACAGCACGTTCAACATCTACGGCAACCCGCCGGGCAATACGGAGAACCCGACGACGGCGCAGTACGCCATCGACGGCAGTCCCTCGACCGACTGGTCGACGTCCTACTACCTGGACAATCCTAAGTTCGGCGGACTCGAATACAACGGGCAGCCTAAGTCCGGCACCGGGCTGCTCATCGACATGGGCAAGGAGGTGCGGCTCAGCCAGGTCGAGGTGCTGTTCAGCTCTCATGGCGCCACCACCGCCCAGATCTACCTCGGCAACTCGGCCGCGATGTCGAAGACGGCGCTGAGCGGCTTCACGCTGGTCTCGCCCTCGGCGTCGGTCTCCGGTGACCACAAGTTCCCGGTCAGCAGCCAGGCCACCGGCCGGTACGTGCTGATCTGGCTCACCAGCCTGCCGCAGCTGCCGAAGGCGCCCGCCGCCGCGCCGCCGGGGCACACGTACTTCGAGGGCCAGATCTACAACGTGGTAGTACGCGGCAGCGCCGTCTCCGGCAGCTCCTGACGGCGACGGCGTCCGATGTCCGGCCTGGCTCCGGGTGAGCCGTCAGATGCCATGCTGCTCCGGCAGCATGCCGAGGGGAACGCCGAGGCCTTCGGCGTGCTCTTCAAGCGGCACAAGGACCGGCTGTGGGCGGTGGCGCTGCGCGTCACCTGCAACCCCGACGACGCGGCGGACGCCCTGCAAGAGGCGATGATCTCGGCGTTCCGCCGGGCCGGCGACTTCCGCGGCGACTCCGCGGTGACGACGTGGCTGCACCGGATCGTGGTCAACGCCTCGCTCGACCTGCTGCGCCGGCGGTCGGCGCGCTCGGTCGGCTGGTCGGGCGACCCTGATGAACTGCCGGTCACCGAGCCCTGGCAGGCGACGGACAGCGCGGCCGTCACGGAGTCCAGGCTCGACGTCGACGCGGCCATGCGCACGCTCGCGCCGCCGCAGCGGGCGGCGCTCGTCCTGGTGGACATGCTCGGCTACCCGGTCGCCGACGTTGCCGCGATCCTCGGTGTCTCCGAGGGGACGGTAAAGAGCCGGTGCGCACGGGGCCGGGCGAGGCTGCTGCCCTACCTTGCGCATCTGCGCAGCGATCCTCCAGGCAGACGGAACCGGCCCGTCGCGGACGGCGTCCCATCTGAGCAGGGAGGAGGCGCATGAGCGGGCAATGGCCCCCCGAGTGGGACGACCCAGACGACATCCCGGGAGAGGCTGACCAGCAAGAAACGGAAGCCGAAGCCGAGCTGTCCGAGATCGCCGCGTACCTGGCGTCGGTGCCCGCTTCGGTCATGCCTGGCAGTGTCGAGGCGCGGATCAGCGCGGCGCTCGCGGTCGAGGCCGCCGCGCGGGCCGGCGTCGCCGTGCCCGCGAGCGGCGACGCGAAGGGGGAAGGGACCGCCAAGTCGGACGGGCCAGTCCAGTGGGACCAGGCCGTCGGTGTCCGGGTGCTCAGGCCCGCCACCGCGCGGGCCCGCGTCCGGCGGCGCGGAGCACACGGACGAGGCCGGCAGCGCGATGTGCGCAAGGTACTCGGGCGGTTCGTCATCGGCCCGCTTGCCGTCTGCCTGCTTGTAGCGGTCATCGCGCTCGGGCTGTCCCGTGCCGGCGTCTCTTCGTCGTCGTCGGCGAATTCGTTCGCTGCCGCGCCGGCGGCCGGCGCCGCTTCCGCCAGGGCCACGGGAGGCCACTCCCCGCCGGCGGCCAGTTCTGCCGCCGCATCCGCCACCGTGGCGGCTCCCTTGCCTGCCGGAACGTCCGCGGGCTTCGTGGTCACCGAGACAGGTACCAGGTACCGGCAGGCGACCCTGGCCAAGCAGGCGCGGGCACAGGTGCTTGCCGCCCAGGCACGCGAGCCTGGCCCGACCGCGGTTCCGTCGGCGGCCTCGTCGAGTTCCTCCTCCTCGGCCGGCTTCAGCACGGCGCGCACCACAGCCCCCACCGCGGTACTGCGCGGGTGCGTGCTTAAGGTAACCGGCGGCGTGCTTCCCGAACTGGTTGACCGGGCCACCTACCAGGGGACGCCGGCCTATGTCATTGCCAGCTCCAGCCGGGTGTGGGTGGTGGGAACCGGCTGCACCGCGGTCAGGCCGCAAGTCATCGCGTCGGTACCGCTCGCTGGCTGACCGCGGGAATCTCCGCGCCCTAGGATCTGTTGTGCGGTAGGCATCCAAGGAGGCGCGCGCAAGTGACCGACGTACGTGACGTCATCATCATTGGTTCTGGGCCGGCCGGGTACACGGCCGCCATTTATACGGCGCGGGCTAAGCTGCAGCCTCTGGTGCTGGCCGGCTCGGTGACCGCGGGCGGCGCGCTGATGCAGACGACCGACGTGGAGAACTTTCCCGGGTTCCCTGACGGGATCATGGGCCCGGACCTGATGGACGAGCTGCGCAAGCAGTCCGAGCGGTTCGGCGCGGAGGTGCTCTACGACGACGCGGTCGAGGTTGACCTTGCCGCCTCGCCGAAGGTCGTCAAGACGCACAGCGAGACCTACCTGACGCGGTCCGTCATCATCGCGACCGGGTCGAAGTACAAGGAGCTCGGGATTCCCGGTGAGAAGGAGCTGTCCGGGCACGGCGTGTCCTGGTGCGCGACCTGTGACGGGTTCTTCTTCCGTGAGCAGGACATTGCCGTGGTCGGCGGCGGTGACTCGGCGCTTGAGGAGGCACTGTTCCTGACCAGGTTCGGCAAGTCCGTGACGCTGGTGCACCGCAGGAACGAGCTGCGCGCGTCGAAGATCATGCAGGAGCGGGCGTTCGCCAACCCGAAGATCAAGTTCCAGTGGGACAGCGAGACCGTGGCGATGGAAGGCGACGGGAAGATCTCCGGGCTGCGGGTGCGGAACACCCGCAGCGGCGAGGAGAGCGTCCTGCCGGTCGGCGGGGTGTTCATCGCGATCGGCCACCTGCCGCGCAGCGAGCTGTTCGCCGGCCAGCTGCCCACCAACCCCGACGGCTACCTGGAGGTCGAGGGCCGGTCCACAAGGACCCCGATCGAGGGCGTCTTCGCCTGCGGCGACGTGGTCGACCACGTGTACCGGCAGGCCATCACCGCGGCCGGCAGCGGGTGCTCGGCCGCGATCGACGCGGAGCGGTGGCTGGCCGAGCACGCCCATGCCGACAGCCACGCGAACGCGTAACGCACATTGACAGATCTAACACGGAAGGTGTGATCACCCATGGGTGCGACCAAGGCCGTCACCGACGCGACCTTCGAGGCGGAGGTACTGAAGAGCAGCAAGCCGGTGATCGTCGACTACTGGGCCGAGTGGTGTGGCCCGTGCCGGATGATCGCCCCCGTCCTTGAGGAGATCGCCTCCGAGTACGGCGAGAAGATCAACGTCGTCAAGCTGAACGTCGACGACAACCCGGCGATCGCGCAGCGCTACTCGATCCTGGCCATCCCGACGCTGAACGTCTTCAAGGACGGCGAGGTCGTCAAGCAGATCAAGGGCGCCAAGCCCAAGGCGGCACTGCTCAAGGACCTGGCCGAGTTCATCTAGGCCTCCCCCCGCTACCACAGCCGCGGGTCTTCCCGCTCAACCAGCCGCGGGTCGCGGGGGGCGAGGGGATCGCCGCGCGCTCGTCTGGACCCCGATGAAACCCAATCGGGGATACAGAAGGCGCGCGGCTCACCCCATCCGCCCCCCGCTTCTCGTTTCCTGGTTGACGGTGGCCGAGGTGGTCAGCCAGTGCACCGACGGCGAGGCCCGGTGCTCAGGAACGCCGCCGAGCCAGCACCCTTCACACCACTAGCCTCAAAGGCACCATAGCCGCGCCAAAAAGGACCATTGTCGCAGCTCAACTCATGATCATGAATACTTTTTCGTGTAATTGCGCTAAAAAATCTTCACAACAACAAAAGCTTTCGTGATCATGAGGCCGGCAGGAAGCATGCGGACGAATCATGCGACGCACGGTGCTCGACAGTCCCGGCATGCCCGCGACCGGCGCTGTACGACATCCCTCGCCCCGCGACCCTCCCTCGCCCCGCGACCCGCGCTGTGCGACATCATTTTCGCGGCCACCGCAACCATCGAAAACCTGTACTAGCAGCAGATGCTCGTGATTGACTTAAAGGCATGGAGAACTCGCGGTACCTGGAGTGCCTTGAGGCGGATTACCGGCGGATAAGGGAAGTTGTGCCCGGGCACCTGGAGGATCGGGTGCCTACCTGCCCCGAGTGGACGGTGAACGACCTGACGTGGCATGTGGGGATGGTGTACCTGCACAAGACCATCGCCATGCGGGAGGGGGCGGAGCCGGTGAGCTGGCCGCCGGACTACGACGACGACGCCTCGGCGCTCGAGCTGATCGACGACGCCTACCGGCAGCTGGTCGCCGAGTTCGCCGCGCGTGACTCGGCGGCGGCCAGCGGCACCTGGTACGGGCCGGACCAGACCGTGGGGTTCTGGATCCGACGGATGGCGCAGGAGACCGTGATCCACCGGATCGACGCGGAGCTCGGGACGGGCGAGCAGGTGGCACCCGTCGCCGATGATCTCGCCGCCGACGGGATCGACGAGCTGCTCAAGGTCTTCGTCAGCTACAGCGTGAGCAACTGGGCCAGGTACTTCACCGAGGCACTCGGTGACTCCCCCGGTCACACGTACCTGATCACGGCCGATGCCACCGTCACCAGCCCTAGGTCCTCCTGGCTGGTCAGCACGTCACCCGGACAGTTCACCGTCGCGGGCGGTCCCGGCGAGCGGCTCAGCGGCACGGTTACCCCGGATGTCACGATCAGCGGCGCGCCGACGGACATGCTGCGCTGGGCCTGGAACCGGGAGTCCCCGGGCGAGCCGGGCACGGTGACGATCGGCGGCAACGCCGGCGCCCTGGCGGAGTTCCGCCGCTGCGTCGTCATCGCAACGCAGTAACGGCTGACCTGACGCGCTTGACGGGAGCCTGGCGCCGGCTCGGCGCCAATCACGTCATCTGCTGATCTGCCGTTCTGACATGGGGTCACTCGATATGCTCGGACCGCACCGGGAGGAGTGGCGTGCGCAGGTCAGGGATCGGATCTGTCGTTCTCGGCAAGGCGTTGTACGTGGCGGCGTGCCTCGCGTCAGCGGTCGTCCTCGTCGTCGCCGGATACGCGCATACCCTGGTCAGCCTGACGCGGCAACTCGAGGGAGGCGCGTCGATCGGCGACAGTTCGTCGGTCGGCGAGATGAACATCTTGCTCATGGGGCTGGAAAGCCGCACCAACTTTAAGGGGCAGAACCTCACGTCCCACCAGCTCAACGTGACCCACTCGGGCAAGGAGTCGGCGGTACAGTCGGGTACGCAGGGCTCACAGGACACGGACACGCTGATCCTTATCCACGTCTTCGCCGGCGGGCAGAAGGCGGTCGGCTACTCCATCCCCCGCGACGACGTCGTCAACTTCCCGCATGCCACCTTCGACGGCATCACCGAGGGAAAGATCGACGGGGCCTATGCCTATGCCTACGACCAGTACGTCAGCGACAACGCCGGGAAGATGAGCGGCAACGCCTTGTACCTCGAGGCCAACCAGGCGGGGCAGGCGTTCGAGGTCCAGACGGTCGAGTCGGTCACCGGCGTGCACATCGATCACTTCGTCGTGTCGAACATCTACGGCTTCTACCTGCTGGCCGGGCAGTTCGGCGGCATCGAGGTGTGCATCGAGCCGGCTCCGGCCCAGGGAGGCTTCCCAGCGGGCGCGAACCTGACCGACGTCGACACGCTGGTGAACCCGCCCACCGACAACTCGAACTTCAACGCATACAAGGACGGCTACGACAAGGCGGCAGGCGGCGCGCAATACCTGCACCTGGACCCGGAGCAGGCACTGGCGTTCGTCCGGTCCCGCGACACGCTGCCCGGCGTCGATGTGGGCCGGACCCACAGGCAGCAGGCGGCCCTCGATTACATGATCTGGAAGCTGAAGAACCAGGGCCTACTTGACGACCCGAACGTGATCTCCGGCATGCTCTCCGACGCCAGCCAGTTCCTGATTTCGGACCAGAACTTCAACCTCCTCGACTTCGCCACCAACATGAAGGCGCTGACCGGCTCGCACCTGTCCCTCACCACGCTGCCCGACGCCGCGGTGCAGAACATCATGATTCCCGCGTTCGGGCATGAACCCCAGGACGCGAACTACATATACGTGCCGGACATCCAGCAGATCGTCAACGACGCGTTTTACGGGTCCGCGGTGGTCAGGCCCGCCAAGTCGGTGACCGTGGACGTCTACAACGGCAGCGGCGCCCCCGGGCTTGCAGGGGACGCCGACCAGGCCTTCGCCACCCTGGGCTACACGGCAGGCAAGGCCGCCAATCCCGCCGCCCAGGCGCAGCCCGTCCAGGGCGGTACCCAGGTCTTCTACGGCCCAGGCGCAGCGCAGGGCGCGAACCGCATCGCGGACGTGGTCGGTGCCATGACCGCCACCTCGCTGTCGTCGCTGCCGGCCGGGCACGTCGAGGTGCTGCTTGGCTCGCAGGTCACCGCGCTGCCCGCGGGCCTGGAGACCTTCGGCGGTACCACGGTAAGCGCCCAGGACTTCATCACGGCCGCCGAACAGGACAACCTTCCCGCGTCCGAGATGCCCCCCGCCGCCATGGGCAGCACCCCCGTGGCCGGCACGCAGTCCGTGACCTCGGCCCTTTCCGGCGCACAGCATGAAGCGCGCGGCCGCCCGCTGACGAAGCCATCACCCAGGCCGCCGACGGGCAACGGCTCATCCGCCGGCAGCGTCACCGTCCCTGCCAACGCCCGCTACGGCATTCCCTGCGTGTACTGATCCGCTGATTACGGCCGGCGCGGGAGCGGGACGGAGCACTCGCTCCGGGCTCATCGAGCCGAGCAGGCGCTCAAGCGCGACCTCGACGTCCTCGCGCCAGCTGAGGGTCGACCGTAGTTCCATGCGGAGTCGCGGGTGCCTGTGGTGCGGGCGTACCGTCTTGAAGCCGACCGCGAGCAGGTAGTCAACGGGCATCATGCAGGCCGGCGCGGTCCACTGCTTGTCGCCGAAGGCCTCGATCGCCCGCACGCCGCGCCTGGTGAGATCCTTCGCCATGCCCTGGATCAGCATGCGGCCTAGGCCGCCGCCGGAGAATTCGCTAAGCACCCGCACCGTCATCAGCAGCACCGCGTCGGCGCTGACCGGGCTCGTGGGAAAGGCAACCGAGCGCGGGACATAGGGTGGAGGTGCGAAGAGTACATAGGCGGCGGGCACGCCGTCGACGTAAAGGATCTTCCCGCAACTGCCCCATTCGAGCAGCACGGAGGAGATCCAGGACTCCTTCTCCAGTCCCGGGTCCGACGCCTCGGCGCGGGACTTGCTGACAGGGTCAAGTTCCCAGAAGACGCAGGAGCGGCAACTCGACGGAATGTCGCCGAGGTTATCCAGCGTGATGTTGACAAGTCGGCGTGACATCCCGTTGAGTTCCCCGATCAGGTCAGCGTGAAGTAGCCACTATTTTGGCATCGTACCCCGCCTACGGCAGGGAATGCTGTGACCCGTGATCTAGAAATACTTACTTGGAGGACTCCGATGACCGGGCCGGTAGCACGCAAGAGCTTTGGCAGCGATAACCACGCCGGTGCTCACCCGGCGGTCATGCGTGCCATCGCCGAGGCGAATGTCGGCGACGCCGTGGCCTATGGCGCGGATCCCTGGACGGCGCACGCGGTCCGTGAGATTCGACGGCTCGCCGGAGCGCAGGGCGACGTTTACCTGGTGCTTAACGGCAGCGGCGCCAACGTACTCGGGCTCGGCCTGCTGCTTGGCCGGCACGAGTCAGTCATCTGTGCCGACTCCGCGCACATCAACACCGACGAGTGCGGTTCGGCCGAGCGCATTCTCGGCACCAAGCTGCTGACCGTGCCCGGGGTGGAGGGGAAGATCACGCCGGAGCTCATCGCCACCCGGCTCGCCGGCCGCGGCGACGAGCACTTCGCTCAGCCGGGTGTCGTCGCGGTAACTCAGTCAACCGAGTTCGGCACCTGCTATTCACTCGACGAGCTGCGCGCGATCAAGGAATTCTGTGCCGGCACCCAGCTTCGCGTGTTCCTCGACGGCGCACGCCTCGCCAACGCGGCCGCGCACCTCGGCTGCTCCCTTGCGGATATCGCCGCGTGCGCGGACGTGCTCAGCTTTGGCGGCACCAAGAACGGCGCGATGGGCGTGGAGGCGGTCGTCGTGATGCGGGCCGGCGACGGGCTTAGCGCGCCGTACCTGCGGAAGCAGCACATGCAGCTTTCGTCCAAGATGCGTTTCCTCGGCGCGCAGTTCGGCGCACTGCTCACCGACGACCTCTGGCTGCGGAATGCCGGTCACGCCAACGCGATGGCCTCGCGGCTCGCGGCCGGCCTCGCGGACGTGCCCGGTGTGGACGTCGTGTACCCCGTCGAGTCGGACGCCGTGTTCGCGCGCCTCGACCCCGGGCACATCGCGGAACTGCAGCGCGACTGGATCTTCCACGTATGGGACGAGTCCGCTTCCGTGGTCCGCTGGATGACCGCCTTCGATACACGGGAGAGCGACGTCGACGCGTTCCTCGGTGATATCTCCGCCGCGGCCCGGGCAGCCGAGGCCGCCCGGATGTTACGTCCCGGTCCTCGTTTCACGTGAAACAAAGTGTCCGGATGAAGCGTTTCACGTGAAACGAGGACCGTGAACGCGCCAAATTCCCGCCCGGTTGCCATTAAATTGGAGGGACGGCCGCGGCATCCGCTCGGCAAGCCCGGCCGTTTCCGCGGCACGAACGGCACGACACAGGAGACGCAGTGGCGCAGCAAAGGCGGGGGCTCGGCAAGGGACTCGGAGCGCTGATCCCCGATACATCCCGCACCGGCCTCCCGGCCCCCGGCGGGCCCGGCCTCTCCGGCACCGCCGGAAACGCGGCAGGCGCCGACGGGCATCACCAGCCCCTCGGCACGACCGCGCTGGACGACGCCGACAGCGGGCTGCGCCAGGTGGCGGGCGCGTACTTTGAGGAAGTCGCGGTCGGCTTCATCACGCCGAATCCCCGCCAGCCGCGGCAGGCCTTCGACGAGGAGGCACTGGAGGAGCTTGCCGCCTCCATCACCGAGGTCGGGCTGCTCCAGCCGGTGGTGGTGCGCAAACTGGGCGGCGGGAACTACGAGCTTGTCATGGGTGAGCGCCGCTGGCGTGCATCCCAGCGGGCGGGCCTCGAGTTCATACCGGCGATCGTGCGCGAGACGCCAGACACCGACATGCTGCGGGACGCACTGCTCGAGAACCTGCACCGCCAGCAGCTCGACCCGCTCGAGGAGGCCGCCGCCTACCAGCAGCTCCTTGACGACTTCGGCGCTACGCACGAGCAGCTCGCGCAGAAGGTCGGCCGGTCCCGTCCGCACATCAGCAATACCCTGCGACTGCTCAATCTGCCGCCCGCCGTGCAGAAGCGCCTCGCCGCGGGGGTAATCAGCGCGGGGCACGCACGGTCGCTGCTCTCGCTTAATGACCCGCTCGCCCAGGAGCGCCTTGCCCAGCGCATCGTGGCAGAGGGCCTCTCGGTCCGCTCCGTCGAGGAGATCGTCTCGGTTCGCTCCGTCGAGGAGATCATCGCCTTCGGCGACGACGCCACCGTGAAGCAGTCCCGCAAGCCGGCCACCGCCAAGCCGGTCGCTCCCGGCCTCCGCCACCTCTCGGACCGGCTCTCTGATCTCTTCGAGACCCGGGTCAAGGTCGAGATGGGGCAAAAGAAGGGCAAGATCGTCGTCGAATTCGCCACCATCGACGACCTTGAGCGCATCGTCAAGGCCATGTCCCCGGAGGCGGCGGGGCCCACGGCGGGGCCCGCAGCGGGCTAGCTGGCGCCGCGCGCCACGGGGCGTGCCGATTATGCGGTGACCGCGCGGTAGGCGAGCTCGCGAGCGGCCTCGGCGTAGGCCACGGCTCCGGTTGAGGCCGGGTCGTAGGTAATGACGGACTGGCCGTAGCTTGGCGCCTCTGAGACGCGTACGGAGCGCGGAATGATGGTCCGCAGTACCACGTCACCGAAGTGAGACCGGACGTCGTCGGCGACCTGGGTGGCGAGGCGGGTGCGGCCGTCGTACATGGTGAGCAGGATGGTGGAGATCCGTAGCCCGGCGTTGAGGTGACCGCGGACGAGCTCCACCGTGCGCAGCAGCTGCTCGAGTCCCTCGAGCGCGTAGTACTCGCACTGAATCGGGATCAGCACCTCCTCCGCGGCCACCAGGGCATTGACTGTGAGCAGGCCGAGCGAGGGCGGGCAGTCGATCAGCACGTAGTCGAAGCTGGCCGTGTCGAGCTGCTTGATGGAACGCGCCAGGCGCTGCTCGCGCGCGACCATCGGCACCAGCTCGATCTCGGCGCCTGCCAGGTCGATGGTGGCCGGCGCGCAGTACAGCCCGGGCATGCCATCGACCTCGGTCACGATCTCGGACAGCGAGCGCTCGTCGACGAGCACGTTGTACACCGAGTCGCGCCCGACGTGGTGATCGACGTCCAGGGCGGTGGAGGCGTTCCCCTGCGGGTCCAGGTCCACCACGAGGACCCGGATGCCGTGCTGCGACAGGCTCGCAGCCAGGTTCACCGCGGTCGTCGTCTTGCCCACGCCGCCCTTCTGGTTAGCGATGGTCATGATCCGGCACCGGCTCGGTCGCGGCCACGGCTCGCGCTTGACGCCGCCGCGGACGCCGACGGCCGCCTCGGCCGCGCGCGCGATCGGCGTATCCCCCGGAGTAATCGGGGCGTCGGGCACCACGACCTCCGAGTCGGGCACCGCGGGATCCGCCGGCATCCGATCTCCTCCGCTGCCGAGGGCGCCGCTCATCTCGCCCGTGCTCGCCACCACATCCGGTGTTCCACGTGAAACCGCCGCCGCCAGCGCACTGCGAACCCGGTCCGAACCCGGGAGAGACAGATCCTCTTGACCGTTCACAGAAAAACCCTCCGCGCCTCGCTCACTCGAGGCCTGCTCAGGGGATTGGGACGACGAAAATCCGAGTTGCGCTGCGGGCCACCCCAGCCCGGTCGCGCAAGGCAGCGGAGCCGATCCCCCGTCAGGCCACCCCACGCCGGCTGCGCTGAGCACCTGATCGCTCCTCTCGGCCGTGTCCTCCCGTGACGACACGGACAACCGTTGTCGCAGATACGACCCTACCGTGACCGGCCTGCAGAACCTCCGCACTCCGCACGCCAAGACGGGAAAGTACCGGACTCGCGGCAGCAAGCTCCGCCTCCGCTGACTGCCCCTTGATCGCAAGCAACTGGCCACCGGGACGCAGCAGCCCAGCCGACCAGCCGACCAGGCGGTCGAGCGGCGCGACGGCCCGCGCCGTGGCGATGTCGGCCCGCAGTCGCGCGGCGTCCTTGTCTTCCGCACGGGCGCGGAGCACCGTGGCGTTGGCCAGCCCTAGCTCGGCAACGCATTCCTCAAGGAAAACCGCTCGCCGCAGCAGCGGCTCAAGCAGCGTGACCTCGAGCGACGGGCGCAGCATCGCGAGCACGATCCCCGGCAGCCCGGCACCGGACCCGATGTCCACAAGCCGGCCGTGCTCGGGCAACAGCTCGCTCACCACGGCACAGTTGAGCAGGTGCCTGTCCCACAGGCGATCGGTCTCCCGCGGACCGATAAGGCCGCGGGTGACACCGTCGGTCGCCAGCAGCTCCGCGTAGCGGACCGCCTGGTCAAGCGCGGGGCCGAAGACGTCGGCGGCCTCGGCGGGCACCTCCGCGGCCACCGTGGCCCGCCTCAGCCGACCGGGAAGACCACCACGCGCCGGTCCGGCTCCTCGCCCTCCGACTCGCTCCGCAGCCCGGCGAGCGCGACAGCATCGTGGATGATCTTCCGCTCAAACGGGGACATGGCGCGCAGCTTCTTCGGCTCCCCGGTCCGCGACACCTCCGCGGCCACCGTGCGGCCGAGCTCAGCGAGGTCGGCCCGCCGCTTCGCGCGGAAACCCCCGACGTCCAGCATGAGCCGGGCCCGCGAGCCGGTCTTGCGATGCACGGCAAGCCGGGTCAGCTCCTGCAGCGCCTCGAGCACCTCACCGTCGTCGCCGACGAGCTCATCGAGCGTCGCACCGACGACCGACACGATGGCCCGGTCGCCCTCGACGTCCATGTCGATGTCGCCGTCGAGGTCAGCGATGTCGAGCAGCCCCTCGATATAGTCGGCGGCGATCTCGCCCTCTTCCTCGAGGGTGCTCAGGTCTTCCTCGTCCTCGTCCTCGTCCTCGTC
>Ga0335078_10001646_pt1 | contig 33639 bp, 28 predicted proteins | sample Lox_Sample_32_FD_206711 | JGI IMG/M metagenome (GOLD analysis project Ga0335078, IMG submission 206711) | Soil microbial communities from Loxahatchee National Wildlife Refuge, Florida, United States - Lox_Sample_3.2 | ecosystem: Environmental > Terrestrial > Soil > Wetlands | place: USA...
CCAGTTGCCGAAGCCGCCGATCATCGCCGGCATCACCATGAAGAAGATCATGATCAGGCCGTGCGCGGTGGCGAACACGTTGTATTCGTGCGGCGTCGGGAAGAACTGCAGTCCCGGATTCTGCAGTTCGAGGCGGATGGCGATCGACAATAAGCCGCCGATCACGCCGGCGACCAGCGCGAAGGTCAGATACATGGTGCCGATGTCTTTGTGGTTCGTCGAATAGACGAACCGCCGCCATCCGGTCGGATGGTGCTCGTGGGCATCATGGGCGTCGTGTGCGGCTGCGTTGCTGGCCATCGTTGTTATCCTTTAACCCTCGTCGTTGTCGCCGGCATTATATTCGAGTTTTTATATGCGTCACTTGACCGCCGCGGCGACCGCGGTCGGCGTTGCCGTCGCCTCGGTCTTGGCGACGGCGGGCGCCGGCGCCGCGTCGCTGTCGGCGAACTTCTTCTTCGCCTGCTCAAGCCAGGCGGTGTAGTCCTTCTCGCTCACCACATGCACGGCGATCGGCATGAAGGCGTGGTCGCGGCCGCACAGCTGCGAGCACTGCCCGTAATACATGCCTTCGCGCTCGGCCTTGAACCAGGTCTCGTTCAGGCGGCCGGGGATGGCGTCGATCTTGATGCCGAAGGAGGGCACCGAGAACGAGTGGATGACGTCGGCGCCGGTGACCAGCACGCGCACCACCTTGTTGACCGGAACGACCATCTCGTTGTCTACCGACAAGAGGCGCAGTTGGCCGGGCTTGAGGTCCTTGTCCTGCACCATCAAAGAGTCGAACTCGAACTTGGAATCCGGATAGCTATAGCTCCAGAACCATTGCTTGCCCGTCACCTTCACGGTGAGGTCGGCGGGCGGCACCTTCAGTTGATAGAACAGCAGACGGAAGGAGGGCACCGCGACCGTCACCAGGACGAGCACCGGCACCACGGTCCAGATGATCTCGATGCCGGTGTTGTGCGTGGTGCGCGAAGGATTCGGGTTGCTGCGCGCATTGAAGCGCAGGACGACGATCGTGAGCAGGACCAGCACGAACAGCGCGATCGCCGCGATCAGCCAGAGCAGAAAGTTGTGGAACCAGACGATGTCGTCCATCACCGGGGAGGCCGACTGCTGCAGTCCGAGTTCCCAGGGCGAGGGCTGGCCGAGACCGGCCCATGCCACACCGCCGGCGGCGATGAAGGTCACGCCCGTGACCGCGATAGCGACCAACCGCTTGAGCACCAGCATTGTTCTTAGCTCTCCCTCGACGAGAAATTCGGCCTCTGTTTGAGGCCCCTTTTTGCCGCCCACCGCAGGCAGGATTCGATTCAACCCCGCTAACACAGCGTTTTGCCACGGGCGCGGCAGCGGTTGCGGTGCGGCGGGACGGGGGGAAATCCCCGTCTCTCAAACCACAATTCCCGCACTACCGCAATGCACCTTATCGCTTGTGATCCGCCCCTTACATGCGACAAACGGTTTGCCCCCAGATCAGTTGGGGACGCCGCATTTACGCCACGTCCGCGCGGCTTGGTGGCGCCAGCAGCCGCCGCCGGCGGCCGGCCAAGCCTTGCTTGCTAGGGCTTTCGCGGGCATGACCCAACGGGACCGAATAAACTGCCGGGTGGGCAGCGATTCGCCCCGCTTGCCGGCGGACAGCAGGTTGCGCGGGAACGGAATGATGGGGATTTTCGGGTATCGCAGGCACGCGTTCTGGGGCCGGGCATGGTTCGCGCCACTGGTGCTCACCGCGGCGCTGGTAAGCCTGCCCGCCGAGCGGGCTGCCGCGCAGGGCGCCGTGCGCTCGGTGCACAAAGATTGGCAGATCCGCTGCGATACGCCGCCGGGCGCCAAGACCGAGCAATGCGCCCTCATTCAGAGCGTTACGGCGGAAGACCGGGCCAATGTCGGCCTCACCGTGATCGTGCTCAAGACCGCCGACCTCAAGAGCCGGCTGATGCGGGTGGTGGCGCCGCTCGGGGTCCTGCTGCCGTCCGGCCTCGGCCTGAAGATCGACAATGTCGACATCGGCCGCGCCGGCTTCGTGCGCTGCCTGCCCAACGGATGCATCGCCGAAGTCGTCATGGACGACGCGCTGATCGCCAAGTTGCGCACCGGCAAGACCGCGACCTTCATCATCTTCCAGACGCCCGAGGAAGGCATCGGCTTCCCCTTAAGCCTTGCCGGTTTCGGCGAGGGCTATGATAAGTTGCCCTAAAGGACCGTTCCCCTCTCCTCTTCCGCAAATGCTTCTGATCAAAACCTATCTCGACAAAAGCCCGATCCACGGCATCGGCGTCTATGCCGGCGAGACGATCCGCAAGGGCGCCAAAATCTGGCGCTTCGTCTACGGCTTCGACCGTTTCTACAACCGCCGCACGCTCGCCAAGCTGCCGAAGCAGGCCAAGAACTACATCAAGCTGCACGGCTACCAGTGGGGCAAGGAAATCCTGCTGTCGATGGACTACGACGGGTTCATGAACCATTCGGACAACGCCAATACCTATTTCCGCAACGGCTACGTCGTCGCCCGCTGCAGGATCCGCAAAGGCACCGAGATCACCAACGACTACCGCGCCTTTGAAGCGTCCTATTGCGCGGCGTTTCTGAAGACGAAAAAACCGGGGCGGTAAAAAGCGCGCTGGGCCCACGCCGGCGGATGCCCACGCCATTGGGCAGTTCTTCGGATACGCTGCATGCCCCATCGCCGGGCTTGTGCCGGCCATCGATGTCTTTACTGTTGAGGCAGCAAGTGAGGCCGGAGTGTCGCGGTGAATATCGGTTTTGTCGGGCTGGGCGCGATGGGGCAATTGATCGTGCCCCGACTCATGAACGCCGGTCATGAACTCACCGGCTGGAACCGCTCGCGCGACAAGGCGGCAAGCCTCCTGGAAGCGGGCATGCGCTGGGCCGCGAGCCCGCGCGCCGTGGCCGAGCAATCCGAACTGGTGTTCTCCATCGTCACCGACGCCAAGGCGGTGAAGGCGGTGGCGCTCGGCAAAGACGGTATCGTCGCCGGCCTCAAGCGCGGTGGCATCTATGTCGACATGAGCACCATCGAGCCGGAGGAAAGCCGCGCCGTCGCCGCGGAGTTCGCGCGCGCCGGCTCGATCATGCTCGACGGCCCCCTTTCCGGCTCGCCGGTCACCGTGGTGCAAGGCAACGCCTCGATCATGATCGGCGGTGACGAGGCCGCTTACGAGCGCATCAAGCCGGCGCTGCTGGCGATCGGGCCGAAAGTGACGCGTATCGGCGGCAACGGGCTTGCGTGCCAGATGAAGATCGCGGTCAATCTTTTGCTGATGATCGAGGTGATCGCGTTCGGCGAAGCGGTGGCGCTCGCCGAGAAGGGCGGCGTCGAACGCGCCGTCGCGCTCGATGCGATACTCAAGAGCGTCGCCGCCTCGCCGGTGCTCGGTTATCGCGGGCCGTTTATTCTCGCCGGCAAGATGCCGGAGGTGCCGCTCGCCGACGTCACCCTGCAGCAGAAGGACATGCTGCTCGCGCTCAATCTCGGCCGCACGCTCGGCTCGCCGGTGCCGCTCGCCGCCGCGGCCAATGAAATGATGAATGCCTGCCGCGGCCTCGGCATCGACGGCAACGATTTCGTGGTCGCGCATCGGGTCTACCGTTTGCTGGGAGGACAGACATGACATCGTCGGCGGAAAAATTCGGACGCGCTTTGGGCAAGGCGGTGAAAGGCGCCGCCACCGCATGGACGGAAGGCGAGCCGGCACCGGTGATGTACCGCACCAATTTGCGCGACGTGCCGAAGGTCGAAGGCCTCAAGCGCGACGACGGCTGGGTCGACATGCAGGTGCAGTTCCTGATCGACAAGAAGACCGCCGGCGCCGGCCACGTCGTCGGCTGGACCGTGCTCAAGCCCGGCGCGCGTCATGAGAACCATCGCCATCACAATTGCGACGAGTTCTTCATCGTGCTCAAGGGCAAGGGCCATATCTATACCGACCATGGCGACAAGCCGTCGGCGGAAGGTGACGTGGTCTATTCGCCGCGCGGCTGCTGGCACGGCTTTAACAACACGTCGGACGAGGACGTGGTGCTGGTCTGGGGCTGGATGGGCGCCGGCTCGATCGAGGATTCCGGCTACGAAGTGCACCCGGAGAGTCACAAGAAATGACGCGTCACCGATGGGCGTGTCGCGGGAGGAAAGACCGATAATGCCGATGTTCGGCAAAGATGAGATCGAAGACGCGGCCCGGCTCATCTACAAATCCATGCCGCCCACGCCGCAATATGTCTGGCCGCTGCTGTGCCGGCGAGCCGGCGCCACGGTTTGGGTCAAGCACGAAAATCACACCGCGACGGCCGCCTTCAAGATTCGCGGCGGCATTACCTTTATTGACTGGCTGAAACGAGACAATCCCAAGGTCGGCGGCATCGTCACCGCGACGCGCGGCAATCACGGCCAGAGCCAGGTGCGCGCGGCCACGGCAGCGGGCCTCAAGGCAAAGATCCTGGTTCCGCACGGCAATTCGGTCGAGAAGAATGCGGCCATGTGCGCGTTCGGCGCCGAACTCGTCGAATTCGGCCGCGATTTCGATGAAGCGCGCGTCGAAGCCATGCGCGTGGCCGAAACGGAAAATCTGTTCATGGTGCCGCCCTTCCACCGCGAGCTCGTTCGTGGCGTCGCGACTTACGCGCTCGAACTGTTCAACGAAGTGGCGGCGCTCGACACCGTTTACGTGCCGATCGGCTGCGGCTCCGGAATCTGCGGCGTCATCACGGTTCGGGATTTGCTCGGCCTCAAAACCAAGGTCGTGGGCGTCGTTTCGACCGAAGCCCAAGCTGCCAAACTTTCGTTTGAAAGCGGCCGCCTGATCGAGACGAACTCGGCCGACACGATCGCCGACGGCATGGCGGTGCGCGTCCCCGTGGCGGAGGCATTCGCGGTTTACGCGCAAGGCGCAGACCGCATCGTCGCCGTCAGCGACGACGAAGTCGCCGAGGCGATGCGCATTTACTACCGCGACACCCATAATCTGGCGGAAGGCGCCGGCGCGGCGCCGCTCGCGGCGCTGCTCAAGGAAAAGGACGCGATGCGCGGCAAGGAAGTCGGCCTCATTCTGACCGGCGGCAATGTGGACTTGCCCGTCTATGCCGGCATTCTTGCAGGCAAGAAGGAATAAGACATAGGAAGTGAGCTAACCGCTGCGCGCCCTCCCCTTGGGCGCCGTAAGAAAAGAAAAGGCTGCACATGAATTCCTGGGACGCACCGCTCATCGTCAAAGGCATGACCGCACAGCTCGCCACCCGGCGCGCACGCATGGCTGCGGGCGAAAAACCGCTCGGCTGGAAGGTCGGCATGGGCGCGCCCGCCTCCATGCAGAAGCTCGGACTGCAGGCGCCGTTGGTCGGCTTCCTGATGCAGCGCGCCTTGGTCGCCTCGGGCGGCACGGTGTCGCTTGCCGGCTACGTCAACCCGGCGGCCGAGCCGGAAATCTGCGTGCGCATGGGTAGCGCGCTCGGCGCCGGGGCGTCGACCGACGCGGTGCTGGCGGCGATCAAGGAGATCGCGCCGGCCATCGAAATCGCCGATCTCGATCTGCCGCCGGCGCCGGACAATCTCGACCGGGTGCTCGCCGGCGACATCTTCCAGCGCCACGTCATTGTCGGCGCGACGGCAAGGCCGGGCGGCAGCGTCGCCGGGCTGACCTCGCGGCTGATCCGGCGCGGCGCGGAAGCGGCGCATACGAGCGATCCGGAAGCGCTGACCGGCAAGCTCACCGAGATCGTCGCGCATGTCGCTAGCACCCTCGCCGCCTTCGGCGAAACATTATCGGCGGATGATATCATCATCACCGGATCGATTACGCCACCGCTGATGCTCCAACGCGACGAAACCGCCCTCACCCACGCGATCGATCCGATCGGCGAGGCTTCGGTGCGGTTGTCCTGGAGCTGAGCGCGGCTCAGCGCACGTCCAGAACCAGCTTTCCTTGCAGGTGACGCCCCTCGCTGACCTTGTGCGCCTCGGCGGCGTCGGCGAGTTTGTAATGGTGGAGCGCCGGCGGCCGCACCGCGCCGGCGGCGACCAGCGCCAGCATGCGTTCGAGATGCGCGCGGTCGCGTTTGACGTCGGGCCGCAAAGTCGCGACGTCCTTGCGGTCGGGCGCAAAGCCTTCCGGCGCCGGCGCGATCCACACCAGACGGCCGCCCGGCTTGAGCACCTTGTAGCAACCGGGGCGCACGCTGCCACCGACGGTGTCGAACACCACGTCGCAGACTGGGCCGATGCCGGTGAAGTCCTCGCTGTTGTAATCGATGACGCGGTCGGCGCCGAGGCCGCGCACATAGGCGAGATTGCCGGCGCTCGCGGTGGAGATCACCGTCGCGCCGATGTGCTTGGCAAGCTGCACGGCAAATCCCGCGACGCCGCCAGCGCCGCCTTGGATCAGGATGGTTTCGCCCGCCTTGAGCCGCGCGGTGTCCTCGACCGCCGTGAGCGCGGTGAGGCTGATGAGCCCGAGCGCCGCCGCCTCGGCGTGACCGAGCGAGGCCGGCTTCTTGGCGACGATCGCGGCCTTGATGGCGATCTTCTCGGCATAGGCGCCTTCGAGCCCCTGGTCGGTCACGCCAAAGACCGCGTCGCCGATCTTCAAATCGGTGACGCCAGCGCCGAGCCCGCTGACCACGCCGGAGAAATCGCGGCCGAGAATGTGCGGGAACTTATCGAGGGCGTAGCGCCCGCCGCCCCGCCGCACCTTGGGGTCGGCGCCGTTGACGCTTGCCGCGTGGATGTCGACCACCACTTCGCCCGGTCCCGCTTTCGGGTCCGGCGCCTCGCCAAGTTTCATCAATTCGGGCCCGCCATGGCCCATCAGCAGCATTGCTTTCATGAGATTTCTCCACGCAATGACAGCTACTAAGCCCGCCACGGCCGTGGCGTCTAGCCGCCCTCGCAGAATCGCCATAGAGGGCCTATCTGATGGCCTGAGGGCGCCACCGGAGACGACTTATGGATCCAGCCATTTCCTCCCTGATCGACCGCGCCGGGCTCGACCGCGGCAAGGTGCGCCAGTTGATCGGCCGCGGCCTGGACGGCGCCGACGACGGCGAACTGTTCCTGGAATATCGCCAGGCCGAAGTGCTGGTATTCGACAACGGCCGGCTCAAGCAGGCGACCTATGACACGGCGCAAGGTTTCGGCCTGCGCGCGGTGAAGGACGAGGCGGTCGGCTATGCGCATGCCTCCGACGTTTCGGAAGCGGCATTGGCGCGCGCGGCCGAAGCGGTGCGCGCGGTCAAAGGCGGTCACAGCGGTCGTTACGCCGACGCGCCGGGCCGCACCAATCGCAAGCTTTACGGCGACGAGAACCCGCTCGGCGAGCCGGCCTTCGACGCCAAGGTGAAACTGCTGGAATCGATCGACGCCTATGCCCGCGCCAAGGATCCGCGCGTGCGCCAAGTGACCGCGAGCGTCGCCGCCACCTGGCAGGTGGTGGAAATCCTGCGCGCCGACGGCGAGATCTATCGCGACATCCGCCCGCTGGTGCGGCTCAACGTCTCCACCGTGGTCGGCGACGGCGACCGCCAGGAATCGGGCAGCTATGGCGCCGGCGGCCGCGAAGGCTATCAGCGCTTCATCGAGACGCATGCCTGGCGACACGCGGTCGACGAGGCCGTGCGTCAGGCGCTGGTCAATCTCGACGCGGTGGCGGCTCCCGCCGGCGAGATGGACGTGGTGATGGGCTCGGGCTGGCCGGGCGTGATGCTGCACGAAGCGGTCGGCCACGGGTTGGAAGGCGACTTCAACCGCAAGAAGACTTCCGCCTTCGCCGGCCTGATGGGCCAGCAGGTCGCCGCCAAGGGCGTGACCGTGGTCGACGACGGCACCATGCAGGCGCGGCGCGGCTCGCTGTCGATCGACGACGAAGGCACGCCGACCAACCGCACCGTGCTGATCGAGGACGGCATCCTGGTCGGCTACATGCAGGACCGGCAGAATGCGCGGCTGATGGGCATGAAGCCGACCGGCAACGGCCGGCGTGAAAGCCACGCGCACGTGCCGATGCCGCGCATGACCAACACTTATATGCTCGCCGGCCAGCACGACCCGAAGGAAATCATCGCCTCGGTGAAGAACGGCCTTTACGCCGTGAGCTTCGGCGGCGGCCAGGTCGATATCACCTCGGGCAAATACGTGTTCCAGTGCACCGAGGCCTATAAAATCGAGAACGGCAAAGTCGGCGCGCCGGTGAAGGGCGCCATGCTGATCGGCAACGGGCCGACCGATTTGAACCGCATCACCATGATCGGCAACGACTTCGCGCTCGATCCCGGCATCGGCACCTGCGGCAAGAACGGCCAGGGCGTGCCGGTCGGCGTCGGTCAGCCTTCGCTGCGCATGGATCGCATCACCGTGGGTGGGACAGCATAATGACGACGATACGAGACAACGGCACACCGCAGAGCAAAGGCCGGCTGCAAGGCTGGGCCAAGAGCATCTTCGATATCGTCGTCATCGTGCTGGTGGTGATGGCGGCGAAAACCGCGATCGCCGAGCCGTTCTACGTGCCGTCCGGCTCGATGGAGCCGACGCTGATGATCGGCGACGAACTGCTGGCGACGAAATTCCCTTACGGCTACGGCTCGGCGTCGCTGCCGTCGTTCATCGACCTGCCGATGACGCCGCACATCCTCGGCGCGCTGCCCAAGCGCGGCGACGTGGTGGTGTTCCGCTGGCCGGGCGACCGTTCGCAGATCTGGGTCAAGCGGGTGATCGGCCTGCCCGGCGAGCGCATCGCGCTGCGCGACGGGCAGGTGTGGATCGACGGCCAAGCCGTCCCGCTCAAGCGCGACGGCACCGGTCAGGCGGAAAGCGAGGACGGCAGCCTGGCGCCGGCGGCGCGCCTGATCGAGACGCTGCCGGGCGGCCGCCAGCACACCATCTTCAAGCTCACCCCGTTGCAGCCGCTCGACAACCTGGCGGAGACGGTCGTGCCGCCCGGGCACGTGTTCGTCATGGGCGACAACCGCGACAATTCCGCGGATAGTCGCGTGCCGGTGCGCGAAGGCGGCGTCGGCATGCTGCCGGTGGACGATCTGGTCGGCCGCGTCGACGGCATCGTCGGCTCGTGGGATCTCGGCATGCGCAGCCGGCCGGTGTGGACCTGGCCGCAGGGCTTGCGGCTGTCGCGGTTCTTCTCGGCGGTGCATTAGCTAACCGTCATCCTGAGGTGCGAGCGAAAGCGAGCCTCGATGGATGACGGGCAATGAAGCACGGGCCGTCGCTTTTCGAGGGACGCCGTCGGCGCCGACCTCGGGGCTGACGGCGTTAGCGCACCACCCCGGAAATGCAGCAGGGCTTGTGGCGCGGGCGGGTGATCCTGTCCTTGAGGTAGCAACGCGCGGCGGGGCCGCCGTAGCCGGGCCGCACATAGGTCCAGGCGCGGCAACGCTTGTCGTCCGCGCAGGCGGCGCCGCAGGCGGCACCCGCGGGATCGGGCGCGACCTCGAAATTGCGATAGTCGCCGCCGCTGCGGTCGATTGCGTACTCGATCGGTCCGCGCCGCGGCTCGATCACGCCGGCTCCGCGCACGCCCGAGATGCAGCATTTATCCGCCACGCGCGGCGGCACTTTATTCTTGAGCCAGCAGGTGGCGAGCGCGTTCTCGGTGCGGGGATAGGAGAAGCTCCAGGCGCGGCAATGCGCGTCGCGCTCGCAACGCGCGGCGCAGATAGCGGGGTCGCCGTTGCGGATCTGGAAGCTGGTGTAATCGCCGCCACGGCGGTCGTAGCCGGTCTGCGCCTGCGCCGGGCTCGAGGCAGCCAGCATCGCGGCCAGAAGAATGAAACGAATACGCATGCGCGCGCCCGCTCGGGTCGCTGTGACACTTCGCCCGGCCGGCATGGTAACGCACCGGGCTTGGCTTGTGCAGACGGCGTTTAGCGCATGCGCAGTCTTGAAAAGAAAGGCGCCCGCCGGAGGGGCCGGCGGGCGCTTGAGATCCGGACGCGAGAGGGGATGATCGCTAGACCCGGATCGAGCGGCCGACGAGAGGGCTCGGCCGTTTCTCTAATTCCGTTAGATCGCGTGGCGCGCCGGACGGTCAGTGCGCGGACGGTGAAAGCCGTTCTCCACGCGCGGCTCGCGCCGCAGCGGCGTGACCCGGTAGAGGCGGCGTTCGAGCGCCCGCTCGCGCAACAGCGCGGTGGGGTCCTCCCAGAACGGCCCCGACAGGGCGTCGTTGAGATCGGCGCGGGTGATGCCAATATCGGACAGCATGTTGCGGTCGAGGCCGGCCAGCACATTGGCTTCGCGACGATGCTTGCGCGCGCGCGCGAACTGCCGGAGCCAGTGCGTGACAAACGCGACCAGGGAGGCGAAGGCGCGCGCCAAGGCGCCGCCGGCGATGGGCAAAACAGGGATATTTGCGTTCATTTTCAGTCTCCAAACCAACCTTGCAGAGACGCCAATTTCGTCCCGGCCACGTGCCGGAACCACCCGTAATCCCCACCCGATTCCTCTGGAAGCAGCGGGATAGTGCTCCCAAAAGATTGATTAGTGAAACGAATGTTTTTAATCTAACCGATCAGGATTGGTGATATACTGACCCGTGCCCAATTCGCCGGCCTTGCCAAGGACCATGCCATGACCGCGCTGATCGACGTCGACCAACTGCGCACCTTCATCGCCATCGCCGAGACCGGCAGCTTCACCAAGGCGGCCGAGGTGGTGAACAAGACCCAGTCCGCGGTGTCCATGCAGATGAAGCGGCTGGAGGAGCGGCTGGAGCGGCCGATCTTCGCGCGCGACGGCCGCGCCTCCAAGCTCACCGAGGATGGGCAGCGCCTGCTCGATTACGCGCGGCGCATCGTCAAGCTCAACGTCGAGACGCTCGCCGCCTTTTCCGACGCGGAATTGTCCGGCCGCGTGCGGCTCGGCGTGCCCGATGATTACGCCGACCGCTATCTGCCGGAGATCATGGCGCGCTTCTCGCGCGCCTATCCGGGCGTCGAGTTGACCGTGATCTGCGAGCCGAGCGTCGACCTGCTCGAGCGCATCGACGCCAACGAGATCGATCTCGCTATTGTCACCAATTGCGAGAGCAAGCGCGCGTCGGAGACGTTCCGGCGCGAGCGGTTGTTGTGGGTGACGTCGAACCGGCATCCGACCCATCTTGAGGAACGGCTGCCGCTGGCGCTCGGCCGCCCGACCTGCTCGTGGCGGCGCATCGCCATCGAGCGCATGGAAAAGGTCGGCCGCCCCTATCGCGTGCTCTATTCGAGCTCGAATGCCGGTGCGGTGGCTGCCGCCGTGCTCGCCGGGCTCGCGGTGTCGGTGCTGCCGGAGTCGGGGTTGCGTCCCGGCATGCGTGTGCTCACTGCCGCGGAAGGATTCCCCGAGCTGCCGAGCTGCCGCATCGGCCTGGTGCGCAGCGCGCATGAAAGCTCGTCGCTTGCCGATGCGCTGGCCGAGCACATCATCTCCTCGCTTGACAACTTGTCGGAAGCGCAGGCGGCGGAGTGATCTTTTTCACCTCTCCCCGCATTGCGGGGAGAGGGTCAATACGCATACAGATCGAAGATCGGCTCGACCGACTGATTCCAGTCGTTGAAATATTTTTCCAGCAATTCCTCGGCCGGCGTGATGCCCCGCGCGACCGATTCCTCGAGCGGGCGCAGATAGCGCGTCTCGTCGCGGCCATTGCGGTCGAGATACTTGCGCCGAGCAAGGCCGCGCGAGGCCAGGCGCAAGGTCTCCTGCGCCAGCGTAAAGACGTTGCGCTTGCCGATCTCTGCGCGGAAGCCGCGCTGCGGCACCTCGTCGCGCAGCTTCTGCCGCTCGGCAGCGGTCCAGCCCTTGACCATGTCCCATGCGGCGTCGAGCGCGTCGTCGTCGTAGAGCAGCCCCACCCAGAGCGCGGCGAGCGACGGCACCCGCCGCCACGGGCCGCCATCGGCGCCGCGCATTTCGAGATAACGTTTGAGCCGCACCTCGGGGAAGATCGTGGACAGATGATTGGCCCAGTCGGAAATGGTCGGCCGCTCGCCGGGCAGCACGTCGAGCTTGCCGGCGAAGAAATCGCGGAACGATTTGCCGGACACGTCGATGTACTGGTCGCCGCGCTTGACGAAATACATCGGCACGTCGAGCGCGTAGTCCACATAAGCCTCGAAGCCCATGCCGTCCTCGAAGGCCCATGGCAGCGTGCCGGCGCGCGCATTGTCGGTGTCGGTCCAGATGTGCGAGCGGAACGACAAGTAGCCGTTTGGCTTGCCCTCGGTGAACGGCGAATTAGCGAACAATGCGGTCGCCACCGGCTGCAGCGCGAGCGCTACGCGCAGCTTCTTCACCATGTCGGCTTCCGAAGAGAAGTCGAGGTTCGCCTGCACGGTGCAGGTGCGGTACATCATGTCGAGGCCGAGCGTGCCGACCTTCGGCATGTAGGCGCTCATGATCTTGTAGCGCCCCTTCGGCATCACTGGCATGTCGGCGCGGCTCCAATTCGGAGTCATGCCCAGGCCGAGGAAGCCGATGCCGAGCGGCTTGGCCACCTCGCGCAATTGCGCGAGATGCGCCATCAGCTCGGACGCCGTTTGGTGCACGTTTTCGAGCGGCCCGCCGGACAATTCGAACTGACCGCCCGGCTCCAGCGAAATGGCGCCGCCATGGGTGACGTCGAACATGCCGATAATGTTGTCGCCCTCCATGATCGGATCCCAGCCGAGGAGGTGCTGCATGCCTTCGAGCAAAGAGCGGATGCTGCGGTGGCCGGCATAGGGCACCGGCCGGTGCCCGTCGACGGTGAAGGCGAATTTCTCGTGCTCGGTGCCGACGCGGAAGCGGTCCTTCGGCTTGCAGCCCGCTTCGAGCCAGGCGACGAGTTCGTCGCGCGTCTCGATCGGGGTCATGTCGATCTGGTCACGAGCCATTGAGCAGTCCGGCACTTCTTTGATTGCGCATGATCTTTTCCGGAAACCGGTACCAACTTTTCCGGATCACGCGCGAAAGGGGCGCGACCTTAAACATGGTGCGCCGCAAAGGGCAATGCAGCGCGAGGGATGCAGGATTTGGCCGATAACGCTGTCGTGTCCCGAAACGACGGGCTTCGTGTTCCATTTTTGTTCTTGCCGTAATCCGCGCATGCATTATGAAGTGGGGACGATGCCGCAGTTTTCTCCCCACCAGGACGACGCGCTCAAGGCGGTCGCCAATTGGCTCAAGGCCAAGCCGGGCCATAACGGCACGCCGCAGCTGTTCCGGCTGTTCGGCTATGCCGGCACCGGCAAGACCACGCTTGCCCGCCATCTGGCCGAGCATGCCGACGGCGAGGTGAAATTCGCCGCCTTCACCGGTAAGGCGGCCTCGGTGATGCGCGGCAAGGGCTGCAAGGGCGCCTCCACCATTCACTCGCTCATTTACCGCGCGCGCGAGAGCGGCGAGGAAATTCCGAGCTTCGATCTGTGGGACGAGGCGCCCGCCTCCAAGGCCGAGCTGATCGTCATCGACGAGTGCTCGATGGTCGACGCCGAGCTCGGCCGCGATCTGTTGTCGTTCGGCGTGCCGGTGTTGGTGCTGGGCGATCCGGCGCAACTGCCGCCGATCCAGGGCGGCGGCTTCTTCACCGAAGCCGAGCCCGATGTGATGCTCACCGAGGTGCACCGGCAGGCGCAGGACGACCCGATCGTGCGGCTGTCGATGGAGATCCGCGCCGGCGAATATCTCGAGCCCGGCCGCTATGGTGAGACCGAGGTGATCGCCAAGGGCGATCTCGATCCGCAGCGCGTGCTCGACGCCGATCAGGTGCTGGTCGGGCGCAACGCCACGCGGCGCGCCTACAACAACAGGATGCGCGAGCGTCGCGGCTTTGAGGGCGAATTTCCCGACGCCGGCGACAAGCTGGTGTGTCTGCGCAACAACCGCAAGAAGGGTCTGTTCAACGGCGGGCTTTGGGCCGTCAAGGAGCGCGGCGCGCGGCGCGGCGCCAAATCCGGAACCAAGACCGGGATCATGACGATGCGCCTGCTGCCCGACGACGACAGCGGCACGCGCGGCGTGAAAGTGTCGGTGCGGCCGGAGTGCTTCAGCGGCGGCATCGAGAAGATCGATTGGGCGCGGCGCAAGCCCTACGACGAATTCGACTACGGCTACGTGCTCACCGTGCACAAGGCGCAAGGGTCGCAATGGGACGACGTGGTGCTGTTCGACGAGTCGTTTGCCTTTCCGGACAGCCGCGAGCGCTGGCTCTACACCGGAGTGACGCGGGCGGCGAAACGGCTGACGGTGGTGGTGTAGCCAAGTCGTCATCACCCGCGAAGGCGGGTGATCCGGCATTTGCTTGTCGTGCGCCACTCAAGAGCTGGATCGTCCGCCTGCGCGGACGATGACGTCAATAGCTGACGACTAAGCCGCCGCTTTTGCCTTCGGGGCGAACCGCCCGTAGAACGTTTCGCCTTTCTCCGCCATGTCGAGCAGGAGCTTCGGCGGCTTGAAGCGCGCGCCATATTTCTTTTCGAACTTTTGCGCCAGCGCGACGAATTTTTTCGTCCCCATCATGTCGATGTAAGACAGCGTGCCGCCGCTATAGGGCGCAAAGCCCCAGCCGAGGATCGAGCCGACGTCGGCTTCGCGCACGTCGGTGACCACCTGCTCTTCGAATGTGCGCGCGGCCTCGACCGCCTGCGTCACCAGGATGCGCTGCTTAAGCTCCTCGATGTCGAGGGCGTCGATCTCTTCGCGCGTCAGTTTCTTCGGCAGCAGATCGGCGAGCCCCGGCCACAGCCGCTTCGGCTGGCCCGGCGTGTAATCGTAGAAGCCTTTGCCGTTCTTGCGGCCGAGGCGGCCGTTTTTCTCGACGAGTTCTTCCATCAGCTTCTTCTGCGCCGGATTGACGGCGCCGGCGCCGAGGTCGCTTTCCGCGGCGCGCAGGATCTTGAGGCCGAGGTCGACCCCGGTCTCGTCGTTGAGCGCCAGCGGGCCGACCGGCATGCCGGCCATGCGCGCGGCGTTCTCGACCATCGCGGCGGGGACGCCTTCGAGCAGCATCAGATAGGCTTCCTGGATGTAATTGAGCACGCAGCGGTTGGCGTAGAAGCCGCGCGAGTCGTTGACCACGATCGGCGTCTTGCGCACGGCGCGCACGAAATCGAGCGCCACGGCAAGCGCCCTGTCGCCGGTTTTTTTGCCGAGGATGATCTCGACCAGCATCATGCGGTCGACCGGCGAGAAAAAATGGATGCCGATGAAGCGCGGCGCGTCCTTGAACTCGGAGGCGAGCGAGGTGATCGGCAGCGTCGAGGTGTTGGAGGCGAGCACCGTGTCGGGGCCGATGGCGGCCTGGATTTTGGCGATCACGTCCGATTTGACCTTGCGGTCCTCGAACACCGCCTCGACCACCAGATCGCAATCCTTCAGCGCGCGGTAATCCGGCGTCGGCGTGATCAGCGCGAGCAGTCCGTCGCGCTCGGCCGATTTCATGCGGCCTTTGTTGACACGATCCGTTAGAGATTTGTGCACGCCGGCCTTGCCTTTGTCGGCGGTCTCCTGATCACGGTCGATCAGTACCACCTGCAGGCCGGCGGCCGCGCTGACCTGCGCGATGCCGGCGCCCATGAAGCCGGCGCCGACGACGCCGACTTTCTTCAGGCTCGTGGCCGGCACGCTGGCCGGGCGGCGCGCGCCCTTGTTGAGCTCCTGCATCGACACGAACAGCGAGCGGATCATGTTGGCCGCTTCGGGCGAGCGCAGGATCTTGGCGAACCAGCGCGACTCGACGCGCAGCGCCGTGTCCATGTCGAGCTGCAGGCCCTCGTAGACCGTCTGCAGGATGGCGCGCGCGGCCGGATAATTGTCGTAGGTCTCGCGCCGGTAGATCGCGTTGGCCGGCGGGAACACCATCATGCCGGCCTTGGAATAGACCGGCCCGCCCGGCAGCTTGAAGCCCTTCACATCCCAGGGCGCCACCGGCTTGCCACCGGCCTTGATCCAGTCCTTGGCGGCTTTGACGAGATCGGCCTGCGGCACGACATTGTCGATCAGCTTCATCGCCTTGGCGCGATCGACTTTAAGCTGATCGCCTTTGAGCAAAAATTGCAGCGCGTCGGCCGGCTGCAGCATACGCGCGACGCGTTGCGTGCCGCCGGCGCCGGGGAACAGGCCGATCTTGATCTCGGGCAGGCCGAGCCGGGTCTTCGCATTGTCGGCGGCGATACGGTGATGGCAGGCGAGCGCGAGCTCGAAGCCGCCGCCCATCGCCGTGCCGTTGAGCGCGCAGACCCACGGCTTGCCGCAGGTCTCGATGCGTCGGTAAAGCTGCGACAGCTTGCGGCTCTCGTCGAACACGAATTGCGCGGCGGCTTCCGCGCCTTTGCTGCGCGCGGTGTCGGCGTAGATCGCGCCCATGCGCTCCAGCATGGTGAGATCGGCACCGCCGCAGAAGGCGTCCTTGCCCGAGGTGATGACCGCGCCCTTGACGGCGGCGTCGGCCTCGACCTTGTCGACGATCCCGGACAATTCCGCGATCGCGTCCATGTCGATGACGTTCATCGAGCGCCCCGGCATGTCCCAAGTGATCAGCGCGATGCCGTCGCCATCGACGTCGAATTTGAAATTGGCCATCGTGATCGTCTCCTATGCTTTCAATCCGTCATCCTGAAGTGCGAGGTCGCGTTGCGCGCGCACCTCATGGTGACGGGTCATGTGCTGTATGCCTCGCCGTTGCGGTGCAGGTAGCGTCGGCCCTTCTCGTCACGCTCCATGACCAGATCGACGTCGGGATAGTGCACGCGCTCGGCCTTCGCCCGCGTGCCGACCTCGAAATAGACGGCGTCGCGGTTCGAGCGGTTGATCAATCGGTGCGCGATGCCGCTGCCGGCCTTGAAACCGGCGGCGTCGCCCGCCTTGAGCACGACCTCGCCGTCGTTCTCCGCCAGCACCAGTTCGCCTTCCAGGATGTAGATGAATTCGTCTTCCTGCTCGTGCCAATGGCGCAGCGCGGACGCCTGGCCCGGCTCGATACGGGTGATGTTGACGCCGAACTGCGTCAGGCCGACGACGTCGCCCAACGCCTGCCTGTGGCGGCCCTTACACTCGGCCTGAAACTCGGCCGGATAGTACGTTCCGCTTTTTGCCGGCACTTTGGCGATGTCGACCTTGGGCATGACGCTCAGACGCGTTCGATGATCGTCGCGGTGCCCATGCCCATGCCGATGCACAGCGTCACCAGCGCGGTCGACAGATCGCGGCGCTCCAATTCGTCGAGCACCGTGCCGAGGATCATGGCGCCGGTGGCGCCGAGCGGATGGCCCATGGCGATGGCGCCGCCGTTGACGTTGATCTTGTCGTGCGGAATGTCGAAGGCCTGCATGTAGCGCAGCACGACCGAGGCGAAGGCCTCGTTGAGCTCGAACAGGTCGACGTCGCCGATCGCCATGCCGGCTTTCTTCAGCACTTTCTCGGTGACCGGAATCGGGCCGGTGAGCATGATCGCCGGCTCGGCACCGACATTGGCGAAGGCCTTGATCCGCGCGCGCGGCTTCAGGCCGGCCGCTATGCCCGCCTCCTTGCTGCCGATCAGCACCGCGGCGGCGCCATCGACGATGCCGGAGGAATTGCCCGGCGTGTGCACGTGGTTGATCGCCTCCACCTCCGGATGTTTCTGCACGGCGACCGCGTCGAAGCCGCCCATCTCGCCCATCTGCACGAAGGACGGCTGCAGCGCGGCGAGCGTCTGCATGGTGGTCGACGGGCGCATGTGCTCGTCCTTGGACAGGATCGGCAAGCCGTTGGGATCGCGCACCGTCATCACCGATTTCCTGAAGCGCCCCTCCTCCCAGGATTTCGCCGCGCGCTTCTGGCTTTCCACCGCGTAGGCGTCGACGTCGTCGCGCGAGAAGCCGTATTTGGTGGCGATCAGGTCGGCGGAAATGCCTTGCGGCATAAAGTAGGTTTGCACCGCGATCGAGGGATCGGCCGGCCAGGCGCCGCCGGAGGCGCCGATGCCGACGCGGCTCATGGATTCGGCGCCGCCGCCGATGGTCATGGCGTGCTGCCCGGACATGACTTCCGCCGCGGCGAAATTCACCGCATCGAGCCCTGAGGCGCAAAAGCGGTTGATCTGCACGCCGGGTACGCCGTCGCCGAAGCCAGCGACCAGCGCGGCGGCGCGCGCGATGTCGCCGCCCGCCTCGCCAACCGGATCGACGCAGCCCAAGACCACGTCGTCGACCAGCGCCGAATCCAGCTTGTTGCGGTTCTTGACTTCGCGCAGCGCCTGCGCCGCGAGATTGAGCGCGGTCACCTCGTGCAAAGCGCCGTCCGCCTTGCCGCGGCCGCGCGGCGTGCGCACGTGGTCGTAGATGAATGCGTCGGTCATAGGCGTTCTCCAGCGCAGGACTAAAGACTGCGCGCGATCAACAGCTTCATGATCTCGTTGGTGCCCGCGTAGATGCGCAGCACGCGCGCATCCCGGTAGAGCCGCGAGATCGGGTATTCGTCCATATAGCCATAGCCGCCGAACAATTGAAGGCAGTGGTCGATCACTTCGCCCAGGGTATCGGTGAGGCGGTATTTGGCCATCGAGGCGGTGACGGTGTCGAGCTTGCCCTCGACGTGCAGGCCGATGCAGTGGTCGAGGAAGACCTTGGCGATGGTGGTGTCGGTCTTGCAGGCGGCGAGCTCGAATTGGGTGTTCTGGAATTCGACGATCGCCTTGCCGAAGGCCTTGCGCTGCTTGACATAATCGACGGTGAGCGCGAGCGCGCGCTCCATCATCGCCACCGCGTGCACGGCGACGATCAGGCGCTCCTGCGGCAATTCCTTCATGAGTTGGTAGAAGCCCTGCCCCTCCTCGGTGCCGAGCAGCGCCTCGGCCGGCAGCTTGACGTCCTCGAAGAACAATTCCGAGGTGTCGGCGGAATCCATGCCGAGCTTTTTCAGCTTGCGGCCGCGGCGGAAGCCGGGCGCGTCGTCGGTTTCCACCACCAGCAGCGAGGTACCCTTGGCGCCGGCCTTGGGATCGGTCTTGGCGACGACGATGATCAGATTGGCGTGCTGGCCGTTGGTGATGAAAGTCTTGGAGCCGTTGAGCACGTAACCATTGCCGGACTTCTCCGCCTTGGCGCGCACGCCTTGCAAATCGGAGCCGGTGCCCGGCTCGGTCATGGCGATGGCGCCGATCAATTCGCCGGTGGCGAGCTTGGGCAGCCAGCGCTTCTTCTGCTCCTCGGTGCCGTAATGCAGGATGTAGGGCGCGACGATGCCGGAATGCAGCGGCGCGCCGAAGGTGTCGAAGCCGGCGAGCGACAATTCGCGGTTGATCACCGCCTCGTGGGCGAATGTACCGCCGGCGCCGCCGTATTCTTCCGGCATGGAGGCGCACAGCAGACCGGCCTCGCCGGCCTTGGTCCACACCTCGCGCTCGTAGATGCCTTTTTCGTGCCAGCGGTCGATCTGGGGCGTGAATTCGTCGGCGATGAAGCGCCGCGCCTGCTCTTCGAGCAGGACGAGGTCCTCGCTCATCCACCCCGGCCGCGGAAGGTTGAGGGCATCCATGTCACGATTCCCGACGCGCGGGCGCACCATAGCGCCCGCAAGGTCCAAGCGCGAGAGCCCTACCCTGATCAGGCAGCGCCGAGCGCGACGGCGACGTGGTAGGTGATGAAGGACGCGATATAGGCGAGCGCCAGCATGTAGCAGAAGGTGATCGCCATCCATTTCCAGCTGCCGGTCTCACGCTTGATGACGGCGAGGGTCGAAGCGCATTGCGGTGCGAAAATGTACCAGACGAGCAGCGCCAGCGCGGTGGCCAGCGACCATTGATGCGCCAGCGCCTGGCCGATCTGCTGGGCGGCTTCCTTGCCGCCTTCGATGGAATAAACGGTGCCGAGCGCGGCCACCGCGACTTCGCGCGCCGCCATGCCGGGGATCAAGGCGACGGCGATCTGCCAGGTGAAACCGACCGGGGCCAGCAGCGGCTCGATCAGGTGGCCGATGAAGGCGGCGAGACTGTAGTCGATGGCCGGGCCGCTCGCGCCTTCCGGCGGGCGCGGGAATGAGGCCAAAAACCAGATCAGCACCATCATGGAGAAGATGGTGGTGCCGGCACGCTGCAGGAATATCTTCGCCCGCGTGTAGAGCCCGAGCAGCACGCTGCGCGGCCGCGGCAGCTTGTAGTCGGGCAATTCCAGCATGAAGGGCGGCGTCGGGTTGTCGCGCCAGAAGAAGAACTTGGCGAGGAACGACACGCCGAGCGCGCTGGCGATGCCGGCGGCATAGAGGCCGAACATCACCAGTCCTTGCAAACTCACGAAGCCCCAGACGTGCTTGTTGGGGATGAAGGCGGAGATGATCAGCGTGTAGACCGGGATGCGCGCCGAGCAGGTCATCAGCGGCGCCACCAGAATAGTGGTCAGCCGGTCGCGCGGATTGTCGATCACCCGCGTTGCCATGATGCCGGGGATGGCGCAGGCGAAACTCGACAGCAGCGGAATAAAGGCGCGGCCATGCAGGCCGGCGCCGCCCATGATGCGGTCCATCAGGAAGGCGGCGCGCGCCATATAACCGAGATCTTCCAACAACAAAATAAACAGAAACAAGATCAGGATCTGCGGCAGAAAGACGAGCACGCTGCCGACGCCGTTGATCACGCCGTCCTGCAGAAAGCTCTGCAACAAGCCGGCGGGCAGCGCATCGTGCACCGCGGCGCCGAGCGTATCGAAACCGGACGAGATCAAATCCATCAGCGGCTGCGCCCAACTGAACACCGCCTGGAACATGACGAACAGGAGGGCGAGCAGAATGAGGAGACCGATCACCGGATGCAGCAGTACCGCATCGAGCCGCGTGGTCAGCGTGTCCGGCTTGTCGGGCATGCGCACGGCGGCTGTGATCAGCCGGTCGGCCTCACGCTGGGCGGCGCGCAGGTCGGCGGCGGTCGGCGCCTGCCAGCCGTGCGCGTCCGAATGCGTCGGCGTCGCCGCCGCCAATTCATCGAGCCGCCGCATCAGATCGTCGGTGCCGCCGCGGCGCACCGCCGCCGCAGTGATCACCGGCACGCCGAGCTCGGCCGACAATGTGTCGAGATCGATCTCCATGCCGCGCCGGCGCGCGATGTCGATCATATTGAGCACCAGCAGAATCGGCCTGCCGATGCTCTTGAGCTCGATCACCAGGCGCAGCGCCAGACGCAGATTGGTGGCGTCGGCGACGCAGACCAAAAGGTCCGGCGCGTTCTCGGATGCGAGGCGGCCGAGCACGACGTCGCGCGTGACTTCCTCGTCCGGACTGCGCGCGCGCAGCGAATAGGTGCCGGGCAAATCGATCAGGTTGACGCTGAGGCCGGACGGCGTGCGCATCGCGCCGCTTTTGCGCTCGACGGTAACGCCGGGATAATTGGCGACCTTCTGGCGGCTGCCGGTGAGCGCATTGAACAGCGCGGTCTTGCCGCTGTTCGGCGTTCCGATCAGAGCGAAATGCCGGACGCCTGCCTCAGCCACTGCACTCATTTTCAAATCCGGATCGGCGAAGCGGTCAGATCACCAGAATGGCCATGGCTTCGCGGCGGCGCAGCGCGACGGTGGCAGCGTTGACGCGCACCGCGATCGGATCGCGGCCGATCGCCCCTTCGTGCAGGACCTCGATCGTGGCGCCTTCGGTGAAACCGAGTTCGACCAAGCGGCGCTCGAGTTCCCCGTTCGGCAGATCGGAAGCGTGGTCGGCGGCGATGGCGTCGATACGACCGCGGAAACCTTTGCGGGCCAAGCCGAGGGGCGCTGTCGTCGACAATACGGTGCTGTCGCTCATGACCACATGATCCTGCAGATGCGTCTGATTATCATTTCCAGCATTTATCTGTGCGATGCCATGATTTAAATCAAGTAAAAAACCAAAATATTTCAGGAGCTTAGAACCATTATAAGGAAGCGGCCGGGGACTTGCCGCTGGCCGCGTCGGTGTCATGATGGTAGGGGCGCGTCGCGCGCCGTAGCCGGGTAATCCAGCACGTGATTTCAGCCTCCACGACCGCAGGTCCGTCGAGACCGGACCCGACCGATTCCGTAATCGCCTGGGTGCGTCTGGGCGTCGCCGTGCTCTTGAGCACGATCGGCGGCGTCGGCATGTGGTCGGTGGTGGTGGCGCTGCCGGCAATCCAGGCCGATTTCGGCGTCGACCGCGCCGACGCGTCGCTGCCCTACACGCTCACCATGCTCGGCTTTGCCGGCGGCGGCGTGGTCATGGGCAAGCTTGCCGACCGCTTCGGCATCACCGCGCCGCTGGCCGCCGGCGCGGTGGCGCTGATGCTCGGCTACGAAGCGGTCGGACACGCCGCGACGCTGTGGCAGGTGACGCTCGCTTACGGCCTGTTGATCGGCTTCGGCTGCTCGACCACCTTCGGCCCGCTGATGGCGGAAATGTCGCACTGGTTCGTGCGCCGGCGCGGCATCGCCGTGGCGCTCGCCGCCGCCGGCAACTATCTCGCCGGCACCGTCTGGCCGCCGGTGGTGCAGCATTTCATCGCGACGTCGGGCTGGCGCGCGACCCATATCGGCATCGGGCTGTTTGTCGTCGTCACCATGCTGCCGCTCGCCTATTTCATGCGCCAGCGCATCGAAACCGAGCACACGTTCGGCTCGATGCAATCGGCGGCGGCACGGCAGGCCGAATTGCCGTTCTCGCCGGTGACGCTGCAGACGCTGTTGTTCATCGCCGGCATTTCCTGCTGCGTGGCGATGTCGATGCCGCAGGTCCACCTCGTCGCCTATTGCGGCGACCTCGGCTATGGCGCGGCGCGCGGCGCCGAGATGCTGTCGCTGATGCTCGGACTCGGCATCGTCAGCCGCGTCGCCTCCGGCTTCATCGCCGACCGCATCGGCGGCGTGCGCACGCTGCTGCTCGGCTCGCTGCTGCAAGGCGTGGCGCTGGTGCTTTATCTGTTTTTCGACGGCCTCGCCTCGCTTTACGTGATCTCCGGACTGTTCGGTCTGTTCCAGGGCGGCATCGTGCCGAGCTATGCCATCATCGTGCGCGAATATTTCTCGCCCAAGGAGGCGAGCACGCGCGTTGGCCTGGTGGTGATGGCGACGGTGCTCGGCATGGCGCTCGGCGGTTGGCTGTCGGGCGCGATCTTCGATGCGACCGGCTCGTACCGCGCGGCGTTCCTCAACGGGCTCGCCTGGAATCTGTTGAACGTCTCGATCGCGTCCTGGCTGCTGTTGCGCACGCCGCGCCGCACGGCGCTTGCCGCCGGCGCCTGATTTTTTTCGGACAGCGCCGGAATAAGTCTGGTCGCGGACAGTTAGCGCAGTTGTTGACAACGGCGGTGCAAGACTAGATAGGTTTTGCCGCCGGAAAGATTCGAGGGTTTCTTCCGATGCTGTTTCCAGATTCGCGGCCGGACGTGATCCAGGCCATCAATCACCGGTGGCTGCTGAAATTCTGGAACCGTCATCTCGGCAAGCACCGCGTGCCGCAATGGCAAGCGGTCGAGGCCGAAAACCTCACGCGCATGGCAGATAGTTTCAGCTTTCTCGACGTGACCGGCGGCGAAGGCGCCGTGCGCTTTCTGATCCGCTACTATGGATCGACGGTCATCCGGGTATACGGCTTGAGCGATCCGCGCGGGCGTTATCTCGATGAAGTCGCCAAAACCGCGAACTGCCCCACCGGACTCAAGCCTTATTACCGGGCGGTGGAGACCGGCCGGCCGGTCTACACCATCCACGATTTCGCCGACCGCGAGGGCCGGCTGGTGCACAGCGAGCGCCTGCTGCTGCCATTCTCGAGCGACGGCGAACGCGTCGATCGGCTGCTGGCGGCTTTCGAATTCGTCTCGCCGGACGGCGCCTTCGACCAACGCGACCTGCTGACCTTGCGGAACGCGCCACCGGCGCTGCGAATATCCGCAACGATCGCGACGCAGCCTTCGGTCTAGTTTTCTAGAACGCCTCGTCCGCCAATTCCATCAGCGAGCCGGCGCCGGCGGTGATGCGGGCAAGGCGCGTCGCGGTTTCCGGCAACATGCGCTCCATGAAGAAGCGCGCGGTGACGAGCTTCGCTTTCATCGTAGCGTCCGCGCCGTTGCCGGATTTGGCGAGCGCGGCCTCGGCGATGCGGCACCACATGTAGCCGAGCACGACCAAGCCGAAGAGATGCATGTAGTCGGTGGCGCCGGCGCCGGCGTTGTCGGGCTTGGCCAGGGCGTTCTGCATGAACCACATCGAGGCCTGCTGCAGATGGCCGAGCGCGCCGCCGAGCGGGGTCACGTAAGATTTCATCTTGTCGTCGGCGCTCTTCTCCTTGATGTAGGAGCCGACTTCGTTGAAGAAGGCCATCAGCGCGCGGCCGCCGTCCTTGCCGAGCTTGCGGCCGACCAGATCGAGCGCCTGGATGCCGTTGGCGCCCTCGTAGATCATGGCGATACGCGCATCGCGCACGAACTGCTCCATGCCGTGCTCGGCGATGTAGCCGTGGCCGCCGAACATCTGCTGCGCCTGCACCGTGTTGGCGAAACCTTGTTCGGTAAGCACGCCTTTCACCACCGGCGTGAGCAGGCCCATGTAATCGTCGGCGCTCTGGCGCTCCTTCTGGTCCTCGGCGCGGCGGGCGACGTCGCCCTTGAGCGCGGTCCACAACACCAGCGCGCGGCCGGCTTCGTTGAAGGCGCGGATCGACAGCAACGTGCGGCGCACGTCGGGGTGCACGATGATCGGATCGGCGGCCTTGTCGGGATATTTGGCGCCGGTCAGCGCGCGGCCCTGCAAGCGCTCCTTGGCGTAGATCGCGGCGTTCTGATAAGCGACTTCGGATTGTGCCAGACCCTGCACGCCGACGCCGAGGCGCGCCTCGTTCATCATCACGAACATTGCGTTGAGCCCGCGGTTTTCCTCGCCCACCAGCCAGCCGGTCGCGCCGTCGTAATTCATCACGCAGGTGGAATTGGCGTGGATGCCCATTTTCTCTTCGATCGAGCCGCAGGAGACGCCATTCGATCCGCCGAGCGAGCCGTCATCCTTGACGGTGAGCTTGGGCACCACGAACAGCGAGATGCCCTTGGTGCCGGCCGGCGCGCCTTCGATGCGCGCGAGCACCAGGTGGACGATGTTCTCGGACAGATCGTGCTCGCCGGCAGAGATGAAGATCTTGGTGCCGGTGATCTTGTAGCTGCCGTCGGCCTGCTTCACCGCCTTGGTGCGCAACAGGCCGAGATCGGTGCCGCAGTGCGGCTCGGTGAGATTCATGGTGCCGGTCCACTCACCGGCGACCATCTTGGGCAAGAATTTTGCTTTCAGCTCGGGCGAGGCATGCACCACCAGCGCCGCGATGGCGCCCTGGGTGAGGCCCGGATACATGGCGAAGGCCATGTTCGCCGAGCAGAGCATCTCGTTCACCGCCACGGTGAGCGTCGCCGGCAGGTCCTGGCCGCCGAATTCGGACGGCACCGAGATGCCGATCCAGCCGCCCTCGACCATCTGCCTGAAGGCGTCCTTGAAGCCGGTCGGTGTCGACACGCTGCCGTCCGCGCTGCGCTTGCAGCCTTCCTTGTCGCCGACGCGGTTGAGGGGCGTCAGCACTTCTTCGGCGAATTTGCCGGCCTCGCGCAGCACCGCTTCCACAAGATCGGGCGATGCCTCGCCGAAGCCGGGCAGATTGCCATACCGCTCAAGGTGGAAGACGTCGTTCAAGAGAAACAACGTATCGTCCACGGGGGCCTTGTAGGTCGGCATTGATCCCTCCCAGCGTCCGGCGACCGGCGTTAACGACTTGTTAAGTATTGAGTGCACGCCGCCCCTGCAAGAACGGCCGCGGCGTCCCGCTGCGCTGAGCGCGGCCGAGCATCGCGCATTCGGCTTACAGCGCCGTTAAGCAGGCGTCCATCGCCCGAAGGGGCAAAAGGCGCGGGCGAATTCCGGCACTTCCGGACGTTCCTTAACCCCATGTTTACCGTGACCGGCAAAAAGTCAGGGAATGGACTGCGGACCGCACCGGCATCCACAAATTGTTAAATCATGCCGGTTCCACGGAGAGCCCATGACGCCCCTTCATCTCCACCGCGAACGCGGGTGCGAGCAATGAGATTCGGCCTTCCGTGGGGCGTGCAAAAGATGCGGCCGGAGGCGCGCGCTATCGCCGAAGAGGCGGCGCGCCGCGCGGGCCTGTCGCTCGCCGACTGGCTCAACTCCGCGGTCCTGCAGCAAGCCGTTCAAGCACACGTGCCGTCACCGCCGCTTTCCGACGACGCTTTCCATGGCGGTGACCTCGAGACCGTCAACCACCGCCTCGACGCCTTGTCGCAGCGGATCGACCAGCTTTCGGGCGGCGGCCCCGCCGCCTATGCGCCCAAACACATCCGCAGCGAGGTCGAACAAGCCGCGGCCGAGCCGCCCGAGATGCCGAGCGTGCGGTTGCCGCCGGTCCTCGATCGCGCCCTCGCCGAAATCGCGGCGCGCCAGCGCACGCTCAGAAGCAATGCTCCGGCGCCGCGGCCGCAGGCCGAGAGTCCTCCGCCGCCCCCGCAGAACCTGTCGGGTCTGGAAGATCAACTGCGCAACATCACCAATCAGATCGAGACGCTGCGCAAGCCGGGCGTCGAACAGGCGATCAACGCGTTGCGCGAGGAACTCGCCGAAATCGGCCGCACGCTGAGCGACGCAATGCCGCGCCGCGCGCTCGAGGCGATCGAAAAGCAGATCAAAGCTCTCGACCAGCGTATCGCCGAAAGCCGCCAGGCCGGCATCGACGCCGAAGCACTCGGCGGCATCGAGCACGGGCTTGCCGAAATCCGCGACGCCATGCGCGGGCTGATGCCGGCAGAAAACCTGATCGGCTATACCGAGGCGATCGCCAACCTGGCGCACAAGATCGATCTCATTGTCGCGCAAAACGACCCGGCGACGATCGCCCAGCTCGAGCAAGCCATCACCACGCTGCGCGAGATGAGCAACCACATCGCCTCCAACGAGACCGTGCGCGGGCTTTCGGCGCAGGTGCTTGCGCTGGGCGAGAAGATCGATTCGATGGCCTATGCCGGCGGCGGCGGCGACGGCACACTCAATCATTTCGAGCATCTCGATCGTCTCGAGCAACGCATCGCCATGCTGTCCGAGTCGCTGGCCGAGCGGGCGCATGATGGCGGCGCGGTATCGCCGCGGCTCGAAGCCATGATCGAAGCTCTCGCCGACAAGATCGAGCAGTTGCACCATACGCAGGGCGCCGGCGAAGGCTTTGGCCGTCTCGAAGATTGCATCGTCAACCTGGCGGAAAAGCTGGACGCCTCGGATGCCCGGCTCGGCCACCTGGAAGGGATCGAGCGCGGCATCGCCGATCTTCTGCTCCACTTCGAAAACTTACGCGCGGACGCAAGCACGCCGCGCGCACAGGAAATACCCGGCGTCGACGATTTGCGGCACGACATTGCCCGCACCCACGATGCGCTGGAAGCGGTGCACGGCACACTTGGTCACGTCGTCGGTCGCCTGGCGACGATCGAAAACGATATCCGCAGCCAAGCGCGCCCGGCGAGCGCGCCGGAGAGCCGAGCGCTCGCGCAGCCGCCGGCCTTCATCGAGGACGCCCCGAGCATCGCGGCGCCGATGCCGCCGGAGGCGCCTATCACCCCGCCCACGCAAAGGCGCCTGCCGTCGGCCGCGCATTTGCCGTCCGATCCCGATCTCCCGGACAACCAGCCGCTCGAACCCGGCTCCGGCCCGCCGAATCTGCAGGCCAATCCGGCCGCGCGCATCGCCGCGTCGGAAGCCGCGCTCGGCGCCAGCGCTCCCGCCGCCGCGCCCGGCGGCAAATCGAGCTTTATCGCCGCCGCCCGCCGTGCCGCCCAGGCCGCCGGCCAGCAACCGAACCCGCGCGCGCAGCGCCCGGAGCCGTCCACCGCGCTCGGGGCGAAGCCTTCGCTGCGCGACAAAGTGATGAAGCGGGTAAAGTCCCTGTTCATCGCGGCCAGCATCATCGCGATCGTCGTCGGATCGGTTCAGATCGCCGGCACCTGGTTCAATTTCGCCAATCCGATAATCAAGCTGGCCGGCGCCCCGGCGACCGCGCCCGCGACCGAACCCGAAACGCCCGACCTGGCCGCGCAAGAACCTGCGCCCGAAGCCACGGGCAGCGTTGCCGCCAACCCGCTTGCGCCGCCCAGCCTGCCGTCGATCGCGCCGCCGGCGCTGGCCCCGGGCGGCAGCATCGTCGATGCAATCAATCCCCCGCCCGCCGCGAACCCGCTGACGCCGGCGATGCCCTCGCTGTTCGGCCCGCCAGTGTTCGCGCCGAAGGACGACATCACCGGTTCGATCCCGCGGCCACCCGCCACCGCCCAGGCGACGCGCCCTGCGGCCCCGCCGCCGGTGGCGGCCCCGCAATCGGCCGAAAGCCTGCCGGCCGGCATCGGCAACGCCAAGCTGCGCAACGCGGCGATCGCCGGCGACGCCGCAGCCGCCTATGCGGTCGCCGTGCGCTTCGCCGACGGACGCGGCGTGCCGGTCAACATGGAAGAAGCCGCGCATTGGTTCGAGCGCGCGGCGGCCAAGGGCCTGGCGCCGGCGCAATTCCGCTATGCCAGCCTGTTGGAAAAGGGTCTGGGCGTGAAGAAGGATCTTGCGCAGGCCCGCCGCCTCTATTTCGCGGCCGCCGGCAAGGGCAACAGCAAGGCCATGCATAACCTCGCCGTGCTCTACGCCGAAGGCATCGACGGCAAGCCGGATTACGCCACCGCCGTGCAGTGGTTCCGCGAGGCGGCGCAGCACGGCGTCGCCGACAGCCAATACAATCTCGGCGTGCTCTGCGCGCGCGGGCTCGGCACCGAGCAGAGCTATGCCGAAGCCTATCAATGGTTCGCGCTAGCCGCCGCCCAGGGCGACAGCGAGGCAGCCAAGAAGCGCGACGACGTCGCGACCCATCTTGATGCGGCCGCGCTCGCCGCCGCCGAGAAGGCGGTCCAGACCTTCGTGGCCGCGCCGCAGCCGCAAGACGCCATCACCGTGCGCGAGCCGCCGGGCGGCTGGGATCATGCCGCCGGCGCACCGGCGCGCGGCAATCAGCGGCCGACCGGCCCACTGGCGCTCGGCGACTTCCAGACGGGAAAACGGTGAACAAGCGTGCCCGCGCGCGCAAAAGCGTGATTGCGGACCGGTTCATCGCTAAGATCGCCCCGACGATTGGCCCAGAGTCGCTTGCCTGATCCGCAAGGCGCGGCGTTGACCGCAAGGTGAACTTCGCCGGCGCGGTGCGGTGAGCGGCGCATTGACGGTCCGGACGGCATCGCTTGCAGATCTATCTTCCGATCGCCGACATGCCCGTGAACATCTTCCTCGTGCTGGGGATGGGACTCGCGGTCGGCTACATCTCCGGTATGTTCGGCATCGGCGGCGGCTTCCTGATGACGCCGCTCCTGATCTTCATCGGCGTTTCACCCGCTGTATCAGTGGCGAGCGTGGCAAGCCATATCGCCGCCTCCTCTTTCACCGGCGCGATCAGCTACTGGAACAGACGCGCGCTTGACCTGGCGCTGGCGCTGATGCTGCTCGCCGGCGGCATCATCGGCACCGCGACCGGCGTCTGGCTTTTCACGCTGCTGAGGGCGCTCGACCAGCTCGATCTGGTGATCGGCCTGTCCTACGTCACGCTGCTAACCGTCGTCGGCGCGTTGATGACCTATGAAAGCGTCCGCGCGGTGCTGCGCGCGCGCCACGGCCTGCCGGCGACGATTCGGCGGCCGGGCAGTCACACCTGGCTGCATGGCTTGCCGCTGAAGGTCCGTTTCAAGCGCTCGAAGATCTATGTGTCGGCGATACCGGTCTGGACCATCGGTTTCATCATCGGCTTCGTCGGCGCCATCATGGGCATCGGCGGCGGATTCCTGCTGGTGCCGATGCTGATCTATTTCCTGCGCGTGCCGACCGTGACCGTGATCGGCACCTCGATGGTGCTCACCCTCATCACCATGGCCTCGGCGACGGTGATGCATGCGGCCACCAACCATCTGGTCGACGCGGTGCTGGCCCTGATCCTGATGATCGGTGGCGTCGTCGGCGCGCAATTCGGCGCGCGCACCGGGCAGAAGATGCGGGGCGAATGGCTGCGCCTGCTGCTCGGCCTGTTGGTGTTTGCGGTCGGCCTGCGCTTCGCCTACGAGCTCATGGTGCAGCCCGACGATCTGTATTCGATCCGTTACGTCGGGGCCGAATGATGCGCGCAATCGCATTCATGCTTTTCCTGGCCATGCTGGCCTGCGGCGGCGGTCCCGCCGCGGCTGAACGACTGGTGGTGTCGCTGTCGAAACAGCAGGTGGCGATCAGCTCGAACTTCGTCGGCGACGAACTCGTGCTGTTCGGCACGATCGAGCCCGATGACCGCGCGGCTGCGGCGCGGTCAGCCTACGATCTGGTCATCACCGTCACGGGGCCGCGGCAGACGTTGCGCACGCGGCGCAAGCAACGCGTGGTCGGCATCTGGGTCAACGTCGACTCGCGCGAATTCGTGCGCGTGCCGTCTTATCTCGCCATTCTGAGCAGCCGTCCGGTCGCCGAGATCGCGCAGCCAGATATCTTGCGGCGATTGCAAATCGGGCTCGGCAATTTCCTTTTGCCGCAACGCATCGGCTCCGACATCGCCGACACGGTGAATGACGATCCGTTCCGCCGGGCTTTTGTGCATCTGCAAATTCAGCATGGCCTATACCGCGAATCGGGCAGCGCGGTGATTTTCCTGACGCCGGCCGTGTTCCGCGCCGCGATCCCGCTGCCGGCCGACGTGCCGCTCGGCAACTATGCGATCGACGTCAAATTGTTTGCCGACGGAAAATTGGCCGCGCGCACCAATTCGACGCTGGAAGTGACCAAGGCCGGCTTCGAGCAATACGTCGCCGACGCCGCGCGCGACCACGGGCTGGTCTACGGCCTGGCCACGATGCTGATGGCGCTGCTCACCGGCTGGATCGCCAGCGTGGTGTTCAAGCGGGACTAGGGCTTAGTCAGGCAAACACCGCTTGGCGGCGAAGGCGTAGAGCCGGTCCCCGCCCAGCATGTGGGCGGTGAACTTGAGCGTGCCGAACAAATCGGCGAAGGCGGCGTCGCGGATGTTGAGCCCGCCGGTGAAGGCGCCGAAGGCCGGCATCACCAGCCGCGTCTTGTCGGCGGCGAAGCAGCGCCGGCTCACCGCGCGGCCGCGATGGGCAAGGCGCGCCACCGGGTGCAGGTGGCCGGCAATTTCGCCGTCCGCGCCGCTCGGCAGGTGACGGAACGTGAGCGGGCCGAGCGCCAATGATGCGACGAAGCGGCCGCCGATATTTGCCGCCGGCTCGGGATCGTGATTGCCGGTGAGCCAGATCCACTCGCGCCCGCGCTGCAGTGCGTGCAACACCGCACGATTGTCGTCCGTCAGCCGCGCCGCCCCGCCGCCGTCGTGGAAATTATCGCCGAGCGCCACGACCAGGCGCGGCGCGTAATGCGCAATGAGCCGCGTCAGCCGCGCCAAGGTCTCCGCCGTGTCGTAGGGCGGCAGCAACTGCCCGCGCGCGGCAAAGCTCGAGCCCTTCTCCAGGTGCAGGTCGGCGACCGCGAGCAGACCTTGCTCGGGCCAATAGAGCGCGCCGGCGGGATCGGCGTGGAGGGAGATGCCGGTGAGCGCGACAACATGATCCGCTCGTCCCCGCGCAAGCGGGGATTCAGTGCTTTCTTGCTCTGGAATCCCGCTGACGCGGGAATGAGCGGAAGAAGTCACTGCATCGCCTCCTTCACCAACTCATCCGCCGCTTCGGCCAGCAGCGAATCCGCGGCCTCGCCGTAGACGGTCTCGCGGCCGATCTCCAGCATCACCGGAACCGCCAGCGGCGAGACGTGGTCGAGCGCCTTATGGACGATTCGGCCCTTGATGCGCGAGAGCATTTCGCCCAGCCGCTTGATGTCGAGCAGCCCTGAGGCCGCATCGGCGCGCGCCGCGCGCAGCAGGATGTGGTCGGCCTGGTGCTTGCGCAGCACGTCGTAAACAAGATCCGTGGAGATGGTGAGCTGGCGGCGCGATTTCTCCTCGCCCGGAAAGCGCCGCTCGATCAGCCCGGCGATGATCGCGCAATTGCGGAACGTGCGCTTCATCAGCGCGGATTCGGCGAGCCAGGCTTCCAGATCGTCGCCCAGCATGTCCTCGTCGAACAAAGCGCTGAGCGAGAGTTCGCCGCGCGCAATGCGCAGGCCCAAATCACCCAGCCCCCACACGGCGAGCGCATATTCGTTGGCGACGAAGCCGAGCGGCCGCATCCGCGCACGCTCGAGCCGGCGCGTCAGCAGCATGCCGAGGGTTTGATGCGCGAGCCGGCCCTCGAACGGATAGCAGACAAGGTAATGCTTGGCGGCGCGCGGAAAGGTCTCGACCAGGAGATCGCCCGGCTTGGGCAGCAGCGAACGCCATTGCTGGACCTCCAGCCACTCGCGCACCTGTTCCGGCAGCGCGCGCCAGCTCTCGCGCTGCGCCAGGATCGCGCGCACGCGCGCGGCGAGATACGTCGACAGTGGGAATTTGCCGCCCCCATAGGCCGGCACCTTCGGATCGGTGGCGCTCGAGCGCGAGACATAAACTTCGTCTTCGACCAGCGCCTCGTATTTGAGGATTTCACCGGCGAAGACGAAGGTATCACCCGGCGTCAGCGTCTCGATGAAATATTCCTCGACCTCGCCCAGCAACCTGCCGCCGCGCGGCACGATGGCGCCGTGGCCGCGCGAGCGTACCAGCCGCACCTTGAGCATGTCGGCTTCCACAATGGTGCCGACATTCATGCGATAGCGCTGCGCCACGCGCGGGTGCGTGATGCGCCAGCGGCCGTCTTTGCCTTGTCGGATTTTCGCGAAGCGCTCGTAGGCTTTCAGCGCGTAGCCGCCGGTGGCGACGAAATCGACGGCAGCGTCGAAGTCGCTGCGCGGCAGCGATGTATAGGGCGCCGCTTGGCGCACCTCGGCGTAGAGCTCGTCGGACAGAAACGGCGCGCCGACCGCACGGCCGAGGATGTGCTGCGCCAACACGTCGAGCGCGCCGGTGCGCAAAGGCGGCGTGTCCTGCGCGTTCTCGGCCACCGCGTCGATGGCGGCGCGGCACTCCAGCACTTCGAAGCGGTTGGCCGGAACGAGCACCGCTTCCGATGGTTCATCAAGCCGGTGATTGGAACGGCCGATGCGCTGCATCAGCCGCGACGCGCCCTTAGGCGCGCCGACATTGACGACGAGATCGACGTCGCCCCAGTCGACGCCTAAATCCAACGACGATGTGCACACCACCGCGCGCAATTTGCCCGCGGCCATCGCGTCTTCCACCTTGCGGCGCTGCGCGACATCGAGCGAACCGTGATGCAGGGCGATGGCGAGGTTGTCGTCATTGGTGCGCCACAGCTCCTGGAAAATCCACTCCGCCTGGCTGCGCGTGTTGACGAAGACCAGCGTGGTCTTGTGCCGCTTGATCAGCGCGTAGATTTCGCCGAGCGCATGCAGCGCCGAATGGCCGGCCCAGGGCAAATGTTCCTGGGTGTCGAGCATGGTGACCAAAGGCTGCGCCCCGGCCTGCGCCAGCACGATGCCGGCGCTCGCGGCAGCGCGCGGCGGCTGCGGCACCAGGAAGCGGGCGAGATCGTCCGGCTCGGCGACCGTCGCCGACAGGCCGACGGTGGTGGCCTGCGGCGCCAGCGCAAACAGGCGCGC
>Ga0335078_10001647_pt1 | contig 33634 bp, 31 predicted proteins | sample Lox_Sample_32_FD_206711 | JGI IMG/M metagenome (GOLD analysis project Ga0335078, IMG submission 206711) | Soil microbial communities from Loxahatchee National Wildlife Refuge, Florida, United States - Lox_Sample_3.2 | ecosystem: Environmental > Terrestrial > Soil > Wetlands | place: USA...
GATGACGAGGCCGTCGGTGAGCTGTTCGACTCGCTCGCCTCCGGTTCGGGCGCCGCGCCCTGGGCCGTGATCAACACCGTGGGCGGGTTCGCCGGGTACCGGCCGCTCGCCGAACTGGACCTCGCGGAGCTGACCGGGCAGATCGCGCTGAACCTGGTGACCGCGGCCCTGATCACGAAGCATTCCCTGCGAGTGCTGCGGCGCGCCGGGGGCGGCCGGGTCGTGCACACCGCCAGCCGGGCCGCCGTGGTCACCGCGGGCTCAGGGTTCGCCTACTCGGTCAGCAAGCTGGCCGTACTGCACCTGGTGTCGATGGCGGCTGACGAGGTGCGCGCCACCGGGATCACCGTGAACTGCGTCGTGCCCAGCATCATCGACACCCCGGCCAACCGGGCCGCCATGCCGCAGGCCAATCACGCCACCTGGCCGAAGGTCAGGGATATAGCCCGCACCTATCTGTTTCTGGCCAACCCCGATTCCGGGCTGGTCAACGGAGCCGCAATTCCGGTCTGAGGCCCCACGCGGAAAGCCCGCGCAACACACCCAACGCCACCATCCCCGCCGCCTGGACGGTCACCCGCCGGCAAACTAGTTCACAACACGTTGTGGGGCCAGCAGTTTGTGCACTATTTCCGGCTGGCAGCCGCAGGTAACGGGGGGTTGCTAACTAAACTAATGCCTGGCGGCCCATCCTCGCCGCCGCCGGCGAGCTGCTACGGCTGGCTGGGCTGGGGGTGGGGTGGCTGCTCCGGGTGGGGTTGCTGCTCGCCGGGCAGGGCCAGCGGCGGGCGTTTGATCGCCGGCATGACGGACGTCAGTGCCGCGCCGGCCTGGGCCGCTGCCTGACGCTGCTCCTGTTGCTCGTCGGCTCTTGCGGTGGCAGCGGCCAGCCGGTCGCTCATCGCGGCCAGCCGACGAGCTTGTGCCCGTGCCTTGAGCGCGCGGTCCAGCGCGTAGAGCATGAGCGCGACCACGACGAATCCAACGATGAGCAGGCCAGCCAAGGCAATCCGTCCTTTGCTGTGGGGTCTTCGGGGCCGTTCCCAAGCTACGCGACGCGAAGCAGGGCCCCGGTAACGCGCTGGCGGCCGGCCAGCCACCACCAACCTGCTCAGGCCGCCCCGGGTCCGGCCCAGCCTCACTGCTCGGGCTGGGCGGCTGAAGGCAGCCCGAGACAGAACGCAGTACGGTGCGAGTATGGCGACTGTCGACGACGCGGCGCTGATGGCGACGGAGTTGCCTGAGGTCACCGAGGACGAACGTCGGGGCAACCGGACCTGGTATGTCGGCGGAAAGGCGTTCGCGTGGGAACGGCCTTTCAGCAAGGCTGACCTGCGGAGGTTCGGCGGGCAGACCCCGCCGGATGGGCCCATCCTGGCCGTACGCGTTGAGGATCTGGGCGAGAAGGAGGCGGTGCTCGCCGCGCACCCGGGGACTTTCTTCACCATTCCGCACTTCGACGGGTTTTCTGCGGTACTCATCCAGTTGCGCAGGGCCTCGGCAAAGGAACTGCGGGAAGCGATGACCGACGGCTGGCTGGCATGCGCGCCACCGAAGCTCGCGGCCCAGTACCTCGGACGATAAGAGGCTGAAGCCAAGGTATGGCGTCAACGGCAGCTCGTGCCGAGGGTAGGAATGCGCAGCTGCGCCTCCCCCCGGCGTAAACCGACACGGGGTTTGCGGGTGCCACCGCGCGGCGAGAAAGAATGCTGTGAGCGAGAGAAAAACCAAGGGTTTGGTAGCGGGATTCGCGGCCGTCCTAACCGTGGCCTGCATAAGCGGCTGCGGCGTCTTCCAGGCGTCGCCCGCGCCGTCCGGCATGCAAAGGCAGATCGTCGAGGGCGAGCAGGTCGGCGCGGGTACCCGGGCGGGCGCGTCACGGCCGGCCCAGCGGACCGGGGCCAGGGCACCGCTTTCCTCGGCCCCGCGGTCGGTCACGGGCCGGGACGTTACCGCGATCGGCGATTCGGTCATGTCGGCGAGTGCCATGGCGCTCGCTTCCGCGCTGCCGGGCATCTACATCGACGCCAAGCCCGACCGGCAGATGCCGGCCGGGCTGGCCATTTTGCGCAGCCTCGCGGCAAGGGGCCAGCTGCGCCGGGTCGTGGTGATGGGCCTCGGCACGAACTACATCGTCACCACCAGCCAGCTGCAGCAGCTGGTACAGATCGTCGGGTCGCACCGCAGGCTGGTGCTCATCAACACCTATGTGCCGGACGGGTGGAGCAAGCAGGTCAACGCCACGGACGCGGCCTTCGTCCGGCAGCACCCCAGCGTCGTGCTCGCGGACTGGTTCGACACGATCAAGAACCGGCTCGACCTGCTATGGCCTGACCAGGTCCATCCCCAGATGCCGGGCACGGTCGTCTACGCGCGCATGGTGTACCAGGCCGTCCAGGCGACCCGCGGCTCGGCCGGCTCCGCGCCCGCTGCGCAGCCCGTGGTGGCCGACCAGCCCTGATCGCAGGGCTCGCTTGGCCGGGCGGCGGGGCTCGCTCAGTCGAAGCGGCGGGCGCTGGGGTAGCGCTGGCCACCGTCGACGACGACGTTCGCGCCGGTGACCCATGATGCCCGCGCGGACAGCAGGAAGGCGACCACGTCGGCGACTTCCGCCAGGCGCCCCAGGCGGCGCAGCGGGAACTGGGTGGCCGCGAAGGCGGCGAAGTCCTCGGGGTTCTCGCGGGCGAAGGTGTCCCACGAGCCGCCGGGGAACATGATGGATCCCGGGCTGACAGCGTTCACGCGGATCCGCGCGGGAGCGAGTTCCTGGGCCGCGGTCGCCGCGAGGTGGATCTCCGCTGCCTTGGCGGCGGCATAGGCCGTGCGCGGCGCGGGGCGCAGGCCGGTGATCGACGAGATGATCACGACCGCGCCGCCGCCCGCGGCCCGCAGGTGGCTCAGCCCGGCGCGGATCAGTTCCGCGGCGTGTCCGGCGTTGAGCACGAACGTCGCGGTGAAGTCGCCAGGGCCAGAATTCGTGAGGTTGCCGCCGCCGACCGTACCGCCCGCGTTGGCGACCAGGTGATCCAGGCCGCCGAGCCCGGCCGCGATCTGATCGACCGCGCGGTTCAACGCGGCCGTGTCCGTGACGTCGGCTACCGCGGTCGCGACCGGCGCGCCCCGGCTGGCCAGCCGGCGGGCCGCGGAATCCAGGCCGTCGGCATCGCGCGCGACGAGCCCGACCGCCGCTCCCTCGGCGGCCAGCGCGTCGGCGACGGCGAAGCCGATCCCCCTGCTTCCTCCGGTGATCAGCGCACGGCTGCCGTGCAGGCCAAGGTCCATGGGCAGCTCCTACTCGTCGGGCGTGCGAGCCCGTTCGGCGCAGCCGCCAGAGCGGCTCCCGCGCCGGGCAGCCTGGCTGCCACGCAGCCGCTCGCCTGCCGCGCGGGGATCTCCGGGGCCGTCTCAGACGTACAATCTGGACGCGGCGCGCCTGACATCAGCTGATGGGAACATAGCGATGCGTAAGCTACCGGCCTTGGCGCGTCCAGGCGCACCGCCCACCGTCTTCCCGTGTGCGCGGGCCGGCCCGGGTCGGTCACGTGCTTGATCATACGTTCCCGGTGCGGTGGACCGGTCGGCTGGCGGTCGCGGTGATGCCGGAGCACATCGACGTGTCCAACGCGGGCGAGATCCGCGAGGTGCTGCTGTCCGTGATCAACCGCGGGACCGCCGCGGTGATCGCGGACATGACGGCGACGATCTCCTGCGATCACGCGGGCGCCGACGCCGTGGTGCGCGCCTACCAGCGCGCGGTCGTGAGCGGCACCCAGCTGAGGCTGGTGGTCGGCGCTGTCTCGACGGGTCGTGCGGGGCCTTTTCCATGTGGGGCTCGACCTGCAAGCCGCCGAAGACCTGCCCAGCGACGTTGCCCGCGAGCGCATCGCCGGCGCCCTCCGGCTGCTGGACGACGCGATCCGCGAGATCCGCGATCACGTGTTCGGCGGTCACGACCAGGAGAATCAGCCGTAACGCCACGGTCCGCGGCCAGCCTGGCCGCCCAGGCCGATCCCGGCGGCCCCGGCCGATCCTGGCCCGATGCTGACCCGCTCCTGCCGCTCCCGGAGGCACGCGTTGTTAGGCTGGCCAGAGGTGACGTGGGGTGGGGCCTGCGCTCGCCGCGTGCTCGCCGATAGGGCCGATGGGGGAGTGGCGATCGCCGGAGTTGTCGCGCGAGTCCGCAGCCGGCTGGCAAGGGCGGGCCGACCGTCCGGCCGGGAGCGGCCCGGTGGCGCAAGCGCTTATCGTTCGGATATGTCCGAGCGGGGGTCACCCGATGGCGCGGCCGCCGCTGCGGGGGCGCCCGGCAGCCCGGGGGAACTCAGGTACGCCAGCGGTCCGGGCCGGTGGGTCCTGGTGGCCACCGTACTCGGGTCGGCGATGGCGGCGATCGACGCCACTGTGGTCGGCATCGCGCTCCCGGCGATCGGCCGCGACTTCCACGCCGGCCTGGCCACTCTTCAGTGGGTGCTCACCGCGTACACGCTTACCCTGGCCGGCCTGCTGCTGCTGTCCGGGGCGCTGGGGGACAGGTACGGGCGCAAGAGGGTCTTCCTGGCCGGTGTGGCATGGTTCGCCCTGGCGTCGATCATCTGCGGCGTGGCCCCTGACGCGCCCATCCTGATAGCGGCACGGGCGGTGCAGGGCATCGGCGCGGCGCTGCTGACGCCGGGCAGCCTCGCGATCCTGGAGGCATCCTTCCGGCGTGCGGACCGCAGCAGGGCCATCGGCGCCTGGTCCGGCTTCAGCGGGGTCGGCACCGCAATCGGCCCGTTCCTTGGCGGCTGGCTGATCGCCGCGATGTCCTGGCGTCTGATCTTCATCATCAACCTGCCGATAGCCGTCCTGGTGCTCGCCGTGACCTGGCGGCACGTTCCCGAGTCCCGCGATCCGGAGCAGACCGGGAGGCTCGACGTCGGCGGGGGAGTGCTGGTAACGCTTGGCCTGGTCGGGCTGACTTACGGGCTCATCGAGGGTCCCGCGGCCGGCTGGGCGAAGCCTGGTTCGGTATCCGCGCTGGCCGCGGGCGCCGCGGCGCTCGCCGTCTTCATCGTCAGCCAAGGCCGAGTGGCAGCGCCCTTGCTGCCGCTGCACTTGTTCTCCTCGGCTCAGTTCAGCGCGGCGAACGTGGTGACGTTCGTGGTCTACGGCGCGCTGGGCGGTGTCCTGTTCCTGCTGCCGATCCAGCTTGAGCAGGTATCCGGGTACACCGCCCTGGAGGCGGGAATCTCGCTGCTCCCGGTGACCGTCATCATGCTCGCGCTCTCCGCGCGCTCCGGGGCTCTCGCCGCGCGAATCGGGCCGCGCCTGCAGATGAGCGTCGGTCCCGTGCTGATCGGGGCCGGGCTCTTCCTCTTCGCCCGCATCGGCTACTCGGGAAATTACCTGACCGAGGTACTGCCCGCGGTGCTGGTCTTCGGGCTCGGCCTGGCCACCAACGTCGCCCCGCTGACGTCGACGGTCCTGGCAGCGGCTCCGGCCCGGCACGCCGGCATAGCCTCGGCGGTCAACAACGACGTCGCCCGGGCCGCCGGCCTGCTCGCGGTGGCCATCCTTCCCGCCGCGGCCGGCCTCACCGCCACCTCCTACCTTCACCCCGCGCAGTTCTCGGCGGGCTTTCGGAACGCGTCGTTCATCTCAGCGGGCTTGTGCATCCTGGCCGGCGCCCTGGCCGCCGTCACCATAGGCAACCCCGGCCGGGCCAGGCCGCAGGCGGCCGAGGCCGCCGCCCAGTTCCACTGCGGCCTGGACGGGCCTGCGTCATCTCCCGTCCCGGCAGATTCTCCGCCCGGGTAGACAGCAGACGGGGGCCCGGCGGCTCAGGGGGCGACGAGGGCGTCGGTCAGCGGGTCGATGCCGGCCAGCCTGGCGGCCAGGTCGGGGCCGAGATGGTGCCGGGCTGCCAGGACGGCCGGCCCGTAGTAGGACACCTTCGCCTGCCCCTGGTCGTCCCATACGAGGATCTTGAGCGGCAGGTCGAGCGCGGACAGCGGCGCGTCGGCCATGACCGGAGTGCCTCCCGCCGGGCTGCCGAAGATCACAAGCGTCGTATCTCGCAGATCGAGTCCGGCCTGGCGGGCCTGCGCCCTCTGATCGATCACTGCGAAGATCTTCATCCCCTTCCCGGCGATCAGGCCGGTCAGGCGCGAAACGGTGTCCGCCACCGGTCGCGGGCTGAGCTTGGTGGTGACGTCAGGCTCGGCCCCGGTCCCGCTCTCGGCCATCGCTGATCTCCTGTGCGTCTAGTAGGGATTGGTGGTTGATCGAATGAGTGGTTGACGGCGGCTTCGCTGGCCATGGCGCCCGAACCGGACGGTTCTCCGCGACACGCCGGATGCGCCGCTATGCGCTACGGTAAGCGACTGTTACGCGTAACATGGCTCCATGGCGGATACCCGGACGTGCGAGCAGTGCGGCACCGTCTTCGCGCCGCGCCGCGAGCACGCCCGGTTCTGTTCTGCCCGCTGCCGGGTTGCCTGGAACCGCGAGAATACCGGCGATCGCAGTGCTGAGGCGAGCGCGCTGGACTGGTCCATGGCCGCGATGCGCGATGTGACCGGGCGGCTGCTGCGAGCCACGGCGCGGGACCGGTCACGCCCGTTTGCCGTGATCAGCGAGGCAGTGTGGTGGGTCACGATCGTGGACGCCACGCTCGTGCGCTATCACCCTGGCACCTATGACGAGGTCTTGGCGGGCCAGCCCGGTGCAGAGCGCCGCAGCATCGAGGAGACCCTGAGCGGGCTGCGCTTCGTGCGCAACCGCATGGGTCAGTACCTCGATCCTGTCGACTTCATCCAGCCCGACGACAGCGGCTCCGGACCCGGTGACGGCGGCATCATGGCCTGGAGATGGAGACCCGTGCCCGAGCCGGCCTTCGCGTCGCCCCCGTTGCGGGGGGAGTCATGGGAGCTGGCGCGGTACCGGGCGTACGAAGGCCGGCTGGTCGGCCAAACCATGGGGCAGACCTTCGCGCGGACCGCGGGGTTCCTCAGGCTCGCCGCCGCCCGGGCAACCCGGGCCATGGTGCCTAACGCGGTGCCCTGACCGGCTGCAACAGCCCGGTCAGCCATGCGGCGAACCCCTGGACAGTGGCGGGCCTGACGCTCCCGCCCCCGGCGTCGTTGGTGTCGACCCCGGCGATCTCGTTCCCCACCCGGACCAGAAGCACCTGGCCGGTGACGTTCCCGTAGGGCGTGTGCTCGACGGATACCAGGTACAGGTTCTGGCTGCCGAGGTGCGCGACGGCGGTGGTCGTCGCGGTGACACGGTAGCCGTTGACGTAAGTGTCCTTGAACGACTCGCAGTGTCCGGCGAGCTCAGCCGTCAACGCCATGGTCCTGGCCGCGTAACCGGGATCGTAGGCGGCGAGCGTCAGGGTCACTTCCGGCGGCCCCTGCTCACTCGGGTACTGCACGACGAGGGACGCATACGACCTGCCCCACCAGTCGGTGAACGTCGCCGCCTGCGCGTAGCCGTTCACGGCCGGGCAGACGTACTGCCGCGGCTGCGGTCCCTCGACCGGCTCCGGCAAGGGGCCGCTGTCCTGTTCGTCGTGCGCTACGCCGGTGACCTGGGACCATCCGGCCGGCAGGCGGGCGTCCACCAGGAGGTGACCCAGTTGCGTGCCGGTGGGGATCTGGGCGGCTGAGGGACTCCGCCCGGCCGCGGCGTCGGGCTTGCCCTTCCCGGGCACGTTCGTGCCACCGCCGCACCCGGCGGCCACGAGAGCGAGCGCCGACGCCGCGGCGACCACCGCGCCAGCCATGCGCGCCGGGCGGCCCGCGGATATGGCGGGGTGATTCCTCACTCCTGGTCCTCCTTCGGCGCAGCGGGGACTGCGGGGAAGCGGCCAGGCGTGACCGGAAGAGCCGGGCCCGGCCGTAGCATCGCGGGCATTCGCTGACATAGCGTATGTCGGCCACCGCCTGACCGGGCAGCTGGATCCAGCTGTAGCCTGGTCTGCGTGCGCAGAGCCGTCAGCTTCGGATTCGCCGGCCTGATCGTGGTTGTGCTGGGGCGCCTGGCGGCGACGGGTCGGCTGCCAAGGAACCTTCTGGCCGGCATCCGCATCCCGGCGACGCTGCGCAGCGATGAAGCGTGGCGCGCCGGGCACCAGGCCGCCGCCGCGGCGCTTACGGTGGCGGGCTGCGGCCCGGTCACGGTGGCGGCCGTCGTCGCCACGCGGCAGCCCGGGCAGAAGGCCCAGACCGTGGCGTACCGGCTCGGCACCGCATGGCTGCTCGGCTGGCTCGGCGTCGCCACGGTCCAGGCCAGCCGCGCGGCTAGGGCTTCCCAAAGGAGCCCGGGAGCTGGCAGCGCTCACCCGCCGGCGGCTACCGGACCCGAGTCTGCCTGACGACAGGCTCGTTAACTGTCATTAGGGAGCTGTCCCCCCGGTAGCGCGGGATCGGGTGACCGCCGGTCCCCGCTGTCCTGCCGGAGCCTGCGGTACTCGGCGACCATCTCGCGGGCCCGCTGCCTGGACCGCTCCCGCTCCTGGGCGGTGCGCCTGCGCAGCGGCGTGTTCCCGGGCTTCAGCTCCTCCCATGCCTGCTCGCACGCCTCGCCCTCGGTGGCGAATCTGTCCTCGCGCTGGATGCGGCCGCGTTCCTCGGTAAGGAGCCTCCATCCCAGTTCGTCTTCGGTCCGGGTGAGGACCAGTTCGCCGAAGCCGCCTCCCTTCCCGGGAGTTCGTTGTGAGTCGATGCCCACGATGAAGTAGCTGTCCTCGGGTACCCCCGCGGCGACCAGCCGTTCCTTCAGCTCGCACCGGTTCACGGCCTCACCTCCGTGGTCATCCGGGGGCGGCGGCGTGAGCCGCCGCGGGCCGGTCGGGCAAGTATGCCTGATCCGGCAGCGGTAGCAGGCCCGCGGCTAGTGAGCTCTCCTGCACTGGCGGAATCAGCCCGAGGTTGGCTAGATCGGCCGTGCTCGCCCAGTAGGCCCAGTGGGCCGGGCTCTTCTGGATAGCGGCGCTCACCTTGGCGGCGCAGCGTGCGAACGCCGTCACCGTGTCTCCCTCCGTCGGCACCGGCGCGGAGATCTCCAGCACCTGGTGGCGGTAGTCGGCCGAGCGGTACAGGAAGCCCATGAGCACCGGCGCGCCGGTCAGCTGGGCCAGGGTCACCACGCCCGGCAGGAGCCTGGCCCGGCGGCCGAGGAAGGGAACCTCGACGGTACGGGCGCGGTCGCTGTCCAGCGGCGGCGCGTCGATCGAGATCGTCACGACCTCATTGGCGCGCAGCGCGCGGGCGGCCAGCGTCGCGACCTCGAACCGGCCGGGCCATGGCTCGATGTTCGGCCGTTGCCGGTGGCGGCGCACCCGCCTGGCATAGACAAGGTCCCAGAACCGCCGCTCGACGGACGAGAGGCTCGCCGTGTACTTGTACTGCCAGCGCCCGATGGTCGTGACCGGGAAGCCGCCGGCGTGCAGCACCGAGAAGGCGCTGTTGTAGGACCCGAAGTGGGCGCAGCACAAGATGGCCCCCGTGCCCTGGGCCAGCGCAGCCTCGAGGTGCTCCTTGCCACGGATCTTGACCAGCCGCCGCAGCGGCCGGGTGCCCCGCCGCAGCCGCATCACGTCGATCACCTCGCACGAGGCGAGCCTGAACCACTCCCGGGTCGCCTCCTGAGCTGCAGCCAGGCTGAGCTCGCTGCCGAGCACCAGGCGCAGGTTGCGTGCCAGCTCGGTGCGCTTCCCGGCCTGGCGCCGGTAAAGCCAGTCGCCGCGCCAGCGGGCGATGCGGTATCCGAGAGCGGCCGGCAGGCGGGCCAGCACCGGGGCGGCTGCCGCCCAGTAGGTCACGGCTTCCATGCTGCGCAGCACCTTCTCCGGGAAGCTGTCACCCATGTGCGGTTTCCTGCCTTCCGGGCTCCCGGGCACGCAGGTAGGCGCAGATCGCGTGCACGCTGGCGAAGTTCTCCGGGAGCAGATCCGCGTCGCCCACCGGGACCCCGAATCGCGCCTCCAGGAAGACCACCAGCCGCAGCAGGCTCAGCGAATCGAGGATGCCGCTCTCCAGCAGGCGTGTCTCGTCCGCCAGCGGCAGCAGCGCCGGGTCCTGGACGAGTTCCCTGCTGATGTAGTCATTGATGACCGTCTCCACCTGAGCACTTCCTTCCGAATGTGTTTGCTAGCGTCCGTTGCGCTGGCTGCCTGCGGGCGTCACCGGCTCGGCATCCCCGCCTAGGCCGGCCCGGTCGATCTTGCCGGTCGAGGTTCGCGGCAGCGTTTCGCGGAACTCGACCACGTCCGGCACCATGTAGCTGGGCAGCCACCGCCGGCAGTGTTCCAGCACGTCCTTGATGGTGACAGTGCCGTCCGGGCCGGCCGTGGTGATGACCGCCCGCAGGCGGCTGCCGAGCAGCTCGTCGGGCACCGGCAGCACCGCGGCCTCCCGGATGGCCGGATGCCGGTACAGCGCGGCCTCCACTTCGCCGAGCTCCACCCGGTAGCCGCGGATCTTCACCATGCTGTCGCGGCGGCCGAGGTACACGTAGTTCCCGGACGGCTCCAGGGTCACCAGGTCGCCCGTCCGGTACACCAGCTCGCCGCTGGATGCCCGCAGCGGGTCGGGGACCAGTGCCTCGTGGGTCTTGGCCGGCTGTCCCCAGTACCCGCGCATCAGCGAGGGGCCCCGCACGTGCAGCTCGCCCTCCTCGCCGGGCCGGCACACCCGGCGGCCTTCGCCGGTGACCGCGAAGACCTCCGTATTGGCGCAGGCCTTCCCGATGGGGACCGGCCCTGCGTCCGCCGCGCCCTCGGGCACCTCGAACGCCGTGCAGACGTTGGTCTCCGTCGGCCCGTACCAGTTGAAGTACCTGGGGCGCGGCAGCTCGGTCATCAGCCGGGCGAGGTACTTGGGCGGGAACACCTCCCCGGCGAAGATCACTGCCCTGAGCCGTGACAGGTCGAACCGCCCGAGGCTGCCATAGCAGGCGAGCAGGGTCAGGACCGACGGCACCGAATACCAAACCGAGATCCGTTCCGATTCCAGCCACTGCGCGATCGATACCGGGAAGGTGGCCGCCCCGCCGGGAAGCACAGCCACGCAGGCGGCAGCCCGGCAGCTGGCGAAGATATCGAAGACCGACAGGTCGAAGTGGAGCGGTGCGGGGCTGGCGACCCGGTCGGTGTCGCTGAGCCCCGAGGCGGCCGCCGCCCACTCGACAAACGTGAGCGAGGCTCTGTGAGAGATCATCACGCCCTTCGGCGTGCCGGTCGATCCCGATGTGTACAGGATGTACGCGAGGTCAGTCTCGATCGCACGTTCCGGCGCCAGCGGCTCGCCCGGCTCCGCGGCCACCGCGGTCCACGGCACGATGGCCGGTCCCCGCGCCGGGGGGATGCCCTCTTGCCCGTCGCCCGGAGCGCCGGGAAAGCTCGTCACCACGATGCCGCGTAGCCGGGGGGCGCCGTCCGCCAGCGCCGCCGCCCGGGGCGCCCTCGCCCCGTCCGCAACGATCAGGGCGGCACCGCTGTCCCGCACCAGGTAGCTGAGCCGGCCGTCCGGTGCCTTCGGGTCCAGCGGCACATAGCAGGCCCCGGCCTTCAGCGCCCCGTAGATCCCGATCACCGAGGCGACCGACTTGGGGGCCAGTATCCCCACCCGGTCGCCGGGCATCACGCCCTGGCGCAGCAGCGCCCGGGCCACCTTGTTGCTCAGCCGGTCCAGTTCCTGGTAGGTGAGCAGGAAGCCCCCGGACGCCACCGCCGGCCGCAGCGGCCGCCGCGCCGCGGCCTCGGTCAGCAGATCCTGCAGCAGGTACGCCATGACGATTCCTTTCCGTTCCCCCGCCGGGCAGGCTCCGATTCGCCTTTCCCGGTGATTCAGAGCCCGAGCATCCGGGCTAGCACCACCCGCTGAATTTCTGAGGTGCCCGAGTAGATGGTGCTGGCCATCGCGTCCCTCAGGTCGCGTTCAATCCCCGAGTCCCTCAGGTAGCCCCAGGCCCCGTGGGTCTGGATCGCGTCCTGGCTGGAGCGCACCCACGCCTCGCTGGTGAACAGCTTCGCGGCGGCCGCCTCCGCCGGAGCGGACCTGCCCTGCTGCTTGAGCCAGGCGACCCGGTAGATCAGCAGCCGCGCGGCTTCCAGCCGCAGGTACATGTCCGCCAGCTTTCCGGCGACGCCCTGGAATTTCCCGATGGGCTGGCCGAACTGCTCGCGCGAGCGCGCGTATGCGACGCACGCATCGAGCTGCCGCCGCATCGCGCCCACCGCGCTGGCGAAAAGGCAGCTCCGTTCCCACTCCATGGACGAGTTGAAGATAGCCATTCCGGCGCCTTCCGGCCCCAGCCGGTTCGCCGCCGGAACGAGGCAGTCGGTCAGCGCTATCTCGCCCATCGGTGAGGTCCGCAGGCCCATCTTCTCGAAGCCGCTGCTGACCTCGAGTCCCGGCGTCGCCGCGTCGACGAGGAAGGCGGAGAGTCCGGCGAGCCCGGGCTGGCCCGCGACGGTGGCGTAGACCAGCAGCACGTCGGCGACCGGCGCGTTGGTGATGTACTGCTTGGCTCCGTTCAGGAGGTAGTGCTCACCCCGCCGTTCGGCCCGGCTGCGCATGTGCAGCGCGTCGGAGCCGGAGCCGGGCTCGGTCATCGCGTGGCCGCCGATGATGTCTCCCGACACCAGCCCCGGCAGGTACGCCTGCTGCTGCTGCGGGGTGCCGAAGGTCACCAACGGCAGCTCGACGCTCCACAGTTGCGCGTTGAGCGAGAAGAGCAGCCCGTTATCACGGCACCCGTATCCCAGGGCTTCCATGATGAGGGCCGTCGTGAGGACGTCGCTGCCCGCACCCCCCAGCTCGGCTGGCACCGGCAGGCCCTGGATCCCGAACTTGGCACACGCCTGCCACGCGTCCCGCGGGAACTCGCCCGCATCCTCGCGCTTCGCGAGGTCCTGGTTGAGCTCGCGCCGGGCGAAGGCGGCCGCCGCTTCCATCAGCTCGTGCTGCTCGGCACTCAGTGAGAAGTCCATCTCGTCTCCTTGCTCGAAATCCTGGTCTTGCCGTCGTCCGTGGCCGGCGGCCGCAATGGCTGCCCGATCCGCCAGCGGCCGCCCGCGGCCGCCCGCCACCTGCTCGCCGGGCGCCCGGCCAGGCGGAGCGCCGCCGCATGCGCCTGCGCCTCCACTCGGTCGGTGAGCGGGGCAAGCGGGCCGAAGTCCTGGTAACGGTGCGTCAGTGCCCGCCAGAGCAGGTGGTCGGCCAGCCACGGGTTCTTCGGCAGCAGCGGCCCGTGCAGGTAGGTGGCGTACACCTCCCGGTAGCAGGCGCCCTCGGTGCGGTCCTCCCCGTTGTTGCCGGCACCGGCGAGCACTCTCCCCAGTGGCTTGGCGCCGCTGCCCAGGTAGGTGCGCCCGCTGTGGTTCTCGAACCCGCTGAGCTGGCGCGGCCCCGCCGAGCCCAGGTCGCACTCCACCGCCGCGTGCCCGATGAAGCGGGTCTCGCCGCCATCTGTGACCGCGTCCAGCACGCCCAGCCCCGGTATCGGCGGCCCGTCCGCTGGGGCGTAGTACCGGCCCAGGAGCTGGTAGCCCGCGCACACGGCGAGGACAACGACATCGGCCTCGATCGCCTCCCGGAGCGGGCCGCCCTTCGCCGCGAGATCGACCGCCGCGGCAGTCATCTCGCGGTCCTGGCCGCCGTGCACCAGGATCAGGTCGGACTGGGTGAAGTCGGGGACCACTCCCATATCGGCTTCGGTCACGCTGCAGCCGATCCCGCGCCAGGCGCAGCGCCGCACGAGGGCGAGCAGGTTCCCCCTGTCGCCGGCCACGCTGAGCAGCCTCGGGTAGAGATGGCAGATGCGGACCGTTACCGCTGTCATGTCGTCACTCCTTCCAGGAAGCTGGCACCCACCCGCGGCGCTGCATGATCCCGCGGATCTCCCGCATGGGGGTGTAGCCGGCGAAGATGTAGAGTGACTCGCCTGGCGGCGTTGCGGCCAGCGCGGTGTCCAGGGCAGCTGAGCGGCCGGGCAGCACCTGCGTCATGGCGGCGGGCGCGCCGGCGTACTTGAACCGCAGGTTGACCTCCTCCGCCCTGGTGCCGCTGATGACCAGGCTCGCTAGCCGCGGCATCAGTTGCTCGATGTCCACGTCCCAGAGCCAGGCGAAGTCTTCGCCGTCGACCACGGTGTTGCTGTGCGCGGCCAGGACGTGCTTGCGCCCCGGCTGGCGCAGGACTTCCTGCAGCGTGGCGTTGTAGGACGTGGGGTTCTTGACGAAGGCGAGCACCACCCGCCGTCCTGGCGCCCGGATCTCCTCCAGGCGCCCGAACGCCGGGCGCAGGCCGGCCATCGAACGCCGTGCCCGCGCGGGTTCCAGCGGCCCGGGAAGTGACAGCGCCATCGCGCCGGCCAGCGCGGCGGCCGCGTTGTAGACGTTGTGCACCCCAGGCAGGGGCACGAGCAGCGGAAACGCTCCCGCGGGCGTCTCGACCGTGATCTCGGACCCTCCTCCGTCCGGCGACGGCCGGACCGAGGTGACCGCGACGTCTAGGCGCGGACGGGCGTTGCCGCACTGCGGGCAGAGGTAATCGCCCAGGTGGGAGAGGTACACGGCGTGGTAGCTCAGCAAGTGCTGGCAGCGCACGCAGCGGATGGTGTCGGCGGCATGCTCAGGCACGAGCGTGTCGGCACCCTCCACCCCGATGCCGAAGTACAGACGGCGGGCGGCCGCCCCGGGGGCGAGGCTGGCGACCAGAGGGTCGTCGGCGTTGAGCACCACGGTGGCGGACGCTGGCAGCGCCTCGATGACGGCCTCCAGCCCCCTCGCCATCGTGTACAGCTCACCGAAGCGGTCCAGCTGGTCCCGGAAGATGTTGGTGACCAGGAACGTGTCCGGCCCGAGCTGCGGGGCCACCAGCCGTACCGTCGCCTCGTCGACCTCCAGCAGGAGCAGTTGCGTGTCCATCCGGCCTCGCAGGTCTGCCCCCTGGACGGCAGTCGAGATCACTCCCTGCAGCAGGTTGGAGCCAGACCGGTTCTGGGTGACTCTGAGCCCCCCGGCATGTCCCAGGGCAGCGAGCATGCGGCAGGTCGTCGTCTTGCCGTTGCTTCCGGTGACCACGACCTTGTCGGCATCGCTCGCGGCTGCGGCCTTCTGCAGGACCCGGGGATCTATCCTGCGGGCAACGGCGCCGGGGAAGCTTGTCCCGCCGCCGACCCGCAGCACCCTGGACGCGGCGGCCGCCGCCTTGCCCGCCGCCAGCGCGAGGGCGAGGCGCGCCCGGGCTGAGGGCGTGACCGGCGCCCTCGTCCCCCAGGACGTGGCCGAGGGTCGGCTGGCTACGTCGCGCACGTTGCGTCCTGCGCCACTGGCGTGCGGGGCGGCATCAGGGCGGTCATCTCATCCGCGGCCTGCCGCGGCGCGCCCGCCGGGACGAGGCGGTGCCCGGCCTCGCGGACGGCGTCCACGATGGCCTGCACGTGCCCCTCGTCGAGGGCGTAGTGCAGGGCGCACGACCGCAGGGCGAAGCTTCCGCGGATGTCCGTGCCGGCCAGGAACGCCCGTCCCCCGACCTGGAGGTCCTCCATGATCGCCTGGTTCAGCAGATTCAGGCCCGGCCCGTCGCCGCGCAGGCTGGCCGGCGCGAACCGGAAGCACACCGCGGTCAGCGGCCCGGTCGCCAGCAGTTCCAGGTCAGGGCTGGCGTCGATGACCTCCTCGAGGTAGCGCGCCAGGTCGATGTGTCGGCGGACGTGGCCCACCAGCCCTGCCCTCCCGGCCTGCTGGATATTCCAGAAGGTCTTGAGTGCCCTCCCGGAGTCCCTGGTCTGCTCGGCGCTGCGGTGGGAGTACCAGACTTCGCCGGCGAACCCCTGCCCCGGCGGGAGGCTCAGGTAGGAGGGGATGAGCTTATAGGTGTCCTGAAGCAGCGAGCCCTGCCGGATGACGGCGCAACTGCAGCCGATGGCCACTGCCAGCCACTTGTGGGGGTCGAGGGCGACCGAGTCGGCTCGCTCCAGCCCGGCGTACCAGCGCGCGAGGCGCGGGTCGAGTGCCCCGAAACCGCCGTACGCGCCGTCCGCGTGCAGCCACAGGCCCTCCTGGCGGCAGAAGTCGGCGAGATCACCGAACGGGTCGATCGCGCCGGTCTTCACGCTCCCGGCGTTCGCTGCCACCAGGAAGGGCCGGCTGCCGGCCCGGCGGTCAGCCGCCACCGCCTCGCGCAGGCTGGCCAGGTCCATGCGGAAGTCCTCGTCGACCATTACCTTGCGGGGGGCGCCAAGCCCGAGCGTGAAGGCGGCCTTCTCCAGGCAGGAATGGCCCTCTGCCGACATGTACATGGTGAGCCGGGGGTGCCCGGCCAGGCCGTCCTCCCGGATGTCCCAGCCGTTGGCCCTGGCGCCCCAGTGCCGGGCGACCTCCAGGCAGTGACGGTTGGCGTCCGACCCCCCGCCGAGGAGCACCCCGTCGCTGGTGTCCCGGGGGAAGCCAATAAGCTCCATGAGCCAGCGGACGACTGTCTGCTCCACGTATATGGCGGCGTAATTACCGCCGGCGCCGCTCGTGTTCGTGACCGCTGAGGCAAATGCCGCGAGCATGCTCAGCTTCGTTGCGGCCGGATCGACGAACGCGGCGAAACGCGGATGGTTCTGGCCGCGGCCGTATGGCAGCACCAGCCTGAGAAAGCTTTCGATGACCTCTTCGGGGACCACTCCCTCGGCAGGAATATCCATTTTCTCCAGCTCTTGCCGCACTTCCGCTGGCAGGGGGCGGTAAACCGGCTCTCGCGGAAGCTCGTCGAGATAGGCGGCCAGCGTGTCCACAAGCCGGTGACCCAGGCCCCGGAAGGCCGTGTCGTCCATCGAGAACGGCGAGGGAACAGTGCTGTAGCGCCTGGTGTGGCAGGCGGCGCCAGGAGGGGAAGGCGGTCCCATGGATGGGAACTCCTCTCAAGGTGGAAATATAGCTCTCCAGAACTCTGTTTCGCGCCAGCAGCCATTCCCGGGCCCGCGACCGGTAAACGGGGCAGTCAATTAATGACTTAAGAAAATGCTCGTAGCGGGCGGCCTAACTTCCGGACGCGGACAAACCGCCCGCGGCCATGCGTAAAGGACATCTTTTTGCCCTGGGCGAATAAGGCGCCAGGGCAAGCGTCAGGCCCGATTCCTAAGCAGGGCCTTCCACCTCGACCCTCGACCGGAACCAGTCGACCAGGCTCCGCTGCCGGTCCAGGAATTCCGGCCGAGTGGCGGCGATGAGCACGGCCGACCCTACCCGTGCCACGGTATCCGCGGTGCCCAGGCCGAGTTTCTGCCCCGGGCGAATGTTGAACTCCACGCCAAGCACACCTTTCTCGTTCAGGATCTCTTCCCGGCCGGGGAAGCTCCGCACGATGCCCGGCGGGCCGGGGAGGAACGTCCACCCGGTGACCGGCGATGCGGCCTCCGCGACGCTCGGGCCGGCCTGCGGGGCTTGTCCGACCTGGACCCGGGCCATCGACTCATGCAGGTTCACGCCGCCCATGACGTCGTGGTGCAAGGGGATGCCGCCGCCGCCCACCCGCATGGCCGCCTCCGAGAACACCCAGGCATCGGCGGTCCGGAACAACTCCACGTGGAAGACCCCGTTGCGCAGGCCGAGCAAGGCCAGTGCGCGGGATACCAGGTCTTTGGCTTGCTGATGCGCGTGCGGTATCGTCGCCGGCGATAGAGCGACGCTGGCTGGCGTGATGCCGTCAGCGATTTGCACGAGATTACCGAGATACTCGCCGAGCGAGAACGCGCACACCTGGCCGTCACTGACCACGCCGTCGGCGTGATGCTCGACGCCGGCTACATAGGTTTCTATCAAGACTGTTCGCGACGGTGAGGCGGCGAGGCGATCAACCGCGCGGAGCAACTGCGGATCGGAGTGCGCCACGAACGTGTGCACGGTGCCGGCCCCGCTATACGGCTTCAGGACCAGCGGAAGATGCTGCCTCAGACGCAACGCCTCACCGCGCTGTCGGCGGATGTCGTCAATCAGCCACGATCTGGCGCAGGCTACCCCTCCCTTGCGCAGCGTCGCTTTCTGCGCTGACTTATCCCTCATGTTGGCGACCAGGCGCCAGTCGAGACCGGGAAGACCGAGGCTGGTTGCGGCCTGCCAGGCCGAGATGAGCGAGAACTCGTCGAAGCCGACCACTGCGTCGTACTCTCGGCCTGCCGCCATGAGTCGGCCCAGCAGGAAGGCGAGATGCTCCGACCAGTTGTGGCTCTCGACGAACAGGGCCTCCGCGACGTCAGCCGACCAGCCGGGCTGCGCGAACCAGTCCCAAGATTCCGCGTCGACGACGACGTCGGCTTCGAAACCCAGCCGGCGGAGCGCGGACGTACCGCGGCGGCTCCAGCCGATTTGCAATGCGCGCCTTGCGGCAGTCACGCGACCCTCCTGTTGACGCAAGCGGTGCTAAGTCTTGGCGAGGTACCGGCGCGGTGACTTCCGCCGCCAGGCTGAGCTGGTCAAGCGCCTTGGCCAGCGAGCCCAAAGGCGGGATCTCGCGGTAGCGTGCGGCCCACACCCGCAGATCGCCGCGCCACGCGTCAATGAACCGGCCGGGCGAGGCCGGGTTGATCTGGTCAAGCCTGGCCACTGCGGCGCGCAGGGCGATGACCACGCGCTCGCGCAATGCGTCGCTCACCGCTGTCGATCTCCGCACAGCTTCGGCGCTCCAGGTGATCCGCTGGCGGCGCTCGGCCAGTTGGCCGGCCCAGAAGGCGGTGCCGGCGTCGCGTATTCTCCGGCCCTGGTCAATGAGCTGGTGCAGGCCCTCGGCCAGCAAATCGCCGAACTCTTCCCGGTGTGCGCGGGCGGGATCGTCAAAGGGCGCATACGCCAGCTGGCGGGCGTAGCCCGCCGACGTGAGCCGCCGCCGCCGTGTCCAGTCGCACAGGAACAGCCAGTCCTCGTTGTAGATATCGGGGAAGAACGGTGCCGGAGCGCTGGGATCGACCATGAGTGCCCCGCCGGAGACGAATGTCTGCTGGGTTGCCTGGGCGAGCCGCAGGGCGTGGCCTACGACGGAGTGGTCGGGGAACTCGTCGATGAAGAAACCGACCGCGCTCGTGCTGCGCAGCAGAAGGGATGCGCGTACGAGGTCAACGGTCCCGATCCCGCGCGTGTCGTCGTCGAGAAAGAGCAGGCGCCGCCACCGCATCGCGCGGCCCATGAGCAGGCCCAGATTGCGCTTGAGGCTTATATCTCCTTGCCTGCCTTCGGCGGCGTCGCCGTCATGCGAGGACAAGAAGCCCACGAGCGGATGCGAGAAACCATCCGGCACCTGGACCCCGATGAACTCCTGCGCGGTCTGGCCGGTCATGAGCCCGCCGATATCCTGCGCCCGAGCCGAACCGCTGCACATCACGACAAGCCTCGCGCCGGCCTCAGCGGCCAGCGAAGCCGCGAAACCCAGATAAGCCGCCGGGCGGTTGGTCGGCACGACGATCGCGTCTATCCGCGGCGCGGCGCAGCCGGGTATCTCAGCGACCTGGCGGACAAGCCTGCGGCTGAGACCATGAGGTCTCGCCTGGGCGACCTCTTCTGCCTGCAACTTTGGCCCATCTCCTCGGGGGGCTGGTGCGGCGTTCGGGTGCGTTCAGGTCGGCGCAGGGATGCTGCGGCCAGGCAGGCGACGCGAGGCGAGCACGGCGAATAGGCTCATCCCCGCCAGCAACGCCACCACGGCACAGGCGATCGTGGAACGCGTCCCGATCAGCTCGCCTGCGAAGCCGGCCGCGACCGCGCCCGCCGGGACGGCCCCGAATGTCAGCATTCTGTACCCGGCATTCACCCTTCCCTGGGAATCCGCCGGCGTGACCGCTTGCCGGAATGCGACCGCGTGGACGTTGAACAGCCCCACGCCGAATCCGTAGAGGAAGAGCGCCGGCCCGAGCACGAACGGCGCGGCCTCTCCGGTCGGTACCGGAGCCGCCGCCAGCGATGCCGCGGCGATTCCCGCCCCGCAGGACAGAACCTTTGCCGTGCCTAGCCGCAGCCCTGCCGCGGCAGCGGCAAGCGAGCCGACGACCGCACCACAACCCGCGGCGGTGAGGAGCGCCCCGAGTACGGCTGCGGACAGGGAGAGGACCCGGATCGCGTACACCAGGAACGCGGTCATGGTCGTCTGCTCGCACAGATTGAACCACGTGCTCGCGACCAGCAAGAGCCGCAGCCTGGGGTCGGCGAAGCAGTGGCGGATCCCCCACGACGCTCGCTGGGCGAAAGGCCCCCCGGCCGGCGCGCCGGCCGGGACCCGTTCGCCGGTTCTGATCGAGGTCAGGAAGACTGTCGACACCGCGTAGGACAGAACGTCGGCGATAATCGCCAGTGGTGCGCTGAGCAGGCGGATCAGTCCCCCGGCTATTGCGGGTCCGGCGGTCTCAGCCACCGAGATGGACGTGTTCACCCTGCTGTTCGCCTCGAGCAGCTGGTCAGCCCGGACAAGCCGCGGGACATAGGTGAGGATGGCGATGTCGAAGACCGCGGTGAGGGCGCCTACGGCGAGCGCGACCGCGTACAGCAGCGGCATCGACACGACAGACCAGAAGAAGGTCGCGGGGACAGCCGCCAGGATCAGGCCGCGCAACACGTTGGTCGTGATGATGACCGGCAGTACCGGGTGGCTGTCGAGCCACGGTCCTGTCAGCGGGGTGACCACTATCGTGGTGGCGGTGCTCGCGGCCACCAGCAGGCCGGTCGCGCGCGTTGACGCTCCGACGACGGTCAGGGCGACGAGCGGCAAAGCCAGGGTGGTGACTTGCGAGCCAGCCCATGAGACGCTCTCGCCGATCCAGAATCTCAGAAAGCCGCTGTGCCGCAGCAGGCTCAGGTTTCGGTCTTCGATCTCGCCCTCACCCTCGCCGCCGTTACCTACCCAGGCTGAGATCGGTGTCGCTTCCCCGGCGGGGACCGGTGCCGGTGCCCGCGGCGCACGCGTTCGCCGCTCACGTGGTCATGACTCATCGTAACTGACTATCGTGAATTTGACCCGTATTTCAGCCTATAGCAGGCGTGAGATCCCGGTGATTGATCACTGAGAGTGGGGACGCGGATGCGGACACGGTTTGCCTGCCGGGGTTGCGCGGTCGCAGGGTCGCGCCACCGAGTTACTCGGGGATCCGGGCGGGCGCCGCCGAGATATCGTCGATCATCTGCCGCGGGACGGTGACGTCATCGAACCACCGCCCGCCGAAGGGCCTGCGCACCGGAACGATCTGGTCACTCGAATAGGCGAGGATCTTGCGGTTGTAGGAACGTATCTCGTCCCGCAGGCCGCCCGGCAGCATCCCGTCGAGCAGCAGGGCCCGCTCCATTTCCCCGAGCAGCACCCGCGTCTCGCCGATTGTCTCGAGGATGGCCTGGCAGAACTCCGAAGGCAGCACCCCGTACTCGCCCTTGATCTCCACCAGGCGGGCGATCGCCTCATAAGAGACGTCCTGCAGCTGGCGCCTGTCCAGCCAGTGTGTCTCATAGTTGAGCCGCCGGTGCCACAGCGGCTCTACCATGGCCTGCCTGTGTTCTTCCAGCGTGCGGTGGAAGATACGGTACCCATGCCGCACCGGCTCTTCGAAAAACCGGCACCCGGGGTCAAGAAAGGGCACCATCGGGCAGATAAGGGGAAGCGCGTCCCATCCCCCGAACTTTCGTATCAGCCGCTCGGAATATGCCACGGTGTCCATGACCGACTGCCGGTCCTGGTATGGCATGCCTATGAAGAACCAGATCATGATGCCTTTCACCCCGGCATCCAGGGCACGGGGAATCCAGTGCTCCATCTGCTCCATGGTGTAGGTCCCCCGGCCGGCCGCCGCGCTTATCTTCGGGTCGTGGGACTCCGGCGAGAGCATGATATAGGCGGCCGTTGACTCGCCCATCTTCCTGAGCGTGTCGGGCGGCGTCAGGTTAAACTGCTCGAAGGAGACGCTGCTATAGCCGGCCTCCTTCACGGCGTCCAGGTAGCGGTGCATGCGCACTCTGTTCTCGGAATAACACTGAAGCGCGTATATCGACGTTCGCTGCGCCGCCTCTCTCATGGTGGCGAGCTCTTCGATAATAAGGTCGTCGTCCTTCTGGACGAGGGTCTTGCGGACGCCCATGATGTTTCGGTAGGCGAACCGTGACCCGCCGCACCAGCCGCAGTCATGGGCGCACCCCGTGTTGGGCAAGGTCATGATGAGCTTGGATACCGACGGGCCCGCGCTGGCCGTGTCCCGGTAATACGACCAGTCGTTGCGAGCATTGTTGTAACGGGCGGCCGGCTTGTGCGTGAAGCCGGTCGCCTGGACCTCGCCGCCCGGCTTGTACAGCAGGTTCGGTATGTCGCGGAAGTCCCTGCTGCCCCGCCGGACCCTGGCGACCAGCTCTGTGACCGGCTCGAGGGTGTCGTAACCCTGAACGACGACATCGACGCTCGGGTACCCGATCAACTGGCTGGCATAATAGGTCGCCGAGATACCGCCGAAGATGGTCAGCGCCTCGGGATGAACCTGTTTCAGGGCCGTCGCGAGCTCGATCGCGCCATGGCATTGCGTCATCCAGTGCAGGTCGAACCCGAAAATCGGCGCTTCCAAACGGCCGAGCAGCCGTTTGATGTCCAGATCCGGGTGCATGAGCATCAGCGAGGCGACGTTCACGATCTTCGCGTCGAACCCGTGGTCGGCCAGCCGCTGCTTGATCGACAACCAGCCGATAGGATACATTTCGTAGACCGAGGTGACATTGACGCTGTCACTGTCGCTGAGATAGGCGAACAGCATGTCGTCGCGCTCGCGGAAGTCATAGACGCTGGGCGCGTGCAGCAGGAAGAGGTCGGCCTCGAGCCGCGACGTCACGTGCTTGTCCATCGTGCTGGAATCCCTTACCTGGTAGACCGGGCGGCACCGCCACTAGCGAGGCGTTCGCGTAAGCGGCCATTCCCGCGCCCGGCGCGCGGTAAACGAGGCGGCCATTAAGCCTTAGGCAGATACGTGTCTATGTCCGCCTCTGACAAAGACACGCCTTTTGGCGGATAAAGGCGGGCCGCAAGGCCCTTTGCCCGGGGTCTCGCGGAGCCGGGCCTTCGCTTCCGGCTTGCCCGGCGGGTCCAGCCCCGAAGGCCCGCCCTGGGCAGACGGCCACGCGACCGGGAGTAGCGTCCGGGCAAGAGCGGGACGCGCGCGCGAACACCCAGTCTCGGGACTTCCGGCACTGGGGATGAGGGCCCGCGAGCGCGATCGTTGCAGTCGGGGAACGAAGAAGAGGTGCCAGGATGAGGCTGCCGCGCCACGGCAAGCTGGTGATGACAAAGACCGGGCCGCCCGGGCGGGCCCGCGGCGGACGACTGGCCGGGCTCGGCACCGTAACGGCATCGCCGGCACTGAGGATCCTCGCCATCCTGGCGATCGCGGCCGCGCTGGCGGCCTGTGGATCATCGGCCCTTTACGGCGTCCCGGGCGCCGAGTCGCCAAGCCCCGCGGTCACCCGGCCGTACAACGTGTCCGGACTCCTGGATCCGGCAGGCGGGAAGTTCCTTGGAGTCGACGCCCCCGGAGCGCCCGACTCGCTGGGTCCGGTCCGGTCGTTCGCCGCCAGCGCGGGCGCCCGGCCGAACCTGATCGGCGAGTACATGTCCTGGAACGACCCGCTCGATTCCCGGGCGGTGACCAGCGCCTGGTCGTACGGGGCGCTCTACTACATGATCTGGGAGCCTTATCACACCACCGTGGCGGCGATCGCCCACGGCCGCAGCAACGGCTACATCACCCGGCTCGCGCAGCAGGTGCGCGCGCTGAACTTGCCGGTGGCGATCAGCTTCGGGCACGAGATGAACGGCTACTGGTACCCGTGGGGATCCACCGGCACCACCGCCGCCCAGTTCGTGTCGGCCTGGCGGCTGATTCACCGCCTCTTCGCCGCGGCGGGCGCGCGCAACGTGATCTGGGTGTGGAACCCCAATGTCATCTCTGCCGAGCCGCGGCTCCAGCTCAGCGACTACTACCCGGGCGACCCGTACGTCAACTGGATCGGGGTCACCGGCTACTTCGCCGCGACCGGCCCGGACACGTTCGACAGCCTGTACGGGCCGACCATGCAGGAGATCAGGGGCTTTACCGCCAAGCCGTTCCTCATCGCCGAGACCTCGGTGCAGACCGGCCCGGATTCGGCGCAGGCCGCGCAAAGCCTGGTCAGCGGGCTGCGGCAGTCGCCTGACGTGCTCGGTTTCGTCTGGTTCGACTACGACAAGGCCGGCGTCGACTGGCGGCTCGAGTCCCGTCCGCCCGTGCGGGCGGCCATCGCCACGGGGCTAGCCGGCCTGCGGCTGATCAATGTGCGGCGGCAGTGAGCCGTCCGCGGGCTGGTGCAGAGGATCGGCCGCAGATGGCCCTGGAACGGGGGCTTCCTGGCTGACTCGCGGCCCCGAAATCCTGGCGACGGCTGCGAGCGCTGCGTGCGCGAACGGCTCCGCTTCTCGCGGCGGAAGCGCCGGAAACCCGTTGATCTCGTTGATCGCGATTCCTTTCGGATGGTCGTCCGTCAGCCAGTAATCGACGCTGCACCACGTCAGTCCCACCGCGGCCGCGGCCGCGGGAATGTGCTTCAGCTCCTTCGGGCACAGCTGGCCGCCGAGCCGGCGAGGAGACCCTCCTTTCTCTAACGCAACGCCGACCATTTTCCAGAACGGGCCGGTAGCCGAGAAGATCCGGCAGATCGCGTCAGGCGGCGGTGAGCCGCCGCGGGCTGGCGCCGCGGGCTGGCGCCGCGGGCTGGCGCCGCGGGCTGGCGCCGCGGGCTGGCGCCGCGGGCCACCAGCCGCTCGAATGAGCGCACCCCCGGTGAGCGGCGGTGCCGCACGCGGCCGCGGCCGGCGCCGAACCAGGAGGGCACATCGTGGCCCCGCTCGTCACATCCGATCGTGTGTGCGAAAATAATTCTGTGCAAAGGTATCCGGGCAGCGGCCGGCCAGCCTCAGGCGGCCGGGCGGTGCAAGCAGTGACGGCGGCATCGCCGTTACCGACGAAGCGGGGAGGCAGCGTTGCCAGGCCAGATCGTGCACATCGAGATCCCGGCGGACGACACCGGCAAGAGCCAGCAGTTCTGGGGCTCTTTGTTCGGGTGGCAGTTCCAGGCGAACCCCGGCCCGTTTGACTACCACACCACGCGAATTGGCGAGGAGCAGGGCGCGGCGATCACGAACATGGAGCCGGGCAAGCGCGGCAGTCGGCCGTACTTCGCGGTCGACGACATCGAGGCAGGCGCAGCGCGTGTCAAGGAACTCGGCGGGGAGGCAAACGAGCCGATGCCGGTTCCGGGCATGGGCTGGTTCTCGGTCTGCAGGGACCCGCACGGCAACGAGTTCGGCCTCTGGCAGACCGACACATCAGCCCCGCCACCGGCGCGGTAGCCCAGCGCCGCGGCAAGGCCAGGCATCACGATCCGCGGCGTGACAAGCTAGCGGATGCCCGCAGCGGCAGGTCCGGGGCTGCGTTCCGGCGCCCGCATAGCGGCGCGAATGCACGCAGCACCGAGTCGGTACTGTCGAAGACCGGTATGCGCTGAGCACGCGCTGTGCCGACGAGAATGTCGCGAATCTGATCGAGGGCAGGGTCGGGCGCGCAACGCAGTGCGAGCGCGACGACAGGGCCGCAGTCCCGCCACCCGCCCAGCGCGCCGATCATCCCCGCAAGCCGGCTCGCGTCCGTCGTTCCGAACTCCGCGACGTTGTGCAGTCCGCAGTGCACAACTACCAGCCCCACGCGGGCTTTTTTCAGCCACGGCATGACCGACGCTGTGATCGGGCCGGCCAGCTGGTCGGTGAACGCTCGGGTAGTCAGGTCGACCGGGTTCCGCCAGCTTGTGCCTGCCAGGGACGTAACGGCCGGAGCCAGCTCCCGCCGCGGGATGGCCGGCAGGACGAAGCCCATTGAAGCTGCCGCATCTGCCGCGAGCACGCTGGCCCCGCCGCCGGGACCGATCAGCAGCAAGTGCCGGAGCCTGCCGGTGCCGTGCGGTCCGCAGGTGTGCGCAGCGGCGAGCAACATGCTCACCAACTGCTCGAGCGACTGAGCAACAATGGCTCCCGCCTGCATGCACAGTGAGTCCCACAGCCGCGCACCGGTCGCCATGGCGCCGGTATGCAGCGCCGCCGCTCGACCGCCGGCTTTGGTGCGGCCACCGCGCAGGACGATGACGGTCTTTCGGGCACACAGCCGTGTCAAGCTCGCCAGGAAAGCCCGGCCGTCAGCGACGTTCTCGATGTAGAGGCCCACCGCCTTGGTCGGGTCGTCTTCCCAGAGGTAGCGCATGAAGTCCAGGCTGGTCAGGTCGGCACCATTGCCGATGCTGACCGCCCTGCTGAACCGGAGGCCGCGTGCTGCTCCAAGCGCGACGACGTCCATGAGGACCCCCCCGCTCTGTGACACCACGCTCACCACGCCTGCGTCCGATGGCGCCCGGTCGAAGAACGTCAGCCCGCCCTTCGGGCAGTACGCGCCCACAGAATTGGGTCCAACGACGCGGATGCCGCCGCGGCGGGCCGCCTCCACCAGCTCGTCCTCCAGGACGGAGTTGCCGACGTCACCAAAACCGGCGGCCGCCACCTGAGCGAATCGCAGGACTCCGGCGCTATCGCGCAGGATCGCCGGGACGGTTTGGGCTGCCGAGGCGATGTACGCGTAGTCGACGACGTGCCCGATGTCACGAATGCTGGCGCACGCGGGCACGCCGTCGACCTGAGCAGCCGTCGGATGCACCGCATACAGACGTCCTTGATACCTGCGCGCGAGAGCACGCAGCACGTGGTTGCCCAGGTTCGAGTCGGTAGCGGAGCAGCCTATGACGGCGATGGACGTCGGCTCGAACAGCAGGCGCAGGTCTGCGAAATCCATGTCCGGCGCAATCACGTTAGCCCATCACCTCAGCTCCATCAGCTTGGCATCGACGGCGACGGCTCCGTCCGACGAGACGATGAGCGGATTGATCTCCATCGCATAAAGTCGATCGCCGAACCGTTCGTAAAGTCCGCCGCGACCCGTCACGGCTAGCAGCACGTCGACCAGGGCGCCGGCTTCCGATGGGGTTCGGAGCCATCCGGTCGCTCCGAACAGCCGAACCGGCAAGGAGCAAAGCATGGCCCGCGCGCCCCCACGCGTCACTGGGGCGAGCCGGAAGGATGCCTTTCCGAGTTCGGTCCATGTCCCCCCCATGCCCACAGTGGCAACGAATCCGAACGTCGGGTCGCGCACGACTCCGATGATGAGTTCGAGCCCAGGCGGGGCCATCTCCTCTACCAGAAAGCCGGCAATGCGTGCCCCGGGCGCGAGCGAGCCGACCGAGCGCTCGATGTCACCGACCGCTTCACGGACCGCCGCCGGGCTGTGCACCCAAGTCCGCACGGCTCCGACACGCTGCTTGTGCGGCAGGTCGACAGACAGCGCCTTGACCGCAACCGGAAAGGTCAGTCCCGCGGCTTCCCTCGCACAGTCGGTGGCGGTCGATCCGACGAGCCCGCGCGGGACCGGCACGCCGCATTCGGCCAGGAGTGTCTTGAGCTCGCTTTCCAGCCGGGCCAGGACCGGACCTCGGACCTGACTGGTGTCCGAGCGCACATCATCACGCATCAGGCACGTTCCCGGAGCAGGTGCCGCCCCGCCACGGGCTCGTGCCGAATGCGTCACCCGGACCGTCCGCGCGGCCTGCGCTCGACGTACGATCGGAGCCCTTCGGCGAGCTGCGGGGTCTTCAACGGGAAGTACGACTGGTAGGGCAGCGCCGGGAGGAGCGCGTTGACAAGCTCCTTGTAGCGCGCCCGGGCAGTCGGCTCGGTCTGCCGCACGGCCGCCACGACCTCCCGCACGCGCGGCATCAGGCGGTCGTCAGGCACGACATCCAGCACGAGCCCTATGTTCCTCGCCGTGACCGCGTCCACGTGATCGCCGGTAAATGCGAGATACTTGACTTGATCAGGTCGGACACGGCCCGCCAGCGCTACCGGCAGCAGCGTGCCGGCCATTCCCACCCTCGCTTCCGGTATCCCGAACGTCGCACTCGCTGCGGCGAATGCGAAGTCGCACACCAACGCCAGCAGCAAGCCGCCGCCTGAGCAGACACCATTGACCGCGGCGATCAAGGGCTTCTGCACGCTGGCGATCATGCCGAAGGGCAGCGCGTCCTCAAACCGGTAGAAGGCGAGAGGATCAGAGTCGCTGTTAAGCAGTTCGTGCATCTCAAAGATGTCATTGCCGGCCGAAAAAGCGGTACCAGCTCCAGTTATTACGGCCAGCTCGACAGATTGATCCTCCTGGGCGAGGCGCACACTTGCCTTCAATTCCTGATACATCTTCACCGTGAAGGCGTTGAGTGACTTCGGGCGATTCAGCGTAATCCACGCGCAGCCATCGACGGCCTCATAAACCAGCTCGCTGAAGTCCGCTTTCATACCGCATCCCCGCCGGTCTAGTCGTTGTGGATTCTCTTCCGAATGTGGCAAGAGGGCAGACTTACCTGGTACTGGCGCCATCTGCCAGCGCTGCCTGGCGGCCGGAGCAGTCGGCCATGCCAACGTTTTTTCATTGAAAGTATTGTAACACTCTAGAGGTTCGTGATCGAGGGAGTCAAGGCTCCCGCGCACCCCGCGCGGGTGGCCTCGCACGCGCTGGCTCCGAAGTCGTCGCAGGCCGTGGCGAAGGCGGGCGCCGAAACATCGGCATCCGCAGCGGACACCCCGGCGATTCACCGCGCGCCTGGGGTGGCTCACCGCATCATCTGGCGAAGGGCACGCCACCCCTGGTCGCCGTCGAAAGGCGACCGCACCACGAGCGTCTGCACGCCAGCCGCGGAGTATTCGCTGCGGACTGGCTCAATCCCGGTCGCGCCAACGACGTATTCAGGCAATCTGGCAGTGTTGCGGGCCGCGGGAAGCACCCGCTGGAATTGCTCTATTGCGCGGGCGCGGTCTGCTGGGTGCGAGACGGCGACGATCGCGGCGAGCCGGTCCGGCCGGGAGCCGCCTGTCTCGCTCAGCCTACGGCTGATCTCGGCCGGGGTGAGCAAGTACGGTAGCCAGCCCGCTCCGTTCGCGACAGCGCGCTGCACAGCCGCGCGCGAGCGGCCCGCGATCCAGAACGGGGGGTGCGGGCGCTGGATGGACCGGGGGCAGACGCGCACACCTTCCAACGCGAACTGTTCGCCAGAAGCTGTCACTTGCTCCCCGGCGAGCAGCTGCGTGAGCACGGGCAGGGCGGCATCGACGTAGCGTCCGCGGCGGGCGACACTGGCCGGGGCCCCCTGCAGGTCCTGCGGGACCTCACCGCCGAGGCCCAGACCCACCTCAAGGCGGCCGCCCGACAGCCAATCGACGTACGACAGCATCTTGGCCAGGAGTACCACTGAGTAGGCCGGGAACAAGGTTACAGACGTGAGCAGCCGGATCCGGGACGTCCGCGCAGCGGCAGCCGCGAGCGCGAGCAGCGCATGGTGGGCGAACACCTTCGAATGCAGGTGCTCGCCGGTCGCCACCACGTCCAGACCGGTCTGCTCCGCCCACTCAGCGAACCTGCCGGGGTCGACGTTCCTGGGCACCAGGACGCCAAGCCGCGGCACATCGTCACTCATGCCGCAAGCTCCCTGTCGCACCGGGCCGGCTCCCAGCAGGCGGCCTGGGCAGCTCGCGGAAGGTCACGTTCGGAGCGATGCCCGCGGCCGGGCGGAGACGATACGTTCGTGGCTGGACGGGAATTGCATCACAAGCACGCTGCATCCGTCCGGTCCCGACACCACATCACCAGAGAAGCCTAGGTCTGGCGGCCGCCAGCCCAGGGACCGGTCCGCGTATTCACGGCCGCTCGTGGTAACGGAACCAGCCAGCACGTAATAGTACTGGCCGACGGACCGCGATGAGACGGACGTCTCGACCGGCAGCTCGGGACCGAGATTCAGGACGTATGCGGATAGGCCGTCCTTAGCGGGCGGTATCAATTCGTCCTTGTGAGAACCACGCAGACCCGGCCCGGAAGGGACACGCACGTGGGCCTCCACGTTTCTTCCGCGAGGTACGATTCGCGGGAGATCGTGAATCGAGTCAGGCATGTACGATGTCTGACCCGTAGCCTCGGATCGGAGCGTAAAGAAAGACATCGGCATCTCTTTACTGCCGAATGGGCCATAAGTTACGAATGCGTCCGCATAGTGGACGGTCACGTCCTGAATCGGGCCCCGCTTGTACCAGACGCCTGGAGCTGGAAAGAAAATCTGGAATTGGTCGACGGGGTGGAAATGGGCGCGAACGGTCCGATAGGCCGGCAACCGCTCGACGAGGAATGCCTGGGGGGAGTGCGCGTCGTCGCCGAAGTAGTCACGGATTACTGTCGGCTCGTTGACGTCCGGGGTTTCTAGGTATGCCTGCGGAGACGGCGTGATGGTGCGGACGGGCGCCTCGGCAGCCGAGACGAACCGCGCATGGTCATAAGTGTCGACGAGTCGATCGGGCATCGTGGCCTCTCAGGGGTCAAGCAGTTCTAAGGCTAAGTCGGGACAGGCGAACTGGAGGGCCAAGGGCCAGCACCAACGGACGGGAACGTCCCTCTGATGCCGCCGGGACTTTAGCTCGCAGGCGCGCACCTTCCACTCGGAGCTTCACCAGTAATGGGAAATGGAGCCACTGGAAAACATGGGATTCGCGAACCCGGCCGGGACACCTTCCCACGCCGAGCCTCATCCGAAATCGCTTCACGACACTCACCTATCCGGGCTCCTGTCATGCATAGCTGGTCCGCCCTCGTCGCGGCCACCACCAGCCGCAGAGCTCAAGGCATCCCACGCGTTCCGTACGTCGATCCTCCCGCGGAGCGAACGCCTGACAACTTTTCCTACGGAATTCCTCGGTAGTTCATCGACAATCGCGATGAAGCGCGGGACAGCGAAGCCCGGGAGCTTCGACGCCGCGTATTCGCGAAGCTCCCGTGGGCCTACGACCTCTCCCTCCACCGCAACGACGACCGCGCACACCTCTTCATCCCCGAAATCGGACGGCACGGCGATGACAGCGGCTTCGAGGACCGAGGAATGCCGAGCTAGCGCGGTTTCCACTTCCTCCGCGGGAAAATTCTCTCCAAGCCGCCTAATGATGCCCTCGTCCCGCCCCGAGAAGTGGAGCCAGCCGTGCTCGTCCAGCCAACCGTAATCGCGCGTGTGGAACCACAGGCCCCGCATACGCTCAAGTGACGCTTCAGGATTCCGCCAGTACCCTTCGAACATGATGTGCGGGTGCCGGGGCCTGCAGACGATCTCACCCACCGTCCCCGCCGACAAGTCGCGATCACGCTGGTCGAAGATGCTCACCTCGAACGCATCGGTGATGTGGCCGGCGTTCTCGTCGCCCGTCGGGTGTCGCTCCCCATATCGAGTAGTCGTGATCTGGCAAGCCTCGGTCATTCCATATACACCGGTGCCGATCTCCCGGACTCCGAACCGGGCTGTCCATGCTTTCCGCAATTCCTCTGAGCATGGAACGCCGGCCACGAAGCGCAGTTGGCCATAACAGCGCCTGCTTTCTTCGCTGTCAGGCTTGGATGCTATTATTCGCATCAAGCCGCCAAGCAAGTGCGCTACTCGCGCTTGCGACTCGTAGACCTCCGTCCAGAAGCCCGAGGCCGAAAACTTTTTTCCGAGCGACAGTTGCCCGCCGACAATGATGGTGCTGACAAGTGAGGTAGCCAAGGCGTTTATATGAAAGAGCGGCAAAGGCGTCCAGAGAATTTCCTCCGCCGTCCGCCCTGTTCTTTCGATGGACTGCATAGCCGTATGGCACAGGTAATTGTGCGAGATCACGCATCCCTTCGGATCTCCAACCGTCCCTGACGTGTAGAGAATGCACGCAACGTCCCCGGGATCGGCTATCACCGGGCTCGCCGAACCACCATGCTCCGCGGTAAGCTCCGCAAAATTGACAACCGGGACGCCGGCGAGATGGGCCGCGCCGCCCGTCAAGCCCGTTGCGTCGCCCTGCCTGGCCACCATCTTTGGCCGGATATGCGCCGACGCAATGCGCTCTTCCAATTCCGGGAGCAGGTATGCTTGCTCGCTGAAGATGGCGCTTGGGTCGGCGTTGCAAAGTTCCCGCTCGAGGTACTGCCCCTTGAGGGTGGTGTTCAATGGGACATAGATACTGCCCAGCTTCAGACATGCCAGAAACAGGACGACCGGGGCTAGGCCGTTGTCGAGGAGCGCGACGACGCGGTCCCCCTTGCCGACGCCGACCCGGCCCAGGGCGCCAGCCAGCCGATCGGCCCGTTGGTTGGCTTCGCCATACGAGAGATCCTCTCCTCCCGGCGCCTCGATGAACGTTGCGGACCCGTGCTGAACGCAGGCGCGCTCGAAGTGTTCCGTGACCGTATGGCTAAAGGTCATGCTCGGCACCTGCGCTGGCCTCCCTTGAATAAGAGTCCCGGGCCTCGCGGAAGAAGGAGGGTTCTCCTCTCACGTGTCTCGGCTCTGAGTCTCCCAGCACGCGCACGGGAAAGGCCACCTTCGCGACGGTTGCCGCACGGGGATATATCATTTCGGCAAAGTACGGATCGTCCAGCGCTTCGTCGACTGAGAACACCGGCCTAGCCGCGAGGCCCGCCTGGCTCAGCCGCTCGACCCAATATTCGCGCGGTCTCGTGGAGAAGACATCCCGCAACAATCCGATCAACTGTGCAGAGCCTCGCGCCGGCAGCTCTGATATGGCCGGCAGGCTGACGGACGGAATGTCGGCCAGAAGTCGCCATAGCGAGTCCCACTCGCGATCGAGAAGGATGCAGGCCGCGAAGGGCAATCCATCCGCCGCGTAGAATATTTCATTGCCCCCGCCCTTTTCAGTGGAACTTGTCAGATGGGCGATATGCGACCAGAAGATGCCTGCGTCGGACAAGGCCAGTTCGAGGTGCGCCCCGACTCCTGACGCTTCGCGCTCACGCAGAGCGCCCACGATACCTGTGACGGCGGCGATGCCTGTGATCAGATCCACCGCCGAGACCGCTGGCCTCGCGGGCGCCTTTACGTCCAATAGCCCCGTGAAAGCTTCCAGGGCAAGGTCATGAGCCGGTAGCCGGGCTAGTGCCGACCCCCGACGATAGCCGGGCAGCGAGCAGAGGATGATGTCACTTCGAGCACCGGACAGCACCGGGTATCCCAGCCCCAGCCCCTCCATGGCCCCGGCGCGGAACCCCTCGATCACTACCGAGCTCTGGGCTACGAGCTGGAGGGCCTTGGTCCTGCCCTTGCCGGATTTCAAGTCCAGGGCGATCAGCTCTTTGCCGGTGTCTAGCTCCTCGCACAGTTCAGGTCTCAGTGCTTTCATCGGGTCACCGAGCGGCGATTGGACCTGGATGACAAAGGCTCCGCACTGAGCGAGTACCGATGCGCAAAGCCTGCCCGGCAGCCACTGCGAGAAGTCAATGATCGCGGTGCCATCGAGCTTGATGCCCGGCCACACGATTCTGCCCTCCCGTGCCTTCACGGCGTCAGTCCGGATCCCGGTCGGAGCCATTTCCCCGGCAGCTGCCGGCGTTCGCTGCGGCTCCCGGCCCTCGGCGGGCGTTCGCTGCGGCTCCCGGCCCTCGGCGGGCGTTCGCTGCGGCTCCCGGCCCTCGGCGGGCGTTCGCTGCGGCTCCCGGCCCTCGGCGGGCGTTC